>Ga0210377_10000146_pt1 | contig 66252 bp, 69 predicted proteins | sample PLM4_65_b1redo_FD_155480 | JGI IMG/M metagenome (GOLD analysis project Ga0210377, IMG submission 155480) | Groundwater sediment microbial communities from an aquifer in East River, Colorado, USA - PLM4_65_b1 redo | ecosystem: Environmental > Terrestrial > Soil > Riparian zone | place: USA: East...
AGATCATCGCCTGGGAAGAAGCACGCAATGCCAAGAAAGCCAACATCCGGTGGAACTTCACCGTCCATGACGCTCGTATCGTTTTTAAAGAACACTACCCTACATCTTTAATTTGTTGAGGTACTAGTCTCTGCTCTCTAATAATCTACTCACTCAAAAGATACGCCATGATCCAATTCGTCGTGGCATTGAGACCATCCATATGCGCGCGTTCGTAATTGTGTGAGGCATCGATACCGGGACCGATCAGCGCCAGCGCCACATCGCCGCCCGCGCGCCAGAACGCTTCCCCATCCGAACCATAGAATACATACACATCGGTCTTGTAGGGAATGTTATGTTTCTCGGCGAGCGCACGCAACTTGTTGTTCAGTCCAAAATGATACGGTCCGCCGCCGTCCTTGGTACACAACGTGACGCTGAACTCATCCGACTCCTGCCCCTTGCCCACGACCGCCATATCCACACAGATGACTTCTTCCACCTCAGCCGGGATACCCGCCGCCGCGCCGTGACCAACCTCTTCATAATTGGAGATGTGGAAATAAACGGTTCGTGCGGGACTGAGACCTGCTTCAGCCATTGACTTGATCGCTGCGATGAGATTGACCACGCAAGCCTTGTCATCGAGGAACCGCGAGCGAATAAAATCATTCGTCACCTCAACACGTGGATCGAACGCCACACAATCACCAATGTTGATTCCCAAAGCGCGCGTCTCTTTTTCTGAAGTCGTGCGCACATCCAGACGAACTTCCATGTGCTCATCGTCACGCGCGGTTTTGCTTCCCTCTGCGCCATGGACATGTCCCGATGCCGTGTCGATCAACACCGAACCGCGGATCCTTTCACCTTTCGCTGTAACGACCCATACACCTTCCGTCTCGACACTTGGCCACTGAATCCCGCCAATACGACTCAACCTCAGCCGTCCATTGGACTTGATCTCCTTCACCACTGCGCCGAGCGTATCCACATGCGCAGTTAAAGCAACGGGCGGCAGATCATTTTCTACCTTCCATTTTGCAACGAGCGCACCTTTGCGTGTTCTTGAAAGTTCCAACTGCTGGAACTGCGAGAGTTCCTTTTCCACAAAGGCAATCGCGGGTTCGGCAAAGCCGGTAGGCGAGGCGATGTTGAGCAGGTCAACGAGAAGTTTGGTGAAATAGTTTGTGTCTATTGCTGGTAGTGTCATTTTTTCTCCAATTGTTTATTTCAAAAATAATCTGGTGGTTGAGTAGCCTGAGGCGGCAGCCGAAGGCGTATCGAAACCAATAAGTAACAGAATTACTTTGCTTATAGGTGGTTTCGATACGTCCCGCGAAAATCACGCGGGACTACTCAACCACCGAGTTTCTCAAATTCTTTTATCTTCTCGCGCCACTCGTGCGGAACGTTGATCGTCTTCTCTTCTTTATAATCGTACGTCACCATGATCACTTCCCCCTTGGCTAATTCCTTGCCCGTTTTTTCATCCACGACATTCTGCATCCACGTCATAGACTTGGTCCCCAGTTTCGAAATGTGAACCCCAACCTTGATTTGTTCCCCAAAATAGACCGGCGCCAGATACGTGATATGCACGTCCGCCAGGATCACGCCGATCTCCATAAAAGACTGGTCTTTCGTGAACAGCCCCAGTTCGACCATGTAGGCGATGCGCGCCTGCTCGAAATAGGTCAGATGTTTCGCGTTGTTGACATGTCCCTGCGGGTCCAAATCCCCATAGCGGACTTCGATAGGGTGAAAGAATTTGAAATGCGTCATACCATGAGCCTCACGTTGGATAAAATCATTTCGACACAAGCACTGTGTTCGCGAGGTTGATCCACTGCTTCGCCCCGATCGCACCCCAACCGTTGACCTCGCGCGTCACATACACCATCTGTCCCTTTTTGAGCGAACCAGTGACCTTGCCCAGCAGGCTGGGGTTCGAACGCACATTCAACATTGAAGTGTTCACCATCACAGCTCGCTCCATACGATAGCCAAGTCCCACAGCCGGGATGATCGCTGAGCGTTCCGGGTTTGGATATTGCGGGTCAAGCGCCACATCCTTCCATGCCTTCCAGAACAGATCCAGCGGATACGGATGCGCCTCGCCATCGAATGGATTTGTATACAGCGGGTCATGCAAATAGATGTATTTCGAATCCATGCCCACACCCACTGCAAAATGCGGACCTTCATAATGTTTCTCTGTTAGTCCGGCATCTTCCAAGGTTTTATAACGGATCAATACGATCACAGGCTTGCCCGTTGCAAACGTGTTAAATAGATCCGCCATCGTCAACCCGGCTTTGAAGCTGGTCAACACGCCCGATTTACCCAGCGCATTGCGCATGGTCGGAACCGACAAATATGGATCGCCCGGAATATTGAAGAGCGCATAAAACTGATCCGGTGTCATGGGTGTGTTCGTATACGCGCGCAAGAACATAACCGCGCACGCCGCACCACAATCATTCTTATGTTTCTCCGCTCCCGTGCCAATTTGCGAAATATACGGGACCGGCAACAACGTCACCGGTCTGAACGCTGTGTTCCAATTTTCATATTCGACGCTCTCATTCGCATCCACATCCTGGACTCGATAATGTCTCTTCACCAGGAACGGACCTGTGGGCGGCTCCTCATCAACGGGCGGGCTGTCCGGTGAAGCAACGGGTCTTTTCCCCGCTTTTGCCTCCTCGATCGTAATCCCGATCGGCTCCACATGTAACGGGTCCCATCCCACACGGATCCTCGCATCCCAATTCTGATTCTGTAAAGCGATGTCGATCAACACACTATCTTCATCGGGCAGATCCCAGCGGACGCCTGTGGTCAATCCCTGTGCCTCTGCTGCCGATGCAAGATGCAAAATAAAATCCACCTTGACCTTATCCAGGAGATTATCGTCCCAAATATCCACTGCTAGTGCCTCTCTCACGCCATTGGCACCGGTAATATTATGGAAACCAAACTGCACCCGGGTCTTGCCGCGCCGATACGCATCCAGTTGGTCGGCAATCGACCGCCACGTCACCTGCAGGCGCGGACGATAACCCGCATCTTCCATTTCCTTCAGCACCGCCTCGATCCGCGTACGGAAGGCTGGATACAGATCCTTAAGCTTATTCTTGTTATATGCAATGCGTTCTGATTCAAGCATGGTTCACAACTCCCCATAACAGATTTTGATAGGATGGTTGAAATGTTCCATATCGAAATTATAGTCCAATAGTTCGAGAGTCAAATAGTCGGATAGTCCAAACTCACAGACTATCCGACTAAGAAACTAAAACGAACTGACCAGAAGCTACCGACAATACCTCGCCAACCCATCCCCATCAATAATTGAAATCCTACCTTCGGCATTATCGATCAGGCCCTGTTCCTTGAACAGCACCATCGCCTGATTGACGCGCTTGCGCGACGCGCCGACCAGGTCCGCAATATCACTCTGCGTCAGAACAATACGGATTTGTGTCGCACCATCCTTTGGATAGCCATATTTCACGGCAAATGCCAACAACTGACGCGCCACGCGTCCGTTCACATCGAGAGTCGCCAAAGCCTGGATTAACTCATCAGAAAGCCGCACTCGCCTCGACATGATCTTCACCAAATTACGCGCCATCGGCGGGAAGTTATCCAGCATGTAATTGAACGTGGTCTTGTCCATCCACAACACGGTCGAATTTTCCAACGTCACTGCGCTGGCTGAACGACCCACGCTATCGATCAGGCTCATCTCACCGAGCAAATCCCCTTCACCCAGAATCGCCAGGATCACATCCCGTTCGCCCTGCTCAATGTGGATCTTTACCGATCCATCGATAATAACGAACACTGCCTCGCCGGGCTGCTCGATCGTCATCACGTTACGTCCCGCCTCAAAGCTGCGGCGATGCGTATTGCGCGCGACCCAATCCAATTGCGCGGGCGTCATGCCCTCGAATAATTTAATTTTCAAGAGCGAGTTGTGGATGTCTTCCGTGTTTGTGTTAACCATTCTGAGCATATTGTACATCCCTCCCGTTCAACGCGGGTGACTGCAATCGCACTGCCATGTTCTCCTCGCGCAGAACGATCTCGAGTCCTTCATATGCGGCTTGCGCCTCACCGAACTGCGCCTTCGCAGCAGCATCCATGCCCGCGACCATATCGTCAGAGTAAGCCGGGTCATGATGGAACAGGATCAACTGTCCCGCCTCTGAAGCGCGCGCCACCTCACACGCCATCGTCACCGTTGAATGTCCAAAGCCCTGCGTCGCTGGGAAGCCCACCAATTGTCCCCAATAATGTTCTTCCAAATATTGCGCATCGTGGATCAACACATCCGCATCTTTCGCAAACTGCACCAACTTGCGATCCGTGCCCACATAGCCCTCAGTATCCGTCGCGTACACCACCGACTTGCCGCGCCACGTAATGCGATAGACATAGACTCCGCCGGGATGCGCGTACGATTTATGAATGCGGATGACGACCGCCTCATCGCTTACGCCGCTGGCTGATTCAGCCACACGGACTCCTGCCTCATCCCACACAATGACCTGCGACTCACGCACCGCTTGAATATCCTTCGTCGAGGACATGTCGCGCAAACCAATTGGAAAAGTCTCGGATGATTGATTGCGTTCCAATACATTCTTCATCGATTCATGCGTGCCATCGGGACCATAGATATGCAGTTTCGCATTCGGTATGTACGCCGGCACAAAGAATGGAAAGCCCTGCGTGTGGTCGTGATGCAAATGACTGAACAGCAAAAGGATTTCGCTTGCGCGCTTTGTGCGTGCCAACTCGCGACCCAATGGGATGATGCCAGTACCCGCATCGAGAATGATCGTGCGATTCCCAATCTGCACTTCAACACACGCAGTGTTGCCGCCAAACTTTACCGTCCCCGCGCCCGGCGTAGGATAACTCCCACGCACTCCCCAAAACCTGACTTTCAATTCGTTAGACATCCTGCACCTCCACACTTTATTTTGTTCGTTTCTCAATTCAACTTACACTTGTATTATCCTCACTATAAGATTTCTCTCAAGGAAAGTTTTCGCTTGGATGGTGGGAAACATTTCACAAGGTTAAAAGCTTCGTGCTCCCGAAGGACATCGGGACGATGTGAGCGGAACGAGCCCATAGGGCGAGTGCAGACGAAGCGCGGAGGCAAGAACAAAATTAGAAAATTTGTGCTATACTCCCGTCTATGCACATTATCCGCTCATCGGACATTGGAACCTACCTCTATTGTCGCCGTGCGTGGTGGTACAAGAAGCAGGGTATCGAATCGGTGAACCAGACCGAACTCGCAGCCGGGACCGAACTCCACGCCAAACATGGGCGTCAGGTTCTCGCCTCTACCCTCACGCGGACAGCTGGTCTGATCTTGCTGATGATCGCGTTGGTCATACTCGTGGCCTATTGCACAGCACAAATCGTTTAAGAGTTATCAAAGCATGAAAGCGCATCTCCGGATTGCACGCCCTACGGATAATTTACATGACATTGCCAGGATGTATCAACAAGGGTTGGGACTTGATCTTCTCTCCCATTTTGAAGACCACGAAGGCTTTGATGGCATCATGCTCGGCAATGAAGATATGCCGTATCACTTTGAGTTTACCCATCATCACGGTCATGTCGCTGGCAGGGCGCCAACACAGGATAACTTATTGGTCTTTTATATTCCCGATAAGCCTGACTGGGAGGAACGCTGTCAGCATATGCTCACGGCTGGATTCAAACAAGTTGACTCTTACAACCCCTACTGGGATAGATCTGGCAGGACGTTCGAAGATGTGGATGGTTATCGCGTGGTTATCGAAAACTCCGCCTGGGATTAATTCATGACAGTTCCAATTCTTGCGCTTGCCCTGCTCTTCATCGCCTTTATCTTCTTCTGGCAATCCAACCGCCAGCGGAGTCAAGCCGGCTTGCCCGGTGGACGTGTCATTTACACCGACACACGCGGCTGGGGCAAATTAGAGAAGCCTCTGTTTTACGCCGCTCTGGAGCTGACCGGCAAACCTGATTATTTGATCCAAAAAAATGGACAGATCATTCCGGTCGAAGTGAAATCGGGGCGGGCGCCAGATGCTCCATATGATTCACACATTTATCAATTGGCATCCTATTGTTTACTGGTGGAAAAAACCTACGGCAAACGTCCGCCGTATGGGATCATCCATTATGAAGGAAAAGATTTTGCCGTGGATTACACCCACGAGTTGGAACAGTCCCTTTTGGAGTTGTTGACGGAAATGAAACGGGATTGGATGAAGAAAGATGTCGCTCGGTCACATGAGCAGGCGTCCCGTTGTAAACGATGTGGGTTTCGGGAGGTCTGTGACCAGAGTCTGGCGTAGGGATGTAAATACGTAGACAGGGAAACACGTAGACACGTTGCAACTCGTATCTCGTAACATGTGTACCTGTTTACCTGTATCCCTGTCTACCTTATAATCACGCCATGCCTGAAACATTCATCCCCAAGCGACCGGTCGTTACGGCATACCCCAAGATGCCTGAAGCCTTTGTCGAAGCCGAAGCGATGTCTGCATATTTAAAAGATAAAGGTATTGAAGCGCCGCATGGTTCTTTATACGATGAAGACTTGCGCAGACGTGTGAAAGACCATGAGTTCGACATGCTCATCGTCGCAGGCGGTGACGGAAGTGTTTTGCGAGCCGGACACTTATGTGCCCCCTTGGGCGTGCCGATCCTCGGAGTCAATTTGGGCAGGCTTGGCTTTTTAATTCAGATCGACCGCAAGGAATGGCGCGAGTACTTTGATAAATTACTCAACGGCGAAGCCTGGATCGAGAACCGCATGATGTTGCGGGCAGAACATTTTCGTTCGGGTGACTCGCTGGGTCAATGGAATGCGTTGAACGAGGTGGTGGTGGGACGCGGGCAAACCCTGCGGCCCGTGCGCCTCTCTGCTTCAGTGGATGGGCGTCATCTTACGAGTTATGTGGCAGATGGCTTGATCGCCTCGACTGCCACAGGTTCAACGGCGTATGCCCTCGCGGCAGGCGGACCGATCCTGCCGCCGGAGTTGCGAAATATTTTGTTAGTGCCGATCGCGCCGCATCTGTCTGTGGATAGAGCCGTTGTTCTATCTGAAGGTTCGATGGTGGATATCCGCACCAAAGGTGACAACACCGTGATGTGCGTGGATGGTCAGCCATCGATCACACTCATGGATGATGACCATGTCGAGATCCATGTTGCGGATGTAACTACACAATTCGTCCGTTTTGGCGACCCGGGTTATTTCTATCGTAACCTGACGGCGCACATGAATGAGAATTCGATAGGCTTGCCGAGATAATTTTTAACCACAAAGGACACGAAGTACACAAAGAAAATCTGAGGAAAGACTATTCGCTCATCATTCGTCCAACCTTAGTGACCTTTGTGCCCTTAGTGGTAAATAGGAATCTTTTAATGACCGAAACTTTATTTTGCTACGTACATCCAACTCGCGAAACAGCTTTGCGTTGCAACAACTGTGAACGCCCCATTTGTGCTTCGTGCGCAGTCCGCACGCCGACGGGCTATCGCTGCAAAGAATGTGTCCGTAATCGTCAAAAGACATTTGACACCGCTGAATGGTACGACTACGCTCTCGGTTTTATCGTCGCGGCTTTTCTTTCAGGCGTTGGAGCATTCCTTGTCACACTAGTCGGAGGTATTGGTTTCATTGGTTGGTTCCTCATCGCCGCAGGAGCGCCAACAGTTGGTGTCGTGATCTCTGAAGGCGTACGCGCCGTCACACGCAAACGACGTTCGCGTCCATTGTTCATTACCGTTGCCATTGGTGTGGTAGTTGGCGCAGCGCCAATCATTTTGTTTCAACTCTTCGTAGGCAATATTTTCGGAATTATTTTTCAAGTTGTTTATCTCGTGATCGTTACTCCTGTTGTATACACCCGACTTTCTGGAATCCAATTGTTCAGATAACCTATACATAAACTATGCTAACCGAACTCCACATCCAAAACTTTGCAATCATAGATAAACTCGATCTGCGCTTCGGCTCCGGGCTGATCATCCTTACGGGTGAAACCGGCGCAGGCAAATCCATTATTCTCGATGCCGTCGTCATGCTCATCGGCGGCAAAGCGGACACGACCTTCGTGCGCACTGATTCAGAGGCCGCATTTGTTGAAGGGGTGTTCCAGCTCAAGGGTCCAGAAAAAGAGGCGGTGCACGAAATCCTCAAACGCGAAGAGCTGATGGACGATCCCGATTATGTGGTGTTGATGCGCGAAGTCCGCAAGGAGGGACGCAGTGTGGCACGCGTCAACGGACGGACGGTCAACATTTCTTTGCTCAAGGAATTGGGCGGGATTCTGGTTGACATCCACGGGCAGGCGGAACATTTATCCCTGCTCGATTCACGCGCTCATTTAGGCCTGCTCGATCGCTTCGCCGAAATTTCGCGGCCCCTCAGCGATTACCGCCAAACCTATCACACGCTGATGAACCTGCGCCGCGAGTTGGTTGACCTGCGCAAAGCCCAGGCAGATGCTGATCGCAAGACCGACATGCTCACCTATCAAGCGGAAGAGATCGAAGCCGTCCGTTTGAAACCGGGTGAAGATGAGGAATTGCGACAGGAACGCGATAAACTCGCCAACGCTGAGTCGCTGGCACAGAATGCCCAGGAAGCATTAAGCGTTTTAGAGGATGGCTCACCCGAGACTCCCGCCGCAACGGACTTGGTGGGACAAGCTGCGCAAGCCATCGCCGCCCTCGCCAAGATCGATACAGAGCAATCGGAGTTATCCAACCAGGCTGAAATTCTGCTCGAAACAATGTCTGATATCGTGCACAATCTGCGCGATTATTTGGAAGAGATCGAATTCAACCCGAAGCGTCTCGACGAAGTAGAAGAACGACTCGATTTAATTCATTCACTCAAGCGTAAATACGGTGGGAGCATTCAATCCGTGCTGGCATACGGTGCGGACGCGCGCAAACAACTCGAAACCATCACCGGCGCGGCAGAACGCATTGACGAACTCGAAATGCAGGAAGCCAAGCTGTTGGATAAGCTCGCCAAACAAGGCGGCGTATTGAGCGAGAAACGCAAATCTGCCGCGCTCATAATGGGCAAGGGTATCGAAACTGAACTTGGTGACTTGAGAATGTCCTCTGCTAAATTCCGCGTGGACTTCCAAACCAAGCTCGATCCCAACGGCATCCCACTACAGGATGGCACACGCATCGGCTTCGATCATAACGGCTTCGACAAAGTTGAATTCCTCATCGCCCCGAATCCCGGCGAAGGACTCAAACCGTTGGTCAAGATCGCATCCGGTGGTGAAACCTCTCGCCTTATGCTGGGACTCAAAAATGTCTTGGCGCGCGCGGATGAAGTCCCCTCGTTGATCTTCGATGAAATTGACCAGGGCATTGGCGGACGCGTGGGCATGACGGTTGGTCAGAAACTTTGGAATCTCTCACGCTCCCATCAAGTCTTTTGTGTGACGCATCTCCCGCAATTGGCAGTGTTTGGTGACGAACATTTTCAAGTGCAAAAACTCATTCAGGGCAACCGCACCTTGACACGTGTCGAACGTCTGCATGATGAGCCGCGTTTGCTTGAACTCTCGCAAATGCTCGGCGAAGTCGGCGAAGGGACTCTTCGGTCCGCGCATGAGTTGATGCAAGTGGCGCGGGAAATGGTGAAGAGGAAATAAGTTATCCATTTATCCTTCGTGGATTTCATGCGACCGATAATTATCATCATCACGGGCAGACCTGCGGCGGGAAAATCCACACTTGCTAAGTGGTTGTCACATGAACTTCAAATATCGGTTGTTAGCAAAGATCGTATCAGGGAGGAATTATTTGAACGCTTGGGGTGGAAAGACCGGGAGTGGGCACAATTACTTGGCAAAGCCAGTGTTGATATGATGTTTTACTTTGCTAAAGCTGAACTTGAAGTGGGACGTTCTATTATTATGGATAACACATTCAATCCAGTTTTATCTGTACCAAGGTTTAATGATCTAAAGAATCAATATAGTGCCGACAACATTCAAATTATTTGTAATGCCGATAACGAAACTCTCTTTGAGCAGTTTAAAGCTCGCTACGAATCCGGCAATCGTCATCCAGGTCATGGTGACGAAGAAGTTCTAAAGAAATTACAGGAATTTCTTACAAACGACTACTCGTCTCCAATGGATATCGGTGGTTCCGTGATCGAAGTGGATACAACTGATTTTTCCAAAGTCGAATACCAAACAATTTTAGAGCAGGTAAAAGAGTTGTGTGAAATATAAGCTGAAGATTTGATTTCCTTTACGGAGCACACATGGACAAACGCGTAAAATTCGATTTTGAAATTGACTTTTCCAATGGCGGCGGGATACAAGGGCAGGATTTTCGTCTGGATATTGAAGGCGAGGATATTTCCGATAATGAATTAGCTGAATATATTGTCAGAGATATGCGTTTGCTAATGGTGGGGAATGTCCGCATTTTGAACAAGCAGATCATTACTGAGAAGCACAAACGCCAACTGGAAGAAAATAAGCCCAAGCTGCAATTTATTTATGTGCTCAAACCCACTCGTCTTGAAATGTTGACCCAAGGCGCAACGCCCGAAGAGATAGAAACGGTTTCACGTCACTTTGCCTATCTCAAAGACCTGACCGAAAAAGGTGTAATGATCCTCATGGGACGCACCCAGAACAACGACGAGTCGACATTTGGCATCGCCATCTTCGAAGCGGAGGACGAGTCCACGGCGCGAAGAATTATGGAGAATGATCCGGCGGTTATGGGGGGAGTGATGACGGCGACACTGTATCCGTATAAAATAGCATTGATGAGGAAATGATCTCATGAAACTTATCCTTATTTACACCGTTATCGCGGGCGTTCTTGCCTTGGTCACTGCACCGATTCCGGGGACATCCCTGTTGTTGACTGCGCTGGAGATATTCATGATCGTGCATTTGGCAAAGATAAATGATTTCAATTTGGGCATGAAAGAAATCGGATATTCTGCCGCCGCGCTATGGGGAATCTCGACCCTGCTGCAAGATATCGCTCTGGAGATCCTGACTTTCGTCCCTGTTATCGGCTGGGCGGCGGAAGTCATTGTGGCGGTCTTGTTTGTCTTCTTTTTGGGGAACTTATTAAATTTACATTTCAGCAGAAAGTGATTCAAACGCAAAAGACCGAGCTAGATAGCTCGGTCTTTTGCGTTTGTCAATTTTCTAAATCGAATAACTTTCGCCCGGCTTCAAAACGACAGCCTTTGAACTTGTCTCTTTCCGCACACGTTCCGCCCAGGCATTGGCATCCTGTGCGATCAAGCCCCAGGTGTTGTAGTGGATGGGGACAACAGCTTTTGGTTGCAACATCTTGACTGCGCGTAAGGCATCATCCGGTCCCATCGTGAAATTATCACCGATGGGTACGACGGCAAAATCAAGCCCCTCTTCCCCGATCAATTTCATATCGCCAAACAGACCGGTATCCTGCGCAAGATACAATTTCTGACCATCATTCGTCGTCAGCAAAAAGCCGCAAGGATTGCCGCCGTTCGAACCATCGGGTAATGCGGAGCCATGCAACGCGAGGGTTAACTTCAAATAGCCAAACGGATGTTTGAAACCGCCGCCGAGGTGCTGTCCGTGTGATTTGACGCCCTGCTCCCCACACCAGACCGCGATCTCGTTGACGCTGATGATCGTGGCACCGGTCCGTTTGGCGATCGCGATGGCATCGCCGACGTGGTCACCGTGTCCGTGGCTGATCAGGATGAAGTCCGCCTCGACAGCTTCGGCTGAGTCAGAAGCAGCGGGATTCCCGCTAAAAAAGGGATCGACTATGATCTTGTATCCGCTGGTTTCGAGTCCAAGCGTGGCATGTCCGTACCAGGTGAATTTTGTGGTCATGGGAAGCTCCTTTGTTATAAGAATCAAGTATAGGCAAAATCCAATAGGAGTCAATTGCTGTTGGCAACTTGCCCAAAAAAACCTATAATGAACCAAACTATTTTCTGGAGGCTTTATGCAACCCTCATTTCGTCAGAAATTCAAATATCGTTTTGATAATTTAATGTCACGCGGCACACCTGCCATGGTGGGCATGTTATTCGTGCTTTCGTTGATCGTTGTTTTCGTAGCGGGGGCGATCATTTCAGCGGCAGGCTTTGTGCAAGACGGTGAACCCGTCACACGACTGCCTTTCGGTGAAGCTGTATGGGAAAGCCTGATGCGCACGCTCGACTCGGGCACGATGGGCGGCGATACCGGAACGGGCTTTCGCATCGTGATGTTGTTCGTCACGCTCGGCGGCATCTTTGTTGTCAGCGCGTTGATCGGCGTGTTGAGCAACGGGCTCGAAGATCAAATGGAGCGTCTGCGCAAGGGACGCTCACAAGTGCTTGAGAACAATCACAGCCTCGTGTTGGGTTGGTCGCCTCAGATCTTTACGGTGTTGAACGAATTGATGATCGCGAATGAAAACCAGAGCAATGCGCGCATTGTGGTCATGGCTGATAAGGATAAGGTGGAGATGGAGGATGAGATCCGCGAGCGCGTTGAAGTGCGCGGCAAAACCCGTATCATTTGCCGCAACGGTGACCCCATCGACCCGAAGGATCTGGAGATCGCCAGCCCACATCAGGCAAAATCCATCATCGTCCTACCGCCGGAAAATAATGACCCAGATACCGATGTCATCAAAACCGTTTTGGCGATCACCAACAATCCCAACCGCCGCACGGAAAAATATCACATCGTTACACAGATCCGCCACGCCAAGAATCTCCCCGTGCTGAAACTGGTGGGCGAAAGCGACAATGTGCAAGCCATCCTCACCGGCGATCTGATCGCGCGCGTTGTCGCACAGACCTCGCGTCAATCGGGTCTTTCGGTCGTATATACTGAGTTGATGGATTTTGGCGGCGATGAAATTTATTTCAAGCATGAACCCACCCTCACCGGAAAAACTTTTGGCGAGGCATTGCTGGTTTACGAAGATTCATCCGTACTCGGCATTCGCAAAGCAGATGGCAAGATTCTCCTCAGCCCGCCGATGGATTCCCTTATCGAAAAGGATGACCAGATCTTTGCGCTTTCTGCGGACGACGATACGATTCGTCTCTCCAACCCCAGCCTGATCCAACTTAATGAAGCGCACATCCGCTCGAACAGTATTCCCCTTACGCCCAAGCCCGAGAAGTGTCTCATTCTGGGATGGAACCGCAGCGGCACAACCATCGTGCACGAATTGGATAACTACGTGCCCAAGGGTTCACAGGTCACTGTCGTTGCCGATATCTATAACATTGAAAAACAGATCATTGCCCAGGGCGGTAAACTCAAAAACCAAAAACTGGTGGTCATGGAAGGTGAGACCAGCGACCGCGACCTGCTCGATAAACTCGGTGTGGAAGATTATGACCATGTCATCGTGCTGGCGTACAACACACTTCCGCCGCAGGAAGCCGATGCAAAAACGCTCGTCACCTTATTGCACTTGCGCGATATGGCGGGAAAAGACGAGACACCCTTCTCCATCGTGAGCGAAATGCTCGATCTACGCAACCGTGAACTCGCTGAAGCCACCCAGGTGGACGACTTCATCGTCAGCGAACATCTGGTCAGCTTGATGATGTCGCAGATCTCTGAGAACGCCGAACTCTTCGATGTGTTCACCGATATCTTCGACCCCGAAGGCTCCGAGATCTATCTCAAACCCATCAGTGATTACGTGGCACTTGGGGAATCCGTGAACTTTTACACCGTGGTCGAGGCGGCGAAGAGGCGTGGGCAAACCGCGATCGGCTACCGGCTTGAGTCTGAGGCGGGCGATGCAGGTAAAGCGTATGGCGTGCATACGAATCCAAAAAAGTCCGAAAAAGTCGTATTTACAACTGAAGATAAAGTGATCGTGATCGCAGAGGAGTAATTGCAGAGACCCTAAAGGTTTGAGAAACCTTTAGGGTCTTATTATCGTATATGGATGTATGACCAAAGGAGGTCAAAATGCAGTTTCTCATAATTGCTGTTGTAATCTTTGTGGGTATCATATTCCTGATCTTTCTATCAGGGATCCGTTACATTCCCAATACCCGCATCGGCATCGTTGAAAAACGATTTAGTCCCAAAGGCTCGGTGAAAAGCGGCTTTATCGCGCTGAATGGCGAAGCAGGTTTTCAGCCGAAAGTCTTGCGTGGTGGTTTGCATTACCTGATGCCGATCCAATATGTGGTGCGGATGGCGCCGCTGGTGACCATTCCACAGGGAAAAATGGGCTACATCTTCGCGCGTGATGGTAAATTGCTTGAGCCCACACAGGCGCTGGCATCGAACGAGGTTACCTTTGAGTTTCAAGATGTAGAAGTCTTTCTCAAGAATGGCGGTCAACGCGGACCGCAACGCCGTGTCTTGCGTGAAGGTACATTCGCCATCAACCTGATGCAATTTATCGTGCTAACCGACGAGCGCATTTACTCAATGCCGCTCAGCCGCGATGAAATGCAGACCATTCAAGGCATGGCACTGGTGATTGCTGAGCGCGGCGGGTTTGTGCCCGTCATCATCAAGGACACAGATGATAAGATCGGCATCGCCACCGTACATGATGGTCCGTCACTGGGTCAGGGTGAGATCATTGCTCCGGTCGTCGGCGATGACCAAAAAAATGACGAAACGTATCACAACAAATTCCAGGACCCGGATAAGTTCTTAAAAGCCGGCGGCTTCCGTGGACGCCAATTGCAAGTATTGGTCGAAGGCACGTATTACGTCAACCGCTTATTCGCCACGGTCGAGATGATCCAGAAGACGGTCATTGAAGTAGGCAATGTGGGTGTGGTTGTTTCTTATACGGGTGACACTGGTGAAGATCTTTCAGGCATAGATTATCGTCACGGCGAGTTGGTGGCGCGTGGCAAACGAGGTGTTTGGGAAGAGACATTGATGCCTGGCAAATATGCGTTCAACACCTATGCCGGCAAAGTTGTTGCAGTACCCACCACCAACTTCATCCTCAAATGGATCCGCAACCAGACGGGCGCACATCGGTTCGATGAGAACCTCAGTGAAGTCTCGCTCATCACCAAGGATGCCTTCGAACCGTCCCTGCCGCTTTCGGTGGTCGTACATATTGACTATAAAAAAGCCCCGCTGGTCATTCAACGCTTCGGCGATATCAAACGCCTCGTGGAACAAACGCTCGACCCGATGGTGGCAGCCTACTTCAAGAACGTCGGTCAGACGCGTACCCTGATCCAATTATTGCAGGAACGCAGTGACATTCAGCAAATTTCGAGCAAGGAGATGAAGGAAAAATTCGAGCATTACAACCTTCAACTTGAGGAAGTGCTGATCGGAACACCGTCATCTCCCGAGGGAGATGTTCAAATTGAAACCATTCTTACGCAGTTACGTTCGCGTCAAATTGCCGCTGAACAGATCGAAACGTACGATCGCCAGGAGAAAGCCGCAGTCAAGGAACGTGAACTCCGTGAAGCTGAGTCCCGCACCCAAATGCAAACCGGCATGACGCAGGCTGAATTGAACATTGAAATTCAATCAAACCAGGGTAAAGCCGATTACCAGCGCTCCATTCAACAGGCGGCCCAGATCCGCGCGCTGGCTGAAGCTGAAGCCGAGAAGATCGCACGCATCGGTATCGCGCAGGCGCTCGCCACCGAAGAACAAGTCCGCGCGTATGGTGGACCGCAATTCCAGGTGACGCAGACGGTGCTCAACCGTTTTGCCGAAGCTGTGGAAAACTCGAAGGTGGATGTCGTCCCGCGCGTGATCGTCGGCGCGAGCAAAGATGGCGGCTCCGGCAACATTATGGAGGGTCTGCTGACCATGCTGCTCTCCGATCGCTTTGGGGCGCTCGCCAAGGAAGCGCAAGGCGCACGTTCCGATGAAGCCGAGCAATTGCGAGCTGAAATTCGCAAGAGTATGACCGGGAAAACGGATAAGGACAAGAAACAGTAAACCGAAAGGGTGACCCGCAAAGGTCACCCTTTATTTTTGCTTTCGAATAAAAACAGACCGATCTACGTTAATAGTATGACAAGGCAAGATACAGAAAAGGAAACCTTCAAGGTGGTAGTTGTTTTGGAAGTCAGTGAGACCGAAGTTATCAGGAGCGCGCAGAGCGGTGACCGAAACGCATTCAGCGAATTGGTCCGCATCCATGCGCGGGGCGTGTTCAATGTGGTCTATCGCATGTGCGGCGACGAGTTGATCGCAGAAGATGCCGCCCAGGAAACCTTCATCCGCGCCTGGCAGAACCTTTCCTCCTACCGCCCACAGATGCCGCTCCGCAATTGGCTGTACCGCATCGCCTTCAACGCCGGGATGGATATGCTCCGCAAAGAGAAACGAATTCTGCCCAATGCCATCGAAGACCTGAATTTGACCGATGGGCAACCCGGTCTCGAATCTCAGGTTTCGCAACAGGAGCGGACGCAGCTAGTACAGAAAGCTATCTTGTCTCTGCCAGATGCGAGTCGCGCGGTGTTAGTGCTGAGAGAGTATGAAGACATGTCGTATCAAGAGATCTCAGCAACCCTTGATATACCGGTTGGAACAGTGATGTCACGATTGAATTATGCCCGTAAATTATTGAAAGATAAGTTGGAACAGAAATTATCAAAGGTGGAGGCTGAATATGTCTAACCACGTCACCGAATGGTTGAATGCCTATTACGATGGTGAGTTGAAGGGGAAACGGCTTCAGCAAGTGGAAGAGCATCTCACCACGTGTGAAGCCTGTCAGGCAGAGTTGGAATCATTGCAAGGATTATCGGCACTGTTACAGGAAGTCCCTGTGCCGGAGTTCCCATCACCCGAACGCTTCGCGACTCAGGTCAACCTGCTCCTGCCTCAAAAGCGGACTACTACTCCCGGAACTCACCTCTTCGAAGTCGGCTGGTGGATGATCCCCGTTGGATTATTAGCCGTATGGGTCTTTATCAGCATCGCCGTCCTGCTCGGTGATGCGATGAGTACGGCAAAGAACTTTGGAATATTGGATAGCACCACTGCCTCGTTCATTTCCGCTCCGTCCGATACAGCAGACGTGACATCCACACTGGGGCAGTTCGGCATGTTGCAAGGGAACAGCTTGCAATGGGCTGAGACAACCGAGAACTTCACAAGAGGTTTGTTCCCGCAGATCGTTTTACAAGTCTCGGTGGCGTTGTTGTACCTCACATGGTTTGCGATCTGGTGGACGCGGCACACGCGTCAGATGAGTGAACCGCTCCTCGAAGGCTGAGGCAGGCTCACAGTCAGAAAAGAATCGAAAAACGTCCCGACACTTGCACCTAGCGCAAGTGCAGGTGAGGGTATCCGTCAGGTAATCCATCAAAAGAAACCCTTCGGGACGATATCAACAAGGAGAAATAGAATGTTAGATCCCGTCAAAATTTTAAAACGTTCATGGCACATCCTATGGAGTTATCGCGCTCTTTGGGTATTTGGTCTGATACTGGCACTGGCTGCAGGGGGAGCGTCCAGTCGTGGTTCGAATAGTAATTACCGACAAGATCAGGGGCAAACCCAACAACTGACACCGCACGATATGCAGCAAGGCTGGCAGGAATTTAAGCAAGAGCTGAGCAAGATCTTCGAGCAAGGCATTCCCGAAGCGGACATCACGGGTCAGGCATTGACCACGTTCCTGTGGGTGATCGGCGCTTTCGTGCTGGTTATGACGTTGGTTGGAATTGTCATGGCGGTTGCACGCTATGTTTCTGAAACCGCGGTCATCCGCATGGTGGATGAATATGAAGCCAGCGGCAACAAGCTGACCGTTCGTCAGGGTTTCCGCATCGGCTGGTCCAGAACGGCGTGGCGCTTGTTCCTGATCAACCTCATTGTGAATCTTCCGATGATCACCTTAATGCTGGTGTTGCTTTTCGCAGGGATTGGCGTGTACTTTGCATGGGTCAACGGCACAGCGAACTTCGCTGCCTTCAGTACAGTGGCTACGATCGTGCTGGCATTCATTACCATCTTTGTGGTCGTGATCTTGAGCATCGTACTGAACCTGTTACGCAACTTCTTCTGGCGGGTCAGTGTGTTGGAGGATACCGATGTCCGCGAGTCTCTACAGCGTGGATTCGCGCTGGTGCTCGAGAACTGGAAAAATGTTGGCTTGATGTGGCTTGTGATGATCGGCCTCGGAATCGTTTGGGCGGTTGCCTCTGTCATTCTGATCATCGTCACCATCCCGGTTGTGATCGTTACAGCGGTCATTGCGCTACTGGTAGTTGCCATCCCGTTCTTATTGTTCGCAGGCATCTTTAGCACTTTCCTCGGTGGGGCACTCCCATGGATCGCAGGCGGATTATTTGTAGCGCCATTGTTCTTCCCCCTCGCGTTCTCACCGTGGGTGTTGCTCGGTAGTTGGCAGTCGGTATACACATCCACTGTGTGGACGTTGACCTATCGTGAGATCAAAGCTTTGCCCAGCCTCACACCAGAACCCAAGCTTGAACCTGTAACCACAGACTAGAATTTTCACTACCATCAATTAGCTGGCAGTCATGGATTCCATGACTGCCAGTTTTTTATTTTGCCAAAGCCTCATGAATCAATTTCGCATTCTCCGCCGCGCGTGGATGATCGCCATGCAAACACAACGTATCCACGTGAACACGTTTCTCCCCAAACAGTATTCCATTCTGGATCAATTCCAACGCATGCGCCGCGACTTCATCGGGCGACTCAATGATCGCATGGGATTCTTTGCGTGAGACCAACGTCCCATCTAGATTGTAATTACGATCGGGGAAGCCTTCGTTCATCACTTTCAATCCGACTTCAAGTCCCGCCTCGATCAACCCCGAACCTGCCAGCCCAACTAGAACCAAATCTCCGCTGAAGCTTTTTACCGCCCGCGCAATAGCGTTTGCCAACTCTTTATCTTTTGCGGCTTGATTGTAGATCGCTCCATGCGGCTTCACGTGGATCAACTCCACGCCCTCCGCTTTTGCAATCGCAGACAATGCGCCGATCTGATACAGGATCAACGCCTCCACTTCATCTGGTGGCAGAGTCATCTCGCGCCGACCGAATCCCTCTACATCCAACCAACTCGGGTGCGCGCCGACAGCCACACCATACTTCTTCGCCAAGCGGACAGTTGCCTGCATGGTCTTCGAATCACCCGCGTGAAACCCACAAGCAATGTTAGCAGATGTGATGTACGGCATGATGTCTTCATCATTGCCGATATTCTCTCCCATGTCACAGTTGATGTCGATTTTCATTTCCATGTACTCCTCGGTGGTTGAGTAGCCGCGAAGCGGCGTATCGAAACCACCACTAAGCAAAACACTTTCTGTTACAAATATACTTTTGAAAACTGGTGGTTACGATACGGGGCGGACGAACACCGCCCCTACTCAACCACCGAATAACCTTTAATCAGATTCCACAATCCTATCCAACCCATTCATTAATTCTCGATACTTCCTCTGCGCCTTTGCAACCGTCGTCTCCTGAAAACGAATTTTACTTTTTCCCGGCACACACTGTGCCAGGAAAAGCAAATCCGCACTGGCAACTGTACCGATCTTCGGGTACCCACCCGTTGTTGGAGAATCCGCCATCATGACGATAGGCTGTCCATTCGAGGGAATTTGGATCGCGCCCATTGTCATCCCTTCGGAGATCAACTCCGCTTTCCTGCGATGTTTGAGTGCTGCGCCTTCGAGTCGATAACCGATACGATCAGATGTATTACTGACCGTATATTCTTGCGACATGAATGTCGCGATACTTTCATCGGCGAAATAGTTGCCCTGCGGGCCCATGATGAAATCAACAACAGGGTTATCGCTATAACTGGGTAGGGCTGATTCAGGCAATGTCCGCGCGGCGAGTTCGTTGAGGGAGCGGGATGGAGTTCCGGATCTCAGCACATCGCCAGCCTGCAGTGGTCTGCCGTCGAGTCCGCCGAAGTGACCGCGCAGGTTCGTGGAAACCGAATCAAGTATCGGCTGAGTCTGAACGCCGCCAGAGATCGCAATATACGCCCACATGCCAGAGTCCAATTTGGTGAGACGAATTGTCCAGCCTGCGCGGACATAATATGAACTCCACAGCGGAAAGTCCCAAACATAAATGGACAAGTTGTAGCCAACGCCCGCAACCGCAATCACGCAATCCCGTTTCGCGCGCAACGTGATGTCACCTAATCCGATTTCAATGGCAGCGCAATTCGAAGCATTGCCAGCCAGTTTTTTGGCGGCATGGAAAGCAAACGCGTCCATTGGACCGGAGGATGGCACGCCAAAACGTCTCCAGCCGATGCGACCAGAGTCTTGTATCGTGGCAAGCCCGTTGATATCAACAACTTCGAGTGACATTGATAAAACCTGTAACGCGACATTCATGTCGCCCTGCTGTGCGAGATAAATCTCGCATTACGTTTATTCCTCGGCAATAAACTTCACTTCATCGCCCGGCGCAAACAAAAACGGCGAATCAGAATTGGGATCAAAAAGTTTCAACGGCGTCCAGCCAATGAGATTCCAGCCGCCCGGCGACTCGATCGAATAGATACCGGTTTGCGAACCCGCAATGGCAACTGTCCCGGCAGGGACTCGTGTGCGCGGCGTTTCGAGGCGTGGCATGCTGAGCGCATCATCGAGCTTGCCCATGTAGGGATAGCCCGGCGTAAAACCCATCATGTAAACTGTATAGATTTTCTCGCTGTGAATGCGAATGACATCTTCAACCCGCAGACCACAATTCGATGCCACTGACTCAAGATCGGGGCCCAACTCCTCGCCATAACGCACCGGAACTTCAATCCGCCGCGGCTGGCGAGATTCGTTTTCCTGTATCTGAGTCAGCTTCTCGCGCAGAATATTCTTTATTTGTGTAAACGAGAGTATGAGAGCATCATAATGCACAAGCAACGTCGCATACGCTGGGACGGTTTCGATGATCCCAGTGATGGCTGAAGTTGTTATAAGGTTTGCGAGCGTATGAACACGGTGATTGACCGTCAGATCTATTTCATCCCCTAATTGCACAAGCACAGCTGAATCGCCAAGCGGAACGACTCCCGGTTTCATTGGAAATCCTGCTTGAAGGCGTCTACCCTGAAGGGTACGATGTGTGACCGCCGTGTTTTCATGTTTTGCATAAAAGCCACAGGGTCACAGACCCTGTGGAAGCATACATGTATCATTTTTCGAACAGGCTGATACTTTCGATATGATAGGTCTGTGGGAACAGATCGAACGGCGTGACTTCCTTCAGTTTATAGCCAGCATTGATCAGCCGCGCCGCATCACGCGCCAGTGTGGACGGGTCACAAGAGACATAGGCGATCATCTGTGGGTTGAGGTTAAAGATGCCATCAATCACTAGCTTATCCAGTCCTGCACGGGGTGGGTCAACCAGGACAATATTCGGTTGTATTTCAAGATGCTGAAGAATCTCTTCGGCAAAGCCTTCATATAGTTCCACATTATCGAACTCATCCAGGTTGACAGCGAAATCTTCACAGGCTGATTCGGATGATTCGATCCCGATCACGCGTCCGCACTTTGGAGCGAAGAACGCACTAAAGAGACCGGCACCGCAGTAGACATCGAGGAGAGTGGCAGACGAGGAGACAGGTAAACACGTAAGCAGGTGTTGAACCATCTTTTCTGCCATGGCAGTGTTCACTTGAAAGAACGACGCGGCGGAGACTTTGAAATCCCGATCCAGCACGCGGATGATGATGTGGTCATTGCCTGCTATGACAACCGTGTTCTCTTCATACACATGCGCAATGGAAATCCCAGCTTCGATCTCAAGCTCAGGCGGCTCAGGCGATTCCGATTCAAGCACAATCAAAAGATCATCGTCCACTCCGGCGCGGAGGGAGACACGTTCGATATTCGTCTCAGGCTCAAATTCAAGTTGTGACCAAAAATCGTTGATGGACGCTTCCGGCATGTGACATTCGGTGATGGGAATCACCCTGTTCGAATTGGATTTCTGGAAACCCAATTTCCCATCTTTATTCAAGGAAAATTGCACGTGATTACGATAGTTCCACGGGTTGGAGCTTGCCGCCATCGGCTTCACCGGTGGGTTCTCAATTTTGCCAATCCGTTTGAGTTGATCAATCAGGATTTCAGTTTTTGCCGTTAATTGTTTTTCGTACGAAAGGTTCTGATAATGACATCCACCGCATTCACCAAAGTGTTTACACTTTGCCTCAATTCGATCTGGCGATGCTTCAAGGATCTCAACGATCTCCCCGCGCGCAAAGTTTTTCTTTTCGTCAGTTAAGCGCACGCTGACTCGTTCACCGGGCAGCCCAAAGGGAATAAAGACCGCGCGTCCGTCTTCAAGGCGTCCCATGGCTTCGCCACCGTAGGTGAGGGTCGTCAATGTCACTGCGTGAATTTTTGAGTCTTCCATCATGATTATCCTGCTCAAACAATACTGCGTAATCCGTATTACGTAAGTTACGCTTTACGAATTACGCAGTACGTAATCTCGAATCTACTTTATGTCGAAATGTCGGTTATTTCAAAAAGAACGAGAGGACGACAAGCAGCGCGAGGAACGAGCCAGCCAATACACCGATGCGCCTCAAGTCGCGTCTGACGTAAGTGTAATCGGGGTTGAACTCAGTGCGACTCGTTGAAGAGGTCACACTCACTGTTCCGGTCGTTCGTCTATTATTTTTAGCCATTTTCTTTTACTCCTTTAATTTTGCAACCGCGCAAAAACTACAATGCGCTGTTTATCAACAAGATATGGATAGCACGAGATCAATGTTACTGTCGGGCTGCCCGTGGATGCCATCACTTCCACGGCAGTTGGCTCAACCAAAGCGGTGCGGTCCACAACATACACATATTGTCTTTGTTGTGAATATAAAATTACCTGATCGCCGGGTTGCAGTTTATCCAGAAAGCGGAATAACTCACCATACACATCGTTATGTGCGGAAAGGATCACGTTCCCGGTCTGACCGGGGTTTACCGAGCTCACATTTTGCCCGACGCCCTTTTTCAATTGTTCCCAGCCATCGCCTTGCACGATCGGCGCATCAATATTGATCGCGGGGATCTGAATGCGGATCGCCTGATCGGGCGCAGCAGTCGGTATCGGGATGTTCGCCAGTGACTGCACCATCGGCTGTAAATGCGCCGGGATTTCCGCATCGTTGGGTCGCGTGTTGCCTTGCGCATCGGGCGGCAAATGTCCCGAAGGCAACACCACCGCCATCACCAGCGGCGTCGGTGTGAACGTTTCCTGAATGAGTGCAGAGGCGACTTCATTATTCAGATCACGCAGGACGCCGAATCCGCTGATGAGGACTCCGACGAGTCCCACTACAGCCAGGACTTCCACCACCAAAAGGACTCGGTCCATCACCCGTCGGCGCTTCGTTACTGGGACCTGGGGCTGGTCGCTGGTTTCCTCGAGCGTATCCACCACTGGAACCGATGAATCGGGCTCAACCGCAACCACACGCCCCGTTCTTTTAAAGTGCTCCAGGCGCTCGCGACGTGCACCCCGCCGTTTCTCGATTAGCAAACGGCGTAATTCCTCAACGGACATGTCTTCGGGGGCTTTACGTCTGGGCATGGCGAGGGGATTATACCGCAAGGCACAAGGCGCACATTGGGATTGTCAATTTTTGATACCCTCGTTATAATGACAGTCCTTCGGGCGGGTAGCTCAGTTGGTTAGAGCACATCGTTGACATCGATGAGGTCGCAGGTTCGAGCCCTGTCTCGCCCACTTAAAAACCATTCCATTTGTGGAGTGGTTTTTCGTTTAACACGCAACCTGGGGATGTTATGAATTTTTGGAACATACAGATATAATGACCACATACTGTACTTAAAACGCATAGGAGAACCCGTATGACAAAACGTGTATTCAACTTCAACCCAGGTCCCGGTACCCTGCCCCTTGAAGTACTTGAACAGGCGCAAGCCGAATTGCTCGATTTCAAAGGGACCGGGATGTCTGTCATGGAGATCAGCCATCGCTCGAAGGAATTCGAAGCGGTGATCGAAGGCGCTGCATCAGATTTGCGCAGCCTGCTCAACATCCCTGCTAATTACAAGATTCTATTCCTGCAGGGCGGCGCATCCCTGCAATTCACCATGTTGCCCATGAATCTACTGCCCACAGGCGCTTCCGCTGATTACATTGTGACCGGCGTATGGGGCAAAACCGCCATCAAAGAAGCTCGGAAGATCGGCAAGGCACGCACCGCCGCGAACACCGAAGCGGACGGTTTCACGTCCCTGCCTGAAACTCTTGACCTCGATCCGCAAGCCGCGTACCTGCATTTCACATCCAACGAAACCATTCACGGCATCGAATATTTCACCGAACCGGCACCACCCGCTGGTGTACCTTTGATCTGTGATGCTTCCTCCGATTTCATCAGTCGCCCCATCGATGTTTCAAAATATGGCATGCTCTATGCTGGTGCCCAAAAGAACGCCGGTCCATCAGGCGTGACGATCGTGATCATCCGTGAAGACCTGCTTGAACGCGTCCCTGCCAACCTGCCGGTGATGCTCGATTACAAGGCGCTGTCTGAAAGCGGCTCCTTATACAATACCCCGCCATCCTTCTCGATCTACATGGTTGGGTTAGTATTTAAGTGGGCACAGAAACTCGGCGGGCTTACGGCTATCGAAAAGATCAACCGCACGAAAGCTGGATTGGTCTACAACGCCATTGATAACAGCGGCGGTTTCTATCGTGGACATGCTCAGCCCGCTGTCCGCTCGCTCATGAATATTCCCTTCCGCCTGCCCAGCGAGGAACTTGAAGAGACCTTCGCAAAGGAAGCCAAAGGCGCAGGCTTGATCGGTCTCAAGGGACATCGCTCTGTTGGCGGCATGCGCGCCTCCATCTATAATGCCATGACCGTTGAAGGCACACAAGCGTTAGTTAACTTCATGGCTGAGTTCCAAAGGAAGAACGGCTAGACAAAGTCAGGCGCGATCATTAAACAAAAAGTCCCAAAATGGGACTTTTTGTTTTTTAAAGATTTTTCCAGAATCGATGATTGAATTTCTCAAAACCCATTTTTTCGAAAAACGCGTGAGCTTCAGTGTTGAAGCCCCAAGAATCCAATTGGATCCTTTGTAGGTTCAATTCCAATGCCAATACTACAGCTCGCTGAATCAACATTTTGCCGACACCTTTTCCCTGCGCCGCCGGTCGAACTGAGATTTGGTCCACGAGCAGGTAACGCATTGCGAAGGTAAAGGGATTCTCGAGTCGTTCGATCAATTTGCACAGAATATAGCCGAGAGCTTGTCCGTTTTCTTCGGCAATGAAAATGCTTACCGCTGGGTCAGCCAGCGTTTCGTTGAAGAAAGTAATAGCGAAATCGTCGCTTGTGGGGATTTTGAAAAAATCAGGGTGGTGCTTGGCGTGCAAACTCTGCACATCCACGCATAAGGATGAGAGCAGTAAACTATCTGTAGCAATTGCCTGACGAATTTTCATAAACCAGCCTCCGGCTTGACAGACGTCTTATTCGGCATATAATAACACTCATAGAAACGCTTCGACCGGGACGAGTAGTTGGTCCATTTTCTGACAGAGAGTCCAAGCTGAAAGTTGAGAGCTTGAACCAGAAAGACCCAACGAAAACCACCCGCGAGCGGAAAACCTAAAGCTGTTAGCGATTAGCTTTTAGCAAGTAAGTTGAACGGATGGCTCCGTTAGAGGCTGAAGAGATGTAAAGCGAGATAATATCTCGCTCTACAAATCGGGTGGAACCGCGTGAATCCAATTCTCGCCCCGTGTTTGGGTGAGAATTTTTTTGTTTAAGGAGGTCGCGATGACTACAGATGACACTACCATCACTCGTCGGCGACTCGGAGGCTGGGCATAACATGTTATGCCCCTACCGCTTCTCCGGGGTCGCGAAAATTTATTCGAAGCGGTAGCAACTACAAGTTTAGAAAGGAAGCGAAAATGTCACAACAAGTTCAGGAAAAATACGAAGAGTCCAATCTTTATAAGATCCGTCATTCAGCGGCGCATGTCATGGCGCAGGCTGTGCTCGAAATGTTCCCCGATGGGAAGGTCACGATTGGTCCGCCGGTGGAGAATGGGTTCTATTATGACTTTGACCTGCCGCGCAATCTCATGCCGGAGGATCTGGAAGCCATCGAAAAGCGCATGCGCGGAATCGTGCAAGGCAAACATGAGTTCAAGAAAACGGTCATCTCGGCGGAAGAGGCGAAGAAGATCTTTGCAGACCAGCCTTATAAACTGGAGTTGATCGAAGGACTCGAAAAAGGCGGCATGGATGAGTATGGTAATCCGTTGAACGAGAAGCCTGAGATTTCAATTTATCAGCAGGATACGTTCACGGACTTGTGCCGCGGTCCGCATGTAGCAAGTACGAAAGAGATCAAGCAGGATGCGTTCAAGTTGATGAGCATTGCTGGCGCGTATTGGCGCGGTGATGAGAACAACAAAATGTTGCAACGCATCTACGGCACGGCTTGGGAAAACAAAGAACAGTTGAAAGATTATTTGAATCAACTGGAGGAAGCCAAGAAGCGCGACCATCGCAAGCTGGGCAAGGATTTGGAGATTTTTATCTTTGATGATGAGGTCGGTCCTGGCTTGCCACTGTGGCTACCCAACGGCGGCGTGCTGATCGAGGAGTTGGAAAAACTTGCCAAAGAGATGGAAGACAAGGCAGGGTACGCGCGCGTCAAAACGCCGATCCTCACAAAGGAAGACCTCTTCCTGCGTTCCGGTCATCTCCCCTATTATGCCGAGAGCATGTATGCGCCGATGGAACTCGAAGGCGTGAAGTACTACGTCAAGCCGATGAACTGCCCGATGCACCATAAGATCTTCGGCTCGAAGGGACGTTCCTATCGTGACCTGCCTGTGCGCCTTGCAGAATACGGGACGTGCTATCGCTATGAAAAATCTGGCGAGTTGTTTGGTTTGATGCGTGTGCGCTCGATGCAGATGAACGATGCCCATATCTATTGCAGCGAAGACCAATTCGAGCAGGAATTCATGGGTGTAGTAGCGTTGTATCGCAAGTACTTTGAGCTGTTCGGAATCGAGAAGTATGTGATGCGCCTGTCTTTGCACAGCAAACAGGGGCTGGGCAAGAAATACGTGGACAACGAGCGCCTGTGGCTCAAGACCGAAGACATGGTGCGCCGCGCCATGGACAATGGCGGCGTGCCCTATGTGGAGCGCGCAGATGAAGCCGCGTTCTATGGTCCCAAGATCGATGTACAAGTTTGGTCAGCCATCGGGCGTGAGTTCTCGCTGATGACGAATCAAGTGGACTTTGCCGTGCCGGAACGCTTTGACCTGAAATTCACGAACAAGGAAGGTCACGATGAAGTACCGCTATGCATTCACCGCGCGCCACTCTCGACGCATGAACGCATGGTCGGATTCCTGCTTGAGCATTATGCAGGTAACTTCCCGGTCTGGCTATCGCCGGAGCAGGTACGTGTCATCTCGATCACGGATGTTCAAAACGAGTATGCGGAAAATATCGCGAAGCAATTGCGCGAGAATGGCATTCGTGCTCAAGCCGATGTGAGTGGACAGCGTATGAACGCCAAGATCAGACAGGCGCAGTTAATGAAGGTGCCGTATATGATCGTAGTCGGTGATAACGAGATGCAAGCTGAGCAGGTCTCGCTCCGTGTGCGGGATGGAAGTCAGCAGAATAATATTTCGCTGGCTGAGTTCATTTCGCGTGCGAAGGATAAGATCTCAAGACGCGCAAGCGAGCTGTAAGACACAAAAACAGCGGAGGAATTCCTCCGCTGTTTTCTTTTTAGGGCAACCGAACTAACTGATTATTCTCTAATCGAAACTGCCATGTCTCCAGTTGACTGGGACAGCACATACCATCATTCGGTCCCTGGACACGCATGGCAAGAATGATCACCACATCCACGATCTGGACTGATTCCACGATAACTCGATCTCCTAAATAAACAGTGGAAACATTGTAGGGATTCCCGTCCTGATTTAGCATTGCTGCCAGTTCTACAAAATGTCCCGTTCCGCCATTTTGGGTTCGCAGAAATGCCACGGCATCCTCGGTACCATCTGCATTTAGATCACCTGTAACAAAGCGCTCGTCAAGTTGAGTTGTATAAATTTCAGCTGATTCGCCTGGGACTGTCGGAGGGCGATAGAAAATTCCATCGACCAATTGATACTCTCCCCAATCTGGTGAACGATATTGAGCATTTTGCAAATTCTCCAGTGTAAGTGACGCACTCGTTGAAGTAGGCACATTTATTTCTGGAATTAACGTAGTTGTGGGCAATGGGCTGGGAGATGAAACCAGCGCTTCTGTTACAACAATCTCCGATTGATTACCACTATCAAAATTTAAAGGCAGGGTTCGACAAGCGATCAACCCTAAAAATAAGGCAACCAGCCCCATCAAAATTTTCCGTTTCTGCAACATTTTTCTCCTTTTACTCTATATGTCTAACAAATGAATTCTGCGATATTAACGGATTCGAACCCTGTTTTGTTTCCGCTGAAGGGTTTCATCGTGTAAAATAGCCCCAGACCATGGGCGGCGGAGGAACTTTGATCGTTCATGGTCTGTTTTGTTGACGATTCACCCCCGCTCATGGTATTATTCGCCCGCTAAAAAGCCAGCCTTAGGCTGGGATTTGTTTTTCAATTAACAGGAGTATCTTATAAGCGCCAACGAATTTCGAGTAAATGAAGGCATTCGGGTTCCCGAAGTCCGCCTGATTGGGCCCAACGGTGAGAACATCGGAGTGGTATCCATGAAGCAGGCTTTGCAAATTGCCCGCGATGCCGAAATGGATGTGGTGGAGGTTTCACCCAACGCTGCTCCCCCTGTTTGCCGCGTAATGGATTTTGGCAAGTTCATTTATGAGCGTGCCAAGAAAGATCGCGAAGCAAAAAAAGCGCAGACGAAAATTGAAGTCAAAGAGATTCGCCTGCGACCAAAAACAAATGAAGCACACCGCGGTTTCAAAGTGGACGATGCCCGCCGCTGGTTATTGGCCGGCAACAAAGTCCGTGTGACGATCAAGTTCCGTGGGCGCGAAATGGATTATCCCGAGATCGCGCTCGAAGATCTGAAAGAGATCGCCGCCGCGCTGGCTGATGTCGCGATGGTGGAACAGGCGCCGCAAATGGAAGGTCGTACGATGCTCGTGTTGATGGCTCCGCTCAAAGGCGTTGTCAAAAAGAAAGAGAAGAGCGAGCAGGCTCCGGCTGAGAAAGAAGCGAACGCTCCCTCGTAAGGCAAGTCCCAAAGATGTTGAAAGTCCGCGGGCGGTAAGATGGTCCGCGGTTTATTTTGTCTAAATCTGTTTGAAAGGAGAAATCAGCAATGCCTCGCAAAGCAAAAGCTGGAGGAAAGACCAAGCTCAAGACCCACAAGGCGACTTCGAAACGTTTTCGTCTGACTGGTTCTGGCAAAGTTGTGCGTACCAAAGGTGGCAAGAGCCATTTACGTCGCCGCACATCCAAGCGCACGAAAGCGAACTTGAGCGAAATGCAGCCCGTAACGGCTCGCAAGATCATCAAGCGCATCAAGCGTCTTGCGCCGAATATGAAGTAGTAAGGCGAAATTAATTTTTCGCCCTACCATCGTATCCAATTTTTAGTCGCGGCTTTCGGGTGTACACAACTGGTAGTCCTGAGCGAAGACGAAGGATGCCGACGCCCGCGAGTTTGCAGGAGATAAAGAATGACTCGTGTTAAGGGAGGCCCGCAAGGGCACTTACGTCACAAAAAGATTTTGAAGATCACAAAGGGACAACGCGGTGCCAAGAACCGCTTGTTCAAGCGTGCGAATGAGGCCATGCTCAAGAGCCTCTGGTACGCAACTCGTGATCGCCGCGTGCGCAAACGCGATCTGCGCAAATTATGGATCGCCCGTATCAACGCTGCGGCCCGCCTGAATGGCACCACCTACAGTAAGTTGGTGGCAGCGCTCAAGAAGGCAAGCATTGAGCTCAACCGCAAGATGTTATCTGACATGGCAATCCGCGACCCGAAGGCTTTTGCCGCCGTCATCGCAAAAACGAAGTAGAAATTAAAGTAAATAATGTAGAGCGAGATAATATCTCGCTCTACTGTTTTAACGGGGTAAAATAATTAGATGAATACAGTTCTCACAGAGCACGAACTATCAACAGGTCAAACCCTTCAAATCGTTCAAGGCGACATTACCACCGAAGCAGTGGATGCGATCGTCAACGCGGCGAATGAGCATTTGCAACATGGTGGCGGAGTCGCGTGGGCGATCTCGAAAAAAGGTGGACCTGCGATTCAAACTGAATCAGACGCCTGGATTCAAAAGCATGGACCTGTCTCTCACGCGCATCCGGCATGGACCTCGGGCGGGCTCCTGCCTGCGAAATATGTGATCCACGCTGTGGGTCCCGTGTGGGGTGACGGTGATGAAGACAAGAAATTATCTGAGGCTGTGACAGGTTCTCTGCGCGTCGCTGATGAATTAAAGTGTTCTTCGATCGCATTCCCTGCGATCTCTACTGGCATCTTTGGTTTTCCGAAAGACCGCGCAGCGGGTATCATCTTTTCAGCCATTAAGAAATATTTTGAAAACAACGAATCAAATCTCCGGGTTGTGAAAATAACTCTATTCGACCAGGCAACTGTAGATGTCTTTCTCAAATCCTGGCAGGACCAGTGGATACAATGATCACATCAGCGCAAAACCCGAAGCTAAAGCTTGTCCGTGCCTTGTTGGGACGCCCGAAGGAACGTCGCGAAGCAAACGCCTTCGTTGTTGAAGGAGTGCGATTAATCGAAGAAGCCATAACCGCTGGCTGGACATTTCAATTCGTTTTATATAGTGATGGTCTCAGCGAACGTGGTCAGGATCTGCTAAAAGTATTGATCGCTCATCGGGTTGAGGTGGATGAAGTCGCAGGTGATCTGCTGCAAAAACTCAGCGACACCGAAACCCCACAAGGGATTCTCGCCGTTCTTGAATTCACCAGTTTACCGATTCCTGCTGCACCAAATTTCATTCTCATCCCTGACCAAGTCCGTGACCCGGGGAACTTGGGAACATTGATCCGCACTGCCGCAGCGGCAGGCGTGCAAGCGCTCTTCCTGCCCGATGAAACGACCGATGCCTATGCACCGAAAGTTGTCCGCTCGGGGATGGGCGCGCATTTCCGTTTGCCGATCCATGCGCTGACGTGGGACGAGATTCGTGAACACACAAAAGACTTGCAAGTCTATCTGGCAGATATGGAAGGAAAACCCTGCTGGGAATCTGATCTTCGTAAACCCTTAGCTTTGATCGTGGGCAGTGAAGCCGAAGGTGCGAGCACCGAAGGAAGACAGTTGGCAACACAGAAAATCTGTATTCCGATGGCAGGGAATGTTGAGTCGCTCAATGCAGGTGTGGCAGGGTCTGTATTAATGTTTGAAATTGTTAGGCAGAGAAATAATGAAAGAACCAGCACATAAGACACTGATAGATCGCTATCTAAGTTGGGATCTAGTAAAGGAACGATTAGGACGCTATAAAAATATTAGTGCGTTTTTTAAGTTGGCTAATTTACAAGATTGCGCTAATAGAGCGCCTTTTTATTGTCATTATCTGGCTTGGAGACTTGGTACTTGGGAAGATGAAGAGTGGTTTGAATTCTTCGATACTCTTTTGGGTAACGCTGCTAAATTACCAGGTTGGAATAGGACAAGAATTCCTCAGGGGTGTGAGTTTGAAAATTTTTGGAGTTTCTTGTGGGAATTGCAAGTTGCGCAAATGTTTTCAAACCATCAAGCAAGTGTTGAATGGACACATTCAGGGCCCGATCTGAAAGTCAATTCGACTTCAGGTCAATTTTTTGTAGAATGTACCATTTATCGCAAATCCTTTGGGCTTGAAGATTTTATTGGCGAATTACTAGCTCATATACATTTTCAGATTCATGTAAGACATATACCCTTTACCATATTTTCTTTACCAAAAAACAAAAACCTTGAACCTTTCTTAGATGAGTTATGTAGACCATTTCTTGACGATTCGTTTTTAGAGAAAAAGCTCAAGGAAGTTGACGAGATTTCGCCAGTACGTTTACCAACACCTCACGAGACAGAGAATCTTTATATTTTTATCGAAAATCATAATGCGAAGAACTTTAACCCAGATCAGCCATGGGCAGCTACTGGTTCACCCGAGAATTTTTTAGATGTCAATGTAAAAGAAGTTCTTGATAACAAACGGTCATCGAATGAACTAAAATTACATAGACCTAACTTGCTAGCAGTCAATCTTTTACTTGGAGTAGACTTTCAATTGGCAAATGCAGTACGGGGAACCATTCCAACTCCAAACTTAGGCACAGAGTTTGATGGTGTGTTTCTCACTGCTTGTGGGATTGATAACATACCTTTATTAAATGGGTTTATACATTTTTATGATAACCATCCTATAAAAGAATTACTAACTAAATGAAAATCCGATCCATCACTTACTTCTGCAATCCCAAATATCCACTGGATGAAAAAGTCCTGCGCAAGGCTGGGAAGTTTCTAGCCAGCGCCAAATCTGCCTATGAAGCGGCAGGTTACGAAGTGCAAACCGTGCGACTGGCGACAATTCCATTTCCAAAATTATTGGGCGCTGAAAACATCAACAGGCTGCCCGAATACACCAGCCAGATCGCGGATATCGCGCAGCAGCTCAATATCGGATACATTTCACTGGGTCATGCCTTGCCAGAAATGCCTCGTAGTTACGAGTTGATCCCCGATGCCATTTTTGTATCGAAAAACGTTTTCTTTAGCGGCGTGATGGCAGACACCACACGCGGACTCGATCTCGCCGCTATCCGCGCCTGCGCGGAGATCATCGTCAAATGTGCGCCGATCGAACCGAATGGATTTGCTAATTTACAATTTGCCGCGCTGGCAAATGTCAAAGCGGGTGCGCCATTCCTCCCGGCTGCGTATCATGATAAAGATAAACCTGCCTTCGCTATTGCGACTGAGTCCGCAGATTTGGCGGTCCAAGCTTTTGAGAACGCGAAAAGCATCGAAGAAGGCAGAAATAATTTAATCCGTGAGATCGAAAAGCATGGCAAGAAATTAGCGGAAGTTGCCAAATCTTTGAGAGTGAAATTCTACGGGATCGATTTTTCGCTCGCGCCCTTTCCTGATGATGCTCATTCGTTAGGTAATGCTGTTGAAAAAATGGGCATCCCCAAAATCGGATTGCACGGCTCCCTCGCCGCCGCCGCCATTCTGACCGAAGCGATTGACCGTGCAAACTTCCCGCACACCGGCTTTAGCGGATTCATGCAACCCGTGCTCGAAGACTCAGTCCTTGCGAAACGCGCCGCCGAAGGGACGCTGACCATCAAGGATGCATTGCTTTATTCAGCCGTCTGTGGAACAGGCTTGGATACGATTCCCTTGCCAGGTGATACAACGGTGGAACAACTCGTGCCGTTGCTGCTGGATATTTCAGCGTTGGCGTTACGCCTCGATAAACCACTCACCGCACGCTTGATGCCTGTCCCTGGCAAAAAAGCAGGCGATGAAACAAGTTTTGATTTTGGTTTCTTTGCCAACAGCAAAGTGATGGCACTAGATTCGGCAGAATTGAATTCCCCATTCAACAGTAATGAAGTTTTGCAAATCAAAAAGCGGTAGCAAGCAATGAAAGAAGAAAGAGGAAAGAAGCGACGAATACCGTCTTTCTTCTTTCCTCTTTCGTTTCGTAAATGCAGGGCAATAACACGGGCGGGATGACCCCGTCCCTACCCAACCATCACACTCTCAATTTCCACATTGTAAAAGGCTCATCAAAACCCTTTAGATCGCCACTAAAACTACTCAACGCACTGGGCGGAATATTCTTCGAAATAAAGTCACGGATCTCAGGGTCGCTATAAAATTCCTCCGAGAAGATCAACTCGCCGCCTTGCGAGAAGCCGGGTAAACGCGCGGTGATGTTGACCGTCGAACCAAAATAATCCAAACGATCATTTAAATTCACAACGATACAAGGTCCTTTATGTAAACCGACCTTGAGCCACAACATCGGTTCACCACGTTTGGCGATTTCAGTTTGGGCTTTCCATACCGAGCGCAACGCATCAATGGGATGACGGAAGGTCGCCATCACAGCATCGCCCATCGTCTTCACGATCCCGCCGCCTTCTTCGGCGATGGCTTTCTCTAAAATTTCAAAATGCTCGCGCACGCGTCCAAAGGCCGAGGCATCGCCGATCTTGCGATACATGCGCGTTGAGTCACGCAAGTCGGTGAACATCAACACCACGGAGCCGATCGAGATCTCTTCGCCGGGTCGCACCACATCGGTGGCAAACAGATCACGGAAGACTTGTAACGCGGTCACATCTGCGGCGGTGGCGGCTTGGTCACTCCAGGTGGTGCGCTCAAGCGTAAAGGTAGAATCCGCTTCGGTGGCATTGATCAGGTTGAGGGTCGGAAGAAGCGAGACGTGTCCGCCTTCGAGCGGGAATCCAAATGTCGTCGCGCGGATGTCCACTTTTTCATCTCCATCTGCATCTGCAAATAAAGAAAGTGAGCCGGGGACATTTGAAGCGCGCAGGGTGTAACGTCCCTGCTCAAGTTGCATGGGCACTGGTAATGGCCGCAGGGCGGAAATGGTTTGGGTCATAAAAACATGCGGCTGCATTTGCGGGCTGCCCACACAAAACGCCGCATTGAATTCGATCTTCACGATCGAGGGATTCGGTCTGAACACCACTTCGATGTTGTGATCGAAGTTCACTGTGAAATCGATCTGGCAGGTACTGCAATGCGACGTGCCATGCACCTCAGCCAGATTGGTATGCCCCTCGGTCGTGCCGCGGCACGAAGGACAAAGCAGATCCCAATACATATCCAGAATGCCCGCGCGCGTGGCACGCAAAAACATTTCCAGCACGGCACGGCGATTCACTTTCCAACGATCGGCGAGCGCGTAGGGGCGAATGCGTTGGAGCGACAATTCATCAGCTTGCTCAAAAAATTCTTCGAGATGTTTTACCAACTCAGGACTTGTGCCCTGACCGATCACCGCCTCACTCTGCGACTTGAACCTGCTGCGCCCACTCGAACTTAATCCACGCGGACGCGTGCCTTCCAGCAGCAAGTCGCCTGTTTTTGCGATGCGGTCATATAAACGGAAGGCTTTCATGAATCTGCCTTTGGCGATCACACCGATTGCCAGCGGAATACCGATCTGCGCCAGAAGGTTGCTCGTATTGATCCAGGTCTGATAAGTGACGTGCGTACCATCCTCGGGCAGCGGATCAAAATTCACCTGCACACGCATATCATCAAGCGGACCTTTGCTGTACTTACGCACAATGCCAAACGAATAGGGATATGTCCACTCAAAAGGCTCCTCCTCCCATTCCACCTTGATGATCGGGAGTTTCATGCGCGCATGCTTGGTGCCCATCACATTATCGAGCAACTCAATCTCAGGCTGTCCCGTATCACGGTTAAAGCGATTCGTATCCGCCGCGAAGGGCCAGATCGCTTCGGGTGTGGACTTGATATCCCATTGCCAGTGAAAGTAGAATTCTTTTGCCATGTTGGTTGGTAGACGAGGGTGAATGCTCGAATTTTACAGTAAACAACATAAGAATACCATTGCTATCGCGATCCAGTCTTACGGATCCATTAACAGGACATTAACTTTGTCAAAAATGTATTAATGGTATAGTTTGTTAACAAATATGCCAGAAACCATTCTCGTCGTTGAAGACGAACCCGCTTTACGTGACACACTCACCTACAACCTAAAAAAGGACGGCTTCGCCGTTGAAGCTGTCAGTGATGGGCGCGCCGCGCTCGAATCGGCGCGGAATATCAAGCCCGATCTCATCATATTGGACATCATGCTCCCAGGATTGGATGGCTTCGAAGTTGCGCGCATCCTGCGCAAGGAAATGCCGACTCCGATCCTCATGCTCACCGCACGCGACGATGAAATTGACCGCGTCGTCGGTCTCGAAGTGGGCGCGGATGATTACCTGACCAAACCCTTTTCGATGCGCGAACTAATGGCGCGCGTCAAAGCGCAACTGCGCCGCACGCGTATCATGCAGGAAGAATTCGCAAAAGCCACACCTGAAAAACAACACGAAAAATTAATCTTTGGGAATCTCGTCATCAACCTCACCCGCCAGGAAGTGCTTTTTGATAACGAGCCGCTTCCCATCAAACCACAGGAATATCAACTCCTGCTCTTCTTTGCCGAACACAAGGGACAAATGCTCTCGCGCGAATTCATCCTTGAACGTGTTTGGGGCTGGGACTTCATCGGCGACAGCCGTACCGTGGATGTGCATGTCCGCTGGCTGAGGCAAAAGATCGAAATAGACCCGGGCAACCCGACGCGCATTGTCACAGTGCGAGGCGGGGGATACAGGTTTGAGGGATAAAATAAAGAGTAAAGCGTAATACGTAATTTACGAATCACGCTTTACGTTTTACGCATTATGAATAACATCCTTATCATCATCTCCATTATTTTTTTTCTTCTGGCTACATGGTATGCGTGGCGCTATACCAAACTGCGCCGCGAACTAGATGAGTACGCCAGCGTCATTCGACAACAGCCCAGCCAATCTTCCACGGATATAAAAGAACTCGACAATCTGTCCAGTTCGATTGCATCCATCATTGCGACATTCGACATTCGACATTCAGCTTCAGAATCCGAACGCGCCCGTCTTGCCACCCTCCTCGACCAAATAACGGACGGCGTGCTCATCGCCGATGCGCAGGGCATCATTCAATTTGCAAATCCCGCCGCAGGCAAACTCTTTCAAACCTCCAACCCCATTAACCGCAGTCTCACCGAAGTCATTCGTAATCATCAACTCGTCGAAACCTGGCGGCGCTGTCAGCAAACGCGTGAACTGCAAAGCGAATCTGTTGAAGTGCCCACCCGTCATCAGTTTTTGCAACTCGTTGTCATCCCCGATTCGCATTCAAGTGGAAGTCTTTTACTGGTACAAGACCTAACGCGCCTGCGTCGTCTTGAAACCGTGCGACGCGACTTTGTCAGCAACTTGTCACACGAACTACGCACTCCGCTCGCCTCCCTCAAAGCGCTTGCCGAAACTCTTCAGGATGGCGCGTTGGATGATCCGTCTGCCGCGCGGCGCTTCATCGACCAAATTCAAATTGAAGTGGATGCGTTGACTCAAATGGTGACTGAGTTGCTGGAACTTTCCAAGATCGAATCCGGTCGCCTCTCACTGGACCTTCAACTTGCTTCTGCTTGCGATCTGCTTACCTCTGCATCCAAGCGGATGCAACTGCAAGCCGAACGCGCAGGATTAAGTCTGCGCGTGGAGTGTGCAGATGAGCTACCCAAGCTGAAAATTGACGCACAAAGACTGGAGCAGGTGTTGGTCAACTTGATCCACAACGCTGTCAAGTTCACGCGTTCGGGGGGTGAAGTGGTTCTCGAAGCAGAATCAAGTGATGGCTTAGTAAGATTCGCTGTGCGAGATTCGGGCATCGGAATCCCGGCGGATGATGTCACCAGAATCTTTGAACGCTTCTATCGAGTCGATAAATCCAGAACTGGCAGCGGGACAGGCTTGGGCTTATCCATTGCGAAACACATCGTGGAAGCACACGGCGGGAAAATTTGGGCGGAGAGCGTAGAAGGGCGCGGCAGTACGTTTTATTTTTCGATACCAGTTGAATAAAAAATCCTGACTACCGTCAGGATTTTTTATTGCGATAATTATTGTTCATCAACCATTCCTGCACATCCACCGCTTTGCTTTCACTAGGCGGCTTGAGGCGCATATAAGTGCCATCCGATTTCATCACGCGCGCGCGCATGTTGTCGCTCAGGTAGGTCGCCAACATCGCATGACGCAAATAATTAATATGCCCAGGGTCTTCAACAGGGAAGACAACTTCTACACGATGATCCTGATTGCGCCGCATCAGGTCGGCACTGCCCATGTAGATCTCTTCCTTGCCGTTGTTGTGAAAATAAAAGACGCGACTATGTTCGAGATAACGCCCCACGATGCTGGTCACTTTGATGTTATCGCTCACACCTTTAATGCCAGGGCGCAAACAACACATACCGCGTGCCAGCAGATCCACTTTCACGCCGGCCTGAGAGGCTTCATAAAGCAATTCGATAAACATCGGGTCAACAATGGAATTAACTTTGAAGATCAAGTGTGCAGGGCGACCTGCTTTGGCATGTTCGATCTCACGTCTGATCAATTTTTCCAAGCCAGCGCGAAGATTAACCGGGGCGACCAGCAATTTCTTGAAATGCTGTTTTGTGGAATAGCCGGTCAGGTAATTGAAGAGGTCAGTGACATCTGAACCGATCGCGTCATCACAGGTGAAGATGCCAATATCTTCATAGATGCGTGCCGTGACAGCGTTGTAGTTGCCCGTGCCGAGATGCAAGTAACGGCGAATCCCCTCACCTTCCTTGCGCACGACCATTGTTACTTTGCAATGGGTTTTGAGTCCCAAGAGTCCATATACCACATGGACGCCCGCTTCTTCCAACATTTTCGCCCATCCGATATTGCTCTCTTCATCGAAACGTGCTTTGAGCTCCACCAACACAGCCACCTGTTTGCCATGTTCACTGGCTTCGAGCAGGGCTTCAACCACTGGCGCATTTTGTCCCACACGATACAGAGTTTGTTTGATCGCCAACACGTTCGGGTCACGCGCAGCAGCTTTTAGAAAATCCACTACAGGATTAAAAGAATCATAAGGCTGATGCATAAGAATATTCCCACGCTTGATCGCCTCAAAGATATCACCTGCCAGCATCGCATTCTCAAAGACCTTCGGCACCACTGGGTGATAGACCGGGAATTTCAAGTCATGCCGTTCCACATTGCCATAGATCTGCCAAAGACTGCTCAAACCCAGCGGCGCAGGCGACACATACACATCGTTCTCACGGATCTCAAGATTATCGATCAGCAACTGACGGATCGTGTCAGGCATGTTTTCGTGGATCTCCACCTGCACCACCGAGCCGAACTTTCGTTTGCGGATACTTTGTTGCATGGTCTCGAGCAAGTCATCCGCTTCGATCTCCTGGATCTCCACATCGGCATCACGAATGATGCGGAAGGGATAGGCGGCGACCACTTCCAAACCGGGGAAGAGCGGCGCAAGATTTTCCATGATGAGCTGTTCCAGCCACACAAAATAATGATGATGGGGAATCGTGCCGTCCTTGCGCGAGCCGCCGGAGGAACGTTTGATGGCAACAAAGCGCGGCAACGTGTCAGGCACTTTCAAGCGCGCGAACTTTTCATGTCCCTTTTTGTCTTTGATCACGATCGCAAGATTCAGACTCAGGTTCGAAATATGTGGAAAGGGATGTCCCGGGTCAAGTGCCAGAGGCGTCAGAACGGGATACACTACTTCATGAAAATAATCGTTGACCTTCTTTGCCTGGACTTCACTGAGCTTGGGATAATCAAGGATATGGACACCCTCTTTATCCAACTTGGAGACTAATTTTTTATTGAAAAAATGGAGCGCATTTCCATATAACTCCAGAGAGACTTTGCGCATCGCTGCCAAAGCCTCGGGCGGGGTCAGCCCATCTGGGAACACTTCCATGATCCGAGCCTCCACCTGCTTGCGGATGCCCGAGACGCGCACCATGAAGAACTCGTCCATGTTCGAACCGAAGATGGCGAGAAATTTCAAGCGTTCCAGCAACGGATTGCTCTCATCCAGCGCCTCATCAAGGACACGGCGCTGAAATTCGAGCAGGCTGAGCTCGCGGTTAAGCACTAAAGTTGGGAGTAAGGGATTCGTCTCTTTGGTCATGTAGCTATGCTAACTCGTTTAGGATTTTTGGTATAAGAAGCCATTCCAGAACTGCTTTGCGTTCCAAATGCAGATCATCAGCGGAAAGGCAACAGACGCCGCCTTTTTTGAGATAGACAGCAAATTCAGGATTCCCCGCGGTCAGCGTGCCGATCAAAACACTGAAACACGGTTCGTGACCGATGAGTACAAGTTCATCCACGCTGTATTTTTCGTTGATCTCTCCAAGGATATTTTCCGCATTGCCCATGGGCACGAGCGCATCATTGAAAACCGGTTCTTTTTTATATTTTAGCACCTTCGCCAATATGTCCGCAGTCTGCCGCGCACGGATGTAGGGACTGGAGACGATCAAATCAGGTTTCAAACCCAGGTTTTTGAGGGCGGAGGCGATCTTTTTCATTTTGTCACGTCCATCGTCGGTGAGTGGGCGCAAGCTGTCATCTTCGTAGCCGGGCGTACCAGCATCTACGGCGTTGCTGTGACGGATCAAATAGATTTTCATGCGGTTTTCTCCCAGGGGAAAGGTTGTTCTGGCGCAGAACGCCAAAACGTAGCGAGTTGGTTCTGCTCTGCGACGTACGCAGAAATGGCTACAGCGTGGCGACGCTCACAGTAACGGCGAGCAGGTTCAAGGTCCACGAAAGAGGCGTGCTCTGAAAAATCCGCCAGTTTTTGCGCGAAGACTTCAGCATCCTGTATCTCACCCATCAAGGATTGATAGCCATTCATCCGCTTGAGGTTCTCAATGGGAAAATCGTTCAACAGCGGGTGGACGATCTCGATCATATACCGCAAAGCCTTGAAGGCAATGCGCATACGATGGATAGTAGCGGAGCGGGTCAGGTCAACCCAGCCCAGCCGTTGTTGGGTGATTAAGTATACATCGTCAACCACTTGCATGAGCTGTGAACTGAGGTCATTGTTCGTTTCGGCTTCGATGGCAACATGCGTTTTGCGGATGCGTTTGGAAATTTCAGAGGATTCGAGCTGCTTTATTTCTTTACGGAGTTTTCGCAACAATTTCTCTTCGGCAAATTGCAGATGTTTCTGAAAATCATTGAGTTGAGGCAACTCATGAATGAGCTTAGAGACCTCGTCGAGAATGACCTGGGTATCACGCAAGTTATCGAATTCATCGAGCTGGTCTTTGAATGCGCGCATCAATTTTCGCAAACGCGGGCGCGGAGAAATCGAATTCAACAATTGGATGAGGGCAAGCATACGCCGCGTGGCAACCCGCAAGTTGTGGACCGCTTCATTGGAAAACTCCGCACGACAACGCTTGAGTTCCATGCGATAGTTTCTCCAACGATCATCCAATGCTTCAAGCAGGAGCTTGGTTGTATCCGGTATTGTTTCTTCGGTTAGCGGTGTAGTCATATAAGTTCCATAGTCAAGAAATTTACTATAAGCCCATTAACACCCCCTGAAACAGTCTCATAACAACAGGTAAATGATACCCCCGCTGGGTGATCAGGTCAAAACCGGGTTTTCATAATTGTTGTGTGTTGGCAAACTCCCTGCAAAGCACGGATTTGGGACTCCGTGCTATCCTAGGGGCATGGAAATTCTCCTCCTTTTGATGGTGTTTGGTTTGCTGGTTGTTTTCGCTGTAGATACAGCACAAAAGCGACGTGCCTTCCTGTGCCAGCGGGTAAGAGTTACGAAGCATTTGCGGTAAGCGTATCTAACGAAACAACGAATCTCTCCTCTTCACAAGAGCTCGGTCTCCTCCCGGGCTCTTGTGAATTTTAAGGGCGGGAATCGTTAACCAACTCTTAAACCAATCTTGATGTGCCATTAAATGTAAATTGTTAGACTTTGGGGGTATGAAAAGGAGAAACCATGGGACTTGCTGATTTACATATTCACACAATTTACAGCTACGACGGGACAGCCTCCGTGCCCGCCGTACTGACACGCGCCAAACAGATCGGGCTGGATGTGATCGCCATCACCGACCACGATGAAATTGCCGGTTCGCTCAAGGCTTTGGAACTCGCACCCCAATACGGTGTGGAAGTCATCCCTGCGATTGAAATTACAACCGCTGAAGGTGACCTGCTGGCGCTAAACATTACACAGAAGGTCGCACGCGATTTGCCATTGATCGAAACCATTCTCAAAGTTGGGGAACTGGGCGGCTTCTGCATCGCCCCGCACCCCATGGCAGGCGGATTTGGCATGAAAAGCTTGAATGCCTATTCGATCCTGCGAGCCCTGCGAAATGTTGAGGTGGCACAAATCCTGATCGGCATCGAAACGTATAATGCCACCACCATCGACAAAATGAGCAATCACTACGCGCGCATTCTTGGGAATAAATTAAATCTTGCCCAAACTGCCAGCAGTGACGCGCATGTCATTGAAGCGATCGGTTTGGGTGTCACCGAATTCCAAGGGCACACCGCGCAGGATCTGATGCATGCATTGCAGGCAGGTCACGTGGGGCAACGCAAGCAAAAAGAATGGAACTCTGTCCGCATTCTGGGAAGTTGGGCGGCGAACTATGTTGGTAGTACGTTTACGCGTCTTGCCAATGCCGCATAATAGGAGCATAAAAAATGGAAGCCTTGATTTTTCTAATCGCTTGTTTGGTCATCATTGTTGCAATCGACACGGCGCAAAAGCGTCGCAGTTATTTGAACCTGAATAAATAAAATGACAAAACACATTCTCGTAACAAACGATGACAGTGTAATGGCGCCTGGTTTGCTGGCGCTTGTGCACGAAATGCGTAAGCTGGGAAAAGTTTCCGTGCTGGCACCAGACCGAAATTGGTCCGGAAGCGGGCACGTCAAAACTTTGGATCGCGCACTCCGCGTCAAAGAAGTCCGCCTCGCGGATGGCACGCAGGCATTCGCCAGCGACGGTGCCCCGTCCGATTGTGTGGCGCTTGCCACGCTCGGTTATTTTAAAGAACCGATCGATATTGTCGTCTCGGGCATCAACGCCGGCGCAAACCTTGGGCATGATGTCACCTACTCTGGAACGGTGACCGCCGCAATGGAAGCCGTGATCGCGGGTGTGCATGGTGTGGCAGTCTCGCTCGAAACTGTGGATGGATATATCGGTGAAATTGACTATGGACCCGCAGCGCGTGCGGCATCGCGAGTTGTCCGTCAGGTCATCGAGAACGGTCTTTCGCACGAAATTCTGCTCAATGTCAACGTGCCTTTTCTAACTGACAGTAAGATCCGCGGCGTGATACTCACCCGCCAGGGCTTGCGCGTCTATCACAGCAAACTGGACGAACGCATTGACCCGCGTCACAAACCCTACTATTGGATCGGCGGTGACGCCCCCACCGGCGTCCCCGAACGCGGCACAGATGTGGGCGCGCTGGCGGAAGGCTTTGTCTCTGTCACACCGCTGCAACTCGATCTCACTGCCTATCGCGCCTTAACTGATCTGAACACGTGGCATTGGGACGAATCTCCTTTTGAAACTACACTGCTCGAAGCTTCAAACAAAATGACTTTGTTTCGCAGTGATTGAGTTTTCTCCTCCTTGAGTCTCCGTCGCGAGACGTTGCCCGCCATTATCAGCGTGATGGCGGGCAATTATTTTTTAAACTCTGGAATCAAGGAGCTTGCTCCTTGTTATTCAGACAGCAAGCTGTCCGATTCCAAATCAAAACCCTTAACAAGATGTTAACCTGTTCTTCTCTTGACCTTAAACAGCGCTTGATAAGATTTCAAAGTATAAAAAACATAGGAGAAAAATAGAAATGACAAAAATTGTTCGCCCCTTACTGTTCGTATTTGTGGCAATGAGCCTCCTGCTCGTTGCCTGCGGCGCACCTGCTGCAACCGAAGCGCCTGTCGTTGAACCGACTACCGCTCCCGCTGAGCCAACTGCTGTTCCGGCTGAACCAACTGCTGCTCCCGTCGAAGACCCGCTGGCAATGTATGCCCCTGACGCCGTTTCAGGTGATATTGTCACTGCTGGTTCATCCACAGTCTTCCCACTTTCCGAGCGCATGAAGCAGCGTTTTGAAGAAGAAGGCTTTGCCGGAAATCTTACGATCGACTCCATCGGTTCTGGCGCTGGTATTGAACGCTTCTGCGTTGCCGGTGAAACCGACATCGCCAACGCCTCACGTAAGATGAAGGATAGCGAAGTTGAATCCTGCGCTGGCATTGGTCGCACCGTTGTTGAATTCCAGGTTGGTATCGATGCTCTTGCCGTAGTTGTCAGTTCTGAGAATGACTTCCTCACCGATGTCACCAAGGCTGAACTTGCCCAGATCTTCTCCACTGCTGTGAATTGGTCTGACGTGCGTGCTGAGTGGCCCGCGGAGCCCATCCAACGCTTCTCCCCCGGCACCGACTCCGGCACCTTTGATTACTTCGTTGAATCCGTAATGGGACCTGCCTTCCCGAACGCCGAAGGCAAAGCCGATCTCGAAGCAGGTGAAAAAGCCATTCTCGAATCAGCCGGCACCCAGTTCTCTGAAGATGACAATGTGCTTGTGCAAGGTGTGGAAGGTTCGCCCTACGCCATTGGTTATTTCGGCTACGCCTATTATCAGGAGAATGCTTCATCCTTGAAGGCTCTTTCTGTTGATGGTATCGCTCCAAATGCAGAGACCGCTGAATCCGGCGAATATCCGATCTCCCGCCCGCTTTTCATCTACTCCAGCACTGAGATCATGCAGGAAAAACCGCAGGTGGCCGCCTTCATTTACTTCTACATCAACGCCGTGGCGGATGAAATTCTCGATGTCGGTTACTTCCCCGTCAGTGAATCCAAGGCTCAGGAAAGTCTCGGCGCCTGGACAACTGCAACCAGCAAGTAGCCCATAAACGATCAGAGTTATTCTGATGAAAAATCTCCTTCCCCTTGAAAATGAGGGGAAGGAGATTGTGTGTTTACACTGCACTTTCGGAGTACGCTGTTATGGCAAATATCGCCACAAATGGACTGAAAAAAAAGCCGTTGAACCTGCGCCGCAAAACACATCTGGGTGAAATGCTCATTCAAGGATTATTATTTTTCAGCGGCATCTTCTCGATCTTCACTACGATCGGGATCGTCTATGAACTGGGCAAGGAAGCTCTGCTCTTCTTCCAGATGCCCGAAGTGAATCTGCTTCAAACACTGACAAGCGTTGAGTGGAAACCACATGTCGGCAAATTCGGCATCTGGCCCCTGGTGACATCCACGTTGATGACAACCGTGATCGCCATGTCCATTGCCATCCCGCTGGGTTTGAGCGTTTCCATTTACTTGAGCGAATATGCATCCCCAAAAATGCGCACCATCCTCAAACCGATCCTTGAAGTGCTGGCAGGCATCCCCACCATTGTGTATGGCTATTTTGCCTTAATGTTCATGACACCCCTGTTGCGAAGCATATTCGGCAATGACGTTGTACAAATCTACAACACTGCCTCTGCCGGCTTGGTCATGGGAATTTTGATCCTGCCGCTTATCACATCCATGACAGAAGACTCGCTCAGCGCAGTTCCACGCTCATTACGTGAAGCCGCCTACGGCATGGGCGCGACCAAATTAGAAGTGGCGCTGCAAGTCGTGCTGCCAGCTGCATTATCCGGTATCGCTGCGGCGGTCATTATTGGAATCTCACGCGCCATCGGCGAAACCATGATCGTGGCAGTCGCGGCGGGCGCAGGTCCGAATTTCACGTTCAATCCATTTGAAGGCGCGGAAACGATTACTGGACACATTGTCCGCATTTCGGGCGGCGACCTGGCATACGACTCGATCGATTACAACAGCATCTTCTTCCTCGGTTTGTTACTGTTCAGCATCACACTCACACTCAACATCATCAGTCAGCGCATTGTGCGCCGCTTTCGGGAGGTGTACGAATGAAAGAAAAGATCGCTCAACCAGACTACAATGTCAACATTGCAGGGCGTAATCGCACAGGCACAATCTGGCGCTGGTTTTTTCAGGTATCCACCATCTTCGGCATCATTGCGTTGATCGCCTTACTACTTAACATCATAGATAGTTCTTTCGGCTATGTGGCTTATGAAGCTAAAGTGGACCCAGCTACACTGGCTTTGAACGGCGTGCCTTTGGAAGAACAAAGCAAGGAACAACTGGTTGCCTTATTGCAATCAAAACTCTCCAAGGGTGCCTTCAACAAACTGGATAAAGACGAGTCCTTTGAAAAGCGTTCGCGCGCGAATGTCTTTCAAATCGTGAACGAGCGCATTATCAAATATGAAGTGGTACAGGTCTGGGATCTATGGTCATCGCTCACAAAAAGCGCCGATATAAAAGCGACCGTCGCAAAAGACTTCCCGCAAGCAGACCTCAAATTCATCTCATGGCTCACGGCAGATTTCATCACCCGCCCGCAATCGAGCGAAGCCATCACCACCGGCGTCCGCACCGCCATCCTCGGCTCACTATGGACCATCCTCTTCACTATCCTCTTCGCCTTCCCCATCGGCGTCGGCGCGGCGATCTACCTCGAAGAATACGCCATCGATAACTGGCTCAACCGCCTCATCCGCACCAACATCAACAACCTCGCGGGCGTCCCATCCATCGTCTACGGAATTCTTGGGTTGGCGATCTTCGTGCGGACTCTCGAACCCCTGACCAGCGGCGAGATTTTTGGACTTGTGGACGCAACCACCGCCAACGGACGTACAGTCCTCGCTGCGGGACTCACCCTGGGCTTGCTCGTGCTTCCAATTATCATTATCAACGCCCAGGAAGCGATCCGTGCCGTGCCTCAATCCCTGCGCAAAGCCAGCTACGGCATCGGCGCGACCAAATGGCAGACCATCTGGTCACATGTATTACCCAATGCGATGCCAGGGATTCTGACCGGCACCATCCTCGCGATCTCACGCGCCATCGGTGAAACCGCGCCGTTGGTTGTGGTCGGTGCATCCACTGCCATCAGCTTTGACCCAACTTCACCATTTTCAAAGTTCACTACCCTCCCCATTCAGATCTATCAATGGACATCCCGTCCACAACCAGAATTCCGCAGTGTTGCAGCGGCGACCATTCTGGTCCTGCTGATCTTGTTACTCAGCCTTAACGCCTCAGCCGTCATCTTGCGCAATCGTTTCAGCAGGAGATATTAATCATGGCTCAACCATTATCAAAAACAGAAAAATCAAATTATGTGCTCGAAACCAAAGACCTTGGCATTTACTACGGCGACTTTCGCGCTGTCACAAGTGTGAACATTCCCATCGAACGCCACAAGATCACAGCCATCATCGGTCCTTCGGGTTGCGGCAAGAGCACACTCCTGCGCGCCTTCAACCGCATGAACGAACTCTCACCGGGTACCCGCATCGAAGGTGAGATCAGGTTCGAGGGCGAGAATCTATATGATCCGTCGGTGGACCCGGTCGAGGTCAGGTATCGAATCGGGATGGTCTTCCAAAAGCCGAATCCGTTCCCCAAATCCATTTACGAAAATATCGCCTGGGGTGCACGCATCCACGGCTATAAGGGCAAGATGGATGAGTTGGTCGAATCCTGTTTACGGCAAGCCGCCTTATGGGATGAAGTAAAGGACAAGTTACAGCAATCCGGGCTGGCGCTCTCTGGCGGACAACAGCAACGGCTATGCATCGCACGCGCACTGGCTGTCCAGCCTGAAGTGATCCTCATGGATGAGCCTGCCTCTGCACTTGATCCAATTGCCACCCTCAAGATCGAAGAATTGATGCAGGAACTCAAGAAGAATTACACCATCGTCATTGTGACGCACAACATGCAACAAGCCGCCCGCGCCTCCGATCACACTGCCATGATGATGCTCATGGAAGATGGCAAACGTTCCGGCACCGTGATCGAGTTCGATAAAACGAATTCGATCTTTACCAACCCCAAAGACAAGCGCACCGAGGGGTACGTCACCGGCAGGTATGGTTAATAATTGGGTATATAATATGGTGAACCGCAGAAGAAATGAGGACTTTATGCTTCGCAAAACATTTGAAAGTGAGATTAAACAAGTCAAAGATGACGTGCTGATGCTCGGCAGTATGGTGGAGCAGGCGCTTGTCGATGCGGTTGAGACGCTGAAAAAGCGCGATATCAAGGCAGCGGAAAAGATCTTCCAGGAAGACCGGGCGATCAATGGCAAACGCTTTGAAATTGAAAATAAATTAATGGTGCTGATCGCCACCCAGCAACCGATGGCACATGACCTGCGTTTACTCGCGTCCTGCATGGAAATTATCTCTGAATTGGAGCGTATGGGCGATTACGCCAAAGGCATCGCCAACATCAACATCCGCATGGGAGACGCCGCCCTGCTCAAGCCACTGATCGACATCCCGCGCATGGCACAAAAAGGCGCGGATATGCTGCACCGCTCGCTAACTGCCTTCGTCAATGAAGATGTGGAAGCCGCCAAAAAGATCCCCATCGAAGATGATGAAGTGGATGCGCTCTACAATCAGATCTACCGCGAATTAATGATGTTCATCATTCAAGACCCCAAGACCATCGAACGCGCGAACTGGCTGTTATGGGTGGCTCATAATCTTGAGCGTTTCGCTGACCGCGTAACGAACATCTGCGAACGCACGGTTTTCATCGCCACTGGCGAAATGACCGAGATCAAATCCACCGATGATGAGTTCTGGAAGCAACAACACCAGGAAAAATAATGCAAAAATCCGCTGAGTTAGCTCAGCGGACTTTTTTGTTCTAATTCACAGGTGACAGTCACTTTGAAAGTGACTGTCACCTTACTTGATAACTATCCCATTCTTCCCGTAATGTAAGCTTCGGTTATTTCCTGTTTCGGTCTTGTGAACATTTCATTTGTATCAGAAAACTCCACCAACTCGCCCAGCCAAAATAAACCAGTGAAATCAGAAACACGCGCTGCCTGTTGCATATTATGGGTCACGATCACGATCGTGTAATCCTGTTTCAATTCAGCGATCAGTTCCTCCACACGCAAAGTGGCGATCGGATCAAGCGCAGATGTGGATTCATCCATGAGGATGACTTCAGGTTGCACGGCGACGACACGGGCAATGCACAGCCGTTGTTGTTGACCGAGTGAAAGACCCAGAGCGTCCATTTTCAGGTCATTCTTTACTTCGTCCCATAACGATGCGGCGCGCAGGGACTTCTCCACTAGTTCATCCATATTGACCTTCATGCCCATTACACGTGGACCAAATGCGACGTTGTCATAAATAGGTTGGGGAAACGGGTTTGGTTTTTGGAATACCATGCCTACGCGCTGTCTGAGAGTGACTACGTCCATTTCTGCGCTGTAAATATCCTGCCCGTTCAACAGGATCTTCCCATCTACACGCGTGCCAGAAATCGTATCGTTCATGCGGTTCAAGCAACGTAAAAATGTGCTCTTGCCGCATCCAGATGGACCGATCAATGCCGTCACCTTACGCGGTTCGATCTCAATATTTATGTTCGATAAAGCTTTCGAAGCACTGTAATAAAAATCAAGGTTTTGAACAGAGAATGCGGAGGCAGTTGTGGTCATGGTTCGATTTTATCAGAAGTCAAAAGCCAAGGCTGGAGAATGAAGCATCAGCGGGAGGGGAGGTTTATCGAAACAGAATCAGCCCTGGGTGAGTCGGAAGCGGGTTCTTCATCTGCATAGTGCTTTCGACTATAATTCGTTTAATGAAACGCGTCATCGTCATCTTTCTTCTTTCATCTTTGATTCTCACAGCATGCGGTCCCACTTCATCAGCGGAGACCGCATCTGATTCTCAGGCGACGTATGTCGAGAATAAGGGTTCAGATACGATCGTCAATCTGGCGCTGGCATGGGCGGAACAATATCAGGGCGACCACCCGGATGTCCGCATATCGGTGACCGGCGGAGGGTCTGGGACTGGAATCGCTGCTCTCATCAACAAGACTGTAGATCTTGCCAATGCATCCCGCCAGATCAAAACCGAAGAGATCGAGGAAGCACGATCCAATGGGGTTGAACCGGTGGAACATATCATCGCGCGCGACGCAATTGCCGTGATCGTGAATCCTGAAAACCCTGTCGACGAATTAACCCTGCAGCAGATCTCAGATATTTACAGCGGCAAGATCATCAATTGGTCGGAGGTCGGCGGCGAAGATCGCCCTATTGTGCGGCTTTCGCGTGAGACCAATTCAGGCACGCATGTTTACTTTTTGGAAACGGTTTTACGATTGGGGAACAGCAAAGATAAAACGCTTTTCTCCACAGACACATTGTTACTTCCCTCCTCTGAAGGCATCATTGCTGAAGTACGTCAAAACCCAAATGCCATTGGCTACGATGGGCTCGGTTATGTTCCCGACGATTTGAAGATGATCGCCATTGCAAAGGAGGCAGGCGGCGCGTATGTATTGCCGTCCATTGCAACCGTGAACGATAAGACCTATGCCATTGCGCGCGATCTTTACATGTACACCAACGGCGAAGCCACTGGCAGCGTAAAGGAATATCTGGATTGGATCCTTTCACCTGAAGCACAAGAGATCGTCGTTGAACTTGGGTTTGTGCCAGCCCTAAACCCCAACTCCATTCCTTAAGGAGCGGGCGGAGAACTGTATGGAAAAATCTTTAAACTGGCGTGAATTTGTCATCACTCGTCTCATCCAGGCATCTGGCTATTCAGCCATCATTTTCGTCGCGCTGATTTTTTTCTTCCTATTGCGTGAGGGTTTGCCTGCGCTTGCTGAAGTGAAACCATCAGAACTGTTCAATGTGCGTTGGTATCCAATCGAAGATTATTTTGGCATCCTGCCGCTGCTCACAGGCTCGCTCATCATTACCCTCGGCGCGGCACTCATCGCGGTTCCTTTCGGGATCGGCACAGCAGTCTATATCTCTGAAATTGCACCACGTTGGATGCGCGAGATTCTCAAGCCTCTCGTGGAATTGCTGGGCGGACTTCCCTCCGTGGTTTTAGGATTTCTCGGGATCCTCGTACTCTCCCCATTCATACGCGTCTTTCTGGACCTGCCAACTGGTCTGACCGCCTTGACCGGATCCATCCTTTTGGGCGGGATCGCCGTGCCCACCGTCGTGTCAGTTGCGGAGGATGCGCTTGATGCCGTCCCGCGTGCGTATCGTGAAGGTGCCTGGGCTTTGGGCGCCACCAAATGGCAAACCATCTGGCGCGTGACCTTACCCGCCGCCAAATCCGGTGTGCTTACTGCCGTCATGCTCGGCGTGGGACGTGCCATCGGTGAAACGATGACCGTGATGATGGTGACGGGCAACGCTCCGGTGCTTGCCATCAAACTTGGCAGCCTCTTCTCTCCCGTCCGCACGATGACCGCCACCATCGCCGCCGAAATGGGTGAAGTTGCCAGCGGCAGTACGCACTACCATGTATTGTTCTTCATCGGTATGGTTTTGTTCCTGATCTCACTGGGCGTAAATATCGCTGCATCATCGGTTGTGTTCCGTGCCAAGAAACGGGCTGAGAGGATTCTGTCGTAATGAAACTATCCATCAACCGTCATCTCATGCAACGTCTCGGCTTTACAGGCATTACCTTGATGGCTATTGCCACGGTAACGCCGATCGTCGCAGTGGTCATTTATATCCTTATCCAAGGTCTCCCTGCAATCTCCACAGAATTTCTTACTGGCTTTCCACACGATGGGATGCGCGCCGGTGGAATTCTGCCTGCCATCATCGGCACGCTATATCTCACGATCGGTACAGCCATATTCTCCGTTCCGCTGGGGATCGCCGCGGCGATCTATCTTTCAGAATACGCTTCTGATACACCGCTCACGCGCACGATCCGCATTGCCATTATCAATCTCGCCGGCATTCCATCAGTTGTATATGGACTATTCGGTCTTGGCTTGTTTGTAATCTTTCTAAAATTTGGCACATCCATCCTGGCGGCATCAATGACGCTTTCTATTATGACCCTACCAGTCATCATCAGCACCGCCGAAGAGTCACTGCGTTCAGTGCCGCAAGGGTTTCGCACGGTAAGCATTTCGTTAGGCGCTACACGCTGGCAGACTATCCGTCGCATCGTTTTAAAAGAAGCCTTACCAGGTATTCTTACAGGCGTTATTCTAGGTCTTGAACGCGCCGCCGGTGAGACAGCCCCAATCCTATTCACCGGCGCGGCATTCTTTTTGCCGCGCCTCCCCGGCTCACCTTTTGATGCGACGATGGCGTTACCGTATCATCTTTTCGTGATCTCAACCCAGGTGCCTGAAATGCCGATCAAGATCCAATACGGCACAGCGCTGGTTCTGTTGGTGTTTGTGCTTACTATGAATCTGATTGCAACCGTCATCCGTTCACGCGCGAGGTCGAAGCGCCAATGGTAGATAAGATCATCATCGAGAATCTCTCGCTTCAATATTCCGATGGCGTTGAATCGCTACGCGACGTGAGTTTGAACATTCGTGAGCATGCAGTGACTGTGCTCTTCGGTCCGGCGGGCGGCGGCAAGTCCACGTTGTTGCGCTGTTTGAATCGCCTCAATGACCTCACTGAAGTCAAAGCTTCCGCAGGGCGTATCATGATCGATGGCGAAAATGTTCTTGACCCGAAAATTGATGTGATCGCGTTACGCCGTAAAGTGGGCATGGTCTTTGCACGTCCCGTCCCTTTGCCGATGAGCATTCGCGAAAATATCATCTATGGCTTGGAACTCGCCGGCGAAAAGCGTCGCTCCAAACTGGATGAAGCGGTCGAACGCAGCCTGAAGCTGGCAGCCATCTGGGATGAAGTCAAAGACCGACTTAATGATCCCGCCATCGCCCTCTCGGGCGGACAACAACAGCGTGTCTGTCTGGCGCGGGTGCTGGCGCTTCAACCTGAAATTATTTTGCTCGATGAACCTACATCTGGTCTCGACCCAATTTCCACCGGCAAAGTGGAAGCTGCATTGGTGGAACTCAAGAAAGAATATACAATCATTCTCGTGCCGCATTCCGTACAACAAGCGGGACGCACTGCCGATTACGCTGCGTTCTTTTTGCAGGGCGAACTTATTGAGTATGGCGAAGGCAAGTCACTTTTCACGGCACCCAAGAATAAACGCACTGAAGATTACATCACAGGACGATTTGGGTAGCCTGTGCAAACTGTCCTCTTCCTCTGCACTGGCAACTCATGTCGATCTCAAATGGCGGAAGCTATTGTCAACGCAAAATATCCAGAGTGGAGAGCTTATTCTGCGGGAACGAAGCCAATAGGATATGTCCATGAGTCGGTGGTTGAAGTATTGGCTGAAATTGGGGTTTCTCATTCAGGCAAATCGAAATCCATTGATGAATTGCCAACAAAAGACTTTGATCTCGTGGTGACTGTTTGTGATTCTGTGGCAGAGGAATGTCCCGTTTGGCCAGGGAGAGCTGGGAGACGCATCCATCACGGGTTTGTAGATCCGGCAAAAGCAAAGGGAACACTTGAGGAACGGAAACAGGTTTTTCGTGGAGTACGAGACGCGATGCTGGGAGTCATTCCCAAGATATTGAATGGAGAAATCCAATGAATAGTCCCTATGACATTTTATTTGAAACGGTTCGGATCGGTCCTGTCACTGCTCCGAACCGTTTTTATCAGGTGCCGCATTGCAATGGGTTTGGGCATCGCATGCCGCAGGGCATGGCGGCGATGCGCGGTATGAAAGCCGAGGGCGGCTGGGGCGTGGTATGCACGGAGGAAACAGAGATCCATCACACGAGCGATCTTTCGCCGTATTTCGAGGAGCGCATTTGGGACGATGGCGATATCCCCACGTTGAAGTTGATGACCGATGCGGTGCATGCGCACGGCGCGTTAGCGGGCGTGGAACTTTCTTATAACGGCATCGATGCGCCGAATTTATATTCGCGCGTGCCTTCACTAGCTCCGCGCTCGATGGGCGTGGTAGGCGGTTCGGGTTATGACCCTGTGCAGACGCGCCGCATGGATAAGGAAGATATTCGCAATGTGCGCAAGTGGCATCGGGATGCAGCGTTGCGCGCGAAACGGGCGGGATTCGATATCATTTATTGTTATGCGGGGCATGGCATGACTGCGGCCATCCAATTTATTTTGAAACGTTATAACGACCGTACGGACGAATACGGTGGATCGTTAGAAAATCGCGTACGCTTCTTCCGTGAGATGATCGAGGATACAAAGGAAGCAGTTGGCGATACATGTGCAGTTGCAGTGAGATTCGCTGTGGATGAATTGCTCGGCGAAGATGGACTCACCCATCAAGGCGAAGGCTATAATGTGGTCGCCATGCTCGCGGAGTTGCCAGACTTGTGGGATGTGAACGTGAGCGGCTGGAGTAATGATTCGGTCACGTCACGTTTTGGCAAAGAGGGGCATCAGGAAAAATATATTTCGTTCGTCAAGCAGTTGACTACCAAACCCGTTGTCGGTGTGGGACGCTACACTTCACCTGATTCGATGGTTTCTGCCATCAAGCGCGGCGTGATGGACTTCGTCGGCGCGGCAAGACCTTCGATTGCTGATCCGTTCTTACCGACAAAGATCAAAGAAGGACGCATTGAAGATATCCGTGAATGTATCGGCTGCAATATCTGCGTGACAGGCGATACGCGCTTTGTGCCGATCCGCTGTACGCAGAACCCGACCATGGGCGAAGAATGGCGGCGCGATTGGCATCCTGAAATCATTGCGCCGAAGAAAAATGATAAAGAAGTGATGATCATCGGTGCTGGACCGGCGGGGCTGGAAGCTGCACGTGCGTTGGGTCAGCGTGGATATGAAGTATCCTTGCTTGATGCACGTAAAGAACTAGGCGGACGCGTGTTGCGCGAATCTGCTTTGCCGGGGTTAAATGAATGGCGACGCGTCGTTGATTGGCGAATGACGCAACTCAAGAAAATGAAAAATGTTGGGTTGTTTCCATCCAGCCCGATGACAGCAGAAGAGATTCTCGAATCAGGTGCGCAGAATATTATTCTTGCTACAGGCGCGATCTGGCGACGCGATGGTGTGGGTAGAACGTTGTGGAAACCGATTGTTGGATTTGATTCAGGGAATGTGTTTACGCCCGATGACTTGATGGATTTAACTCTGGAGTCAAGGAGCTTGCTCCTTGATGTGCGACAGCAAAACCGACAGCAAGCTGTCGGACTCCAGAATGTTGTCATCTATGATGACGACCATTATTACATGGGAGGCGTGTTGGCTGAACTGCTGGCAGAGCAAGACTGTAACGTTTCACTCATCACGCCCGCGCCGCTAGTCTCCTATTGGTCACAGTTCACGCTGGAACAGGAACGCATTCAATCGAAGTTGATGAAGCTGGGCGTGAGGTTGTATCCGCAGACTGTATTGAGTGAAATCGGGAAAGATTCTGTAAAGTTGTTGAATACGATTTCTGGAGATAAAGTTGAATTGCCGCGGGATGGAGTGGTATTGGTAAGCGATCGAACGCCGAATGATGCTTTATATCAATCCCTTAAGCCTGCGCTTGATGAAGGAAAAATAAAATCGTTGCGCATTATCGGCGATGCCGAAGCGCCGAATATCATCGCACAGGCGGTGTTCGCCGGTCATCTTGCGGCGCGGGAGTTTGATGAGGAAAAAGTTGAGGTGACGCCGTTCAAGGTAGAGAGAGTAACAATAGCAAAATAAAGTGGTTGCAGGAATATAATTCTGCTGGGATGAACATAATGAAAAAGCGACTAAAAACCGTTCTGAAAATTACAGCAACGATAATGATTATTTGTTGCATTGCCTTCATTCTAATTTATCTCAAAACAACAATTCCGTCTGACCGCGAGTTGTGGAGAATTGAAGACAACAATCTTTCCGATCCAATTATCGTAAATGACTTGCTTTTGTTTAAAGGAGATAAGGGAGATTTTCCTAATTCTTGGTGTGAATATATTTACGCTGTCGATAAAAACACAGGAAAGCCACTATGGTCAAGCGAAAACTATGCGACCGCTCAATATTGTAATCATTCAGTAGGACCAGTGTATACAGCCATCATCCTTTTGTCTAAGGGTCAAAATGTTATTTATGTCAGTTCTAGCTATTGGTCAACAGATGATGAAAAAGAATATGTGCTTTACGCTTTAAGCGGTTCAAGCGGAGAAGTACTTTGGAAAGTTGATGATTACGCTGGTTATCCCTATAGCCTTGACTCTTTACTTGGTTACACAGGTACAGATACAAACTATATTTATGTAGCTGGCAAAGAAGGTTCGTTTTCTGCAATAGACAGAAGTACCGGCAAACCGGTATGGAAACAACAAGTTCCAAACGTAGACTTCAGTGAAGATATCCTCATTGAATATAACGACCAGGTTGTTTATTATTACTATTCAGGCAACAACACTCTTACAGCTTTTAATGCAAGTAATGGGAGTCAAATCTGGAGCGTATCGGAGTCACACTACGCTAGAGATATGATGTTTTCCGACAACACAATTTATCTGATAACGTCCTCATCCCATAGTAGCACATCCTTTATTACCGCACTTGACGTCAAGACAGGCAACCAGATATGGGAATTAGCCTTTGAGAGCATATCCTCGTCTGAAATTATTGGAGGTGAAATTTATATATGGGCAGGATATGGTTATACAAAAAGCGACTTGGTTGTTGTAAACAAAGGCACAGGGGAACTCGTATGGAAATTTAATGGGGATTACTCGCACGATGATATCCGCTACATTATTGAAGATGGTGTGGTCTATATCGGTACTAAAGATGGTTTCCTATTCGCACTGGATAGCAAAACAGGCAAGCGTATCTGGCAAACAAAATCTCCTGGATTACCATATTATTTTTACATGGAGAAAAACACTCTTGTCATTGTTTATGAAGAAAAATATGTTGTTGCTTTTGATATGAAATCAGGCAAACAAAAATGGTTTCTAGATATTGCCACAGCATCAGAATATTATGGCGAGTTTATGATCGCAGGAGATGGGGTTGTGTATGTTTCCAGTATTATTAATCGAAAGATATATGCCATTGATATTGATACAGGTAAGGAACTTTGGTCTTGGGATCTTAATTACCCAACAGATAGAGTATATTATTTAAAAGCTTTAGATAATGATGTTCTCTACGTCGATCAATACGGTCGTCTTCATGGTAAAGGTTGGTTCTTTGCCATGAAGACGAAGCCATAATATTTATTCATCACCACACGCGTTCCAGATCCGGGTTCGCCAGCGGACGGCGTCCGACCTTTGCCATATCGATCCATTCGCCGTGAATTTTCAGGCGTACTACGTCGGCAGTGAAATCGGTGACTGTGCCGCCATTGTTATTGAACAGCGATGAGCCCACCGCGTAAATATCCACGGGGACGCCCAGCTTTTCGAACTTGCGGATCTTATCAGGATTGAATCCGCCGGAGACGACGATCTTTACGTTGCGACAATATTCACGCGCCGCGTCTTTCCAGATCTCGGGCAGGCTCCAGCTTTCCCAAGCCGAATCCAATCCCTGGCGGACGTTGAACACGAGCCGCGGATTCACGCCGAGATCCAGCGCTGGGTCACCCAAAGGCTCGACGGAAACATCGCGCAAAGTCCCGCTGGTATCGAGACGGACTCCATACAGAATATATTTTGCAGCTTCGGCTTCAGCGTTCAAGTCACATAATTCGCGATATTTCATGAACATGGCTTCCATGGCACGCAGCGTATCACGCACGGAATCGTTATTGAAGTCCACGAGCGCGATGCGGGGAACATGCGCTGGCAGGACGCGCGAGAACTGCATCATGGCTTCTGCGGTGTCGCCGAGGAAAGAGGCAATCGCGGCATGAGCAACTGTCCCGCCACCTGCGCCGCCCCACCAGTCGCCCTGTGCATCGGTCGAGACGAAAGAGCCGATCTGATGGGAGAAATCCATATTGAAGCGTTCGATGGCAAGGTTATAGGCGTAGCCATCCGCAGCCTGGACTTCGTGCAGATCAAAACGCGCCGGGAAGAACAACACGGGTTTGCCGCGCGCCGCCATCAACGTTTCGTAGACGTTTGTTGCGACGCGGCTTGAACGTGTGAGCACACCCAATGACGGCGTTTCAAGCAAGGCAAAATCACGATAACGACCACGCGCCTTGATCACGGCTTCAGAGTTCAACGGGTTGCCATCCGACTTGACGACCGCCCCATCATGGATCGCCCACACTTCCAATTGATCGGAGGTGTCGATAAATTTATCGCCTTCCCAATAGCCGGTGCAGTGCCTGAGCATTTCGAGGGTCTTATCGATACCCACGACCACAGTATTACCCACACGGCGTGTGAACCACTGCATCTCGACTTCGATGTCGCCGACCGCGATGTTATCAGGCGAGACATCCATTGGCAGGTTGTGATGCTTGCCGGAATAGGTATATTTTTCAGCGGAGAGTGCGGTGAGCATACGACCAATGTTCTCGAAATATTTATCCGAGTACCAGCCGCGGCGCATGCGTTCAATATCCAGTTTGAAGGTTTCATTGGTAAGACGGGTTTTGTCAAAGATGGTCATAGGATTCTCGATTTCAGATTTACGATTAAAGGGTAGAGATTGATTGTGTTGATTGAATGATGTTCATGCCAGCTTGCGCGAATCTTTCGTAGGCTTCGTTTGCGGCATCAGTGTGATCCACCACGCCGGGGACGACAACGGGGGATGAACAATCATCCAGCAGATAGACTTTCTTTGCGAGGGCGGGGTCAACAGCGTTGATATCGTTGAGCAAGTCTTGAACTGTCCATGCCACGCAATGGGATTTGGCTTGACCGGCGATGATGAGCTTATCGAATTGTTGAAGCTGTTCGATGAATTTGGTGTTGTGGGTTCCTAGCGTCTCGCCCATGGGACCTGTCAACACTTCGGGACCAACAACGGAATAGTTTTCAGTGAAGGGTTTATCGCCTTTGATCTCAATGTCATATTGCGTGTTGCGGGCAATAGAGTGGAAGAATAAGGCTTCTTCAACAGAGGAGACTAACGCATGACCAATACCACCGAGCATGGCATGATAGGGCCAGACTGTCAGCGCGTATTTGCCTTTTTTCTCCAGGGCTTCAGCATAATGCAACATCATTTGTTGTCCGTATTCAGGGGCGATGCCAAACTGCGGAGCGAGAGCAGGGTTGAATGTCCATTTGCCGTTTTTCAAGTCAACGACATGAATGTCGCTATACGGGCTGGGGTGATCACCATTCTTATCGACAAAGAAAATGGCATGAAAGACCTGCATGGTCTTGTGAGTGTCCATGGTGGCGGTGATGTGGGTGATGTTCGCAAGATTGCGATAGATGAACTCCGTGAGACGCGTGTTGTCTTCAACTGCGCCGCGTCCGCTGCGGCCACCGACGTAGAGTTCGAACTCGGGGATGCAGAAGGTGTTTTGCACATCGATCAGCATCAGCCAGGTACGAGTCGTCGAAGCAGAGGCAGGCTTGCCCTGAGTCTGATCGAAGGGTTGAAGGGCGTGTTGACGCGCCCAGTCCCGGGCTTGTTTGGCACGTTCTTCATAGGGAATCCGCCAGACAGCGCCGACTTTATCTGCGTCAAAAAATTCAGGGATGGGTAAAGTGGTTTGGGCCATTTCGCCTCCGTTAATTAAAAAAGGTGATTTCCATTTTTTTGAATTGATACAACATGGCGGGCCGGTGCGCGCCGAGGAGATCCTTTTTGCCGGTCTCCTGCAACAACCCGGTGGCAAGCATTCGTTTTCTAAAGTTCCTTTTATCGAGCTTGTCGTCAATAATGATCTCGTACATCTTTTGCAATTCAGATAATCTAAAATGCTCTGGCATCAACCCATAAACGATGTTGCTGTAACTGGCTTTGGAACGCAAACGCTGGACGGCGTACTTCAGGATCTCTTTATGGTCAAAGGCAAGTTTGGGTAACTGCTCTACAGCGGACCAGGTGAGATCGGCAACTTTATTTGATTCGGGTTGGTCAAGGCTTTCCCAGGGAATCAGGGCGAAGTAGACAATCGTAATCACTCTGGCCCGTGGATCGCGCCTGGGGTCGCCAAATGTATAGAGCTGTTCGAGATACACATCCTCGACGCCGGTCTTTTCTTTGAGGACCCTGAAAGCGGCATCTTCCAACGATTCGCCGACTCGCAAAAAACCGCCTGGCAGTGACCAGCAGCTTGAGAAGGGCGCCTCGACGCGTTTTGCCAGCAACACCTGGAGCTTATCTGTGTTGACGGTAAAGATCACAAGGTCAACGGTGATGCCAGGTTGTTCATAATCAGCGTAGTTAGTGTCCATTTGACACTTAGTATAGTGTCTTTTTCGGTTTTGTCAAGCCCTTCTAAAAGCATGGCAGAGCCTGGGGTGCTGTTGACTTTTTTGCCTGAAACCTTTACACTTTGTGCAACTTATTTGCAGGCACAGGAGCAGGCATGGTATCTCAATTCCAACTTATTATGCGATCAGGTCCCACACCGGGCGCTTCCTTCATACTGGAAGGCGACCAGTTGACTGTTGGACGCGATGCAACGAATGAGATCGTCATCAATGACGCAGAAATTTCACGCCGACATGCGCGTCTCACCTTCCAGGGCGGCAAGTATGTACTGGAGGATCTCGGCTCCACCAACGGGACGTTTGTCAACGGCCAACGATTGGCTGGGCCACGCGTACTGAAAGCGGGTGAAGTGGTTCAGTTCGGCGAGCAAATTATGCTGGTCTTTGAAGTCACCTCCATGGATGCGGGCGCGACCGTGGTCTCGCCGCGTGCTTCAGCGGCTGTGCCTTCGGTGCCACGCCCGCTCACCCCCGTTCCTCCGCCCCCAGCAGTTGAATATGCCGGCAATATCCCCGCCAGCCCGGCGCCCGTGGCAGCTACGCCCGCCAAAAAGATGAACCTGACACCGATCATCATCGGTGTAGTCATATTCCTGATCTTGTGTTGCTGCATCTCATTGATCGTTTGGGTGGATTCTGACGCGACCGGATCACGCTGGTGCACCTTCCCGTTCAGCATTATTGCGAATATCTTGGGAAGTTCCTGTCCGTAGGGCTCGATTAGTTTCCTGAACATTAGGTTCCCGTGAATGACCAATTTACGGGAACTTTGTATTTTAAGTTGCCAAACACCTCGCTCTTGACTAGAATATGAATACGGTTGTATTTTTATCTGATTAACTGATGTTATGCATCAAATGCTTCTTGCATAAGAGCGACATAAATGTCGCATTACGAAAATCTACACAGTCTGTTTTGCGTGAGGTCACCAATTAACCCTTTTTTGGAGCACCAGCCATGAATCAAACATCCATATCATCGCCAAGTTGGAGTTCGACAACCAAGTTATTGATTGGGTTGGTCATTGTTGGCATTTTGGCATTTTTGTTATATCGCTTTGCGAATCTGGTCACCCCGTTGTTGATGGTGGTTGTGCTGGCTTATTTACTACATCCGGTCACATCACTCATCGCGCGCGGACTAGGTATCTCGTGGAAGGCGGCGGTCAACATTCTGTATCTCATCATCCTATCGAGCCTGATCGGCCTGCTGACATTGAGCGGCGTGGGACTGGTGGGACAAATCCAAAGCCTGATCGTATCCGTTCAAGACATTGTCGCCAACCTACCCACATATGTGGAACAACTCTCCACACAGACTTTCACCTTCGGCCCCTTTACATTTGATATGCAAACGCTCGATCTGAACGCGATCAGCCAGCAGGTACTTTCCTTTGTTCAGCCCCTGCTTGGCAGAACAGGCAGTCTCGTTGGCGCTTTGGCAGGCAGTGCGGCACAAGGTTTTGGCTGGACGGTCTTTGTCCTGATCGTTTCGTATTTCGTGATGATCGAAAGCAGCGGTTTGAGCCGGGACTTATTCAAAATAGATATCCCCGGCTATACAGAAGATTTCACGCGGCTGGGCAAGGAACTAAGCCGCATTTGGAATGCGTTCCTGCGCGGGCAGATCATCATTTTCATTCTGGCAGTGATCATTTATTCCATTTTGTTACCCATATTAGGTGTGAGATATGCTTTGGGAATTGCCCTGATGGCCGGGCTTGCAAAATTCCTGCCGTATATCGGTCCTGCCATCACATGGGTGGTAATGGCACTGGTCACGTTCTTCCAATCCAATCACCCGTTCGGCATGCAGCCTCTCGCCTACATGGCAATGGTGGTTATCATTACATCTGTCATTGATTGGATCATTGACTCATTTGTCACGCCGCGCATCATGGCAAGCACCTTGAAGGTGCATCCCGCGGCTATATTGGTGGTTGCGCTCATCGCCGCAAATTTATTAGGCATCCTTGGCGTGGTCATCGCTGCGCCCTTCCTCGCCTCCGTCACGCTGCTGGGCAAATACACCATGCGCAAAATGTTCGATCTGGATCCCTGGCCTGAAGCGGAAGAAAAACCAGCTCCATCTCTTAGTGCGGAATGGGTCGCACGCATCAAATCGTTTATCAATAATCGCAAACAAAATAAACCAACCAAGGAGAAAAATAATGAACAGCAATAACAACGAACCCCAAACTGAAACCATCGCCGAGACCGATAACTTTCTGGCATGGAAGGCTGAAGAACCAGATGGCGAGACCACTTATCACATCGAGCTGAACAACGTCACCGTACACTTCTTTGAAGAAGAGTGGAACGAGTTCATGCAGTTGATCAAAAATTTAAAGTAGTTTTATGTTCCCCCTGGGACTCAGCCCCAGGGGAGCATTCTTATGAAACTCAAAAACGCCATTACAGATGTGCGCGGCATTGAAGTGGGACACGCGCAAAACGAAGAAGCACTCACCGGATGTACGGTCATTTTGTGCCGCAAAGGTGCGGTGGCAGGCGTGGATGTGCGTGGCGGCGCACCCGGCACACGCGAAACTGATCTGCTCAACCCGATTAATCTTGTTCAAAAAATCCATGCCATCGTTCTAGCTGGCGGCTCTGCCTTCGGGCTCGATGCCGCCAGCGGTGTGATGCGTTATCTCGAAGAACAAAAAATTGGATTCAACACTGGCGTCGCAAAAGTGCCCATCGTCCCCGCGGCGATCCTTTATGACTTGAACCTCGGTCGCGCCGACGTTCGGCCTGATTCAGCAATGGGATATTTGGCGGCATCCCAAGCCTCCTCGGCTCCACCTGGGGAAGGCAATCTTGGAGCCGGGACAGGCGCCTCGGTCGGCAAGATGTTCGGCGGCAGTTTATCCATGAAAGCTGGTTTGGGAACCGCCAGCATGGACATCGGCGGCGGAGTCATTGTTGGCGCGATTGTTGCGGTCAATGCGTGGGGCGATGTGCTCGACGCGCAAACGAATGAAATCATTGCTGGTCTACGTTCAGGGAAAGTTGGTCCATTGCGTATCGGCAAAAAGGAATATTTCGCCGATACGCTTGCCATGCTGAAAAGCCCGGTCGGACGTGGTGTGCTGGGTTTGGCGTCACGCGCGAACACGGTCATTGGCGTGGTTGCGACAAACGCAAGTTTGACAAAGGTACAGGCAACCAAGGTCGCACAGATGACACACAACGGCATCGCACGGACAATCCGACCTGCGCATACCATGCTCGACGGCGATGTGATCTTTGCACTATCCACTGGCACAAAAAAAGCGGATGTCTCCGCCATCGGCGCATTCGCCGCAGAAGTGATGGCAGAGGCAATCGTACGTGGCACAAAAGCTGCCAAACCTGCTGGGGGATTACCGGGGTTGAATAAAACGTAATACGTGAAACGTAAAGCATAACAAAACAAAAATAGTGGCATGCAAATTCACATGCCAATATTTTTACGCATTACTTATTGCGAGTTAGTGATGCTTACCCTTTAACTCGTCTTTCAAGATCAGCGTCATCACGACACTAACAATACTGACGACCACCGCACCCAGGAAGGCGTTCCACCAAACGGGGTCAGCGATGATCAAACCGATGCCGAAGGATTGACCGATGATACTGGTCAGCCAGAACAGGAAGGTATTGATAACCAGCGTGAACAAACCCAGGGTCAACATGATCAAACCGCACGTGAGAAACTTAAGCAAGGGTCTGAACAGCGCATTGACCAAGCCAAATATCAACGCCAGCCAAATGATCGAAGCCAGACTACCGCGCAGGTCGATACCCGGCACGATCAGCACCGCCAAATATAACGCGATCGCATTGATCGCCAAACGAAGTATGAATTTTGTCATTTTGTCTCCTCTTCAAAATTACATGTGGTATGTCACCCTATGGGAGCGCTTGTTGCGACCGAAGGGTCTCACTTGTCATAGTAGAGATGCTTCGCTACGCTCAGCATGACATCACCTATTAATACGAAGAGAATATCTTTTAGTTGCACTTATGCCCGCATCCAGATCAGAGTACGGCGCGGTTTAAAACCCGCCGCCATGATCGCATCGAGCATCTCACCGGCGGGATAATCAAGCGAAAGCGTGGAGCGATTGGACAACGCCCGCCGCACATGGATGAGTAACTGTGTCAGCGCCTCATCGGACGCTTCGTCGGTTTGTCTCGACACCTGCACTTGTGGCTGGTGCAAGTGTACGCCTTCGGCTACTCGACCAGCAGTAGCAGCATAAATGGAATCGGTCCTACCGCCCTGCGGCATCCACGTCAGCGTGGCGAGCAGGTTGTCGCCGCGAACTGCCGCCCATTGTTTAATGTTGAAGTCCATGAACAGCATGTAGAGCCAGTTCATGAGACCAGGCTTCAGGGCGTTGAGGTTCAAGGGTTGGTACCAGCTCAAATTGTCGGGATAGAGGCGGCGCAGCCAGTCCTGTTGCTGTGTCCAGAAGCGCGGATGACGCGGTATGATCTGAATATCGGTATCAGGCTTGGGGAAGTGTAGATCCGGGCTGGCTTGCCAGTTGGTACGTCGCGCAATTTCTTGAAATCCCAGCTCCTCGTAGAGCTTGATCGCGCCCGGGTTGTCATCGCGGACGTGAAGCCACACGGCGCCGGCTTTTTTGTTGCGGGCATGCTCCATGGCGCGCTGAGTGAGAATGCGCCCGATGCCGCGCCGCCGATAATCGGGATGCGTTGCCACGTTCGCAATAAGGTAGATGCGCTTGCCATTATCGCGAAACGGAATGAGGCTGGCGTTGCCGACGATCTTGTTGTTCTCCTCCCACACATAGCCCGTCAGCGGCAGGGACGTGCTCTCTGTCATGTGATTTGCCCAACGCAGAAATTTGTCATCGCGGCTGGCGCGGCGCATATCAGAAAGATAGCGCTGACCGTCCTGGTCCATGGTGGGCGAGAAACACAGTTCGATTAGGTCTGCCACAGTGGGCAGGTCGCGCAGAATGTTCAACGTCCGCACTTGCGGATGTTCTTTCGCTTTTGCGGGGAGCGTAATGGAACTCATTGAGGGACATTATAGTCTTGTTGTTCTTTTTTGGAAGTGGGGAGGCGTATAATTCTGCCTATAAGCTATTATACAGAAGTAATTCTGTATAATAGCTCAATTTGGGGTCTTAAGCAGAACTGTTCCGCTTAAGATGTAGTTAACCATCTTCTTTGAAATCATAGGTAGGAGAAATCAATAATGTCATCTTTGTTGCAAATTCTTTTTCCCGTTTTTGACATGGTTTTCGATTTTTGGTTTGTGTTGATACTTGCGCCGCTTCAAAACAGAAAAAGCGGAATCAGAAACATGGTTTATGTTTGGGCGTTCTGGGCAGTTATTCGTGTCATTTTGTTTTTTAATCCAGAGCCAATCAACACATCATTCATGATTCCCGAACCATTAAACACAATTCTGTTTTTCGTTACGGGTTTTGTTCTGATAGCACTTTGGTTTCTCTGGAATTATTTCAAGTCAAATCAATTGCGAAAGAAAGCATTGGGTATGACCGCAAAAGATTTGCTCGATTTGCCACCTGGCGAGTTTGAAGAAATGACTGCTGAACTATATCGGGCGCGTGGTTTTCAAGCAAGCAAAACAGGCGCAAGTGGAGACCACGGCGTTGATGTTGTCGTTAAGTCTAAAGATGGAAAAAAGATGGTTGTCCAGTGTAAGCGATGGCGTAAACCTGTCGGAGAATCGATTGTGAGAGATTTTTATGGCACAATGCAACATGAAAAGGCGGCGCACGGTACAATAATTGCAACAAGCGGATTTACACAGCAAGCGACAGAATGGGCTAAAGGTAAACCAATGTCTTTGTACGATGGCAATAAGTTTATAGATATGTGGCAACAATCGAAAAAGCAAAAGAGTCTTGCACAACAAAACGGTGGCTAACAAAACAAAGCGTGCAGTGGATGGTCGGGAGTCTGTGCGTTTATGAGCAGTTTTCTGGCTTCGAGTTTTTTCTACATTTCAAGCAGAATCCAAACTCGCCCCACCACTAACGCTCACTGTGAACTGACATGACATATGTTACACCTGTTTCTAACGAGGAAGACTGACATAAGATCCGTTACACTTTTTGTCGATCAACGGTAGTCAAAGGATCGGATGCATTTGTCCTTGCAGATCACATTGA
>Ga0210377_10000147_pt1 | contig 66052 bp, 131 predicted proteins | sample PLM4_65_b1redo_FD_155480 | JGI IMG/M metagenome (GOLD analysis project Ga0210377, IMG submission 155480) | Groundwater sediment microbial communities from an aquifer in East River, Colorado, USA - PLM4_65_b1 redo | ecosystem: Environmental > Terrestrial > Soil > Riparian zone | place: USA...
GATTCTGGTTTGTCCATTGGAGATACAGTTACTGCTTCCTTAGCAACAATCTTAGGATAGAAAACTCTCAAGATAGGAAGAGTTAATGATTCATATGGGTTTATTGCAAACATAGAATTTTCCAATAGGTTAATTCTTGTGTTCTCAGCTAAAAGCTTAAATACACCTCTGTCTTTCTTGTTCTCAATTGATTCTGCTAGACCTGCAACATAAGTGTTAAATGCTGTGTCGTCTGTTAGAATTTCCTTCATGTTACCTGGCTTTGATGGATCGATACCACTAATTTTTTTAGTAGTTCGATATACTTCTGTTAGAATTTCTTTCATACTCATGGTTATATTCCTCCTTATGGAATTATGTTGTTTAACATCTACAACTTAACATCTACTATTTTAATATTCTCTTATTTACAATCTCCATTGTGGTTTGTAAATATTTGTTCATTCTTGTATCATCAATTGAATTTAAATTATTTAATATATCTGACATTTCCTTTTTCAAATCTCCATATAACATCCCAAAGGAGTTCAATTGTTCAATACGTTCAACTAACTTCTTAATCTTTTTCTTTCTTTCTAATACTATTACTTTTTGCTCTAACTTCTTTTTACTCTCTAATAAAAAATTCTTCTTCTTATTTATATTATTTTCTAATAATCTAATCTGTCTTTCTTTATCTAAATGTAAGTCATCAATTAATGGCTTAACTTTATATATAATTTTATCAGCTAAATCTACTTTAGCTTGATCTATATTTTCAATATTAATATCATGGTAATCAGTTATTTCTATATTCATTTTTCACTCCCTAAAGATTCTAATAGTTTCGAAGTGGTACCAATAATAAATATCTCTAAATCAACTAATTTCTTTTCAAAATCATCATCAATTGTTTTAGCATTTTCAATCATTTGATTTTGTTTAATTTCTTTATCTTTTAAATCATTAATAATTATATCTAACTTTTTAACTTGGTCATAATTAACAAATCTTGTGTCATTTTTACATATCAAAAATATTTCGTCGATAATTGATGAAATAGTTTCTTTATTTGTGTTATGTTCTGAGGTGGATTTAAAATCGGATTTCAATAATTCCATGAGTTTACCCCTTTTCGATATGGAATGATTCTAACTGTAAATTTTCAAATTTTTTTTACAGTTAGAATCATTCCCAAAATTTTTAGATCTGTTCTTATCAATAAATTAGCACTTTTTAATACATGCTTCTTTAGCATTACCCTTTAGGTCTTCACATTTCTTTTTACATCTAGCCTTTTTTACTTTCCAAAGTGCATATCCAGCAGCTCCAATTCCAACGGCAGCCGCAGCTTTTATTTTTTTGTGTTGAGATCCTGCTGCTGCACCAATTATATAATGAGATTTATCTCCTGTTTGTTTTTCAACTCTTTTATTAAATTTATCCATATGTTTATTTCTAATGGTTTCAAGTTTTTTTGCCTTATCTTTAAACTCTTTTCCCTCAACACCAGTTTTAAACACATCTTCTGCCCAACCCTTACTATCTCTTTTTACCATTTTTTTAGCTACATCAGTTGATTTCTTTTGTTGTTTATATCCTTTTTTAAAATCATCCCAACCTTCTTTAGTAATCTCACTAACTGCTTCTTTTAAAATTTGACTGTATGTCTTTGACATATTAGTATTCTCCTTAATATTTTTAATTATATTATACCCACTTCTTATAGAATTTAATTGCACCTTCTTGAACTAACTTGTCAAAATGATTTGCAAGATAACATTTCCCATCCATAGTGCAAATAACTCTTCCGCTTGATTTTTCTTCTAAATAATTGAAGTGCTCAAATTTAACCTGTCTTTCGTCAATAACTGCTTTTTGATGTGATGGTCTTGAAACAATATCATAAGATATAATAGTTAAAGGAGACTTAACATAATTACCATCCATTCTTCTTTCTAACTCGGCGAGTCCGCGCATAGACGTACCAATAGATGTCTTATCTCTAATCAATGCTAACAATTCTCTTCCATGAAAATTAGATAAGGTTTCAAATTCTCCTACTAGTAAATTACCTTGCCAATCCCAATCTCTAATAATATGTGAAGTCTCTTTCAATAGAACAGTTGTTTGTCTCTGTTCATTAAATGAATTATCACTAGTAATTAAAGGATGATCCATTTCCCCATAGAAACTTCTACCTTTAATCATTCCTTCACAGTCTCTAATAGCTTGTTCAAGAACAGCCTTAGGATATACTCTTCCGTTTCTATTTTTTTCGTCAGCTGTTTGAATGGTCATCTTAAATATAGCTTTTCCTGGCGAAAAACTTTGTACATCTGCTTCTTGAATTAAAGCTTGCTCCTGTAAAAAGAATGACATATTATTTATCTCCCTATTAAAATTTTATAATTATTATTTATCTTCAGTAGCTTTTTCCTTCTCTTCCATATATTCTTTTAAATAATCATAGATTTCTTTTAAGAAACCATAATATCCAATAATAATTCCATCTATTCTATCTCTGAATAAACCGAAGTTTGAAATAACTGTATTAAATAAATCTATACTCTTTGAAATATATGCTCTCATTTTTGTAAGTTTAGAATCAAGAATAGTTGATAAATACGAATCAATAGAAACTAATCTTGAGTGTATTTTCTTTAATTCATAAACTCTAGTTACTTCATTATATGATAATGGTGGACCTGGGGGTACCATTCCTGCTGCTCCGCCCATGCTTGGATCAGTCATACCCATAGCATTTGGGTCCATTCCTCCGCCCATACCACCCATAGAAGGATCCATCCCAGTAGCACCACCTGGCATTCCGCCAGTCATCATACTTGGGTCCATTCCTGGCTGTCCTGTTGGTGGCATACCTACACCTTGTTGTGGTGGCATACCCATAGAAGGATCCATACCTGGCATTCCACCTCCCATTGCATTAGGATCTTGCATTGGTTGTTGTCCCATCATACTTGGGTCCATTCCTGGCTGTCCTGCTGGTGGCATACCCATAAAAGGATCTTGCATTTGGGGTTGCTGTCCACTCATTACATTATTTGGATCTAATCCTGGCTGCATACCACTAGCCATTGTAGATGGGTCAAAGCTTACAGGTGGTTGTTGAGCAGCAATTGCATTAGGATCTTGCATTGGTTGTTGAGGAATCATACCTGGCTGACCCATCTGGAATTGATTGGGTTGTGGCTGAGGAGATTTTTGTTGTGGAATTCCTTGTTCAGTTACTTCATCCTCATCACTATTCTTCTTTTTTGGTATTCCAAAATCATTTCCATCATCTTCATCTGTATCATTAGTTTCATCACTAGCATCTTCTTCATTATCTTTTTTTTGACGATAATATTTTAAATCAGCTAGCATATCAGAATCATGTCTTCCTTCACTTCCTTCTTCATCCTCTGGGTCAGACTCATCTGATGTTTCTTCATCACCAGATATATCATCTTGAGGAACTTCCTCATCAGGAAGTGTTTCATCAGGAATTTCTTCATCACTAGGAATGTCATCTGTTTGTGGTTCATCATATGGGTTACTGTCATCTGGCATTTCTTCATCGCTAGAAATATCATCTTGAGGAACTTCCTCATCAGGAAGTGTTTCATAATCTGGTATTTCTTCTCCAGTATCCTGACTCATATCATCTTGAGGTAATTCTTCTCCTGTAATATCTTGATTAGGATCTTCAACACCATTAGGTATTTCTTCTCCAGTATCATCTGTTTGTGGTTCATCATATGGGTTACTGTCATCTGGCATTTCTTCGCCAGTATCTTGACCACTAATATCTTCTGGTTGTTCTCCAGACATATCATCTTGAGGTAATTCTTCGCCAGTATCTTGACCACTAATATCTTCTGGCTGCTCTTCTCCTGATATAGAAGGCATCTCACCTGGGACTTCTTCTCCATTATTATCCTCAGGCATATCATCTTTCTTCATTTGTTTAGGATCACCACCAGAAAACATTCCATTAAATATAGTTTTCTTTAGATTATCAAACCCACCTTCTAATGAATCACTATCAGTGGGCATAGATATAACATCTGGTGTACTAGGTTCAATTGTTGGTTCGTCTAACATTCTTCTTCTCTCGAAGATGCTAATCATATTAGATTCTTTAATATATCTTTTTTCTAAAAGATCATGTATATTCTTATTCTTACTCATATTTTAAAATCCTCCGCCCCCAGGAATGCCGCCGCCCATTCCACCCATTCCTCCATTTAAGTTTCCCATTCCTTCCATGCCGGTTTGGTCTTGTTCACCACCTGGGGTAGTATTTAAATTTTTATCTATCTTTGAACTAATCTCATAATTTTTAAGTTCTTCCCAATCAATACCAGTTAGATACTTCTTCTTTGAATATTCTCTTGGAATACCAATTTCTTCTAATGATCTAATTAAACTAACTAAGTCTGTTATATATTTTGATTCTCTTTCAAATTGTAATGACTTTGGAGGAGCAAATGAAATATGTACATTTGTCAATACATCTAATGACATTTCAGGATCATATAGAGTATAAACTTTCTCTATCAATGCATTTATTTGTTCGGATAAATACTTCTGATGCCCTATAATAGTTCTAGCAAAAAGAATATTCTCTTCACTTAAAGCTGACTTATTAGATAAATTTTCTTCTATGTTTAAGAAAGCTGCAGGAACTCCTAATGAAGCAACTAATGAATCTCTTACAAATTTTAATTCTTCAACTTTAGATCTTGCATCAGAACCTGCATCTTGGAATGAACTAACATCAACAAAATTCTTTCCATCTTTTCTAGGAAGATATATATCTTCAAAAGTTGAAATCATTGATGGTATTGTATCTACACTACCAAATGAATCAAGACTTACTTTTCTCTTATTGAATGTTTCTTTTAATTCTTCAATAACATTCTTAGCATCTCGTGGTAATCCTATTTCAACTTCAATCTTTCTCTTCTCAGTTGATCTATTGATTCTTTGAATTGCAATAGCTGTTTCCATTGAAACCAATACTTTAGATAAGAATACAGTAGAGTCAAATATACTTTCTCCATAAGGAAAATATTTAGTAGAAGGAACTGTGAAGTGTTGCATTCTCTCAGGTGGAACATATCTAATTTCCATTGTAGAAATTAAATTAGCAGGGGTTGCCATTCTTTTAACTAGTTCTTTTAATTCATCAATATCAGTTATTTCACCCATCTGAGGGATTTTTGTTTGAAGATTTTTTAGAATATTCATGCATATACTATTTACAGCTTGGTCTTCTAATGATGCAACTTGAGCAACTCCAAACTTAGGAAATACTAAGTAACCAAAACATATAGGAAACATGCTACTTTGAAGTTTAACTACTCTATCAGGCTCATGATAAACTAACATTAAATCTATTAGTTTCTTTTCATTTCTTATCGTAGTATCATCAATTTGTACATCTTCATATAAATAATTTTGACCATCTACTTCTCCTAAATATTGTCTAGTCTCTTCATATAAACTATAGTCTATTTTTATTTTAATAGAACTAACTTCATCAATATTCTCAACTATTATATTATCATTATTTCTATTTTCTAATCCTTCTAATATTAAAGATCTTGAAAGAAGAGCTCTCTTTGAGTTAGTAACTTCACAATAAAAATCTCCATATAATAATGTATTTTTAACAATTACATTTAGATTTTTCTCTAACTTTAGTTTAGTTATTAATTCTTTAACTGAAGTAACCTTATTATCTGTTTGGATTGAATCGTCATCTTCCATTAATTTTTTTGGTTTAATTTCTAATGCAACCTTAGTAATATCATCTGGAGATAAAATGTTATCCACTATAACATTCAATGCTCTATGACAATAGTTTATATTAGTTACAATTGATTGGTATAATTTATATCTATTTAACTTCCCAGCTTGACCAAATGACGCTGGAGATGCCATTCCTTGATTGAATGAATTTCCTTCTCCTTGTTTAAAAGAAAAACTATTTCCAAATTGTTTACTAATTAAATTTTTAACTAAATTTATATAACTCTTACTAGTAGTAGTTTGTCTAAATGAAGATATATCTTTAATAGCTTGATCTAAAGATTTATCTATATCTTCAGTAGAGGTATTTAATATAGTTTTTCTTAGTTTCTCAAAAGAGTCTTTTACTGACATTTATAGCTCCTTTTTATCTTCTCTTATTAAGTAAATTACTTAATGTAGTTTCAGCTGAATTAAAAGTATTATTTTTATTAATCATATCATCTACTTGGTTTTGTCTAATTTCATCTCCTTCAAATCTTGTGTTGAAGTAATCTATTAAATTTAAAATCAATGTTTCTTTATCTCCATATAAATACATTAAATCTCTCTCTAATCTAGGCCCAATAAATCTAAGAACTAATTTAGAAAAATCTTTGGCAGCTGCAGTAACTTCATCTTCAGAAGGTTTTGTAGCCTCAAGAGAGAATATTAAAATTCTATCTTTATGAATCATATCATATGCTTTCTCTTCATGAAATTGAAGGACCGCAAGATATGAATTAAATTTATCTATATATTCTAATGAAACCTTTCTATAAAAATATTTACTTATAGAAAAACAAAGTAATATAAAACCTAATGTTGCAATTAAAGATAAAAATGTATTCACGTTATCTCCTAATCTGAAATTGTATCCACATGTTCAGTTTCTTCTTTAATAGAAACTGCTATGATCTTATTTGGTCTAATTACATGATTACCACTTGTTGTTTTTAATATTACTATTTTATTAACATCAAATATTTCAGACATCTTTTTAGTATAAGTATCTAAATCTGTGTTATCATTATCTTGAATGATAATAGGATTCTTTCTTTCATAAAAAATAGATATATTCTTCATATATTTCACCTTTCAAAAAATTTCTCTTCATTTAAAAAAGATTCTAATATAGTTTCATGTTTGATTTCTTTATTATTATTTTGTTCTTGATTTTGTTTAGATATAATTCTTACATTTTTATTTTCAACTTCTACATTTTCTTCTATCAAATAATCATTTATTGATTCTGATTTAAATTTAGATTTTATTTTATTTATTTCAATTTCAGTTCCTATAAAGGTAAGTGGTGTTCTACATAACTTATTTCTAATATATAACATTCTTCCAGGAGTTTTAACTGTAAGTTTAAAGTTCTTCATTCTATTTTTCCTTTCAGACCATGTAAAAAAAGACGGGTAGCTTTAACTACCCGTCTTTTAAGTCTAAATTAAACTTATTTTATGCTCTTGTATCTTTTGAACTAATTTTATCGTCTTCCATAAAAAATGATTCTAATTCTGATAATTTCTTTTCTGTATCATCTTCATCTTCATCATTATCTTCTGTGCTAGCATCTTTCTTATCATCAGCATCAGGCTCTTTATGGGAATCTTCCTCTTCTTCTTTTTCTTCTGCTTCTACTTGCTCTCTAAACATTTGGAACATTTCTTCGATATGTTCCTTGGTAATTTTCTTTTCTGGATCTTCTACTGTTCCACCCTTACCATCTTTTGACTCGGCAGGATCTCCTGCTGGTTCAGTATCTGGTTCATCACTTGCTTCTTTTCCATCAATCTTTGAATCAGCTTCCATTTGCTCAATTAATTTTGAAAGAATTGCATTCTCAGCTGTCAATTCTTTTTTTTCTTCCTTTTCTTCCTTTTCCTCATATGAATCATTATCATCATTTGATGAACCTTTACCAACTACTTTTAATGGAGTTCCGCCTTCTTTCATTTCACTCTCCATTAACATTCTAATAGCTTCTGAAACTTTTTCTACTTCTTTATCATCTTCTTTATCTTCTTTATCTTCACCTTCTTTATCTTCTTCTTTATCTTCACCTTCTTCTTTGTGCTCTTCATCATCTTCTTTCAATGTTCCAGATGTTTCGCCGGCAATATCTTTTTCAATCTGGTCCATTGATGCATCTCCACCCTTACCATCTGTTGATGCTGCGATATCACCTACTGGTTCAGTATCAGGTTCATCGTTTACTGGGTTATCAATCTTTGTGTCTGACTCTTGTTCCTTGAAATAATATCTTTCAAGAATTGAGGCTGCATCTGATGTTTTTTTGTTTGTTTCATATCCGTCTAGTTTTCCATCATAACCTATGATGTTGTCTAGCATTGGTCCTTTAACATCTACCTTTGACGCATTAGTTGTATAATCGCCAGATGCTGCTTCTTTTAATAACTGAATATAAGATTTCTTCATTTTGTACTTCCTCCTAGATAAGTTAAGTATTTAATAAAATACTTTTAGATCAAATTTTTATTATGTTCTTCCAATTATAAGTTTGGTTTTTAGATCTGATCTAGTTTTAAATTTTCTATTAAACTAGGATTAGTTAACATAGTTGAACTTATAGATATAGTTTTACATCCACAATATTCATTTAAATAATTAATATCATCTAAAGTTACAAAGGAAGAACCATATATATTTAATCCTTCTTTATTAAACTTCTTTATATATGGCCAATTATATTTTTGAGATAACTTCCCAGACATACCACCAAACCAACATGGAACTGAATTTACTAATATTCCTTTAATTTTATTAAGGTCATATTTATATGGGTCTTGTAAATAGTTTAACTTTAGATATAATGGGTGTTTAGATTTAGGAATATTTTTATTTTTCATATCCTTTACATTCGGACAGGAAAAAGACAATTGGATTCCCTTTATATTATCTATATTATTAAGTCTAAATACTAACTCATTTATTTGTATATCACTTCCAGCAATAGAAACTATTAAATTATCATTTTTATAATTTAATATATTTTCTAAAAACCAATTATATCCATTATTGTGATGAGAAACATGATTATAAATTGTATTACCTATTTTAACTATTGCAAAAGGATATCCTTTTGTTTCATTTAATGTTATAGTTTTAGTCACTATTGGAAATGAAGGAAATTTATAATTAAATATTTTATGCCAAATATATCCATTTCCAAAACCCATAGATCCTGACCCATAAATATAATTCATTATATATCTCCAAAACCTCCAAACCCCATAGAATTTTCATTGGTAGCATTAGGTTTTTTACTATTAGCCATCTTAACTGCAGTTTGGAATCTGAATACCTCAAAGTTAACATTGAAGTCTAATGATAGCCCAGACTTGCCACTTCTATTTTTACCAACCTTAAAATGGACTACCTTATCATCTACTGGATCTTTAGATAACAATGCAACAAAGTCAGCATGTTCAACCTTCTTAATAGACTCACCAATTTGAGCCAAATTAAGTTCTTGTGAAGTTTGAATTTTATAAGTTTCTCTTCCTAATTGTGTTGCTGTAATAACAGGAATTGCATATTCAACTGCTAATGACTTTAATGCTACAGTTATCTGCCCTAACTCTAATCTATATATATCATACTTAATATCAGTTCTTAATAAGTCAAGGTAATCAATATATAAACCTTTAATAGAATCCTTACCATATGTTGATATTGCATCATCTAATACAGTCATAATATCAAGAGTTGAAATTGATGAAGCTGGAAAATAATGCATAATAATAGTACTATTATTTTTATCTAACTCTCTAATTACTTCAGCTTTAATATTTACATTAGAACTTATATCTCTTAAAACTTGAACTAATGTTTTATTAAATATTGATTGATATATTCTCAATAGAGATTCTTCAATTGTATTCTCTAATGTAATATAAACGTAAACATCTTTACCTTCCTTCTTTTGAACCTTATCTATTTTTGTAATAGGTATAGTTGCTGCATTAGTCATCATATTACAAAGGATAGTTGATTTTCCTGATCCTGAGCTTCCACCAAATACATACAACCTTGAAGCATCGAATCCGCCATTTAAAACTTCATTATCTAAAATAGGAAACCCAGTAGATGTCTTATTACACTTATCATATTTTTTAACAATAGTTTCAACTACATGAGTATAATCATCTTTCATTAAATCTAATGATGAAGTTGCTTCAATCATCGCTGACCTATTATTATCCATCATATTTGTATATAATGTTTTAACAATATTCTCATAATCTAAAACTATATCATCTATAGATTCAAATGAACCATCTTTAATAACTGTTAAAAAGTTTCCTAATTTATCATGGTTAGTTAAAAGACTTCCTAATTTCTTTCTAAGTCTTATTTGTTTTATATTATCAAGTATATCATTTTCATGTAATTGCTCTTCTCTTTTACTATGTAAAAAATCATGTAATGGTCTAAATTTTTCACTTAGAGATAAACTATCCATTATATTATCATCAGTTTTATCTTCTAGTTTTAACTCACATATTTTAAGCAAACATTCAAGCTTATTTTGAATGTTTATTGGAATCTCTTTCTTTTCTTTTTTGCTTGTTGTATACTCTGATAGAGTTTCCATTATATCTCTAAATAGTAATTTATCTTTTCTAACTTTAGAATGTTTATTTAATATAATTGAATAACAAGAATTGACATATTGTTCTGTTATCATTTCCCCTCCAATATATCTATTTTATCTAAAAGATTTTTTAATAAAATCTTTCCATATTTTAATTCTTTATAACCAATTTCTATTTTAATATCTTCTAAATTCATAATATTTAAAATAGCTTCAAATCTTTTATTTATTCCATTTAAATAATCAATAGAAAAAATATAGTCAATTGATACTTCATGTCCTGATTTTAATAAACTAATCTCTGATTGGTTTTCTAATATATTAATAGATTTATTTATAATATCTCTATTATTATCAGAGATATCAAGTTTAATATTTATAGTAATTTTTTCTTCTCTACTCATTATTAACTCCTAAACTATTCAAAATTTCTTTATCTATTTCTTTAGCTAAATGATCTGACATAGATTGTATCATTTCCTGTTCTACATCAACTCCTTGAAATGCTTTCAAATCTGCGACAGCATCTAAAGACCAATTAGTTCTAAAACCTTTCCTCTTTGGTCTATTATATAACTTATCTAACCACTCAACTTTTCCAGTACCATTACAAAAACTACATTTATTATTATCTCTAACATCTTTAAAATTAGGATCTGCTCCAGTGCCATTACACTTATTACATTCTTCAAGACAGTCTTCTTCTTTTGTTATACCCTTAATATTTACAGTAGTCATATTTAAAGTTTTTTGCCCCCACAATGTAACACCTCCTGATGGAATTTTAATTGGATTAATACTACTATCATAAATCATTAAAACCCCAATATCCTTTCGTTTGTTAAATTCTTAAACTCATCTTTAGCTAAGAATTTATTTACTATAGACTTACAATAATCTTCATCTAATGACTTCAATAACTCTAATGAAGTCACAACACTATTTGTCTTTGAAGTTTGTTTTTTTGTTATCTTACCACCATTCAAATTTCTAATAGTTATTTCAACATTAGTATTAAATTCATCTATATTACCAGACCTATATAATTCATAACTATTATCCACAAACTTTCTCATCTCTTCTTGAACTCTTGAATATAAGTCTAAAGACTGAAGCATTAAATATACTTTAACATCTTCATGAAATGTTCCTGTTTCTGTACTATAAACTTCAAAAGGTTTAGGAATTGACTTCATATTATGTCTTGAGCATATTTCGTCTAAATGAATTTCAAGTACATCATTAACCTTAAGATCATTTTTATATCTTAAATATAACTCATTTGTTCTTAAATCAATCTTTTTAATAATACCATCATCATATATAAAAAGTCTTCTGCCAATCATTAAACCTTTAAATAGCCCAGAAGAATCATAAGTAATATTTAATTCAATTCCATGACATTCTAAAACATGCTTTCTAAATAACTCATATACTAATACATCTCTAAAATTAGCACCACCTAAAACATGAAAGTCTAAATACCTTCTTCCATATTTTTTTGCTTGATTTAGTAAAGGTATTAATGGCAGAATATAAATTAGACACGGTATATTTGAATCTGAAGATGCATTAGCTACGATACCTCCAGTACCATGATGTTGGAAATCATTAAACATATCATCTTTATGAAGTATGTCAGTGAAAATTCTCCATAACTCAGGAGTTCTGAAGTGATGAATATATATAATTTTATCTCTAACATTTTTAGGAAGTTGTCTAGCGGTATTATATGACCTTAAATTAAAATCATGCACATCATTAAAGTCATGGAAGATTGGGCAATTAGGACCTGGCGGAACATCTAAAATAAAAGCTCTATCATATACATCTACATGATCTACAAGAAATTTATAATACATTTCAAATAGAAGTTTGGTTTCTTCTCTTGTTAATTCTCCAATAGATATTTGGAAACCACCAGAGTCTACATGAAATAATGAATTATCAGCTAGTTTAGTATCTCTACAAATTTTAAAAAGGTTAGCTTCTTGTTCATTATAGTTTGCATACTTTTTCTTTCCTTTAAAATTTTGTCCAAAACTATGTAATCCACCAGTTATAGTATCGCCCAAAAAATTTGAGATATCTTGTCTAGTGAATTGGTTATCAAATCTTCCTTTTTTATTCAATAAAAAACTATTAATAATTGTATATAACGTTTCCATCCCAGCAACTATATATCCAGATCTAAGCATTATTTGCTCCTTCGATAGATTTCATAAATTCAATTTATAATATGTTCTTATACTATTTAAATAGATCTAGGTCAGTTTTATATTTAATTTAATAGTTTCTAAACTTTTATTTGGTTTTAAATTTATAATTATTTCATTTCCAGTAGGTATAACTATTACATCATAATCTAATAATCCCTTTCTATGTTTTAAATTATCTAACATACTAATAACATTATATTCAACAATTTTCATATTCTTATTATCATTAAGTTCAAACGTTAAATCTTTAACACTATTCTCAATTTCTTTTTGAACATAGTTTACTAAATGTCTTACGTTAACATTATCTAAAGCAGAAGGATTTTTATTTTCTTTTCCTACTATATTTTCTATCCAATCTAATTTACCAGTTCCTTTACATTTAGGACAAAAATTTGCAGTGGAGTATTCTTTTAAAATACCTACTCCACTGCAAATTTCACAATGTTTTTCACCTTCATTTAACTCTGCTTTATCTAACTCTTTATCTACTTTCAAAAAACTTTTGAGTATGCCGCTCATAGTACAAGCATCTCCGGATTCTTATCTAACAGTTTATTAAACTCTTCCTTATCAAGCATTACACCATTATCAACTGAAATTTTTAGAATGTTTAATGCGTTGGCCAATGGGAAATATTGCTCATAAATATGAATCCCATCACTATATGCAATAATAGGTCCATCTTCAACATCCATATGATCTTTAATAATTGATAATACATATTCTTTTAATAGTTGAAGGCCGCCTAGATTCTCTGGCATTCCTGCATACAAATCCCATGATCTAAAGAATACAGTCATATATAATTTTTTTTCAGCTACCTTGAATGATACAAGTCTTAAACAAGGAGGATCTTGTAAGAATGTAGTACTTACATCTCCAATAGCAATGGTAGCTTGATTAGTGTTTCCTTTAGCTTTAATTAGAAGTTCAATTACTCTTTCTAATTGTTTAGTAATAAATTCTCCATATGTATATTGCTCGTTCTCAGTCTTTCTATCAGATAATATATATCTTTCAAAATATTCAATTATTTTAGTTTCATCAGTAGAACCTGAAACACCAGGAGGAAGAATTGGGGCTAAAGGTCTATGCCAAGGTTCATTTATTTTAATATGAACATCTGTTAATTGACGTCTAATTTGTCCTTGATATGATCCACCTTTAACAACAAAATCCCATCCATTTTTTATACATAGATTCATAACTTCTCTCCATGCATCGGCAATAGTTCTATCTTCTACATAATTACAATTTTCAATTATCATTTTTTACAACTCCCTCATTATAAATTGTGATTCAAAATGTAATGTAACAATTTTTGCTATATTAGAAATATTTTCTTTTGTTGCATCTTGTTCTATATAAGGTATTTCATTATCATTCAAAAGATTTTTAATATCAATATCTAATTCTCTAGCTTCCATTTCAGTTTGCAATCTTCCTGTTTTTACATAAGCTTTTTTTCTATTAAGGAAAATATTAATATTATTAAATCTATTAAACTCTTGAAGAACGAGATTTTTAAAAATCTCGTTCTTCTCTTTATCATATATAATAGAAAATAAAATAGGACTGTCAGTAAGTATAACATCTACTTGATCTTTAAGTCTCCAAATTCTATGTAGTTGTTTACCAAATACATAAATTTGATTTTCTAATTTTTTATTACTGCCTTCCCATACAACATCTTTAGCATATTCAGTAACAATTTCACAATTGATACCTTTCCATTTTAATTCAGAAAATACTGCCGCAGATGTTGTAGACTTTCCTGTACCAGGTCCAGCAAAGAAGTTAACTACTATCATTTATCATCCTCACTTATTTTAAAACCTAAAGTGGAGCTAGATTTAGTATCTAGCTCCACTCTATTTTCTGTAAACCAAACTGTAGGAGTGGGCATCCCATCCTTTAAATGCTCTTGTTCAACACCAATATCTGTAGCTCCATAAAGATGTTCAGTTTTGGAAATAACTACTCCTGAGAATCCAGTCAATTTACATATAACTTTATCACCTAACTTTATAGTCATTTATGACTCCTATACTAAATGAAGTTTTGGTTTTGTTGGTTCATCATCTCTCATTGCTTCTTGTACACTTGACCCACATTTTGAACATATCATATCTGGAATGGGAATAACTCCTTCTTCCCCATTTGGGCTTACTATTTTAGATACCTTCTTTAAAATATTAGCATGTACCCAATATGGGTTTCCACAACTACATATAACACTAGGTAGATCTGCAGGATTAATATTAAGTTTAATATTTTCCATTTAATTAACCACCTCGTCTCTAACCACTGCAAAAATTTCAGCAAGCATATAACATTTCATAATTTTATCATTTAACATAAATGCTTGCCCGCCATGTTTTGCACAAATAATTGTATCTCCAGGTTTAATAGTTGTAACCTTAGCACCAACTGAAATTACTAACCCATATGTTTGAGGTTCCTTCTCTGCACCATCTGGAAGAATTATTCCACCTGATGATACCGACTCTTTCTTCATTACTTCTGCAACAACCTTATCTTCAATTGCAATAGGTATTCTCATTTTAACGATCCCTCCTGGTATCAAACTTTTTAGATTCTTCTAGCTTTAATCTCTGAATATTCTCTCTTCGTTTCCTTGCTTTCTTTATACTAGGTTTCTCATAAAATACTCTATTTCTTACTTCTTGAATGATACCATCTTTTGAAACTTTTCTTTTGAACCTCTTCATAAGAGTTTCAAAATTTTCTCCTTCTCTTGCTCTGACAATCAAACCATATTCTCCTGCTTCATTGTCTCTTGTGCTATACCTCTGTTTTCTATTGTACACTTGAATCATCACCACCCTCTCGATTTTTAAATTGTATTTTTTACTACTATTCCATCTTCATCTATTACCATAGTTCTAATTCCTAAATCAGTACTTATCCTTACTCCTTGCATAGTTCCACCAGACATATTTTTTGGTAAAGCAACTACTAAATCTGCTTTATATACTATAATATAATTTCTCGAATGTAATAATATAGCTCCTGGGCTACAAGCTTTTGGTGCTGGATGATATTTATAAACAGATTCCGTTGCTTCTTGTTTAGTTTTTTCATCTAAAACCTTATCTGAAATTATCTCAGTGCAATAAGTTTGGGTTTGAAGATTATATTTTCTCCAAGGAACTACTCCAATAGTTTTAAATCCTAAATCTTTTGCCTTCTTAATTGCTATCTCATCTACTCCATCACAACACCCAGAAATAATTTCTGCAGATGTAGAATCAATAGAAATTAAAAAATTTTCTATAAATTTAATTTGCTCTAATGTCGGATTTCTAGTTCCTATAATAGCTATTCTTTTCATATTATATAAATGAATATATGATGTGTTCTCTACTAGTAAATCCAAATTTATATTCTTCACACTTATCAAATACATAACTTGAATTTTTAATTAGTTCATCATGTGTTCTTCCTTCTGGCATTAAGAAAACTCTTTGATGAGGATACTGACCTAGATTTGAACTGAATGAAAGATATGAATCTAACCAGTGTAAATAATCATTTACTAATGCATTATCTTCACATACTAATTTAATAAATACATTATCATGGGTTGACATTAAATCAGTAGTCATTTTTTTAACTTCATTTAATTCTTCTTGAGAGAAAAATTTAGGAGAGAATAAAAATGTTATTTTATTTATATTAGATATTTTTTTACACTCTTCAATTAAATTAAGAAGAGCATATCCATTAGATTCAACATTAGCAATAGGATATCTTAGTTTAGTTAGTAAGTCTAAAGTTGAATTAAAGTTATCTCCAAATGTAGGTTCCCCACCTGTAATCATTAAACCAGCTGACTCTTCATCAATAGTTTTTTGAAGGTCAATTAAATTATAATCAGACTCTAAAGAGATTCTCATCTTAACCATAGTATCACAATATCTACAAACTCTGTTACAGGTTTTAAATCTTGTGATTAACATTCTTCGACCAGTGTCAGGACCTTCTCCTTGCCAACTAGTCATACATTCAATTAGCTTAATAGTATCACTCATTTTTCCCTCCGAATTTCAAAGCTTTCAATTTTAGAAATATCTGGAATTAAATTAGAAGAATAATTTAATCTCCATGTACCATCTAACATCTCTTCTATATGAATAAATTTTTTATCTACATCTATACTTGCTACTTTTGATAATACTAATTCTTTATCAATTCCTTTCAAATATATTGACTTCTTCATCAATCCTCCAATATTTTTAATATGTTCCAATTCTAAATTTTAATATCTAATTAATATTTTACTTTTATCTTTTCAATCCATGTATTAGTTTTTGTAAAATCCTCTCCAAATTTAGAATCTTGTTTCATATATTTATTATACTCACCAACTCTTTCTTCCATTGAAGGTTCATACATCCATACACCACAGATACTTCTACTATTAGACATTTGTATATAAACATCTGGGTGTTTCCACATATGATTATCATAACCTGCCATAATAGCATTAGCAAACCAGGCAATCATAGCTCCTTCATCTTTAGGAATATCAGGATTTTTATTTATTGTTTCCATCCATTCCTTAACCCAAACTTTAACATCAAATTCTTGACTCAGATTCATTTTTGAATTCCATACCTTTCTTTTTCTATTTGAATGAATCCTAAATACAATATCCAACCAGTAACTTTTCTTCCGTCATTCCCACTATATTCATATGGTACAAACCTAAAACCTACCCACATTTTCCAAAATCTTATATTCCACATTTTTGAAATTCTCATATAATCTCCTAAAAAGTAAGTACTTCATTTTTCTTTTTAACTTCCATAATAGGTTCTAATAATAAATTATATCTATCTGTCCATGAAAATGTTAACATTGCTTTTCTATCAGGAATAAAATAATCAGGTAATTTACTTTCTTCATCAGGAACAGCAATAATTTCTAACTTCTTTCCTTTTGCAATAAACTCTTTATTATATCTTTCTACTACATCTTTTGGAGCCTTATCTAAATCTATTGCAGCAATCTTATAAAGATATCCTCTTGATCCCTGTCTGAATATATCATATACTAGATTGTTCCAATTTTGCATTGCTATTACACCTGGAGGAATTCTCTTATAATCTTCTTCATCCTTAGTAAATGAAACTGGTCTTGATATAGTTTTATTTCCAGACATAATTCTAGTTACAAATTCTTTCTCTTTTCCATTTACATATTCATTAATTCTTGATATAGATATCTTTTCAGTCTTTAAAATAATATCTAATAGTTCTCTCAAACATTCCTTAGTATATGATGGGAAGTCTGATCTCTTAATCTCAACACCCATAGCTGTCATTTCATCAGTAGGTTTCTTTTCCTGTTCTATAACATGTAATGCATATCTCTTTTTAGCTAAGAATAATCCACGTCTAATAACTAACTCATTTTTTAATGCTAATCTATTTCTTTTAATATCAACATTTTTCATAGTTACAATTGGAGGAATAATTATCTTATTTAAAAAGGTTTCAATTTCCTCATTCCATTTAGTAACATCTTTTAATATATCTTCTTTAGATTTATTTCTATCAACAACATTATTATAAGTAGCAAATAGTGAATCAGTATCACCAGTAATAATATAAGGAGTCTTTCTTACAACATCACCATACATTTCTTGAACCGTTAATTTTTCAACTGTTTCTTTTATTCCAGTCTTAATTTTTCCTACATAACTATTGCCTTCAAGTATAGCTGCCTTGATTGCTTCTTGACCACTTAATGTAACCGACCTACCACAATCTCTATCGAAGAACCGGAAGGAAGCATTACCTAGGACTCCGTACATCGCGTTTGCGAGGATCTTATATACTTGTTGACGTGTGTTATACAGAAGCCTAGCTGACTCGTCCTTTGCCTGTTTTGCTTCAAACATCTTATTTTTATAAACTTTTCTTGATGATAAAAGTAGGTCAAGAATCTCAGAATAGAATGATAACTCAGAGTCATGATTTTTAAATAAACACCCACTTATAGTTAAAATAGATTTTTCATCTTCTATTCTTTTTATTAAATCTTCTTTTCTTACAACAACTTCTGTCTTAGCGAAAGTAGGATCTAAAATTAAAGGAATTACATCAGGAAGTTTATCTCTATCATAATGGAAATAATATGCATGATCTGTAATTTTCATCTTTGCTAATAATGTATTAATCCCTATATTATAAGTTAGAATTAAACTTGGATATAGAGATGCAAAGTCAAAGTCTACTATCCAATCATTAATACCAACAATAGGAGCTTTAACAAATGCACCCTCAAATTTAGTACTAGAACCATGTTCAGAATTCTTAGCTGCAAATCCTTTTTCTTTTAAATATGAAATTGATAATGAGTCAATTCTTCCAAACGGAGATGCTGATCCTCTGAATGTAGTTTTGCAAATATTCTTCAATTCATTTTGAAGTGCTATATGTTTCTTTCCTTTTAATTCTTTCCCATTACCTTCTTCTAATTCCACACAAATATTAACGTCTCTAATGTTATATTCAATTGCTTCATTAATATCTCTTACATATTTCTTTGCAAATGGTTCTCCAGAGTCTAACTTTTCTTTATTCAACTCTATCTTTGCAATAGTTCCTAATCTATAATTTTCTCTCTTAGTCATTTCAAATTCTTTATATAACATAAGTTGGTCAAGAATTGTTAATCCGCTAACACTTGCATAACCTGACTCACTCTCAATATATGCATCATTTAATGGAGATAAGGTCTGCTGTTGAATTCCTAATTTTTTCATTCTATTGAATAGATATGCTAAATCGAAATTTATTACATTCCATCCAGTTAAAATATCAGGTTGTAAACTTCTCATATCTCTTATAAAGTTATTAACTAATTCATTCTCATTTTTACATACTATAATTTTAGCGTTTTGGCTTTGTTTAATAACTTGAGTTGAATTTTTTATAATCTCTTTATGATCGATTACATAAACTATATATTCTCCATGATAATAATATGATAAAATTACTATTGGATAATTTGCTTCCTCTGCTTCCGGGAACTTATCATCATGAGTATAAACCTCAATATCAAGAAACATTACATTGAAATCTATTACCTTAGCTTCTTCTTTATTTAAAATGAAATAATCCATTGCTCTCTTAACACTTAACTTAATATCACCTTCATATGTTATGGTTGGGTCTAACATTTTCTTTTGACGATATGGAAGTTTAATTCTATTTAGATCATCAAACTTAACAATCTTTCTAGCCTCAATTTCCTTTGGCGCTTGATAACAATAGTAATCATCATTTGTTTTATGATAAACTTTATTATTCTTTTCATCTCTAAACATATACACACATTCATTAGTCTTGCTAATAAAATGAACATCTACCAATCTGAATTTATCTGTATAATATTGCTCAGGTATTTTATAATGCCAAACTCCCTTTTCTTTACTATCAGTATTAGTATTTAATAATACTTCCTTGGCTCCAAAGAACTCAGATACTTTTCTAATATCTTCATCAAACTTCTCTTCAAAAGTTCTATTCCTATTTACAAAAGATGGATGTACTGTAAGCAACACATCAAACTCTTTCCATTTAAAAAACTGCCCACGAATATTAGTTATACCTGCTTTTCCAATTCCAAATGCTGACATCGGACTTGTACCTAATAGAACTACTAATTTAGGCTTACAAGTTTCAATAATATTGAAACAATTAACTTTACATAATTCAATAGTATCTTCATCTGGGTTTCCTGTTGTCCCATCATCTAAAATAGTTTGACATAGAACCGTATTTGTAAGTAGATAGTTTAATTTATCTATTCCATGTTTTTTGAAGTACTTCCTGAAGGTTTGTCCTGCTTTGCCTATTAGAGGGGTTCCTGTTTTTACTTCTTCTTTTCCAGGATTTTCTGCTATGAAAATCACATCTACTTTAGTCAAATCATTTTCACAATTTGTTTCTAGTATACAACTTGGTTGGTCTAATAACTTACATTTTGAACAGTCTGCAATAGAAGATTTTATACTGAACATTGTACCTCCTTACTTATAAGATTTATAATATGTTCTTATAAAAAATATGAGAATCTATAAATTATTAAGGAATTCAAAAGTCTATATATATTTATTACTAAGGGAATAAATTATTTTTATATTCCGGAAATTAATATTGCCCAATACGAGGGTATAAAATATCGTAGATAATTAAAAGGGGGAATTATGGAGCAGATGATTCGTGCAGCATCTAAGCAGTTGGGCGTGGAAGATGTTAATAACTCAGTCCAGATCCAGGAATTCTTCGAACGATCCAAAAAAACAGAAGACGATAAACGTGCAAGAAACTTTCTTTTGACAAGTATCGTCGAATCACAGCTTCAGCAGGGAGACGGACAGTTTTACTCGCTTCTGATGCCGTGGAGTACTTGCACCACCTGCCATGGTCTCGGGCAGAAAGTCGAAATCAAGATGGAGAAGGTTCCTGTTCGTTGTCACTTTTGTGAAGGAACCGGTATCAAAACTGTCATATGCAAATCGTGTCATGGTGATGGCACCAACCCCGACGGAACCAAATGCAAGACGTGCAAAGGAACCGGCAAGTATCGATACTATGGGATCGAAGGACGTGATCAGAAACCCTGCCCCAACTGCACGCCTCGGAAACCTTGCCCTTCATGTAATGGCGAGAAGGGCAAAAAGGACTGCGACCAATGTCATGGTTCGGGCCGGATATATCTTGAAACGAAAGGATCCGGACAAGTCATGGCCATGACTTCGGCGAGAAAGATCAACAAAACATTCTTCTGCGGTCACTGCCACGGTACCGGAAAAGCGAAGGAGCCTACCAATCCTGTGATGTCGGCGGAAAGGGCTAAGGTTATTTCCGATGCAGTCGCTGATTCAACTGCTGTAGCAAAACTCAAGAAGTCAGCGAAGAAGGCTCTTTCACATCAGGAGAAATAAGGATTCCGGCAAGCGAAAGCTTGGGGAGTCCCAGACCACATCGAAAGGTGCTTTAGGGCACGCCTGATGTGATCCTCCTTTTCCCATCCCATGTACTAAGGGGCTCAGCATGGGGGCCGGAATGCAGTTTATAAAGTAACCGGGTCTTTAAGACCGGTTTTTTATTGTATTTTAATCATTTTAAAATGATCTGAAAGATATCTCTGTAATGATTTATCTATACCTTTCGGATCTTTTTTTGTCGATTTAATTTTTTCTTTCTTAGGATCATCAATACCAAATGAACTATATATTTTATTTGAATCATCTGACTTCTCTATTATATCACATAATAAAGAAATATCATCATTTTTTAAAAATGAAATTCTACTTCTTAATTTATCATATAGTTTAGTCTTCCTCTTTGGGTATGATATATAATGTAAAGTATTCTTTTGAATTTTAAAGTCTAAAACACACTTTTTAATAAATTGAAATAACTCTTCTTTTTCGATATATCTTAGACCAATATTATTCATATAAGTATCTAGATAATGATTTAATTTACCATTCTTTACAAATATACCAATAAGATATGTAGCAGTAATTGGAGAATTATATTTTAATAAAACTTCTCTATCTGGTATTGGAGACTTTATATCTCCATCAAATAACCATTTTGAAAATGTCTTATATGGCATTCATTTCTCCTATTATCTTTCTATAAAAGTTATCAATAATATATTGATTTATTAAAGTAGGAACTATCATTTTATTATCTAATACATTCTTTACTTTTTCTATCGCTTCTTCATTATTACTATACAAAAAATCATCTGGCAATAATTCTGGATATGAAAAACTTCTTGGTGCAATAGGAATACATCCATTATAAACTGCATCTAAAACTTGATACCCAAAGGTTTCAGCTGAACTGCTTATAAATAAGCATTTAGATTTAGATAAAAATTTATAATATTGTTCCCAACTATTAAATGAGTTTCTAACTATTTTAGTATTAAAGTGAGATTCAATTATCTCTTCTAACTCTAAATTTACTTTTTGTTTAGTTGGTCTTGATACATTAACTATATCATATTCTTTAGGTTCATTATAATTAGAATAGGTATGTTTAGGCAAACCAGTTACTACTGTATTTCGTTCCCAGTCCCAACCTAAAAATTCTTTGTGATATTTAGTTGCTACAAATACTTTATTAAATAAAATTGAATTTCCAGTTTCTACTTTCCATTTAGATCTTTCATTTTCAGAAAAATAGTCATAAGCATTTTTTGAAGTAGCATGACAAATAGCATAACAATGTTTAGGTTTCTTATGATATAATACATTACTAAATAAACCTGGAAAACTAATGTCATTTAAAAGGAGAATATCATCATGTCTTAACTCCATACTATTATATTTCCATATTTGATAATTTTCAAAATTAATAGATTCTTTAATAGGTGAGAACATTTCTTCTTTAGATTTACTTATTATATTATCTGGGTAATCATCTCCTAAAACCTCTACCTCAAATACACTTGATAGTTGAGAAATAAATTCATGATACCACCATTCTTGATATCTCATTGGAGTTGGGTATTGTGGTACTAATATAAGTCTTCTCATTTTATCTCCTTAACACCCACATTGTCTTTCATCTTTTTCTTTTTTATCTAACCCTTTTAAGTAATATGGTTCACATACCATTATATGATAATTAATAATACTTACAAAAAAATGTTTTTTACAATATTTACATTGAACACAACCGCATTTACAATCTTTAATTTCAGATCCATATTCATGACATTTACATAAACATTGAGCAGGTAGACCATACATAGTTAATTTCCTATTCCTTTTTTCTTCCAACTATAATTTCCATACCAATTTATTCCTATTAAAACTACAGCTTGTAATAACAAAAAATAATGCTTTTTATCAATAGCAAAAAGTATCCAAAACAATTGAGACCATGTTGCTATTCCATAACCAATTCTTTTAGGTATTGAAAGAAAAGCAACAGCTACAAAAGTTAAAATTGTAGCTGTTGCTTCATAACCATTTACTTGAATATCCATTTATTGTATCCTTCAAACAATACATATTTCTTTTCCCATTCCCAAAGTGATTTCTGGGATGGATATACTTTATCTAATAATTCATTTTTACCACCTGGGTTCATTACTTCATGAATATAAGGTGCATTCATATTAGTTGTATAAAATATTATATTCATTCCTTTTCTTGCCATTGATTCCCCTATAGCCCCCATCGCTCTATGATCAGGATGAGATTCATATGTATGGTCAGGAAAATAAAATATAGATTCTGGGCTTAGTATATGGGAAGGAATACTTTTCAAAAAGAATTGAGCTTTAAGTTCTACATGATTCTTTAATGATAATGCTTCCTCTTGTCTTATCCTAGGTACATCAGATGTATAAACAATAATAGGTTTTTTGGTTATCAATATTTCATAACAACCAATTATTTCATCATCTGGGTGCGGAGCAATTATTATATGTTGTTCAGACATTAGTTCTCCTTAATAAATTCAAAAATTTTATTCTTTAAAATTTCTATATTTTTTATTTCATAATCCCAAATAACTAAACATTCATAACCATGTTTATTAAAATAATCTTTTCTTTCATATTCATGTATATATTCTTCTTTACCAGTTATTTCTTTGCTATGCCAATATTGACCAAATACTTCTACTATTTGTTTTCGATTTTTGTCAATAAAGTCAGGATTTTTACTTCCTATCCAAAAGGTATAATCACCAGTAAATTCAAATCTATCTGGAAGAATATTTCTAATAAATTTCTCTAAATTATTTATTTCCTTTTTTCTATTTGTTTCTAGAGATTTATTATGTTTCTCTATTCTACTTTCTTCTTTCCAACTTTCAATAATATTGTTTCTATGTTTTTCTTTAATATCTGGTTTTTTAAATTCTTCTATTTTTCTAATTCTATTTTTTTCTTTATTAATCGGGCATTTATTTATATGATCTGAGCACCAATATGAATTTTTAAATTTATATTTTGCTAATTGTTTACATCCATTAGAGCAAAATATATCATTATTATCTTCTAATAAAATTGGTTTAGTTTTCTTAATACCTTTCATATTAGAACTCATTTTTTCTATTGTTTCTCTACTATGTTTTCTTCCAGTATTAGAATTTTTATTTTTAGATTTTAAAACTGGGCATTGATTTCTTGATTCTTTACAACAATATTTTCCATTTAAAAATTTAAATTTTGCTTCATTCCCACACCCATATGTACATAGCATATTAAAATTTCCTTTATATTTAGATTTTATATATGTTCTAAATATAAAGGAGTATGGATACTTAATGAATTAGATGTGAGGTAATGTATTTATAATATGATATAACTCCATTTTAGCATCCGAATGATTCATGAAATCACCAAATAAACTACTAACAAACATCTTATCAACATAATACAATACAGCCACACCTTCTACAACTCCACGCTTCTTTGAATTGTAATGAGTGCAAATCCTATCAGACATAAAGCCAGTAAAGTTTCTAATCTTCTGAATATTATTAGTAATCATTCCTGCTGCTTCTGCTTCATCAATAACATCATGAACAACTATATCTAGATCTTCCAAACTCCAATCACAAATCAAACCAATATAAAGTGGAAATCCTAGTCTAGTATATTTCCTTACAATGAGTGGTGAATATGATTTATCAATAAGCTTTGTTGCAACTTCTCCATCTTCCATTCCCATTCTTCCCTCACTAATATTCTTTAGAACTTCTTTCTTATCTGCACTCATTTGTTTCTCCTTTAGTGTAAAGATCAATCATCTTGTTATAAGTTACCTCAATTGTTTTTGCTAAATCATTAGAATTCCATGGTCCATTTCTAGCTTGACTTTTTGCAATATCTGCAGCAAAACTTAAAAAATTAAATTTGTATTCATTAGTTATTTCACTCATTCGATTCTCCTTAAAATTAAAAATAGATTTATAATATGTTCTTATATTACTTTTTAGGTTCCAAATCATTTATTATGATACTATTTATACATTCTTCTATTGATTCAAATCCAAATGATATATGACTAACAACCCATGGATCATTCATAACTTTATCATTATTAGATATTAAATACACAGGAATCTTATTTTCATAAGCATATATAATCTCACATATTGTGCCGGCTGTATATTGCTGAACATATGCTACTACTACATCACATTTCTTTATTAACTCTTTATCATCATGTACTAATTTAATATGTTGTGAAAAATCTTTACAATTATCTAAATCAATATTTAAATCAACTTCTTCCATTGGATCTCTAATTATAATTCTATTATCATCTTTTACTAAATGTTTAAACTTCCTTCTATATTGAGTTGCTGATGTAGTACCGGCTAGATAGATTTGAATTTTATCTTTCTTTGTATTATCTATCTCTTTAATATTAACTCCAGGATGCTCTTTTGACATAAATGTTTTATCTTCATGTAACATAACTGGTTTATTTTTAGCCACAAAATTTGTTCCAGTTAAAATTCTATCATCGAGTTCATTATGAGTATCACAATAATTTAGAAGTGTAAAACACCCCCAAGCAGCATGGGCTAAGTGATTCTTCCCACTCTCTGGATCATTATTTTCTCCTTCCCAAAATGAATTTAAATGCCTTTGTAAAGCTCCATAAATTCTACTCCATTTAATTCCTTTTCTCCAGTTATGATCTTCATACTTCTTAGCGCCGAATGTATAAATCTCAACTAACTGTCTTAATGAATCTGCAGGAACTAAATCATATCTTAGCTTATCCTGGTCAAATTTAACTCCCTCTTTCAATTTTTCTTCAGCCATTTCACAATATCCTCCTTGTATTCAATTACATCTTCACATGGTTTTTCAAATCCTAACATCTTTGCTATTCTCTCTACTGACTCTTTTGATATTGCTGTTGCTAAATAATTATCAGGTATTATAGTTACTGGCATATATGGAGCATATATCAATCCACTTTGCATTCTCTTGCCAGTAATTTTTTCAGTCCAAGTTAATTTACCTGTATTAAGACATCTACTACAAAACCATTTAGTTGTCTTTACTCCATTTTCAAATTCTTTTAAACCACCACATTCATCACAAAGAATTTCACCTTCTTCTAGTTCCATCATATCATTTAAAACATGCTAAAAGGATTATGCTTATAAGTCGTTGTAGTTCCTGCCCATTCAGCTTTAATTGGTCTCTTCCCTGTAATAGATTCAACCCAATCAAGCTTTTTAAAACCTAAACATTTAGGACAAGTAGATTCATATCCAGTACGGAAATCTACTATATAACCAAAACCTTCACACTTACTACAATTAAATAATTCTTCATTTACTATCTTTATATCAGGAGAACCTTCAACCATTTAATTCATCTTCCTTATTTTCAAATTTTGGTTTCATAAAATTAGCTACACTATATGGTTTATCCATAGGTTGAACAGATACTATTTGATTTGCAACTAAATTAGGAAACATTACTCTAGTTAATGGTAATGTAAAATTCGCAAATTTATTTTTAGATACACCACATATAACTTCAGTCCAAGTTAATTTTTTTTCACCCATACAATGAGTGCAAAAATTCCAAATCTTCATTACCTCATTATTATCTAATAACCCAGTACCTTTACAAACTGGGCATATTATTTCACCTTCTTGTAATACATGTTTATCTTTAATATTATAATTCATATTTTCTTACTTTAATACCACTCTCTTTTACAAGATATTCAGTTTGACAATCATAGTATGTTAAGTCAGTACATACAACTTCAATTATTCCTGCGTTAATAATTTCAATCATACAATCTTTACAACAAACTACTGTATCCAAATATAATGTTGCTCCTTTAATTGATATCCCATGCCTTGCTGCATTTACAAGTGCATTTCGCTCTGCATGCCCAGCAATACATATATCTAATCCTTGTCCTGATTTATATCCTAATATATATCTAGGACATTTACTAAAATCTATATCTCCATGTGTAACACCTCTCATTATTTCATCCCATTTTTTCATTAAATATTTATCTTTAGCCCATCTTTCATCACAAGGAGGAACTCCACGTGGCGGGCCATTATATCCGGTTGAAATAATAGATTTATCTAAAACAATAATTGAACCTATTTTTCTACTTAAACATTTGCTATTGGTTGATACAGTTTTACACAGATCCAAATAATATTTATCCCAGTTCATTTTATTCTCCTAACATGTTCCAATTTGACCAGAATCATAAATGTTAATATGGTCTTCTTCATCTAGTATTAGATTGTATTCATGCCCGCCAACTTCAGTATCTATCTTAACCTTATAAACTTTATGGTGATCCATTAATTGTATTAGCAATTCAGTAAATAAAGCATTTGCTAATGCATCTTCCATTGATTCATCCATTATTTAAATTCTCCGTATCCAGAATATATTTCATCTTTTTTAATCTTATAATCTTTCTCTAATAATTGATATATGAGATCTTTCTGCATACCTAGTAATGGAGCATAAACTTTTATTGGTTTAACTCCAGCTATTTCTAAAACCTTATTCATTCTACCAATATATTCTTGATAGCAATCTGGAAATAAATGTTCATAATCTTCCCAATTAGCTCCAAACCAAATCTCTTGAATATTCATTGATTCTGCAATACCATAAGCTAGAGAAATGAATATTGAATTTCTTCCTGGTACATTATGAATGTCAACTCCTTCATACATACCTTTTTCTCCAGATCCAGTTAATGCACTATTAACACTAAAACCAGAAATTTTTATAGTCATATTTTCAATCTTATTTTCATCCAAATATTTTTTCGCAACATCTAATTCCTTTATATGTAACTGACCATAATTAATCATTAATGCTATAGGATTTCTGCCAGCTCTTTGTGCCATTTTCAATAGTATAGTAGAATCAGCTCCACCAGAATATAGAATTACTAGATCTTTTTTGGTATTCATAAAACTCTCCTTTAGGTTTAAATTTATAATATGTTCCTAAAAATAAATTTAGATTCCTACTTTTTGGGATTAAAAAGATTACTATATATATTATTTAATAAGAAGGATAGAATTTATTTTATTTTTATAGAAAGGGAAAACCAATGTGAGAAAAGGTAGTAGAAGTGAATCAGAAGAACTTCAAGATTTTACACTTTATTGTTTAGGAATAGGACTAATATCATTATTCGTAGCATCATTTGGAATCGTATTGCCAAAGCAAAAAACTATAATTAAAACAGTAAAAATTGTAACTGATAATATGCCAGATCTATAAAAATGTTAAAACACTCAGGGATATTTTTTATCCCTGAGTGTTTTTTATTGTAAATCTTTCCGGCCTAAATCTAAATAAATCATTAATGTTAACTTCCATACAAGGAATCCCTATAGTTGATAAACTATATAATGATATGAATCCACCATTTATTTTATTGCTAGATAAATCTAAATTAGGTATTCCTTTTCTTCTTTTAGATTCTAAGGTATAATTTCTAAGTAGATTAGATTCAATTAGTTTGGATCTTAATAATATTCTAATATTATCTATATCCATTTTTCTTCTTAAATTACATATAATATGAAAGCTAGTTTTTCCTGTAAATCTAATTGATGCTGATTCTATAAAATCAATTTTACCTTTTTTAATAAAATAATAAACATCATGAGCAGCATCCTTAGCTAAATCTAAATTGTCTACATCTATATCTATAATACCAAAATCTTCAGATCTATTCATTACCCCATGAACTGATAAAGTTCTTCCAGTCATTACTTCTTCAAAATTAGATGTATTAATAAAAAATAATCTTTTGTCTTTTCCTTTTCTTCTTATAACTGTATGATTTAAATCAGTTGCAATATCAAAGAATACAGTTCTATTATTAAGATATCTTATTAATTTATATTTAACTTTTTGATAGTAATTCCAAACATCTAATTCGTTCAACCCATCTGGATAAAATATATTTTTAACTATTATAGTATTTGGATTTTTAGGATATGACATATTTATTTGGATACATTTTTATATAGATTTAACTCCCTATTTATTTTATCAACTTCTTCTTGTAATTTATTAATTTCTGAAACAAAACCATTATATAAAAATAAAATATCATTAATTGGCATATCACCAGAATTAGCTGGGTTTCTTAATTTAAATTCATTTATTGAATATCTAATTGCATCTATTCTTTTTTTATTTACTGATAAAAATGTATTCATTTTATTCCTCCGATTAAGTTTTCATATCTACTATTAAAAAGCTATATCCATGTTCTATTATATTTATTGTTTTACTTTTATTTATATTTCTAAGTATTTTATTAATATAGTCTGATGACATATCTAAAATTTTATGATGCTCGTTTGACCTTTCTCCTATTTTATTACAATGGTCTCGATATCTTTTTTCATTTGGCAAATATAATATTAAATATCCTCCTGGTTTAATAACTCTAATCCATTCTATTAATATTTCTTCAGTATTTTCAAAATCTTCTAATAAATGTGAACTATAAATAAAATCTATAGTATTATCATTAAACCAATTTAATTTTCTAGCATCTCCATATATATGTTGAATGTTATTTCCTACATTAGTATATTTCTTATTTAGATCTATATTAATAGCCCATGGAACTATTGAATCACCACCAAAACCTAAATCTAATCCGATAGTTTCAGGTTTTAAAAATTTAACAACATTGTATCTAATTTTTGAAGTTTCACTTATTTGCATTTTCTAAAACCTTTCTGAATTTAGTAATAAATTCATTAATATCTATATTCTCATAACACTGGCTGTATCCTCCCTTTGAATTTTTACATGGTGTATTCATATGACTAAAACATGGAGAACATTCCTTCTTACAATTTACCCAGTCTGAATTTTTATATAATGATAAACGTATCTCTCCTGGGAATGGTCCATAAACACCCATACATGGAACATCTAATGAAGCAGCTATATGCATCATTGCACTATCAGTACCTACTACTATTTTAGCTAATGAACATAATGCAACTCCATAATCTAATTCTAATGAATAAGGAGAAAAGTTAAATATATCTTTATTTATATATTTTTGGTCTACCTTTTCTAAAAATTTATTAACCATATCTGAGTTATGAGGTGCATCTGTTATAATTATTTTATTTCCATCCTTCAATAATTCATTTACTATTTTTAACCATACATCTGGGCTTGGAGTTCTTATAGGTGAACTAGCTTTAAGTTGTAGTAATATAAAATCCTTACCTTTAAATCCTAGTTCTTCTATTTTATTTTGAACTTCATTTAACGTTTCTTTTTTTGGTTCTTGTTTTGGTTGCAATAAATCATTTGATAAATCTAAACCCATCCATTTACTAAATAAATTATATGCATTTTCAGTCTCTGATTGTTTTGTTCTTTCTATTACACCTTCAAAAATTACATGATAATCAGATTGTATTAATTTCTGAAACCCGAACGGAAGGTCTAAAACTTCATCAATGAATGCCCATGCTTTAACCATAGATTGATATTGAGGACCACATGCAAACTTAATTTTACATGTAGGATATTTTTGTTTTAAATATATAAGATTTGGTTGGATAAAAAGAAGATCTCCAATACCTCCGGTTCTCCAAACTAAAAGTGTTTTATTAGTAAGGTCTTGACCTTGATATTGTTTATATAATGAATTAAATTTAATGGATGCAGGCTTTAAAATTTTATCTTTTAAGTTTCTAGGGTCAAGGTGTAATTGTTCAAACATTCCTAAACCCATTACATATTTACCTTTTTTCTTTAGCCTTTGTTTTTTAGATCTATTTTGTGTAAACTCTACATCTCTAGTAGATTCAGCTATAATTATATTATGTGGATGCTTTTTTAGTTCATCAATATTATTTACAATTCTTAAACTATTAACCTTATCTATTCCTAATTTAGATAAATCATAGTCAGATGTTTTTTGTTGTTTAATTCCTGTCTTTCTATTAGTACTTTGTAAAAAATTCATTACAGATTCCTCCATTCGATTTAAAAATTTATATTCTTAAAAACCAAGTTTACTTATTTTAGATGATATTCTTGAAATTTCCCAATCTATTAATTTTAATTTTTGTTGCTCATTAGCTAATAATACTCCAGTATATAATGGAATCTTAGACTCCAGTTCCATCTTCTTCTGATGTAAATAATTTAAGTAACATTGATGGTTACATTTAAAAATCATTTTCTTATGTAAAATTTGATTTACAGGGTCTTTTAAATCAGCATCGCTCATTAAATTTGAACAATATTTTTCATAACATATCTTCATTGCCATATTTTTATTAGTCACTTCACCGCCAGCTACAGATGATGTTGTGTGTCTTACTGCTCCTGCTAATCCATTTCTAGTATTACGATTAATACTAGAATTCATTTGAACTTGTTCTAAATATGTATTTAAGAATGTTTTTTTCATAAATTAAGTATGCCTCCAAATATCTTGTGCAGCTTGCTTTCTTATTTTTTCTTTTTTTCTTTCTAATATAAAATTAGTAAAATAATTATTTATTTCATCCTTCTTGCTACCACATCTTAAACAAACTTTTTTATGAAATTCTTTTTTGTAGTTACCTTTTGGTAATTTTTCATTTAATGTTGTACTAATATTTCTTAGTATTTCTTCTTCATTTAATGTTTTAATTTTTTCCCAATCATGTCTCCATAAGAAACATATAATATTCATTATTCAAGTACTCCCCTATTCAAAATATTAATGGATGTTTAAAGTATAATCTTTTACCTTCATTATTGTTCCATCTTTAATACTATTTTTTAAAAGATCTAAAATCTTTAAACTACCGTTAAAATTACAAACTAAATATTGTTTGTTTTCAATATCATCTTTAGAAACAACTATACCATATCCATCTTTTATTAAATATGACAATGATGTTTTAAAACAAGAAATTGTATGATATATTAATTCTTGTTCATCATCTGAATACATTGTCATGTTTAAATACCTCAATTTATATTTTGTTCTATATTTGTATATTCCTAACTATTTATCATATTTTAATCTATTATAAATCTCAATAATAATTGGAATATAAAAAAATATTGAGATGTAAGCTAGAACTTTATATATAAAACCTTTTTTAATATATCTAAATATAAAACCATCTGTTTGATTACTATATGTGAAAACTACTACACTTAAAAATAGAGACATTAAATAAATCCCTAATAGAGGATTTCCTTGTGATATTAATTCTTTCATTTATTTATCCTCCATGTAAAAAATGAGGATAACAAAATTATTACCTTTGTTATCCTCATAAAAAGTTAGAGTAAATCTAAAATATTACTTACATCCCATTGGGATACACCTTCCTGCTGTAGCAACACATTTTCTTCTTGCAACAGGGTCAGTATTAAATTTTGATAAACACTTTGCCATTATTTGACCAGCACCAGCAGCAGCATTAGAATTAGCAATTGTCTGTTCTTCAATAGTTTCCTCTTTAATTGCACTACATTCTTTTTTTATTTGCATACATTCTTTAAAGATACTCTTTTTAATCATTAAATCAATAGATTCCCCAATAGGTCCAATAGGACCACCTGCTGTATCCTCTTCGTCAGATTCTTTATCATCTTTACCCCAATCAGAATTTCTTTCAGATGATTTTAATTCATCAGGATCTAAAGGATTATCTTTTGAATTTCCCATAATTCCAGATGGTTTATCCAAATCTTTTGAATCCTTATTTTTAGTAAGTTCTAAATCTACATTATCATCATCTTCTTCATCATGAAGAAATATCTTCTTCTCTAATACTTGCTCAAATAAATATATATCTTTTAAATTCATAATTATGTCTCCTTAACAATTAGCAAGACAATTTTGTCTTGCAGATGGATCTGGATTTTTCAGACAATTTTGTTTGCATTTATTCTTCTTAATTTTCTTCCATAAAGCTGCTGCACCTAAAGCTGCTACGCCTACCCCAACTTTAGTTCCAGTACTTAATTTACCAATTTTACCTTTAGAAGTATTAATCATAGCTTTAGTTTTATCAACAATACCACTGTTAGGGTCTTGACCAGGTTTTAACATTCCTGTAGATTTTAATCTTTTAATATTATCGCGGTTAACTTTTCCTAATGAAATTTCTTTATCTGCTCTTGTTAATTCAGTAACAATTTTATAAGATTTTTTTATTATACTATCTGATGATTCCTTTAATATTTTATCATAATTCATATTTTATAATCCTCCAAATAAATGGTAATATTTTTTATTTGTTCTGGATATCTGCAAGTGTCTTAATTAACAAACCATTAGCAACAGCAGTCATCGGGTTCTTTGCTCTACGAATTTCTTTAATTTCAAATGGTAGATTATTCTTAGTTAAGTTATCTCTCAACATTTCGATGAATCCGGTTGGCATCGAAGTTCCTCCTGAGACAACAATAGGAAGTTTTTCATCAACTTCAATATCTACTTTATCACTAAATTCTTTAATAAGTTTTTTAACTGTATAATCAATTAATGATTCATAGTAGTAACATAGGGCTTCAACTACTCTTGCTTTCTTTTTATCTTTAACTCCAATTGGGCCTTCAGTAAGATTCAATTCTTTCTCTTTAGTTGAAGTTACTCTATTTTGAACTATACCTAAATTCTGTGCAACATTTTCATCAATCCAATCACCTGATCTTGCAGTTGAGAATTTTAATACTTCAACTCCTTTATACATAACACAACAATTAACCATACCAGCTCCGAATGAAAGACCTACACCAGAAAATCCTTCATTCTTACACTCTGAATATATAATAGCAGCTGCTTCATTAATAGGAGTATGATTTACTCCCAAGCTATTTAAGATCTTTCCAAATACTCTTGTATGATATGTAATAGATCTATTTTCATCAATAGCTTCTGCTGGAATTGAATATGAACAATATACTTCCTTATCTTTCGTATCACCTATAAGGTCTTTTATAATAAGAGTAAGAACATCCATTGCTGAAATTTCATCTGATGAAATCAATCCCTTTTTCATTGGCCTTGAAATTTGATGACCGAATATATTAGCCATCTTAAATGCATCTTCTCCGATTACAAATAGTTTTCCATCATCTCCTTTAACATATGAAATATTAGATAATTCATTAACTGAAATTTCATCTTGGTCTAATGGAAGGAATACATTCCTAGTTAGTTTTACATCATTAGAATCTGATCTGGCGCAAACAATATTCATTGTACCACAATCAAGTCCTATAGACACAATCTTATTTTTCTTCTTTTCGATTTTCACATCTTTCACAAGTTCGTCTGATATCATGTCCGTCATTTTTACTTACCTCCAAATAGATTATATATTTATTATGTTCTATTAATTTTATTTAAAATCTTACAATTTAGCCCATTCTTTTAATTTTTCATCGTCTGGGAAAGCTTCTAGATATTGATTAATGCTTCCCTTACTTTTTGATCGCCATTGATTGTTAGTATCAAACAACTTCTTTATTTCTCTTTTATTTCCTTCTAATAATATTTTTCCATTATCACCAATAGATTCAGCAAATATTTCAAATCCATATTTACATTGTTTTCCTGACCAAGTTCTTTCTTTCTTTTCTTCTTTGATTATATCTATAAAAATATTATTCCATAAATTTATCATTTTATTTATATCATATAATTCTAATGCTCTATCTTTTAATATCTTTGTTTTATCCACTGGATTTAAAAATATATCATTTATATTGTTAATATAATCTTTTATATTATTGCTTACTCTACCATAACCTTCAACAATATATTTCTCAGATGGGTTATTTAAAACTACAGGTTCAACCCCACAAGCCATTGTTTCGCCTAAAACTTGTTCACATGTTCCAAAATGTTTTTCGTTTAATGGATATCCAAACACATCAAATGTAGTTATTATATCTTCTATATTATTATTAATAAAACCTTTAAATTCAAATATTTCATCTATCCCATGAATTGCTATTCTATTTTTAATTTTTTCTTCATCACCACCAGTACCACAAATAATAAATTTTACATTTGGAATTTTTTGATGTATTCCTTTACATATATCTACAAATTTTGGGTGTAATTTTGAATAATCTAAAGTACCAATATAACCAACCACAAATTTAGATTTATCTAAAACTTTTTCTTTATGTATATATTTCTCTATTCCTCCTGTAGTCCAAATAAAATTTTCTCCGCTTACTGGAGATGAAAATAAAAATTTATCAGGATAATTAATCAAATCTTTTGTAAAATTATAAGGAGAATATAAGCCAGAAATATGTGACCATATACATAACCTATTTGCAGGCATCTTTGAATTTATAAGAAATTCAAATAGGTATGGATGATTCCAAAAATGAATAATAACTATATCTGCTTTACTAACTAATATATTTATATCATCATATTTATTTCTCATATTTTTATATTTAATATTATAATCATTATCATAATAATTATGATTTAATAATAATATTGTATGTTCATTTTCAAAATCTTTTTTAATCCAATTTTTTAGTACAGTCCCAACCCCACCTCCAATATGTACAGCTATATGTAATATTTTCATTTTATTATTTCTGGTAATTTCCAGTTATCCTTTAAAAATTTATTTTTATCTGTATGTCTTCCTGGTTGAAAGTAATTTCCAAATACAAACCAATTTGGTTTAAATAATATAGTTTTTGGATTTAATCCTTTATAAATTTTCTGAGCAAATCTTCCGTCACCAGCTCCATCTAAATTATCAAAAGTATGTTGTTTAAATATTCTTCCTTTAATAAAAAATTCTCCGAGACCTATATGACATGGTTTGACCTGTGATATATCTTTCATTATAATTGGATGTACTGGATGTGGTGCACCACCATCATTTGGTATTTTATCCCCACGATAATTTGAGAGATATACTATATTTATTTCAGGATCTAATTTTCTTAATTCTGAAAAAATACCATCTTCCCACATATCATCATCACCACAAAATCCATAAAAATCTTCGTCAATAATTTCATTTCCCTTAAGAAAGTGATTAAATTTTTCATAACATTGTTGCCCTTTTTGTAACGGTGGGCATAAAAAAGGTTTAACCCATTCTAACGTATTATCTTTAAACGGTTCTATATCAACTTCATCACATATAGGATGCCATATAATATGTTTTGGTGTATAATAATGAATAAGTGTTTTATAAAGATATTTTCTATAATAAGGTGTTAGTATATGTATATTCATAATATTTCTCCTTGGTAGTTTAATTTTTTTAATTTATCATTCATAGTTTCTATATGAGCAAAAGAAGTTATCATAATTTTTGGAATATTACAATCTTTAATAAAATCTGAAGGTAGTACTTCCATACTATCAATTCTCATTCTCTGCTTTTGTTTTGTATCATCAAACAACTTAACATTAAATTTATTTAATGGTGTATTATTCCATAAATAATTAAACTCTCTACTTACTCCATAAATACCTAAAATACCATTAATTTTAATATTATTTATTTCTTTTCTTCTTTTTATTAATTGTTTATAACTTTCATCTATATAGTCTAAAACACTTTTATTTTGATCTTCCATTTTATAATATATAGTAGTTGGTTTTTTAATAAATTTCATTGTAAGATTTGGAAGCTTTCCAGATTTACTAATTAAATTTGGAAATGTAGTTTTATATTCTAACATTGTAAACCCATTATTATATGCTATTTGTTTAAGTTGAGATGGGCCAAAATGTTGTATGTGTTCTCTCATAAGAAAAAAATAAAAATCAAAAAAACTATTTTTATAATATTTGCTAGCATCTGGAACACTAATACATAAAATACCATTATCTTTAATAACTCTTCTTGCTTCTAAAAAGAATATATTTGGATCTATTAAATGTTCTACAACTTGATCTGCTACAACAATATCAAAAGTATTATTCTGAAATGGAATCTGTTCTGCAGTACCTTGTGTTATATTTATTAATTTGTTTTTAGCAATATCTATAAATCGTTGTGATGGATCTATTCCGTATAAATTATCACATAACCCATTCAATGACCAAAGAAATCCTCCCATAGCACAACCTACATCTAAAATTTTACTTTCCTTTTTAACATCATTTATAATAGTTTTATATAATTCGCCATATCTATTTAATGAATCTATACTATTATTTCCTGGTATATCTCCAGTCTTATTTGGGGAAGTAATATTACATTGGCTATATTCATCTAAATAATAATCATTCAATCCTTTAACTTGTTCATCAGTTAAATAATTAAATATGTGCCCACAATTATTGCACGATACAACTGTAACTGTATCATATAAATGAGAATAATCGAAACCTCCGCAATTTAAATTTAATATTACTTTGTAATCATTTGAACCGCATATTACACAATCCATATAATTTCTCCTTACTAATTTTTAAAAAAGAAACAGATAGAATAATAAATTTTAATACTTTTCAAAATATTATTTGCCATTAAATCATCAATAAATTTATACATTATTGTTGTTGCAGGAACACCATCATTTATAAGTTCTCCATTTTGAAAGTCTTTTCTTTGAGTTCCATAATCTTCAATTACATAACATTTTTTTGTTTTTTCATATAATAAATTAAATGTTTTTTTTATGTCGCTACTATAATGAGATCCATCATCTATAACAATATCAGGATAACCATATTTTGTTATTATTGATTCTATAAATTCTTTATCACATGCATTTCCTATTTCGACAAAAATTCTTTCTTCTTCAAATTTAAATTCTGGTATAATATCTATCCCAATTATCAATGCATTTTGAAAATAATCTCTAAATCCTCTTAAGCTTCCGCCTCCAAGAACTCCTATTTCAAATACTAATTTTATGTTTTCTTTTTCTAAACTTAAAAAAGCATCCTCGTAAACTCCATGATAATCTCTTTCTTTATTTGTTTCTAGATATTTTCCAAATATATTATTCATTTATAATTTACCTAAAATATTTTCAGCATGATCATCTAAATCAACTGGCATTCCAGCAACTAATTGATTACAATCATAACATACAGGATGATTCTTTCTCTCCTTATTTAACATTATTTTTCTTAAATTCCAAAATGTTTTATCTTCCCATAAACTCTTTAAGCTTTCATTTTTTGCATCACCTATTACTAATTTCTTATTCCAATCTAAGAAACAAGCAGAAGCATCACCATCAGCATGAATAAAGAAACTATAGAAAACATAAGGACATGTCGTTACTTCTTTTAGTTCTTGTCCATATATACCAACATTTTGATTAACGTTTTCTACCTTAACATCTCTCCAACAATTCATAGTGTGTTCAATATCACAACCATCTGTAATCAAACTAAATATATCATTGAATGTTTTCTTCTCTTCGTCTGTTAGATAATCACCTGCAATTTTAGCAAATATAATTTGGTTTTCTTTTTTAGCTTCAAATAGATTTTTAACATTAAAACAAATCTCTTTAAATGTTATATTTTTATTATTAGTGAACTTCTGATAGTTCTCTGTATTCATTGCTTCTATAGATATATTAATTCTATCTATACCAGAATCTATAAGTTCTTTAATTAATTCTGTGGAAAGTCTTGAAGCATTAGTAGTGGTATCAACTTCTAATACTTTCTTACTTGCTTTAGCATACTTAACCATTTCACAAAAATTTGGATTAAGCAATGGTTCACCGAAACCATAAAGTCTAATAGTCTTAACTGGTGATTCAAATTCTTCTAAATCATCAATAAGTTTTTTAAATAAACTCATACTCATTATAGAAGGACTTTTAATATTTTTATTCATACAAAATCCACATTTAAAATTACATGCACTCGACGGATCAATAAATATACAGTAAGGAGTCTTTAATGGAATTTCAGATTTTAAATCAGTTCTTTTATTTAGTTGAATTCTTTTCATCTTGGACAAATCCTCTTTAATACCTCTCTATAAATTTTTCCTTCTTCATGTATAGTTCTTGGCGGGATAACTGAGTGTGATGTAGAACATTGAATATGTGAAATATGGTCTGAGTTAATTCTTGCAACTTTTCTTTTTTTATAACGCATAATTTCTAATAAAAGATCATCGCCATAAAAATATTTTAATTCTTTAGGAATATCAACCCAATCTTCTGTTCTTCCAAATTGAAACCACCCAGTCATACATGATCTTGGATTTACTGGAAATATATATGAAGTTTCTTTATTTGATTCTAATGAAATATAAACATTAAGAGGTTGATAAATAGCTGTCTCTATTTGAAGTAACCCTATATCTGAATCCTTTTCCATTATCTCAAAACAGCTATTTATTATGTTTGATCTACATGCAACATCATCATTTATTAATAAATAATATTTTGTCTCACATATTTTCATTCCGGAATTATATGATGCCCCTTGATTTCCAGGTTGTTTTAAAATAACAAATTTTTCAGTAGGAGAAAAAAATTTATCAAAACTCTTATCTTCAGTATTATCTATAATAACTATTTTTCTTATAAAATCATTAGAATTTAATTGTTCTAAAGTATATTTAAATACATCAAGAGGACACCTTAACATAGTTGGTATTACCACAGTAATATAATCTTTATTATCTTGAGCTATAATTTCTTCTTCAATATTATCCTTAACTTCAATTGGGTCTTCAATAAAATCTAAAGCTTTATCCCCACCATGATGCCCCATAGTTGAGAAGCTACCTATATGTTGAATTACCGATGGTCTGGTTACTATTATTTTTTTTCTTTTAGCTCTAGTTCTTCCATTAGATGTAGTATCCCAACTAGTTTTAGTATTAAATGATGGGACTATAATATCGTAATATGTATTTATATTATATACCATATTAATACCACCACAACTTCCTTTAACATAATAATCTTCATGAGTTTCTCTTATAGGGTGATTTGCTAATGTATTAAAACCAGTTACTATATCTTCTGGAAATCTATTATGTAAATCTAAAACTCTATTTAACCATTCTTTTCTTAAAATGCAATCAGGATCTAAATTTATTAAAGTTTTACATCCTTCACTTATTAAATAATCCATTGCAGCTTTTAAAGTAATCCATATTTGTGAATTTAATTTAGTTTTTAATATTATAGTTTTTTCAGGATATACTGCTTTAACTCTTTCTAAAATTGGTTTAACATTTTCAGTACTACAATCATCAACAATACAAATAATATCTACTTTGGAAAGATCTGAGTTTAAAAGAGAATCAACAAAAGTTCTTAAATAGTCTATTCTATTATATGTTGTAATTGCTAACCCAACTTTTCCCATTCATAGTTCCTCACTTTTTATTTATTCTTTTTACTCAATTTACTTAATGCATCAACTGCACTAGTATCAGTCTTTTCATTTTCTAATATTTTAGAGCCAGAAACTTTTAATTTCAAATCTGATGTATTAACTGATGGGATAAAGGTATCTTCATTATCTTTACTTTTTATTATGTTCTTTCCATTTTCTGTTGAGGTAATTTGTTGAATAATTACTGGATCTTTTTCAGATATCTTTTTAATTAATTCTTCTAACCTATCTAATTTTTCTGAAATATTTGGGTCTGTTTTATATATTAAATTTGTTTTAGGTTCATTATAATATTGATTTATTTCTTCTGGTTTATTTGGTTCTTCTTTTCTTGATATTACTCGTTTAACAGGCCTAGGTTGCTCTGTATCAGATATAAACTTATATTTAGAAATTCCTTTAGCTCTAAGATATCTTACTACATCATTTAATTTTACTAAAGGAATGTTTACTTGACATGGACTTTTATATTCTTTTCCATTAATAATTAAAGTATAACCAAGATCATCTATTATTAGTTTTATCATTCCTTCTTTCCTTTTAAAAATTAGTTTATTTAAAAAGTTCCATATAGGTTGTAATACATTATTCACATTATTATCCTTTTTTTATTTTAGTTCACATTTTTAAAAGAAGGTACCAAAAAAAAAGGGTTTCCCCTAATGTTTGTAATATTGACATGTTTTTAAACAAGATATTCCTTTCCAAGGAAGACCACATTTAAATCCATTACGTAAACAAATTTTACACATAATTATCTCCTTTATTACTAAATAATATATATAGTATAAAGGAGATATAATTAAACTATCCATGCTCTTGTATTATAATCTATAACTAATCTACTACCATCATATCTATCTGCTATAATTCTTTTTGTTACTAATTCATCATAATAATCATTTTCTAAAAAACTTATAACATCACTCTTTAAAACATTTCCTTCAAAATAATCGTCTGATACAATATAACATTTGATATCTTCAAATAATTTAAATTTATTTGAATATGGAAGTTGAACCTTAATTACCAAAATTAATCACCACCTTCTTTTTAAATATAGATTTATATTTTGTTCTAAATTACTATATATATTATTTACTAAGGAGGATAATAACTATGTCAGATATTATGGAAGCTTTAAAAGGATCAAATTGGTTTGAAGTAATTATTATGATTATATCAGTTACCTTTGTAGTTTACCAATGCTTCAATTTCTTTAACTGGGTTATAGACTCATTCAAGAATTATAGACGAGATATGGAAAATGAAAAATGTAGAAGGAAGTATGGGCTTAAGTAAAGCCCTTTTTTATTTTTCATTAATTAATTTTGCTATTTTTACATTTAATTCTCTTTTCTCTTGCTTTAATAATTTCCATTTAATCCAGAATTCTTTAGTATCTTTTAAAGCATAAAAGTTAGGTTTCATTTTAGTTATTTCTTGTTCTACAAAAATAAGTCTCTTTTTTATTTTAATAATACTATTATTCATATAATATCTCCTTTTTAAATTTGTTCTATATAGTATTTTTATTTACTATATATATTATTTACTAAGGAGGATTTAATATGAAAAAAATTATATTAATATTTATGGTATTAATAACAATATCAGCATGTGTAGGAGGACAATCAGTAAAAATTAAAATCGTTGATATGAAAAATGTAAACGATCCTGACTGTGGATGTATAGCAGGAAATAGCTCTTGCTATTACTCTTACACAAATTTGGTTACAATCGTACAAGACAATGAAGGAAGATCTGATAAATGGTGTGGATATTTTGGCCCAGTTGGATATGAATTTTCAGGATTCTATCGAAGAACAATAGGAAAACAATTACACATGAAATGAAGGGAGAAATGTATTGCTTATAAGAGATGCACTGATGTTGTTGAAGGAAGCAAATACTGAGTTAAAAGCTCATGAGGCTGATTATCATCATACAACAAGAAAAGGTTTAATTGATGAAATAGATAAGCTTCTATTTGACTTTAAAACTTGTGCTTCAGTAATAGTGAAGAAGGATCGTGGGTAGATCCTTCTTCTTTTTTATCTTATTATTTTATTATAACGAAAGGATATTATAATGGAAATAGCATCTAAATTCGGAATCGAATTAACTTATCAAACTACAAAAGCTTTATTTACAAAATTTAAAAAAGAAATATTAAAAAAATATGATATAAATTATATAGAATATAACTTATCAAGCGGAAATTTATTTAGAGAGATATGTGAATTAGAAAAAATTAAAGTATATCATGTAAGTGCTGATGGTGGGGTTGATACTGCTTTTGAATTAGCTACACCGAAGTTTAAAACATTTAATGAATTAGAGTTATGGTATAAAAAATGGGATAAGGTAATTAAGAATTCTCCTTATAGTGCTACATGGGATCCATTTATTAAAACTAATAAGGTATGGGAAGGAAGTGGTGGTGGGCACATACATTTTAATATTCCATATAAAAATATAAAGAAAAAAGCATTATTTATTTTAAATGTAATGAGATATGCTTCAAGATATCCATGGTTTAATTGGGTGTTCAATGAATGGTGTGATGATGATAATGCAAACTCAATGCTTGAAGTTGAGCAATTAAAATTATCAGAAGTATTGGATGTTTTAGAAATTAATGATAATGATGATTATAATTATAATTGGTCGATAGATTATCTTTGTGCATGTAGATTATTTGTAGTAGATGGTGTTGACATTACTTCTAAAAAATTAACAAATATATTTTTAAAACATTCTAATGATATTGGGAAAGATTATGCTGTTAGATATGATGAAGATAAAAACACAATGGAATTAAGATTCTTTGATGCACCTAAAGATTTTAATCAATTAAAAGAACATCTAGCTATCGGCAATATTATTATAAAAGATTGTATTATGATGACTGATAATAATGAATATATTCAGACAATAAAATATAATAATATGAGTGAATATTTAAAAGATAGACCTAATATATTTGCATCAGTTAAACATGAATTAGCAGATTTTTGTGCATCTAATAACTTAGAATTTAATGATTATAAAAAATACTTAGATAATTTAAAACTAAGAATTAAATATGGGAGATTAGTTTAATATGGAAAAGAATAAAATAATAAAATTCACAACTGAAGAGAAAGAATTATTATTTAGTTTAATGAATAGAACTTGGCAAAATATAGGTTATGATACTATTAAATTAAATAATGGCAAAGATGTTTCAAGATCTATTGTTATGGAAATGGTTATAGATGCAGATCGACTAAGAGATTATGCTAAAAGTAAAGAAGAAATAGAAGCTGTAGGAAAATTTTATTCTCTTAAAAATTATGATAGTATGAAAAAAATAGCTAGAAAAGCTTTTCCTCTTACCAAATATGGAATGTAATTATTATAAATAATATACGTAAAATTCCGGATTGTATAAATTATACAATCCGGAATTTATTTTTTTGTTTCTTATAAACTCATTTTTGTCATATTCAATAGAATCTCTTTATTGAATAGTTTTTCTACATCTTTTACTTTTGCATTTTCACTTAATGATTTAAGTTTATTTCCTAATAGAAACATTTTTAATTCTACTTCTGTAGCTTCCATAATATATTTTTCTAATGTTGCCTTAGCATCCTTAGTAATAGTTGACTTCTCTAATCTTAAAGCTGCTGCCTTCTGTAAATCTTCTTTTTCAAACTTAATCATTTTGTTGTCCTCCATTATATTTAAAAAATTATTATATTACTATATTTATATGGTTATTTGTTCTAAATTTTTTATAGATTACCACATCTTTTATTACATTCTTTTATTTGTATAGGATCTTGTAGTTTACTACATCCTTCTTTACACTTTAAATGTTTATAACTGGAATTTTTAATATTACTTTCAGGTGAAACATTTTTATTAGTAAAGTCACTTACACTATTATCAACATCTAACCCTGCACCTAAACGTCTTTCAATAGCATCTTCTAATAATGTATTTATACTTTCTTTTAATATCTCATTATATTTCATAAGGCTCCTTATCTTTTTTTACATTTTTCTATACACTTAATTTTAAAATTTGGGTCATATATTTTATCACATCTTTTAATACATAAATTAATTTCCCATTTACTATTTTTTTTAATATAGTTTCCTGCATCACCCATGTTATTAGCATTAAATGAGTTGTTACCATCAAATGAATGTGCTGATCCAAGATCTGGGGAATCCCCTCCTATCTGCTCTTTTATCATTTTATTTTTTTTAAGTTTAATCATCTTTTCTTCAAAATCTTTAAGCTCATTCCACACTCTAACATTCCAAAGACTTGATAAGTTTCTTATAGTAGCTCTCCATAGACTTATTAACCTAGATGTCCTTAAAAATATAATACTTGATTTAGATTTAAGCTCATCAAAATTAAACCATAATGGTTGAATTCCTTCTGCTACAGTTTTCTCTTTAATACTTAAAATATATCTAATAGTATTGGCGTGTACTACTTTCCAATAGGCACCAGATTTTTTTTCAGTTTTTAATAATTCTGGATCTTTTCTTTTTAATAATTTTTCTTCCATTATATTAGTATAATCGTCTATTTCGATAAACTTACAATTATATTTTTTAGCCATCTCTTTTCCAATAGTAGATTTACCTGAACCAGATGGACCTATTATAAATAATTTACCATTTTTACTATTCTTCCATTCATCATACTTATATACAAGAGGTTTGTCTGAAATAAATAATGATTCTTGAATATTACTTAAATAATTATTTAAACTTGATTCATGTTTAGTTTTACCTTCTTTATATTTATCTTTCTTTTCTTGTTGGTCTATTAAATATTTCAATTTATAGCAATCACCATTCTTACAAGGATATGCAAAAGAATTAAATACACTTTGACTACGTATTTTAGTATCTCCAGCTTTATCTTTAACACACTTCTCTAAACATTCATTATACTGCTGTTTTAGGAAGTTAATATAATTAGTATCCTCTTTTAATATCATTTATTCCTCCGAAAGTAATGTATATTATTTTGTTCTTATTTGTATCTAAACTCTATATATAATAAATAGGATATAAATATCCTTATTTATGGAATATTTAATTACTATATATATTATTTAGTAAGAGGAAGAAATTATTTTAAAAGGAGATTAAATACAATGCTTCAATGTTTAAAGATGGATTGTATTAGAAGAGATGTTTGTGGTCACTCTAAGAAACATATACCAAAAGACGGAAATGAGTTATTATGTATTCAGAGAACAACAGATGAAGCAGGAAATCAGCATAAAGAAAAAAGTGCCTGTCCTGGTTGTACTTGGGTAGGAAAAGGTGAAAATCCATACAGTGATAGGAAAAAATTCATTTCTAAATTACGTAGAAGAACCTTATGGACTCCAATATCAACTCCATTAGGAGTAAGTTCACTAGCCGACATGATAGATGAAGGTCGGGATATGAATGAAATATTAAAAGAAGAAGGAATTTTGATTTAATGAGTTAAATCTCTTATATGGCTCAACTTATTTATAAAATAACAACCATAGCCAGGTTGGAGGAGAGAAAAATGCGAGATCCGCCGAAATAAATTAAACTAAAACTTGTTGAGTCTTACTACTAACGGCCTAGATGAGGCGATTAGAAGTTTTAATCGCCTCATCTTCATTTTTTTGTTAATTTTTAATTTCTTTAGAAACTTTTATTTTAATATCATCAAATGATAAATTTTTATTCTCTTCATATGACAAAATTTTATCAATTCTGTTTTTATATTTAGCATCACTAGAAAAAAATTCAAAAAATTTCATAATAAAAGAAATTGTTGGGCTTTCTTTTTCTTTTTGTTTATGGTTTTGCTCTATTTTATGAATTGCTGATAATAAATATTTCCCATACCCCATACTAGAAGAAAATTTATCTCCAATGTATTCATGATGTCTTGAATATAACGGTTTAGCGAACAAGTACAACCAAACTATAAAGGAAGCTGGTAATATCCAAATAAATTTTTTTATAGAACTATCATTTTCTTTATTTTTTGCCTTTAAATCGAGAACACGTTTAAATAAAATCGAGCCGATGGATGGTATTACCCAATCTACAACTTCTTGTTTTACTTTATGCATATCTTTTACATGCTTTGCTTCGTGTAATAGAACCGCAACTCGTTCATTCTCATTCAATGCCTCATAAAGACCGCTAGTTATATAAATTGTGTTAAAATTTAATATTGCATATGAATTCCATTCTTTATCTTTTATAATATTAACCTTAAATTTATTTTTTTCATTTATAATATTATTAATTTTATCAGATAACTGTTTATCATACTTAGAATTTCTTATAAAATTGAAGTAAAATAATAAAACAGATGATAATGCAGTTATTATTCTAATTGATGTAATTAAACTCCTATCTTTACTACTTGATTCAATTAGATAGGTTTCAGATGATAATAAAATATTATCTGCTGATTCTTTTAGTATATCATTATATTTCATAGTTTATCTCCATAACTAAAATTTATATTTTGTTCTAATTTATTACAAAATTTATTACTATATATATTATTTATTAGAAGATAAATTAAACTATTTTATTTAAAAGGAGGTGAGGTGAATGTTGTGGAGAATATACTTAGGAGGAATAGCATCAGTAGCATCAATAATAGCTGTATTATTCTTTATTGAATTCCTTATAAAGAAATATGGATATTTGGATGTTGATGAATTAACTGTAATTAAGAAAGGTCGTAATTTTATAATATTGATTGTTTTGTTTTCATCAGTGTTATACTTTCTTAATTCAGGAATAACCACAGTTATCCCAAAAAATAGTATTGATCGTAGTTATATTAATTCTTCGATCGAGCAAAAGAATTCAGATGTAAAAAATAAACTACAGGAGGATTCAGATGAAAAGAAGTAATGTGTTTCTGGTTATTCTGGTTATGTTGTTTTCGGTTGTGATCTCGGGATGTACCCAGATCGAAAATATTCCGGCAGGATATGTAGCAAAGATGCTTACTCCTACCGGATGGGATGAAAAGATATATGAAGCCGGACAGGTTGATATCGGGCAAACAACTAATAACGGACAAGGAAACACATTGGTTCTTCTTGAAGCCAGTAGTGTCATGATCAAAGAGAGCTTCAAAGAAGAAGGAGAAGATGGGCAAGACCATCGTGTAAAAACATTAACTGAATCTCTTGCTGTCGACGCTTATGTAAATGTTATACTTCCTGATGATCCTAAAATTCGAAATTCCATCTTTGCGCTGGTAACTCCGGCAGCGACAAAAGGAAGTGATCGTGTAAAAGTCATCACTCTCGAAATGGTTTATAGGCAATTTGCTCAAATGGATGTTCGTTCTAAAACCAGAAGTATCTTCTCTAAATATAGGGGATATAAAGATACTACTGCCCAATTTGAGCATATCAATGCCCAGCTATACGACATGGTGAGGGATACATTCAAAAAGAATTCTGTTCCACTCATTCTTAAGAATGCAGCCATTTCCAATATCGTTCCTGATAAAACCCTTATTACAGCCGAGAACAACAAGTCGTCGGCTAACTCGTCTGTGTCAGCGATTGATGAGGTCGGAGCTGCTATTCGTAGGAATCCAGGTTATCTCGAGTATTATAAATGGTCACAGCTTGAGAAGATCGCGGCGTCCAAGGAAGGCACCAACACCATCATCGTGACCGAGTCCGGTAAAGCACCTGGTCTGGTTGTAAACGGAAAGTAGTTAAAAACAGCTTGGGGTTAATTTAATATTAAACCCCCAAGCTGTTATTTTTAAGGAGGATTATAAAAATGAAATCATATTTAAATTTCATAGGATTTACTGGTTGGGTAGCAATATGGTTTAGATTCTCAGGTATTTTAGTAGGGGTAACTATATTATATTCATGTACTGATTTTTTAATAGATATTATAAAAGAACATAATGAAATTGGTATTATGTTTTTACCTACATTAGTAATATTTATTTGTTTTGCGATATTTATAATAATTGGAAGTTTACTAAAACACAAGGAGGATAGCTAATGATTTTAAAAGCAATAAAGTTTGCAGAGAAGAAGCATAAAGGACAAACCAGAAAGGTATCTGGGGAACCATATTTAACACATCCTATTATGGCAAGCTATGTGATTGTTAAATATAAAAAATCAAAACATATTGAGGAATTGATTGTTTCTATGATCCTCCATGATACTCTTGAAGATACTGAAACCACTTTTGTTGAGTTGGCTAAAAACTTTACTCCATTGGTTGCATCATTAGTTCATGAATTAACTAATGATGTTAATGAAATAAAAAGAGTTGGTAAAAAGGAATATCTTCTTACAAAAATGTTAGGTATATCAAACTACGCTTTAGTTTGTAAATTGATAGATACTATGGTTAATATTGATGACCACCCAAAACCTGAATATGTTAATAACACTTATATTAATTTAATAGAGTTAGCTAAAAAAAGAAAATTAACTAAATCTCAAATATCAATATGGGATGACCTAATGATTAAAGTACAAAATATAAGGTCAAAATATTAAGGGAGGATCCATGGCACCAAAGATGATATGTTATATGCCTGTTGGTATTAAATGTAAATATTATGTAATGATATCAAGGATTGTAAGACTTTCAAAAAAGATTCAATCAGGTATAACTATTATGGATGTATCTCTTATCCATCTTGACAATGGTGATTTTCTAGAATCTGAAGATAGTATTGCCACACTCCAATCAAGAATTGAATCAAAGGATTAAAATGGAATTAAATCGAAGACCTAAAGAAGTCTTGATAGTGATTAACATTTATTTATTTCTTATATTGATTATGCCAATTAGATTAGCTATAGCATTAGTTATTATAGATATCATATGTGGGACATGTAATGTATGGTATTCTTTAAGTAAGGATAGAGATGTGTTTGTAACTAAACATAGAGATATATTATTAATTCCAGGAGTTGATATATATTTCTTCTTCTTAGGATTATTTAAACATATATTCTATTTTGAGTAAAGGAGAATTATAAGTGAAAACAGTTTTAATAATATTATCAACTATTATAGGAATGGGATGTATAGGAATAGTATGTTGGTCAATAGCAATAGATGAAACACTTAACATAGTAAATATTGTTATGGAAGTTAATGAAGTTAAGATAAGATTTGAAAGAGATAGATTTAGAATTATTTATAAGAAGATAACATGAAACATAGAGTTAAAGTAAAATACCCACATATACAATCATATGCAGCTTTAGTTCAATTAAAACGAAAGTTGCAAACACAAAGATTAAATAGTTGGCTAAAATTCAGGGATGATTTTCTAAACCATATGTTAACTGTACATAAAGATCTGATATGTATTTATTGTAATAGATCAAATCTTTTAAAAGCAGTCCCTGATGAATCCAAACAATCAATAAAAATATTAGCAACAATAGATCATATCATTCCTGTATCTAAGGGAGGAGATGAATTTGATTATAATAATCTTGCTATAGCATGTAGGCCTTGTAATGAAAGAAAATCTAATAAATAAGGAGGACAAAAATGAAGAAGATAATATGGAAGAGGATAGTATGGGTAAAATTTGATAAGTATGATATGTATAATTCCATAAGGATTAATAAAGGATTTACATTAATTGAGTTGTTAGTGGTTATGGCAATCTTAGCCATTCTAGCAGCAATAGCGATTCCTCAATTTAAAAATAGGAAAAGTGTATATACATCTCCTGTTGCTGTAGACAAAAATTCAGATAATTCAAATATTATTAAACCACAAGATGATATTAAATGTATTGGCGGATTTAAATTTTACAATGATAAACAAATCATCGGAACCAACGGCGGTGGCGTTGTATGTAGATAAAAAATAAAAAGGGAGAATTAATCCCTTTTTATTTTTTTTGTAACCAAATACTTCCACCAGCATTATTTAAATATAAAGGCATATCTGCCTCAAACTTTTCTCTATAAGTTTCACACATATATGTATTAAAAAATATAATTTTAAAAGAATCATCCTTTTCCAAAAGATTTTTTACATAACTAGTTTCATTATATCCTCTACTTAACCAACTTTCTGGATATATAAATGGATACATTATATCATGAAAATGAATGATTACTCCTTTATTTAAAATAGGTAATATTTTATTAAATATCATTTCAACATCACTTCCTGGTGAGTATATATGTGAAGAGTCTATAAATAATATATCATTCTTTTCTAAAGAATTAAAAATACTCAAATTTACAGATTGTAAATTATTTGGTATAATAGTACATATTTTTTTATCATTAACTTTTAGTAATGATTCTAATCTTCTTGTATAAGGTTCAATAAAAGTAATTTGTATACTAGAATTTAAAAAATATTCATTTGTATCTAATGTAACAGCTGATGAATATCCTGATCCTATTTCAATTATTCTTTTAGGAATAGCATATCTAATCATAGAATATAAACTTATACTGTCCCCATAACCAAACCAATCATTATCAAAATAATATCTTAATCCTTCTTTCTTTCTTTTTTCGAAAGGTAATTGTTTATAATATCCTTTAAATATATCAAATAATGAAAGTTGCTCAATATTATTAAAATCCATTTAATCCCCCAAAAACTTATTTATTTTTAGATTTCCAATTCTTATCTATATAATCAAAGAACTCTTTCTTTTTATCACCTTTTAACTCTTTAGGACTTTTAACACCAAACTTTACTAATACAGTTTTAAAAAATTCTTTATATGATGATTCTAATAAACTATCTGCTGATTCTTTTAATATCTCATTATATTTTTTCATATCATACCCTCCAAACTTAAATTTTTATTTTGTTCTAAATAAAAATTTTATAGTAATTTCAATATTTAATCTTATTTTTTATTTCCTGAAAATACATCTTTATCTTTTCTAATAAATATAGGATAGTATAAAGAAGGAATTAATATAGTTCCTTTAGAATCACATGTTAAATTATCAAACTCTTTATAACCTTCTCTATAATTATAACTATCTTTATCTATAATAGGACAATTAGATCTTCTTGTAGTAGAAAATATACATAATACAAATTTAGGATGCCCATCTCTTTTCTCATACTTAGTACATTTAACTTTAACAAATGATTCTTCTTCTGTTTCAATATATTCTAACCCATTCATTTGATATCTCTCCTTATATAAAATATGTTCTAATTCAATTTTTTATTATCTATATATATTAATTACTAAGGAGGATTATAATGAAAATATTTATATTAATAGTATTGTGTATTAGTATTGGAATAGCAATTGGGCATCCAATTGGGAAACACGAAGGGTTTGAATCGGGTGCAGAATGGGCAATGTTTCAAGCATCAATAATAGCAAAAGAAGAAGGAATAGATATTCCAGTAACATATTCAGAAAAATGTTTTAAATTAACAATAAAAAGAAAGACTGGGTCTTTTAAGAGATCCCAAATATTAGCATCATCAAATAAGATGTAAAGGGCTAAGTTAGCCCTTTTTTAAATAACAATTCAAATGATAAAAAATCTTTAGTTAAAAGGGGGAATACAATGGAAGTACTACATAATGAGAAGGCTGACTTACAAGCAAAAATAGAAAAGATGTTCGCATTTTCAAAGACAAGCGAAAAAGCAAAGATCTATGTGGATGATATAAAAAGTAAGAAGGAGTTCATTGTAAGCTTCAGATGGGAAGGAACACAAGAAGAATTCAATGAAGCAATCATTGCAGCAAGAGAAGGAAAGATTTAATAAGATAATAAAATATTCCAAAAAAGGAGGATAAAAAATAGTGGATAAAACAATACTAGTAGCAGATGCTTGTCATGAAGTAAAACTTTCTGATGATCTTTATGATGTGGAAAAGTTTTTAGAAGCATCAGAAACAGTAGTAAAAAATAGAATTAAAAATGGAGTGGATGATAAATCTCTAGTTATTTTAAAAAGAGCTGAAGCTGATCTTATGTTTCTCAGAGAAAACATAATAGAAGTTATTTATAACATAAATATTAATAAACCTCAGCCTCCAGAAAATATCTTCCCTGAGTGTAAAGAAAAACCTGTGGCAACTTGTAAAGATAAAATAATAAAAATAGATCCAACATCTTCAACTCCAAAAATTTCTCCGACTAAAAATCCTGCCCAACATGGTGTATTCAACATAAACATGAAAGGTATGGGTTATGCAATATATCATGCAGTATGGGGGACTTGTGGTCCTGACGGAAAGGATGAATTGAATTATGTCAGATTGATTGATTGTTCAACTGACCATCTCAAAAATATCCTTAAATATTCATCAGCATCAATAACACCAGACTATCATACCATTATATATGAAATACTAAACTCAAGAAAGGTAAGGTAATATGCTTAAACGATTTCCAATAAATGTTGCGGTCGGTAATACCAAAGATAGAGATGGAAATAAAATACCATTACTCTATGCCATCTGCAATGATGGTACAATATGGTTATCAAATGATAATGGTCCTTGGGAAAAGTTTCCTGATATTCCTCAACCTGAGGTTAAAGGATAGGGCGAAGTTAGCCCTTTTTTTAATTAAGTCTAAAAATTTTTAAGGAGGACACAATGAAAAAAGGAAAAATGTTTTTATTAATATTAATAATCATATTACTTATATCATGTGTAAGTAAATCTGAGGTACAGGAATTAGACATTTGTATAACTGCATTAACCACAGATGGAAATATCAATATAACTTTCAAACAAAATAATGTATCTCGTTTCATACATGGCGGAACAATATCATTTTATGTTAAAGGAAAGAGATATGTAACACCAATCTACAGTGAAGTAACATGCACTAATTAATAATCAAAAATTTTTAAGGAAAGGGGTAAACGTGAAAAATAATGAAGTATCGGTATCTGCGGAAATATATGTTCAAGAAGTATTTCCTCTAATGCCTAAGAAGGACAGAGTAAGAGTAATAAAACGAATAGTAAAACAAGTTGAATCAAATCCGAAAGCATTAAATTTTGAATCATTAAAAAATATTGTGTATGCTCATATTAGACATTCTAAAACAAAATATGATCACAGTGTTGATAATGGAATGAGAAAGAAAAATGCCAGAAGAATTTTCTCTACAGAAATGCATGAAGTATTCAAAAAATGGAGAGGTCGCAGTTAGAACTTTTTAATAAACTAAAAATTTTTAAGGAGGATATAAATATGTTATCACCAGGTCAAAGGGTAACAAATTTTGTTAAAGATTTATCCGAACTTCCATATGATAAAAAATGGAAAATTGTAAAAGATGTAATAAGCCTTGGAGTTGGTATACCTTCATGGATATGGTTTTGGTATGCAACTAATTGGCAAGCTGCAATAGCATTATTCCTAGTTCTGTTTGCCAACAATGCATCACAGGATAATAGTTAATGGCTAAAATATCTATCACCCCAGAAGTACCTGATAATAATTGTTTGAGCCCATCTGGGCCCAATCCATATATATGTCCATTCTGTGATAGCACTAGAAGTAGTATTGAATATATCTTTTGTAGCGCTTTTAATAAAAGAATACCAAGATATAAAATTGGTAATATATGGCATGCCGATCCTTGTTTAGAATGTATAAATTCGAGGATAAAAATAAATGGATGACTTTGGGGTAATGACTAGATTACCAGATGGTTCTTGTACATGTATTAAATGCAAAGAATCTGAAAACATAATAATTATAAAATATAAAGATAGAAGTAAAATACTTTGTTTAAATTGTATTTTAAATTTAACTAGTATATTATTTCCATCCAAAGATTATTATCATGAATTTGCAATTAAATGGTCACTTGGAGATAAGGGACAATTAAAATGTCCTTCATGCTCTTCTTCAATATTAGATGATGATGAAAAATGTGAGTATAAAGTTATAGCAGATGATGGGCATGAAGATGTAACCCCAACTGTTTTTAAGCACTGCTATATTTGTGGTTTCTCTTTCTATCACTATAGGAAACAGGAGGATGAAGATAATGTTACATAATGATAGTAATATGAATAGAAAGATATATGATAGAGAAGAGAAATGGAGAGATGAGAATGGTATAATTAAGGTATCATGTAAACAATTCATTGGATGTAAAAAGATAACTGGGTCTATTGAGTGTGGTATGAAGTTAAAATGTGTTGATACAATAACATGGTCTCAATTCCCTTTACATAGTGAATTTTATAAGGAGTATAGGAATGGTGATGACTGAGTATTTTAATAGATGGGTATGTTTAAGTTGTGGAGAATTATTTCCATATAATATTGATGGATGCCCAAACTGTGGTTCTCAACATATTGAGGACAGAGAGAATAATATATGAGAATCAAAAAGAATAACTTCTTTATAGATATAACTTGTCCTAAATGTAGAAGTATACTTGAAGTTGTTAAGAGTGATATTCAATATACTGATGTGTTTGGGCATGGTGATAGGTTTGAGGTAGTTTGTGGTGCTTGTGATCATAAATTTTTAATATGTGATTTATTACCAAAAGAAATTAAGCAAAAAATAAGATTAGAAAATTATGATAATAGAGATGAGCCGTATGGATGAAAATGGTCAAATAAAGGTAAGATGCAAGCACTTTAAAGAAGGTGGGTATAAATGTGAAAAAGAAACTTGCGTATTTGACTTACCTAAATCTGGTGTTTATATAAGTACATATTATGGTTGTCGTCAACTTACTATTGATTGGACTTCATATATAAAATATATTAATGAAGTAATAGTTTTAAAGGAGGATTGGATGTATGACTGAGGATAAACCCAGACCAGGTAAAGTAATAAAAAAATTTCCATTAAAGATCTATCGAATTCAAAGGAATCATAGATTTGGTAAATACAATGGGATTGTAGTTGTAGCAAAAAATCCAACTGAAGCAAAGAAGATGTTTCCCATGACAAAATATACTAAGTCAGGATTGATTTGCGAGTTCATGGGATATCCAAAGAAGGGAAGAAGAGAAGGAATAGTTTTACTATCTAAAAATTAAAAGGAGGATTCAAAAATGAACAACAAAGGATTTACTCTCATCGAACTTGTATTTACTATGATCTGGATAATGGTAGTAGGTATAAGTATATATGGATTGGTTCTATGCTTCAAAGCAAGTATCATCCTTGGTATCATTGCATTGGTTATTGAACCCACGCCACTTATAGTTGGGTTATGTGCAATATTTGGTAAAGATATTGCCAATGCTATTCAAAACTGGATTCACTTTCCAGTATGAAAAAGAAAAAGTTATATTGTCAAAATTGCGGAAGTAGTGTTAAATATAAAAGAACCTTCTTTGGAGCATTTGGTAGAAAATGTAAAAAATGTAAATCTAAAGCTGCAAGATTTACAAAACCAAACATTCCATGGAATAGGGAGAATAATAATGGGAAATAAAAGAGAACCCAAAAGAACCACTAAGATTCAAGAGTGGGAGAAATTACAAAAACAATCTATTTGTCATCTTTGTAAAAGACCTCAAGAAAGATATTCAAATGGACGCAAGAAACCTTGCATGTGTTTAAAAGGATATTAAGTGAAAACTAAAAAAATGTATTATGATATATTCAGTGGTCCTGAGATAATGTTCGAAGCAAGAAATATTAAAAAAGCCAGACAGATAGTAAGAGGCTTAGCAAACTCAGGAAACTATGTAATATGTGACAGGATAATAATAACTAATAGTACTTGTCATTCAAGAAGAATGTTCAGAAATGATCCTGATTTTCCATTAAATGATTTAAGGGCGTAACTAGCCCTTTTTTTTACTAAATAACTAAAAAAATTTTTACTATATATATTAATTACTAATATGAAGTACAATATTTTTAATCTATAAATGAAAGGAGGTGAATTAAATAACGTATACTCTGAAAATCGGAGACATAGTCAAATGCATAAAAGCCTATGAAGGAAATACTGAAATCGTAGGTTGTTATGGCAGGATAATAATGATTAATAATGGAGGTTCTCCATGTGTCTGATGGAAAAGAAAAGGTGTAGGAAACTATTATGATTGGTATGTAGTCAATAATACAGAGTACATGGAGTTTGTATGTACTAAAAAAGATATGCAAATCTTCATAAATAATAATGACTATAATGTTGATGATTATGATGAAATGGAATATTATGATGAATATGCAGAAAAGTTTTACAATAAAAGAAAAGCAGACATATCAGCAAACCAGTATTCAACAACCCTATCCCAAGATGGAAAAGAAAAGGAGAAACAAGGCATGAAGACTCTTAACGTGTACGACATTGTTTTGGTTTATGCAGGTGACAAGAAACCGATCGTGAAAAGGGAAATCGGCGTCGGTATGTCAGAAGAGCAGGGAAAGATCAATTCCGGCATCTACAAGCACATCCAGGAAGGATGGAACGAAGCCTACATCACGGTCAAGGCAACCGCAATCGCGCAGGTCAGCGCCCCCGACGATCCCATGCAGGTCATCCAGGCGCCGGCGGCCAAGTCCTAACATCATTAACACAATAAAAATAATAAGGACGCTAGTATAGGTCCTTTTTTTATTCTCAAACTAAAAAATTTTTTTAAAAGGAGATAATAATGGCTAGTGATAAATTTGCAGGAATAGTAGTATGCTTCACAGGATTTAGAGATATGGAAGCAGAAAAATATATAAAGGAAAATGGTGGATGTTCAACCACTATAGTTAATTGGTATACTAATTATCTAGTATGCAAAAATAAAGATCGAATGACAACTAAAATGATAGAAGCTAAAAGAAGAGGTATAAAGATATTAAATGTAGATGAATTCAATGAAACCTTTGGTTGGTCTTTAGCTAAAGACTTAATAGTACCTAGAAGAAAAAAGGAATCATGATAAAAGTAAAATGTAAATATCGTGAAGACCCTAAACGTAAATGTCTAAATAATAAATGCATATTTTCTTTTAAAGAAGGAATTTATTTTGAAGACTATTATAATTGTACATTCTTTGAGTTAGATTGGGTTCAATACATTATTCATTCAAAAGATATAATAGTTATAGAAGGAAATAATTAAGGGTGTATCTAACCCTTTTTTATTGCTTCCAAACTAAAAAAATTATTTATACTATATATATTAATTACTAAGGAGGAACACAATTATGTTAACAATAAAATGGATGGTGGCATATACTACATCAGTACCAGGATCATATAATATAGTTACTGCAGATGAAAGGTTTATTATTGTTGTGCCTAGTATATCAATGGATCTAGCTAGACATATAACCGACTTACATAATGAATCTATAAAGGAGATCTAATCATGTATGAAATAATTGGATACAATATGTTATGTGAAGATTTCATTATCAAGTTCGATTCATTTGTACAAGCGGTAAAAACATATAAAGAAATGATAAATTTCAATATATGTTACATACATAGAACAGGCGATGTTAAAAGCTGTATGTTCGTAAATTACTAAAAGGAGATAATTATGTTAACAATAATCTATTTAATTGGATTGGTAATAGTATCAATAAGTGTTGGTACTGTGGCAAGGGCAACCGACGGGTTTATGGTTCTCGGTTTAGGTTTCATTGTCTATAGCATGGCAGTAGGACTTTTAAATTATCTTAATGACAAGAAAGGATAACATGGAAAAAAGAAAAATGGAGTTGATAGATTTTGTTAGAGGTAAATGTGAGTTGGGTGTTTCACTTCCTTTCATCTATGCAGAAAGTAATGGAGACCCATGTAGTGGCTGTGCTATAACAGAATGTGGTCTGAGAAAGAGAATGGCATCATCAGACGATATAAGAAAAGTTCCTTCAAACACATGTCCGAAATGTAAAAGTCTCATAAACAAAAACAAAGCCATAATGCAATACAAAAAGACCCATAAAGTAGTAGTAGATAATATGGGCACCTGCAGGGCATGCGGAACAGATATATCTTTAAAAGAATTAAGTTAAGACCTTTTAACTAAAACCAAAAAATTTTAAAGGAGGGTAAAAGTTATGGAAAAGTATAAGTATGCAATGCTAGTGTATTTTAGCGAGGAAGATCATGTATGGGTGGTCGAATACCCAGAACTTCCAGGATGTGCTGCTCATGGAAACACCCCAGTAGAAGCTATAACAATGGGTGAAGACATCAAAGGTTCATGGCTTGAAGCAGCATCAACCAATGATTTCCATGAGCCAAAAAGAATGTTAACAACATATGACACAGTATCCAAATTCGTTGAGAACGGTTTAAAAAGTTTATAAAAAGAAGTATGCTGTTCACAATTCTAAAGGGTGCAACTTGCCCTTTTTTAAATAAAACCAAAAAATTTTTCAAGGAGGATACCATGAAGATCTTAATGTTAACAATAATAAGCATTGCGGCATTTTATGTTTCTACAATATATGCCAATCGTAAAAACTACTTTATTGCTGTAATTGCATTAGTAACATCAATCATGACAACAACATATTCAATAGTTATAATTGCTAATGATATAATGAGAAGACAATAGTCATGAATTTTTATAAAGTATTATTAATTAGTGAAGATAAAAGTCTTATCTCAAGCACTGTTTCTGGGAAAGCATTGATTCATTATAAAAAAGGGGAAGAATCTAAACCTCAAGAATGGCTTTGGAAATATGGTTATGGTATATGCATTTTTAAGAATTATGAAGATGCTAAATGGTTTATAAATAGTCATGCTTGTAGACCTAATTGTAATTATCAGATTTGGATAGTTAAACCAGGATCTATAATAATACATAAAGATACATTACCAGATCAGTTAAGCATGGAAAATCTTTCAAAAGGAGAAATAGGAAAAGTTAGATTTAGCTCATGGTGGCCTGCTGGGACAATAATGACAAATTCAATTACATTAATTAGAAAGGTGAGAAATTAATAGGAGATAAATAATGAAAAGGATAAAAAGATTACCAAAAGGATTTCCTATCACATACATAACCAATTCTGATAAAGAATCTATAATTAGAAGTTGGGCAGATTTTAATAAATTGACATATGCATATTCAGGAACTAAAGAAGAATTCACTGCATATATAAGTGGATTTGTTGTAGGAGATACAAAAAAGAAAGGTATCTCAGTTGTTGCTGAAGATAATACTGATTTATGTTTATGTAAAAGAGATCCAGAAAAATATACTGAAGAAGAAATAAATGACTTCAGAGAATTATTAAGAAGGGGGTGTTATACATTCGGAGAGATTCATAATAATAGCGATAATATGAATCAGGCTATTCCTCCAGAATGTCAATATAAATAAATGGAAATCTTAATAACTAAAATTGAAGTTCCTAAAGGATATAAAATAGTATTAGAAGAAAACAATATATTAATATACAAAAATGAAATGAACGATAGGGATGATGTAAGGGAGATAGTAAATCAGTTTGATAGTGCATCTTTAGCTTTAATAAAACATCATTGGAGACTAAAATGAAATGTTATTAAAATGTTTCATGGAAGAATATCATAATTGATAAGGGTGTAGTTAGCCCTTTTTTTTTATTTCCATTAATTCTTTTTCTACATTTTTTTTAATATCATTTATAGATAAATTCTTATTTTCTTTATATGATAATAATTTATGTATTCTTTCACCTCTAGTAGGATGACTTGAGAATAATTTATTTAAACCTAATAATATTATTTCTAACTTATCCATCTCTGTATTATTCTTTTTAGTATTTTCTTTTCTTTTTCTATTCCTATATTCAGTAATTTTATGTAAAGCAGATATCGAGGGTTTACCATATCCATAGTTAGATGCAAATTTATCTGCTTTATATTCATAATGTCTTTTATATATAGGGAAAGCAAATAAGTATACCCATATAATAAATGCAGCAGGTAATAACCAAACAAATCTTTTTTGTTCTTTTAATTTAATAGTATAATTAACTCCAGATAAAGATATTATATAAATAAGTTTCTCTAAAATATTTTGTTTATAAATATCCAAACTTTTAACATGACTTATTTCATGTAACAATATAGCAATTCTTTCATCTTCATTAAATAAATCATGTAATTTTTTACTTATAAATACAGTATCACCACCAACAGCAAAAGCATTCAATTCATCAACATTCTTTAAAACTATAACCTTATATTTATTATTAGTATTTAATACACTATTTACCTTATTAGATAATTCAATATCAACAGTATTAGAATTAATCATATGTTTATAAGAGTATATAGTATTAGCTAATGTCCATCCTAAACTAACTAAAGAATATGTAGCAAGTAAACCTAAATTATTGGATTCATTCTTAAATTTTGACTTAGGTATATTCATATGATATTTAATAACTCCTATATAATTTTAAATATTTGTTCATAAAATTTTTAGGCAACCAGGAAAACAAGATATGTACTAATTTATATAGGGTTTGTTATAATAGATAGTATAATAGATTAATTAAATATAATAAGATAGTTGGATAGATAATATTTAATTCTTTAATACATATATTAAGTTTTGTATATAAAATCAAATTTAGTGGTTGGTGAGTATGACACGATACTCTCAAACGACCATGGAGCTGACAATTTATAATATCTATCTAAGTATCTATCTAACTATCTTATTAATGACCCAACACACGTACCCCGATATGGTACCACCACCTACCACTAACCTACTAACCTTTATATTATATAATTAATATTAAACTACTAACCATTATACCAATTATTATACCATATATTATAAATAATACTATTAATACTATATATATTAATTATTGAATAAAAGATATTATTAATATAATCCTATACAAAAAGGTATAATTAAATGATTAAAATGTTTTTGGAAATGGTGTTAGTGATAGGTATTATATCCTTATTGGGAATGGGCTCAATATGGGTATACTTTAAAAAATATTCTAAGGAGGTATAGTAATGTTGTTAATAATGATTGGTGCGTGGGTTGCAACTCTTATGGGATTGATATTCTTCGTAGGAATATTTGGGTTAGCAGTAATATCAATCGTAAGAGAAATATTCAGGTATGCCTTTGGTATTATCAAAGTCGGAGAAGTGTAGTAGAGATCTGTTCAAAATCATCATTAACAAATAAGATCTCTATATATATTATTTAATAAGCAGAATTAATCATTTCACCATACTATCTAAGTTATTCTTATGGGAAGTGATCTGCAATCCTTAAAGGAGGATACAATGGCAATCGATACGGAAGGCAAAGTCAAAGGGGCAAAAGATCTCAAGAAGAACAACAAGGACAACAAGACCGAAACCCACAAGAAGGTTGTAATGGGGACATCGTGGTTCAGCTGGAAGAAGCTCGCCATCGTTGGCGGGGCAATTGCAGCTGTCGGAGCTGGCATCCTGATCGGCCGGCGCAATGCATCCCATGTTGGTGATGCGGTCGCCAAGTCCATCAACGAGATGGCAAAGTTGTAAGTTTCCCATAGGCTGGCTGGCGCGCGCGTGGTGATACGAATCGCCCTTCTGCGGCCGGCCTGCGTGGGAATAAAAAACTTGTGGGAGGCCAGCAAGATCGCGACTTGCGAACAGGCAACTCGGGTTGACGTATGCCTGACACGCCATCGAGCCCCCGCCGCAGTTTCTAGCTCATCATGATCTCGCGATCGAGCTAGTTTTTTTCTCAATAACTATATAAAAGGAGGAAGTAATTGTCTAACGAAGATAAGGCACTGAAGTTGGTAAAAGGGATAGTATATACAATGAATGCCCTCAATAAAAAGATTGAACATTTAAATGAAATTGCAGATGTAAGTATAGCTATTAAAGAAGATGGTTATACAACAAAACATATAAATGTTAACGATGAATTTAAAATTTGTCTTAGTAATGTTGATGTTAATACAAGAATCCATGAAGGTGAAATCTAATGGGTAAAATATCATTACTCGAATTCAGTGCCTTCTGGGTTGAATATTTTAAATATAAGAAATATCCCAATCAAAGGTTTGGCCAGGCATTTTACAATACTCATGTAAACGATGGTATCCCTAATTCGGATCTGTTCTATACTGAGGATGTTGAAAAAGCTAAGAATATCATCTTAGATATGTATGTTATAATACCAGAACGGATCCACACTGAGGAATATCATCCTGGTTATACAGATAGTAATAGATAACAACAAAAAAAGAGAGCTTATATAATACTCTCTTTTTTTGAACCTAACCTTATATTAGCCATCCTCTCTATTTTTTTTGCTCCAATTTTTAATACATCTAACCAATCAAAATTTATAACACCTGCTTTACACCAATAATTAATAGACATGGCTAGAGTATTTTTCTCAATAACTTTAAGTTTATGACATGGATATATTGAGTCACAAGTAGTTGGGCCAGCATATGTATAATGTGAGCAGTGTATAGTTATAGATCCATCTTCATTATTTCTTAGCATATTTATATCCCCACTTAACATAATCTATCCAATCAAATGTAAGATATCCATTAGTACAAAAACTATTACCTATATCAAATGTACATTCCTTTTTTTCTCTAGAACAATAATTACTATCGCCTCCATTAATATATAACTTACATTTGAATTTAAGATCGATATTACTCATCATCTCTTAACACCTACTGCTAATCTACTACACCAATCCAATTTACCTCTTCCTTTACAATTACCACACTCATCAATACCACTAACATACACATTATAATTACTAGCCATTACAAATCCTAACCCACCACAGACAGAACAGATAGTTTCAGTTTCACTAAGAGGTATACGAGGTTTATAATCCCATGATGAGTTACTAATAGTATGGTCATAACAATATTTATCATATGTAGATTCCATATCAATTTTAATCCTATAATTAAATGCTTTATCTTTAAGTTTATTAGCCCATCTATTTATCATTTTAACATCTGTCTTGTTATATTTAGGTATCATTCCTTACCCCTTAAAGAACTAATTCATTTTTAACAATTCTAATATTCTTTTTACCTATCAATATTATATCAGTCCATGTAAATTCTATTCTACCATTATCCCAACATACAAAATTTATATCACCACAATTAATTTCACAGTGTGTTGTGCCACTACACCCACCATATGTAGTTGGTTTATAATAACTACAATAGATAACTATAGATCCGTTCTCATCAATGTTTATCATATTTATTATACTCAACTTTAGATTTAATCCATTCAAGTTTTTTAATACCCATAATTAATACATCAACCCACTCATATGTTATTAAACCTTTACTACAATATATTGGTAAGTGGTTATCAACCATTCCACATCTAAATAGAGCTTCACATGATACATCATGATTTTTATTAATATGTTTTATATAATGCCCACACATAATAAAAATAGATCCGTTCTCATCAGGTTTTAATCCCAAGTACTAACCTCCTACACCAATCTAAGATACCAAGCCCTTTACATGTTCTACATACAATATTTGAAAGAGTTTTTGTACCAGGTAAATAAATAAGATAAGATCCTTTACCATAACATGTAGAGCATATCAGGTTACCATCAGTTAGTTTGTTATTAATCTGTTTCATATCATCAATAGCTTTATATTTCATTTTTCACCTTAATAAGATGTTTTCTATTTATTATAAAATTAGTCCAAGTAACATCAAATTCTTCATTACAATACATAAAGTTTTTTCCTAATGTTGTAGAACAGTCGTCCATGAGACAATCTTTTCTTATTCCACTACTAATAAAATGAGAGCATCTTACTTTAATCAACATATCTTTATCCATTATTTAATCCTATCTAATTTGTCTTTATAAATAAGATAACTAGTCCATGTTGTGGTAAAAGGTTCAGTACATTTACCTCTAAACTCAATATCATATACTAAGATCTTTTTACATAAATATTTGTTTATACAAGGACCTTCTGCATCTTTACAAACAACTAAAACTTCACCTTCTAATAATATTTTATCTTCCATATTTAATATCTCCTTATTTAACCCTATCTAAACAATTTTTATTAATAAGATAGGTGGACCATGTTGTAATAAAAGGAATAGCACAACCTCTATTTTGCTCATCATATATCATAAAACTATTACAAACTAAATTATTAACACAAGGAAACTTAATATCTTTACAAACAACTAAAACTTCACCTTCACCTAATATTCTATCTTCATCTTCCATATTCAATATCTCCTTATGAATAAAAATAAACTTATCCTCTTATTAAATAATATATATAATAATTAATTATACATAATTGTATAGGGGTTTAATGATTCATAATTCAATAATTATATTCAAACCACTAATATTAATTAATAAGTCAGTATGTTATTATTTATACCAAAACCCCTATGGGAACATAGATTAATTAGACACTAATTGATATACCAAGACAGATAGTAAGACGATAGTGAGATAGATACTATCTTATAAGTTATAAAAGATATAATAAGTATGGTTAATAACATTCGTTAACGATCACTTACTTATTAAATATCTCACTATCTATAAACCAGTATAAACCATATCAATTTACTCTTATTTCATTCTTGAGTTAAACTATTGATTATATTGTAATATCTATGGTAATTTTAGGTGTATTTATAGTGTCTTTTAATGATATAAATATACTTAATTTTATTAGGTACTTGTTTTAAGGTATTGAATTTTCCGTTCATATCTTATACTTAATTTCTTATTGACTAATACAGTATAAACACTATTTATTATATATATTATTTAATAAGATAGGTATCCTAGTTTAACATTCTTTTTAAAACTATCATGGAGGTGTATTATCATGGGTAGTTTCTTTGATGAATTGGCTGATGTAAAGATTAAAAGTCAATTGATTGAAATGTATTTGTTTAAGATAAAAGGAATGGATTATGAGAATGCGGTTAGGTTTACGAAAGAGTTGGTCGCTGTTCAGTTGTTATTACCTTTACAAGAGGTAAAGA
>Ga0210377_10000148_pt1 | contig 65960 bp, 64 predicted proteins | sample PLM4_65_b1redo_FD_155480 | JGI IMG/M metagenome (GOLD analysis project Ga0210377, IMG submission 155480) | Groundwater sediment microbial communities from an aquifer in East River, Colorado, USA - PLM4_65_b1 redo | ecosystem: Environmental > Terrestrial > Soil > Riparian zone | place: USA: East...
CAACGATCATTCTTGGAAGTGTGGCAATTTTGTTTGCCGTGTTCGTGGTCATTCAATTCCAATATTTCTATGGCGGGCAGGCCAATATAAGTTTTACAGGCTACACCTTTTCCGAATACGCGCGCAAGGGTTTTGGGGAACTCGTCACTGTTGCATTTTTCAGCCTGCTCATGTTGCTTGGGTTGGGTGCTATCACACACCGTGAAACGGAAATGCAACGACGCGTTTTCTCCGGACTTGGTGTTGGGCTGGTTGGGTTGGTGATCGTCATGCTGATCTCAGGCTTTCAGCGGCTTGTTTTGTATGAGACGGCGTATGGCTTTTCCCGCTTGCGTACATATACCCATGTGTTCATGATCTGGCTTGCCCTGCTTCTTGTTGTGGTCGTGGTGCTCGAGATCATTCGCCGCGAACGATTGGTTGCGCTCGCAATGGTGCTGGCTTCATTCGGATTTGTGATCTCCCTTAACGTGTTGAATGTGGATGCCTTTATCGTGAGACAGAACATCCAGCGCGAAATTAATGGCGATGCCAGTCAGACGGTGGCACATGGGCGGGATGATCTGGACGCGGATTATTTCCTGAATTTATCAGATGACGCGGTTCCCGAATTGGTCACTGCGTTTTTGAACCAATCCCTGCCGGTGGCTCTCAGGGAAAAAGTGGGCGCGGCTCTGGCTTGCAAGCGTTATGACCGCGAGCAAGATAGTCGAAAATATCCCTGGCAATCCTTCCACCTCTCAAGATTTAGTGCTGATCTTGCTCTGGATGGGGTAGACAAGGAATTGGCCGCCTATAAGATCATAGATACGGATTGGCCCATTATGGTTAAAGCTCCGGATGGAGAGGAGTTCTCCTGCTCACCGTATTATTACGATTAGTAAAAAAACAAAACTCCGAGACTTTTGCGAGGCAGTCTCGGAGTTCTCATTTATTTTTAGACATTCGCTTGATGGAGTCCGAAATCTTCACGGAGTAACCCAGTGGGGCCAGACTTCGGATGCAAAACCAGGAAATTTTGCACTCCAAGCGAAAAACCCATATTTATTGCTTTGGCTTTAATCTTGCCGTGAGATCGCGCAGCTGAACGAACGAAATGGGTTTGACCATTACAAAATCAGCCTGATCGCGATACAGCTCTCCCATGCGCGCATCAGCTGTTGTAATGATGATCATCGTATTCGAAAAGCGTTCGTCCTGTTTGATCGAGGACAACAGGTCTCCTCCCGAGATAAGTGGCAGATGCATGTCCAGCAGGATGATAAAGGGAGCAACCCCGCTTCTCAACCTTTCCTGGGCTAGTTTCCCGTCTGGGATTTGTTCCACTACAAAGCCGACCCCGCGCAAAGCCTCTGCAAAGATGCTCGCCAGATCTTCATCATCTTCAATGATTAAAGCCAGTTCGCTCATGATATTCTCCAATTCGTTTCCATTGCTTCATTTGTGACCATTGGTAGTGTGATGGTGAATGTCGTTCCTTCATCCACTGTGCTTGTTACATTGACCTCGCCGCTCATTAGGTTGACCAACTGCTTAACGATGGAAAGCCCGAGCCCGAACCCGCCGTGGACGCGGGTCGCGGTTCCTTCCACCTGGCGGAATGTATCGAAGATGTGAGGAAGGTCCACTGCAGGAATACCGCGTCCTGTATCGACGACTTCAATGCCCCATTTGTTTTCACCGGGACAAAACAGCCTCACGCGGACTGTTCCCTGGTCTGTGAATTTGATTGCGTTATTCACGAGATTTACCAGGATCTGGTGAAGACGCGCCGCGTCGCCGTTCAGGGATTCGGGGAGGTTGTCTTCAATTTCGCTGGTCAGCCTAAGGCCTTTGTCTGATGCGGTTTTGTCCATCACACCGTGCAGGTTTTCAAGCAGTTCAGAGGGTCTGATGGGGGCAAATTGAATGGTAAGTTTTCCTGCTTCCATCTGTGCCTGGTCGAGCAGATCGTTGATCAAGCCCAGCAGGCGCTGCGTATTTTTTATGATACGGTCTGCCATGTTCACCTGCTTGTCATTCATCGGTCCATAGACGGTTTCCTTGAACATCTCCGCATAACCGAGAATGGCATTGAGTGGTGTACGCAATTCATGCGACACGATGGCGACGAATGTGCTCTTAAGTTTTTCAACTTCGGCTTCGCGTGTAAAGTCGCGGAATACAGTAACAGTTCCCATGTTTTCGCTTCTGTCATTGTAGACCTGCGCCGCGCTGACCGATAGCGTTTTCCCTGCCCATTCAATGCGAAAGCCGAGCGGTTGTGTATCGTGTTCGATCATGGCATACAGCAATCTGCGGCTCCCGGGTGCAAGCTTTGGGTGCCCGATAATTTCACGGAAGTTCTTATCAACGATCAATTCCAGCGGAATTTCCAGCATCCCTTTTACTGCGGGATTTGCCAGAATCGCCATCCACTCTGTATCGAAGACGATCACGCCATCCGCAATGGAATTGAGGATGGCCTGGTTGCGCCCCGCTTCTATCCGTTCGCGCTCAAGGGATGCGGCTAGCGCCTCCGTACGTTCAACGACCACTTTGTCCAGGTTCGTGTTGATGATGCGTAATTCCCTGAGTGCGGATTCAAGGCTGCGCGCCGAAAGCCATGAGATCAGCGCCAGCATAAAGAAACCAATAATTGCGAATACGTTTACATTTTGATCAATGGATAACGCAAGCAATGCGACGATCCCGCCGCTGATGGCAGCGAAAAGGAAACTGGCTGAGGGGGCAAGGATGAGACTTGCGATGGCGATGGGAAGGGTGAAAATGAAAAGAGAGCGTCCGTTCGAAAGCTGTTCTGGTGTATCTGAAAAAGAGAATATTGCAGTCAACAGGAGCAGAAAAAACAAGGCCGCGATGCTCCCAGAGAGGCGGCGATTAATTTGATAGATCCCCAGAACCCCAAATGTTATCGCCACGATGCCGGCCAGTAAGAGTTGTGTTTCGGATTGGCTGAAGGCCTGTTTTGTAGCAGTATTAGCAATGAGTACTGCTAGGCCGAGGATGGCCGCGACCATTGTCCCAATCAATAGAATATTGAGCACCCGGCGGCGGCGCGAATCGTCGGGGTCTGTGGTGGGCACGCTTAGAATATTATCCAAATATTCTCTCATGATTTTTACTGAGACAGTGCCAAAGCACTGATAACCGCAGAGCGGATCACGAGGTCGGGACTATATAGGCATTTCCCGATCCATAAAGGTGGATAGGGATGGTCCATATGTTCTTTCAGCCAGCGGGCTCCGTTCTTCAAAGCTGTTTTGGGAACTTTGGCAACCTTCTCGTTCCAAATCCACAAAGCCTGTATGGCATATGCCGTTTCTTCTGCTGTAGAGAGGTAGGTGCCCCATGAGCCGTCCCTGTTCTGCGAATTAAGGATCCAATGCACAGAGCCTTCCACCATTTCTTTTGCAAACCCTGCGCAGGCGATGATGGCGTGGGAAGTGGCATAGTAGGGGGAAGAGTGCCATTTATCGATCCAGTAGGAATGTTCCCCTTTTGCCTTGCGCAGGAAATTGATCGCCTTGCTCACCGATGAATTCTTCTCATTCAAGCCAGCCTGTCCCAATGCACCAAGAACGTGGATGTTCGCGCTAATGGATGGATTCGCCTCCAGGTCGAAACAACGGAAATGATCCTTCTCCTCGTATATAAGTACGCTTGCCAGGTCTTTTTCGATGCCAAACCGTAGCAGTGTATCGTAGACCAGCCCGGTGTCATCGCTGTCTTTCACAGAATATTCTGCCGCGAAACCGACGCCGCGTTTGGGCTGCCATGCTTTCGAAAGGAATTCCAGGTGCGGTTGGAGTTTTCCGTTCTTTTTCAGGTCGGGGATGAAGCTGAGATTCCAGAGAGTCCATGCGATCTCAAACACATCGAATGGCGCCACGTTCGGCATTCCGCCATCGGGCTTGATCACGCTTCGCAAATATTTCAAGGATGGCGCGTCGCCTCTCTTGATATAGGTGGCGAAATAAGCTGTTGCTGATGGGCTAACCCCGACTGAACCGTTGCCTTCCTGCAAATTCTCTATATCCAGCATATGCTTCCCGTCCGTTCCAGCCATCTCCGCTGAAAACGCGATCGTCACATGCTTGTTGATCATGTTGTTTTGAAGATACGCAAGTTTCTTTGCGCGTTGTTTGGATAGACGCCCTAAAATGCGGTTTCCCTGATTTTTGATGATTCCCAATTTTTCGGCTTCTGCCGCCAGCGTGGGAGCGATCATCTCAAAGCCGACAGTGGCTCCGTTTGGATCGGCTTGCAGTCCCTGCGTCGCGCCGCCGACGATTCGTTGCAGCGCGAGCTTGCCGTTCTCGATCTGCGTCCTGTCACGCCCGCGGCGTCCCTGATACGAAAGGGCGATCATGGCGGCTAAAGTGCAAAGGACGCGGTCGTGATAATACATGGGCGCTGGCGCACCCCACGAGCCATCAGGCAACTGGTGTTCTGAAAGCCATGCAAGTGCCCGGCTGCTTAACCCCCAATCAACTTCACCGAGTCGCGCCGCCCAGGCAGTATCGTATGCGGTGCTTGCCATGTGGCCGGGCCCGATCTCGTCAATGAGTTTTGTAATGAGATCTGTCATGGGTCATTCCCCTAGATCCGGGAACCACAAGTTGAATTTCAGTTTCCCAACACCAAATGCATAATCCTTGTTGTGGCGATAATACTCTCTTAACCAGTTGAGTTCATCGACTCCGAATTTTGTGTAATCAGGTTCGGGTGTGGGCCTGACGTAAATGTGGTCATAGAGAATTGCCCGCAACTGATGTTCTGTCATGTAGGGGGAAGGGCTGAGAGAGAAGTATAGGTCCTCTTCTCCTGTTGATAATAATGGCATATCGAACACACTGAACTTATCGAAGCCGATGAATATGCTCACAGGAGGGATATCTTCGCCGTAATACTTGCGCACAAGGGTTTGTTTATCTGGCACGGAACCTTGTGCGAGATAATGCTCCACGGAAAGACGCGAGATGGTCTCGGTTACTTCATCCGCAAAAACCCCAAAGAACAGGCGAAAGCCCGAATTATGTTTTGTTGCTTCCGTAATTTCATACATCGATTTCAGTGCATACTCATAGGGTGTGCCCATCAGCACATCGCGGTAGTCACCATAAAAGCGGACCTTTACGTTGCATCGTGCAAAGAAATCGAGATAGTTTCTGTCTGTGGCTGTACGGACCAGGCCATCTATGCCAACGCGTTGTGTATACTCATCACCGCGGCGCATGAGCTCGCGTCCGAATACAGGGGCAAGAATGGTGTCGATACCGTGATCAAAAAACATGGTGCAAAGCTGTATGTGGTTTTTGATCGAAGCATTCATGTATGCTTCGAAGTAATCATGGCCGGTTTCATCGTCATGTTCGAGCGTGAACCAGCGCCGGGTCCCGTTGACCGGGAATACGCAAACTTTTTTCCCCGTTGCCCTTACCAGCGCGGAGACTTCCTCGGTGGAGAGTTGCAGGAATCGCTCAAAGGGAATCATTGGCTTCTCCAAACGCGCGGCAGGAAGCGGGGAGTCCGATGCGCATATTCCGCATAGCCGGGCAGGGTTTTTGTCAGTAAATCTTCTTCCTGTTGCGCGGCGCGTGTGAAATCCCATATCGTATAAATCAATGCCGCTAATGTTGTCAACGCGGGGTTGATCAAAAAGAGTCCGGTGGCAATCCCAAAGAAGGAAGTGATGACCGGATGCCGCATGAGTTTATATGGACCGGAATCGATGACCTTGTGTTCTGGTTGGACTTCGACACGCTCGGCATAGAAATGCTGCAAATGAGCCCGTGACCAGATGTGCAAAGCCAGCGCTGTGATAATTGTTAATGCGCCCATTACTTGAACGAATAACCCCCATGTCTCCCTTATTTGGATGCTGATGATCGGAAGCAAAACAGGTTGCAGAACCAATATGGCGACCATCGCGAAGATGAAAAACGTGAAATCCCAGGCGCGGCCCGAACCGCTTGCCTGCCTTCGTTTATCGTAACGACGGATGAGTACAAAATCCATCGTGTAGAACATAATGATGGTTGTTAGTGTGGCAATGGCTTGTGGGATCCCAAACAACATGATGATCTATTTTGCCGCAGCCAGTTGTTTTTTGACGCGGGCTGTAAAGCCTGCCATGGTGATCATGGCGTGATTCGTGTTCTCAAGATGCAATCCCAGCCTGCGCTTTACGTCATATGCACCGCTCCCAAAACGAACAAGCCGAACTTTGTGTTCAAAGGCATCCTGTAAGGCGGCGTAAAGCAAAAGGAAATATCCACCAGGGACATCGTCCTCCAACCCGAGTGCGGTGGCGAGTTGGAAGCGGTTATCGCGTACGACTGCGCCACAGCCTGCGAGTTTTCCATCCTTGCGGATCTCAAACCACGTACCATCTACCATGGAAAAGTTCTCGAGCATGCCGCGTGTCCATGGGTTAGGTGCTGAACCATGCCAGATCGAGACATTTTCAATGAGGGCCAGTACAGCATCCACATCGGGAATGGATTGATGTTTGGTCAAGGCGATTTTGTTGGATTCAGCCTCACGCAGGGTCTTTTTGTAGTGCTGGCGGTCTTTCTTATTGCCCGCATCCAGATAAGCGTCGAAACTCTCCCATTCGATCGGCATATAGGTGCCGGGTTCTGAAACGGTGACGGGTTCAAACCCCGCAGGCCAGGATGGGTAATTAAGTTGTTCAGTCAGCAGATAATCAAACACAAGGAAGGAACATCTTTGTTTCTTAAATTCCTCCTGGGCTATCTGAGTGAGTGCAGTAAGTGCTTCATCGCGGAGCGGCTCACCGGGTAATAGCATGGCGGACGTATCTGCAAGCGGGGAACGACACACAAGTAATGGTCTGCGTTTGAGCACGGAAGCCATAAAGCGGCGCGCAACCTTTGGGAGCGGCAAAGGTTCGTTATTTATTTTAAATAGAGCCGCGCTTGCAACAGCTGTATCTCCATCCCACGCCAGCAGATAGGTTGGCGGGCAATCTGACATGGCGCGTTCTCCGAATGTATACCAGCGATGGCTTTGAAACCCGCGGCCCGCGACAATGCGGTCCCAGATCTCAGGATCGATCTCCTGAATGGTGTTATATACCTTTACGTTTAATTTGCTCATGATTGCTCCCGTGCAATTCAATTTTACATTAGCATATTGAAACTTGTCATCCCCTCCTGCCGCCTTGCAAAATTGAAAGCCAATTATTGCAAGCCGTATAATGGGACAGGAGGCTGATCATGGAAAATTATACCTTCCGTCTAAAATCCGGGCAGGACTTGTTCGACTCCATTGAATCATTTGTCAGGGAGAAGCACATCGAAGCGGGATGTGTGATCTCCTCAGTTGGCAGCCTGACACGGGCAGTTTTGCGGCTCGCCAACCGCGATTTTCACTCCGAGTATAACGGTTATTTCGAGATCGTATCCATGACTGGAACGGTTTCGTTATACGGTTCGCATTTGCACATTTCCATTTCGGATGGCGATGGGAATACGATTGGCGGGCATCTCGTGGGCGGTTGTCAGATCTATACAACTGCCGAGATTGTTTTAGCCGTGTTCGATGAGACCGTGTATAAACGCGAATTTGCAGAGGATTCGGGTTACGAGGAGTTGGTAGTATATAAAAAGTAGGAGCAAGTCTTGGACCTGCCCCTACCTACAGAGTGCCGCATTATTAACTAAACTTGGAATTTGAATTTCAGCCTGCAAATTCATTCAAAAAGTTTAATTATTAATGAGACAAGCGGTAATCTTTTATTTTTTCAGCGCGGCCAGAAACTCTTCCGGATTTCTCACTGTTTCCTTGAACCCCAGCCTTTTCCCCAATCTCGTCAATTGTGGCGGATCAACATAGGTTGTCGCTAGGATTTCCTCCTGCCCGAGCACTTCGTTGGCTTTTCCATCGAGCAACACTTTTCCCTGTGATAAGGCGATCACTCGCTCAAAATTCTCAGCACAAAAATCGATGTCATGTGTGATGGTGATGACCGTTTTGCCACGTTCTCGCAAAGCCTTGATGACATTTGCGATGCGCGCCACATTTACTGCGTCCTGTCCTGTTGTCGGCTCATCGAAGATCACAATATCAGTGTCCATTGAAATGATGGATGCCAGAGCGACCATCTTGCGCCAGGTGGGGGACAAGTCGTAAGGATTCGTTTCCGTTTTATCGGATAATTCCGTCATCGCCAGCGCGTCTTTAACCTGACCCTGAACCTGCTCGCTGTTATACCCAAGATTTTTCGGCCCGAACGCGACCTCCATCCCGACATTCTTCGAGAACAACTGCTCATCAGGGTTTTGAAAGACATAACCGACCCGGCGCGCGAGTTTCGCGACAGAATGTTCCTGCGTATCCCACTCCCCGATTCGGACTTCGCCTGAAGTTGGCCGCAACAACCCGTTCAGGTGCTTCACGAGAGTTGTCTTCCCCGAGCCGTTCTGCCCAACAATGGCAACCTGCTCACCCAACTCAATCGTGAGCGAAATACCGCGCAAGGCTTCCACACCCGTTGGATAAGTGAAGTATAGATTGGAGATTTCGATTCTCATTTTTTTCCTCTCCCTTCAGGAGAGAGCAGGCGATGCACTGAGCCTGTCGAAGTGGTGGGGGCAAATCCCTCCACCGCCTCATCCAACGTCACGGGCAATATATCTTTCTTCCATAAACCCATCTCTTGTGCCTTGCGCGCAGTGGACGTATATCGCGAAATCCCAAAGTCTTTCTCCCTCAATAAGTCGGATGTCAACACTTCCTGCGGTTTGCCTTCAAGCAGAATTTGCCCTTCATGCAATGCGATGACTCGATCCGCAAATTGCGCGATCCATTCCACTTTGTGTTCCACGAGAATCACGGTCATGCCTTTCTCCGCCATCGTGCGGATCACGCCGAAGACCTCGCGCGTCCCAATCGGATCCATCTGCGAAGTAGGCTCATCCAGCACAAGAACTTTCGGTTGCATGACCAGGATGGAGGTCAACGCGACGCGTTGTTGTTGTCCGCCGGAGAGGGAATAGGGAGAGCGATCCGCCAAATCGCTGATGCCGGTCAATTTCAGCGCGTCCTCCACGCGGGTTATCATCTCGTCGCGCGGCACACCGATGTTTTCCAATCCGAATGCAATCTCTTCATAAACCGTATACTTTGCGCCGCTGATCTGGTTGAACGGATTTTGAAAAGCAAGCCCCACGTTCAACACCCATTCATGCAAACTGGATTTGCTGGATTCGTTGCCAGCCACTTCCACCGTACCCGTGATCGCTCCTTTGAAAAAATGCGGGACAAATCCCGCGATGGTGTAGCACAACGTGGATTTGCCTGCGCCGTTCGGTCCAATCACCGCAACGAACTCGCCCTCATTCACCTGCAAGTTGATATTTTGCAACGCAGGCGAATCGGTGAGTGGATATTTGTACGTGACGTTTTGCAGGTTTACGATAGCCATATCAATCTTGTTGCGATTAAAAGAATTGTGCTGAGAATAAAAAAGACGCGGGCTTTTTTTTGATTTTTGGAATCTGGAATTTCAATCAAGCTTGTTTCGACTTTTTTGGAACTGAACCCCCGCGCTTCGATGGCGATTGCGCGTTCCTCCACTTCCAAAAGACTCCCAATTACCAATGGCAGGATGAGCGGGAGTAATGCTTTTGCCCGAACGTATAGATTCCCCTGTGTCTCCAAGCCGCGTGAGCGTTGCGCGTCCAGAATTGTGTTGGCTTTTGCGACAAATCTCGGAACGAGTTGTAACGTGGTTACGATGATATATGCCAAGCCGGCCGGCAACCCCGCTTGTTTAAGTGAAATCATCAACATATCTGGACGTGTGGTTAGTGAAAATAGAATAAAGTCTGCCATGATAAAAAGAATGCGCCCCGCGCTTGTGATGGAAAATAAAAACCCTTCAAGTTTTGGAGCAAAAGGACCGACTTCAAATAATGGAGTTCCCTTTCCCCAAAAAAGCGTTTGAATAATAAAGACCGATACAATTAGGGGCAGGCTGATGTTGAAAACCAATTTAGCCAGGCGGCTCAATACCTTACCCCAGATCGCAAGCGGTACTATGATTGCTAACAGGATTAAATAACTTGACCATGTGCCGGGCAGAACAAGCCCGCATATCATCAGGCATAACGTCAGCACGAATTTGGTAATCGGATTTAGGTGATGTAGCCCGCTTGCGCGGGCTACATAAATACTGAGTGCATCCATGTTGTTACTTTGTAGTGTTAGCGTGCCTTAAATCTGGCAGGGAGCGAACCCAAGATCAGCCAGACGACCATAAACGAAAGCATCTTATCGAAAGGGTCGGAGACACTGCCCTGAGCCATGACGGACGCCATGATGGGCGCTCCACTGCTGCGAAAAGCCGCCACCAGTAAATCGGTCCCGCTGCCTGTGACGCCGCCAAATACAATAGCAGCAGTTGGCGCGGAGATGATCGCGGCAACTGCTCCCGTGACGAGACCTGCCAAACCGGCATAGCCGCCCTTCTGTAAAAGGTAGTAGCCAATCGCCGCGCCAACTACAATGGTGATGACGAAGAACACTGCATACTGGGAGAATAATGCGCCTGGCGCTGGGTAGGTTGTATAACCAGTTTCGTCGGTGCTTCGATTGAGGAAGGCTGTAATGAAGAACGTGAGTGTGAAAAAGAACACCGCGCCAATTAACACCGAAAGCCAGCGCGGCGATTCTTTTTCGAATACACCGCGCTTGCCAAAGTATCCAGCCATCAAGCCGATGACCATCGCCACATAAAAGAATGGTATTGCATATGCGTATTGGAGGGGAGGTGGAATCACACCCCACAAGAGACTTGCCAACCCGCCGGTGGCTGCGCCAGCCCACGGACCCACCAGTGCGCCCACAAGTACTGTTCCAATACTATCCAGATAAATCGGTAATTTCAATACAATCACCAACTGCCCAATTGCAATATTGATCGCGATTGCGATTGGGATGAGAACCAGGGTTCTTGTACTGAACTCTTTCTTTATGTTTTCTAACATCTCATTCTCCTTTTCTGAGGTTTGACTTTTATAACACCGCTTGTGTGGTTTTGTTTCACCTGTAATTCGCTGGTCGAGTAGGTCATTGAGGGGTTTCTATGCGACTTTGCCTACTCGACCAGAGCAACGCCGGTATCGAGACCCTTGCTTAGTATTTCCATCCTCTCCAAAAACAACTCGATGAAATCGCGCGGCCGCACACCCAGCGCCACTTTCATATTGGCAGGCTTCTTAGTCAATCTGTAAAAATCTGCGAAAGTATTGCCCATCGAGACGCCGCCGGAGATGTCCACATCCACGTACAACTCCTGGTAATCGCACAGTTCGGGAGCGAAGGCCAGTGCCAGCGCAAGAGCATCGTTGATCACACAGCCGTCTATATTTTGGTACTCTTTGTGAAATTCTATGTAGAAGCGCGATGAATCAGAAATAAAAGTTGAGATCACCGATTGTGCCTTTGACAGGCGTTCGACATCCATGTGTGTCAAAATACATTGATAAGATACATCCAGCGGCACAAGGGTGATGGGTATGCCTGAATGATAAACAATGTGCGCGGCATGTGGGTCAACGTAGGCATTGAATTCGGCCTGTGGCGTCTGGTTGCCCTGATGGCGGATCGCGCCGCCCATCACAATGACTTCTTTCACAGCCTTCACGATACGCGGTTCGCGACGGATGGCCAGGGCAAGATTGGTCAATGGAGCAATACAAATGAGAGTCAATTCGCCCGGTGTTTGCAAGATTTTCTCAATCAGGAAGTCTGCCCCATGCTGGTCAATTGCCCTAATCTTAGGTGCAGGGAGGCTGGCATAGCCCAGCCCTGAATCACCGTGCGTTTCAAGCGCGAGCAGGGATGGCTGGACCAGGGGCAGATCACAGCCTTTAGCAACGGGGATGTGTGTGCTATGAGCCAGTTCCAGAATGGAGAGTGCATTGATGGTGTTCCGCTCGGCGGAGGCATTACCGTGGGCAATGCTTATGCCTTCGAGCGAAAGCTCAGGCGAGGCCAGTGCCAACAGGATGGCGAAGGCATCGTCTATGCCGGGGTCGGTGTCGATGATGATTCGTTTGGGGGACATGATTCTCCGTTATATGTCATTGCGAGGGGGGTGTGCTTCCCGATGTGGCAATGATATGAACCTTTCCACTTCTTCTATTGTTGGTAAGGATGGTTGTGCGCCAAACTTGGTTGTGGCTAGTGCACCACACGCGCATCCATATTTGACGGCTTCTTCCAGGTTTTTTTCTTGTAACAGTGCAGTGGCAAACCCGCCAATGAACGCGTCGCCTGCCGCGGTCGTATCTACCACATCCACGTTATACGTGTCTACGTGTGTTACCTGTTTACCTGATACAACTAACGCGCCTTTGCCCCCCAATGTGACGATGACATTTTTCGCGCCGCGCGCGAGCAGAGTCCGCGCGGCTTGTTCGGCGGAGCGGATGTCTTTTACTTCCATTCCGGTGAGCAGACTCAATTCTGTTTCGTTGGGGATGATGAAATCTGAGAGTGAGATCAATTCATCGGAGAGTTGCGCTTGGCGTGCGGGGGCAGGATTCAAGATCACGCGGAGTCTGTTTTCGTGCGCGCGGTGGGCAGCAGAGGTAACTGTCGGTATGGGAATCTCTAACTGGAGCAGGATCAGTTTGTGATGTAAGAATGAAGCGTCCTTCACATCTGCAGAAGAGACTTTAGCGTTTGCACCTGCAGAGAGGACGATGCTATTCTGTCCATTCGAATCCACAACGATGATCGCGGTTCCGGTGGACGCGTCGTCGCGCTGGACAAGTTGTGAATCCACATGATTCGATTTGAGATTGTCGAGCAGGATATCACCGAAGTTATCCTTACCCACGCGCCCGAGCATGGACACCTTCGCACCGAGCCTAGCCGCGGCCACTGCCTGATTCGCCCCCTTGCCGCCGGGAATGACTTGCAGGTCTTCACCGCTGATGGTCTCGCCGGGTTGAGGAAAACGAGGCGTGCGTACGACGAGGTCTGCATTGAGTGAACCAACAACGAGAATATCGGGCATATGCAAATTTTACTCCAATTGATCATGGAACCCGTCATATAATGGATGAACACTCAATACAAGGATTGGACATTCTGAAACAATGAAAAAGATGATTTGGCCCTTCAGTTTCTATTTTTTGTATTTTGCGGCGATGGCATCCCTTATGCCGTTCATCGTTCTTTTCTATCAGCAGTTGGAATTCAATGGGGCGCAGATCGGTTTGCTGACCGGTGTACCGTCTTTGATCACGCTGTTTGCTGCGCCGTTCTGGACGGGGGTTGCGGATTCGACCCGGCGCCATACCTTGATCATGGGCATGGGAATTGTGTCTGCGGCTGTCATCGTTTTTGCACTTCCCATGTTTACAAGTTTTCCGGCCATTTTCATTCTTATTATCCTGTTCAACATTTTTTTCTCGCCTTTGGTTTCGTTGGGAGATACCGCCACCATGTCGATGTTGGGGGAGCAGCGCGCGAAGTATGGGCAGATCCGCATGGGCGGCACGATCGGCTGGGGGATATTTGCCCAGATCGCAGGTGTATTGCTTTATGCGTATGGTTTGAAGATCCTGTTTTACGGCTTTTCTGCAATTATGCTGATCAATTTTTTTATCAGCCGGAAATTATCCTTTGGCAAACATGAAGAGTATGATGCGAATCACGGAGGAGTGTGGACATTTTTGACCAGCCGCCGTTGGGTCGTTTTTCTTCTCTTCGCGTTTCTTGGGGGGATGGGAGCGTTCTCCGTTGCAGCCTATTTATCCCCGTACTTGACGGAATTTGGGGCGAATGGAAAACAAATCGGTTTTGCGTTCATCGTTGCAACATTGACCGAGTTCCCGGTCTTTTTCTTTGGGAACCGCCTTGTCAAGCGGTTTACACCATATGGTTTGTTCCTGTTCGCGCTGGTGTTGATCGGTTTGCGTTCACTGTTCCTTGCGATGGCTGACACCTTGTTTCTGGCAATCCTTGTGCAGGGTCTTGGTGGGATGATCTTTCCTGCCATGTGGTTGGCGGGAGTGGCGTATGCTGACGAACACGCACCTGCAGGATTAAAGTCCACGGGGCAGGGACTTTTCGGTGCGATGTCCTTTGGTTTCGGTTCGGCTGTCGGTGGGTTCATCGGCGGCCTCCTGCTTGAAAGCATTGGTGGACGCGGAATGTTTTTGGTTCTTGGGATCATTATCCTTGTTGGGCTTGCGATGATCGAGGGTGTGAGGCGAATTCTCCCCGAAAAGGAAGTGCCACAGACTGTATTGTGAAGAAAAGACTCCATCGAAAAATGTTGAATGCAGATGCGATAACGACACAGATGCCAAGAATGATGTCAAAATAACGATATGTTCTCGAGTTCATAACTTTTACTTTTCGCTCACTCTCAATAAAAATACTCCTGCCAAAATTAACATGCCACCGAAGAGTTGACTGCCTGTCAGCAATTCGCTGAGGAAGAAATATGCCCAAATTGCTGTCAAAATGGGTTCAAGTGTAGCGACGAGATTTGCGGATGTAGCGGGGATGTATCTCATACTCAACGTGTAAAGTCCGAACCCGCCGAGTGTGGGAGCGACTCCGAGAAAGAAGAGAATACCCCAGCCGCTGACTGAATTTCCGAGCCAGAGCATGTCGGCAAATGCGGCTTTGCCTGAAAAGAGATCCCTGCCGAGATTGAAGAAGAACAAAAAGAAAGTCGCGCTGGCGAAGGAATAGAGCAGGGCTGTCCATGAATCGATTTGATTGTCTGAGGCGTGTTTGCCTTCGAGATTGTATATCGCGAAGAAAAGACCGGTAAGCAAACCAAAGATAATTCCCGCCGCGTTGAGTCTCCATGTTGCGGGATCTTGTGCCCCTGATACGAAGATCATGCCAATCAAACTCAATCCGATCGAAATGATCTTGACCCAGCCGATTTTTTCCCTAAAGACGATGCGGCTTAGAATCGCCGTCATCGCGGGGGAACTGAATGCCAGCACTGTTGCCACTGCTGCGCCATTGTATTGAACAGAAAACGTCCACATTGAATTGAAGATGGCAAGCGTCAGGCCATAAAAGATCAGGAATTTCCAGTGCGAACGGTCGAGGTGAAAACGTATACGGCTGAATAGCGATAAACCTATTAACATTCCAAACGAAACGAACAAGTCGCGCCAGAATGCAAGAACAAGCGATGGCAGGGCATAAGTCCGACTAAGATAGCTGATGAGCGGACCTGTCGTTGACCACAATACGGTTGCGATGAGTGCAATGAGGTAGCCGCGCGAATAGGATGATGTCGTTTTCATTGTTCTCCCAAAAAGTGACAGTCACCTTTAAGGTGACTGTCACTTGAAGTGTGCCCCCATGGGGATTCGAACCCCAGTTTGGGCCTTGAGAGGGCCCCGTCCTGGGCCTCTAGACGATGGGGGCGTTTAGAAGCGGGCGAGATTGTATCACCGCGTAAATCAATCGTCAACGAGAAAGACGCGCACTTCGCCTGGTCCATGCACGCCGATGGTGTGAGACATTTCGATGTCGCCAGTCCGTGATGGGCCAGTGATGAAGACTGCAGATCTGGACTCGCGCGTCAAGGGCAGCGCGTCCACGAGAGATGGCAGGATATCAGATGTTCGCAACACTGCGATGTGGATTTCGGTCAGCAGTGATGCGTGAAGTGAGCTCCCATCTCCATCCGCTTCCAAAATGGACCCGGTATCTGCCAGCCCGCAAATAGCCTTTGTCACCCCGCACGTCTCTTTCCAATTCAGTGAAACGTGCGGGGTCACCCCCGCGCTTATCGCGGCCTCAGGTGGGTGGCTGACGGTGATTCCCGCTTTTTGGAGGGCATCCTCATCCAAAACATTTGGCTCAAGGTGGATGTGGTTGATCTCACGTATTTTCAGGAAGTCGATCACTCTGCCGGTTAGTTCATGAGAATTCGTGCGAGTAAACTGTCCGCTCACGGCGGTGAGTTCTTTGGTGAAATCATGTTTGATCATTTGGACTCCAACGTCTTCACGAAGCATCCCTGTGGGGCCCAATATTGGAATCACTGCTTCACGCCGAAGTCTGGAGACTTCGGACTCCATTTTTTTCTTGAAACGCGCTCGAAACGGCTTTGCCGCGAATCTTGGCAAGTCCTTGCTATAGCCCCAGCCGGTGAACGCGGGGAGACGGACCATCGTCGAGAACGGGGAGAGAAGACGAGTCCCCAGCGACGCGAGTCTCTGTGAAACGGCGAATAGCCTCGGGCTTCGCGCTACGCGGCTGTAAATCCGCAAAAATAGATTGGTGATTGGAGATAGTCCAGAGTCGCCTGATGTGGGTAATTTGTGATTGGTAATTGGGGACATGCCTGCACGAACGCGTGTCAATAATTTCGGCAGGTCAATATCCACAGGACAGGCATCCTTGCACGCGCCGCAAAGTGAAGATGCCTGCGCGAGCGGGACGAATTCACTCCCGAATAATCCCGCTGAAATGACCGAGCCGATGGGACCAGAATATGTGCTGTCATACGCGTGACCACCTATTTCGCGGAAAACAGGACAGGCATTGAGGCACGCGCCGCATCGAATGCAGTAGAGTGATTCTCTGAGCGGTGAGTTGCGAAGTTTCGTGCGCCCATTATCGAGAATGATGATATGACGCTGTTGACCTTCAAGCGGCTTGTGGATGATCTGGGTGTAGACGCTGAGCTTCTGTCCTGTTGCGGAACGGGGAAGCAATGACAGCATGATCGCAAGATCGTCAAAATCCCGGACGAGTCGCTCCATGCCCATGAGCGCGATGTGGATCGGTGGCAGGGTCGTGACCATGCGCCCGTTGCCTTCGTTCGTGACGATGCAGATGCCACCTGTCTCTGCCACGCCGAAGTTAACGCCGCTTATGCCGACATCCGCGGTGAGGAATACATCGCGTAAAACTTTGCGCGCGATGTTGGTAAGGGTGGGAATATCTTCGGTGTATGGAACGCCAAGTTTTTCATGGAAGAGTTGACCCACTTCATGACGGCGCAAGTGCACGGCGGGTGTGATGATGTGCGCGGGTCGTTCGTTGCGGAGTTGGACGATGTATTCACCGAGATCGGTCTCTACGACGCGCATCCCTTTTGCTTCGAGTGCGTGGTTAAGGTTGATCTCCTCCGAAACCATGGATTTGGATTTAGCAACGAGGGTTTCTTTACCACGAAGGGCACTAAGGGGCACAAAGGATTCCTTTGTGTTACTTTGTGGTGAATAGTTCACGATTTCCAAAATAATTTTGATCGCCTCTGCCGCGTCCTTGGCGCGATGGACGACGATGCCATTGTTTTGCGCATTGGAAATAAATCTCTCGAGATATTCTTCGAGATGTTCAATAACCTCCGCACGGATGGCGTGTGCCTGTTGGCGGCGTTCCTTCCAATCAGGCAGTGACTCGAACGCAGTGGTGCGTCCCTTCACGCGGCGCTCGGCGTTGGCATCCAGTGCGATCTGGAGAGGCTCATTCGCCAGTGATTTACGAATTCGTTCTCGAAATGTGGTTGAGCTCATGTTTATTTGATTGTTTTCATGCCGATATACAAGCCCCGTCCATCCACGCCCTTCTTGTTATGGATTACTTTCAAGCCAGCGGAGTGGAATGCATCCAAATATTCTTCGTGAGTGAACAGACCGAATTCGTGATGTTCAGTGATGTGCTCAATGCCCTTTAGCGTACCGATCAAATATTGGAATTCGAGCAGGGATAATCTTCCTTTTTGTCCGCCGAGACTCATGCGGAATATTTTGTGGTCAGGTTTATCAACCAGAATTGTGGATACGCGTCTGGGATTCCATTGCTCTGGCGTAAACCAGGGCTCGATCAATAAAACTCCACCGGGGAGAAGATGACGGCTCATGGTTTTGATCGCTTTTTGAAGTTTGACTTTTGTCTTTACATAGCCGATGGAACTGAACAGGCAGACAACAACATCGAATTGACGCCCCAAATCAAAACTGGTCATGTCGTCCTGATGGAATCGGATTTTGGGATATTTCTTTCGAGCCACTTTCAGCATATCGGTGTCAAGGTCTAATCCTTCAACTTTGTAGTATTTGCTCAACAAACCTGCATGCATGCCTGTCCCGCAGGCGACATCGAGCAGGGTGTTTCCATCGGTGCGTTTATATTTCTGAATGAATTGATGGACTTTGTTTGCTTCTGCAACATAGTCTTTTCCCATTGCGCCGTAGATTTCATCGTAGTATTCTTCCGATTTTGAGAACATGGTTTTCTCCAGTCAGTTAGCGATGATTAAGAACCTCAGCGATGTGCATCACTCTTTGTTTCTTTTTCTGCCGATGCAATCCGCCTGCGATGTGCATGAGACAACCCGCCTCCGCCACCACCAGCGCGGGAGACTGACTCGACTCCAAATTGCTTATCTTTCGCTTCAACCATTCCGCTGAAAGTTCGGGATGCTCCATCGAGAAGATCCCACCGAAGCCGCAACATTCTTCGGCGTTGGGCAAATCCACGATCTGCGCGCCTTTGACGTTTGCCAGTAAAGCGCGTGGTTGCCTGTCAATGTTCATGCCGCGTGAGAGATGGCAGGATGGGTGATAGGTGAGTGCCCCGTTCCATTGTGCACCCAGGTCTGTGACGGCGAGTTGGTCCACAAGATATTCTGTAAATTCAAACACGCGCTTGCCCAAAGCTTGCGCGCGCGGCAGCCAGAGCGGGTCATCTGCAAAGAGTTCGGGATAATTGTGCTTGATCATATGCGCACAGGAACCGGAAGGCATCACAATGTCACCGGCCGTCTTTTCGAACACACGGATGGTGTGTTCCGCGATCGGGCGCGCCTCTGTACGCAAGCCCGCGTTGAAGGAGGGTTGTCCGCAACAGGTTTGGTCGGGAGCGAAGTCCACGTCAATGCCGAGGCGGCGAAAAATATCCACGATGGCCTCACCAGTTTGCGGGTAGAAAGAATCGACAAGGCATGTGATGAAAAGCTGGACGTGAGACATGAGTCGATTCTACCGCTTATCTCATAAATAACGATACTTTGCGAAATAATTTGCTTGTCAAGATTCAAACTCCAGTTTAGGGTACGATGCGTTCCTTTGTAATCCTGAATCCGCACAGGCTTTCGAAATCTTCCAAAACAATTGCAGAACTCAAGCTGTAACAAACGGCCCCGAATGCCTTATAAAAAGTTTGGTATGATTGCCCGCTATGACAACATTCCGTACAAAATTACCCGATGGTTTTGATCTTCCCAAACGCATAGCCCGCCTTAGTGAATTGGCTTACAACTTGTGGTGGACCTGGCAACCCGAAGCCGCGCGCGTCTTCGGCAGGCTCGATTACGACTTGTGGGAACGTCTTGGTCACAGCCCTATTCGACTCTTACGCGAGATCGGTCGTCCGCGTTTAAATAAAGCCGCGAAGGACAAGGAATATCTTACACTGTTCGATGCTATTCTTGCAAAATTTGACTCTTATATGAGCCAAACCAATACCTGGACGAGTCAGGCTCACCCCGAATTGAACGGCAGACCCATCGCTTATTTCTCGATGGAGTTTGGCTTGCATGAAACGCTCCCGATCTATTCGGGTGGTCTTGGCGTGCTGGCTGGCGATCATCTTAAAGAGGCGAGCGATCTTGGTCTGCCGTTGACCGCGGTTGGTTTCATGTATGCACAGGGATATTTTTCACAGCGTATCACCGAGGATGGCTGGCAGGAGGCACTCAATAATCAATTGGATTTCAACAACCTGCCCGCGCTACCTGTTTTGGATGAGCATGGCAAGCGCTTGAACGTGGAAGTGGAATTCCCTGATCGTTTCGTGACTTTGGGACTCTGGGAGATCCGCGTTGGGCGCGTTCCATTATATTTGCTCGATTCAAATCTGGACCCGAATATTGATCCCGATAAATTATTGACCGCTCGTCTGTATTGGTCTGACCTTGACCGCCGCATCATGCAGGAGCTTTTGTTAGGCGTCGGTGGCGTGCGTGCATTGCGCGCGCTCGGGTATAACCCATCCGTTTGGCATATGAACGAAGGACATGCCGCGTTCCTGATCCTTGAGCGCGCACGTGAACTGGTTGAAGGTGGAGTTACTTTTGAACAGGCTCTTGAAAAGACCCGGGGACAGAATGTCTTTACCACGCATACACCCGTCGCGGCCGGGAATGATGAATTCCCGCTCTGGTTGATCGAAAAATATCTTGCAGGATTTTGGCCCCAGATCAATATCACGCGTGATCAATTATTTGATATCGCGCGGCATCATATGCCGCAGGGTGAGACGTTCAGCATGGGTGTGCTTGCCCTGCGAAACTCAAACGGTCGAAACGCTGTTTCTGAACTGCATGGACACGTATCACGCAAGATGTGGCATTTCTTATGGCCCGATAACGACGAGGAGGATGTGCCGATCACACATGTGACGAACGGTGTCCATGTTTCGAACTGGATGGCGCGCCGCTTGTCGAATCTGTTCAATGATCATCTCGGCTCGGACTGGCTTGAGCATCTCGATGAAACTGAGTTGTGGAACAAGGTCGAAGACATTCCTGATAACGAACTTTGGGCGGTGCGTTTACATCTCAAACGCAAACTGGCCTTTTATCTGCGTGAGCGCGTCCGTGACCGTTGGGCAGTGGGCGGATTCCATCCTGTGCAGGTGGTCTCTTCAGGTGTTTTGATCAATCCCTACGCACTGACGATTGGTTTTGCGCGTCGCTTTGCAACCTATAAGCGCGCGAGTCTTGTTATGACCGATATCGGGAGATTGTTGAACATCATCAACCGCCCGAACATGCCTGTGCAGATCATCTTTGCAGGCAAGGCGCATCCCGCCGATGAGCCGGGCAAGCAATTGATCCAGGAAGTCTATCGCCAGGTCAAGCGCGCGGAAACAGGCGGGCGCATTGTCTTCATCGAAGACTATGATATGAACCTGGCGCGTTATCTTGTCCAGGGCGTGGATGTGTGGATGAATACGCCGCGCCGACCCTTTGAAGCGAGCGGTACATCGGGAATGAAAGCCGCGCTCAACGGCGCGTTGAACTTCTCCGTGCTGGATGGCTGGTGGCGCGAAGCCTACAACGAAACGAATGGCTGGGCGATTGGAGAAGACAGGGAAATGGAATCTCAAAGCGTTCAGGATGCACAGGATGCTGAAAGCCTCTATGACACTCTGGAGAATTCGATCATCCCATTGTATTATGACCGCGATCCGAAAGAGATCTCCCATGAGTGGCTTGCGCGGGTCAAGGATTCCCTCAGGACGAATATTCCGCAATTCTCCACGCGCCGCATGGTGAAGGAATACGTCGAGCGATTGTATATGATGGCATTGAAATAAACATATGCACCTGCCGCCGTCCTTCGCGAAGTGTCGCATGACGCCATGGCGACACATCCTGTGGACGGCGGCCAGGACGCCGCCTGGAGCGTTATGATCCCCGAAATTACTGTCACCCGACTTTCCGAGAAATTAAGATCCGAAGACTCGTTCATCCTGCTGGATGTGCGCGAACCCGTCGAATTGGGTTACGCCAGATTAACAGACAGCAGACTTGAGGTCACACCGATGAGCCGACTGGCACAAGAGGGTACAGATGCCTTGTCCGAATCAGCAAAAGCACAGGATGCAACCATCTATGTGATTTGCCATCATGGCAATCGCAGTGCCCAGGTGACCGCATGGCTTTCTCAACAAGGCTGGAAGAACGTCTTCAATGTGCAGGGCGGGATCGATGAATATGCGCGAAGAATAGATCAATCGGTGGGGTTTTATTAGGGGTAGGTATACAAGTAGACACGTAAACACGTAAGCACGTGAAAAACAAGAGAGTCTTCGGGATCATCCAAGAGACTCTCTTGTTTTCCTGTCTACCTGTGTACTTGTATACCTGATTACTTTTCCCCAAACACAAACTGTCCGTTCTTATAGAACAACTCACCATCCACGAGGATCTCAGAATCCGTGCGCAGGTCGCAGATCATATCCCAATGGATCGCGGACTTGTTATGCGAGCCAGTTTCGGGGTATCCCGCGCCGAGTGCCATGTGGAACGTCCCACCAATCTTTTCATCGAACAGAATGTTGCCTGTGAATTTGTTGATATCGAAATTCGTGCCGATGGCATATTCACCGAGAAAACGTGAGCCCGCGTCGCTTTCGAGCATCTTGATCAGATAATCCTGATTCTTCTCGGCTTTGGCTTGTTCGACGCGTCCACGGTTGAAAGTTAACTCCGCGCCTTCGACAGCCACGCCACCATAGATCGCGGGATACGTGAACTTTACCCAGCCATTGACCGAATTTTCAACAGGTCCGGTAAAGATCTCACCATCGGGCATGTTATGCGTGCCGGTGGAATTTATGAATGTGCGCCCCTTGATGGAGAGCGTCAGGTCAACATTGGGTCCGCGAATCACAACCTGACCCTTGCCTGCCAGCCAGTCAATCGCTTTTTGCTGACCTGCCGCGGTGCTGTTCCAATAGGCGATCGGGTCAGCTTCATGAGCATGGACTGCTCCAAAGACAAAATCCTCATATTCCTTCAAGCTCATGCCCGCGTCCTGGGCATATCCGTCTGTGGGATAGAGAGTGGTGACCCATTTGAACACGCCTTCAGCACCACGTCGCATTTGTGCCTCAGTGATCGAACTTAACGCCTTGCCGCGTCGCTGGACTTTGACAGGGTCGATCCTGGTGGTGCCGCGTGTGTTCGTCGCAGAGTGGATGCGGATGCGGCTTTCGAACTGGTCATATGCGATTTTGTAGAAAGTGGGAACGAAATCGAGTTGTGTCTCTTTGGCGTAGGTGAGATACATCTCATCCTGGCTGAAAGGCATCATGCCGGGGAAGGCAACCATCGGGTGAGGATGACCGCCTTTTTCCAAAATTTGAATATATAACTCGCGGATTAACGGCTCTGCAGCGGTCGTCCCTTCGATCAGGACGCGGTCACCCGGCACAACGCGTGTGGAATGCTCAACCAAAACTTTTGCGAATTTTGAAACGCGGGGATCAGCCACGAGGTTACTCCTTGATACTGCAAATTTTAAAAATTATATCATTCTCCACTTTTGAGGCTTTTTATCTTGATTGATTTGTAACTTTTGTCATGTGTAATTTTTGTGAAAAAGGATATGATTTATGATAATTAGAGTTGTTTTTATTTAAGGAGCACCTATGGCAGTGTTATCCACAAAATCTACAACAGCGTGGGCGGAAGTGGACGAGAATGGCCGGCTTATTCTGCCGCCTGAAGTGGCACAGCAATATGGCCTTCTTCCCGGAGCCAAAGTCCGTCTTGACGAAGGTCACAACTTCGTAAGGATGCACAGGCCTGTGACGCATCTCACCAAAATCTATATCGAGCCAACAGTCGCCTGTAATTTGGATTGCATCACCTGCTTCCGCAATGCGTGGGATCAACCCATTGGACGCATGACCGATGAGACCTTCGAACGCATCTTCGCGGGACTGAAGGAGTTGTCTCCCATTCCAAGCGTTTACTTTGGCGGAATCGGGGAGCCGCTATTTCACCCGAAAACTGTGGAATGGATTCGGCGCATCAAGGGATTGGGCGTGAAGGTTGAGTTGATTACCAATGGCACCATCCTGACCGAAAAGATAGCTCGGCAACTGATTGACGCCGGACTCGATGTGCTCTGGGTATCACTCGATGGAGCCACACCTGATGGCTTTGCCGATATCCGCATGGGGGCAGAACTTCCAAATGTTATCAGCAACCTCCAACGGCTTATTAAGATGCGCGCCCCTGGACATTATCCTAAGCCTGAGATTGGCATTGCTTTTGTAGCCATGAAACGAAATATTTCCGATCTTCCCAAGGTCATCAAAATCGGAAAATCCCTGCGCGCAAGATATTTTTCAGTCAGCAATCTGCAGCCCGCTACCCCAGAGATGCAAGCCGACCGACTCTATAATCGCACCACCCGCGATATCGCATATTTGCAAGCCTTGCATCTTCCACAACTCAGCCTGCCCAAAATGGACTTTGACGAATCCACCCATGATGCCCTATTTGAAGTATTCAACAGCGGGCTAAACATCAGCTATGCAGGTAACAACTGGGGCGGTGCCAACGACGTGTGCAATTTCGTTGAGAACGGCACGATGTCCATTGCGTGGACCGGAGAAGTAAGCCCGTGCTGGCCCTTGATGCACACACATATGAGTTACCTCCACGATAAGCCACGGCTCTCGAAAAAACACATTATTGGGAATGTAAATCAACGTTCCCTGTCCGACCTTTGGCTTGATCCCGATTATTTGGCATACCGCGAGCGCCTGCACAACTTTGTTTTCGCTCCCTGTACCTTCTGCGGTGGCTGCGATCTCTCCGAAACTAACCAAGAGGATTGCCTGGGTAACACCATTGCGCCTGTCTGCGGAGGCTGCCTTTGGGCACAAGGCATTATTCAATGTCCATAGGCACACTTTAAACTTAACTTCTTAACTGATGTTTAATCACCATCCCGAAGGTTTGAACTGCAAATAGGCTTGATTTGCGGGGACCTTCGGGACGTTCCTTATAAGGTGAGTTCTTAAGACTGGCTCGGAGTCAAATCCGGGCCTTTTTGTTGTATACTTTCACTTGAGGAGAGTTCCGATCATGGTAGAGACGATCATGAAAGTTAATTTCTATGCTACGTTGCGTCCCATTGTAGGCCAAAAGACGGTGGAATTGAGTCTGCCAGCTGGCACCACTGCCATTCAACTTGTGTTGATGTTCGTCAGGGATTATCCCGCCATGCGCAGGGAATTGCTGGATGAGAACGAACATTTTCTCTCCCATATGAAGTTTTTTATTAATGGCCGCGAGGCGGTGTACCTGCCAGATAAAATGGACACGGTCATCCAGCCTGAGGATAAGGTGGATATTTTTCCTCCTGTTGGAGGCGGATAATCTGGAGTCCAGAAGCCTGCTTCTGGATGTTTGGATGGCAAGCCGTGTAACTCCATAGAAAAAACAATTATGCGAACGATCATTCACGAAATGCGCGGCATTCCTTATTATTTGCTTAAGGAATATTTACAGGAATTGGGCGGTACATTAACAGGAGAAGATTTGATACAGGGAGATGGCTGGAGTGTGAAAATCGAGAAGATGCAGCCGTTTCGACTCTTTTCGCTTTCGGTGGGACAATCCCGTTTGACGATGGAACTTGAAGAGCGAGTTGCAGATGATTTTCTGGAACGGTTCACAAAGAAAACCCTCAGGGCGGGAGGATGACTCAAAGGATGAATGATGAAGGATGAGTTTACAGTGGGGATAAAGATCAGTTAAATAGGAGCAGGTTCAAGGTTAAGAAAGAAGCGGAAATTAAATCAAAAGCGACGTGCCCGTTTAGGCACGTCGCTTTTATTTACTGATTACGAACTAAGCGATTTCCAATTCCTTCAACTTGGCTTCGCTGACCACGCCGTTGTTCCAGCCGCGCGCGGTGTAATATTCTGCAAGCATTTCATCCAACTCACAGACATGACCCACTGAGCCGGGTTGGGTGGAGGCTTCTTCAGTGAAACGTTTTGGCAGAGTGTCGCTGCCTTCGCCAAAGCCGTTTAAGTTGTTGTAATAGCGTTCGAGGTTGTAAATTCGTTCACCTGTTTTCAAGACATCATCAGAGGTGAAGGGGATGCCGACCATTGCAGAGTATTGCTGGGCATATTCATCTGTGCCCATGGCAAATGCGCTGAACTTGCATAGATCCATGCTGTCGGAGAAGGCATGGATATCCTGGAAGACCTTTACCAAACCGCCCTTATCCTTCCACGCCAGCGGATCAACCTTGAGCGAGCCGAAGGGCATTACACCCAATTCAGCGGCGGCAACATAAGCGCGCAGGTGACATGCACCACGGTTGGATGTGGCATAACCAAGACCCATGCCTTTCATCCCGCGCGGATCGTATGCAGGAATGCCCTGACCCTTGGCAGTCATCGCCAGTTCGGGATGACCAAAATGTTTGGCGGTGGCATTGGCACCCTCTGCCATGACGTTGCCGAGACCTGCGCGCTTGGCGATCATTTCGGCGGCTTTGGTCATGCCGTCAGGATCACCCCAGGCGAGTTTGCCGTCACCATTGGTGTAGCCCTTTTCGCTGGCCTCCATCCAAATCGAAAGCGGGTGACCGATTTCAATGGCGTCAAGACCAAAATCGTTGGCAAGATCGATCATCTTGGCGACAAGACGCGCATCATTGTTGCCGCAGTTCGCGCCGACTGACCAGGCGGGTTCGTACTCGACTGATTCCATGTGCAGTCCCTTGTACGGACCATCCTTAACTTCTACTTCCTTCTTGCAAGCCACAGGACAGGCATGGCAGGTGGGGTTATCAACAAGCAAATTCGCGTTTACAAATTCGCCGCTGATTTTTTCGGCATCTTCGCCATAAGATGTCAACATGCTGTTCTTGGTGGGCAGAGCGCCAATGCCGCTTGTAATGTTCATCAACACGTTGGTGCCGTAGACCGAGAGACCGCCCTTGCGTGGGCTGGTGATGTTCTCTTCAGCCATAATGTTCTTAAGAGCACGCTCATGCGCAGGTTTCCACGCCTCGCGGTCTGCGGCTTTGACCATCTTCTTCACGGCCTTGATGACGACGGCTTTGAGGTTCTTGCTGCCGCCGACGCAACCTGTGCCGCCGCGTCCGCTGGCACGATCATTTTCGTTGATCCAGGATGCGAACTTAACCTGATTTTCCCCCGCGGGACCAATTGCAATCACGGTCAAATCTTTTTCGCCATATTTTTCCTGAAAATGTTTTACGGTATCGTGCACGCCTTTTCCCCAAACCTCCGAGGCATCGAGCAATTCGACTTGATCGTCATGGATATAAGCGTATGTCGGTTTTGCAGCTTTACCCTTGAAGACCAGGCCGTCGAAGCCAGCCCAACGTAAACGGGCGGCCGACCAGCCACCCTGGTGGGAATCGGTTACGGTTCCAGTCAGAGGCGATTTTGTCACAATCGCCAGGCGTCCGCTCATGTTGGCTTCAGACCCAGTAAGAGGACCGTTCATAAAACATAAAATATTATCGGGGGAGAGGGCGTCCACCTTTGGACCGTTATCAAAAACAAACTTTACACCCAGGCCGCGTGCACCAATGTACTTTCGGGCGTCATCCTCAGGAATCGGCTTGAATTCCGTTTTGCCTGTGGTCAGATCAACCCAGGCAACTTTATCTGCATAACCACCGAGTGTCATGATAATCTCCTGTTCTGGAAATGAGAAGTGAACAGCTCGCGCTGTCCTTGCTTAATAACAGAATAGCACCCGCAAAAACGAAAGTCAAGTATTAAGTTTTTCCTTAACCGTAATAGTGACGTTTGTCATGTTGAGCCTGAGTTCTTTTTCGAATATCGAGATGAGTTATACTTCTTGAACTCAACATCTCATTCGAACTATCCTATGAAACAACTCCTTCAAAACATCAAAACCGGAAAATCCACCATCGAAGATGTGCCTGTGCCGACACCGCGTGAGGGGCAGGCCCTTGTCAAAGTGGAAGCAAGCCTCGTCTCCGCGGGCACCGAGCGCATGGTCATCGAATTTGCCGAAAAGAGTCTCGTTGGCAAGGCACGCTCGCGTCCCGATCTCGTCAAGCAGGTCCTCGATAAAGCGCGCCGCGAAGGTGTTGTCAACACGGCACAAGCCGCGTTCAATCGTCTCGACCAGCCGATGGCGCTGGGATATTCCTCGGCGGGCACGATAGTAACGCTCGGCCAAAATGTGCGGGGCCTTAAGGTTGGTCAACGTGTGGCGTGCGCGGGTGGCGGTTTTGCCGTCCATGCTGAATATAATGTTGTGCCGCGCAATCTCCTCACGCCCCTTCCAAAAAATGTTGATTTTGAATCCGCCGCGTTCACAACGCTTGGCGCGATCGCGATGCACGGATTCCGTTTGGCAGAACCGCAGATCGGGGAGACTGTCGCCGTGATCGGGTTGGGTTTATTAGGATTATTGACTGCGCAGATTGCGACTGCCGCGGGATGCCACGTCTTAGGTATTGACATCGACCCCAAGCGGATTGCGCTCGCCTCCTCTCTTGGACTTGAGGCTGTTCGCCGCGACCAGGCTGTGGACTCCTCTGTTACCTTCACCGCCAACCGCGGCTTCGACGTGATCCTGATCTGCGCCGACACCTCATCGAATGACCCTGTTGAACTTGCAGGAGGGATCGCACGGGATCGAGCGCGCGTCGTCGCGACAGGTGCAGTGGGATTAAGCATCCCTAGAAAAGTTTATTTCGAAAAAGAAATATCCTTCATCAACTCGCGTTCTTATGGACCTGGTCGCTATGACTTGTCGTATGAGGAACAGGGCAATGATTACCCGTTCGGTTACGTCCGCTGGACGGAAGGCCGCAACTTCGAAGCCGTTGTGGACTTGATGTCGAGCGGGAAGTTGCAAGTCCAACCGCTCATCACCCATCGTTTCCCCATCGAAAAAGCGACACAAGCCTATGAAGTCATCATCGGGAAAAAGAAAGAACCGTTTTTGGGCGTGTTGCTAACCTATCCCGAAAGCGTTGAAAAGTCGGCAGGTTTACAAGTTGTCAAGTTCAACGTTCCAACGTTTAAACCTGCAACCTGCAAACTCGGGGTATTAGGTGCCGGTCTCTTCGCCAACGCCGCCCTTCTTCCTGCCATCAAAAAAGCTGGTGGCATCGAACTCGTTGGCATCGCCTCCGCGGGCGGACTCCATGCGCAGCATTCCGGCAAAAAATTCGGCTTCCAATACGCGACTTCATCCGATGACGAGATCATCAATGACCCAAACATCAACACCATTGCCATTCTCACGCGCCACGATTCCCATGCCGAACTTGTCGTCAAAGCCTTGAATGCAGGAAAGCATGTCTTTGTTGAAAAACCGCTGGTCATCAATTCCAATCAACTGGAACAAGTTAACAAAATACTAGTCTCCACGCGAAGCGTCCAATCTCTTCTGACCGTTGGCTTCAATCGCCGCTTTGCCCCACTCGCCCAATCACTAATCTCCAATCTCCAGGAACCAAAATATATTCATTATCGAGTCAACGCAGGCTATATCCCACTCAACCACTGGACTCAAGATCCCAACATCGGCGGCGGACGTATCATCGGCGAAGCGTGCCACTTCATTGACTTCATCACATTCCTCGTCGGTGCGGCTCCCGTCTCTGTGATCGCACACGCCCTGCCCGATAACAGCAAATACCGCGAGGACAATGTTTCCATGACATTCAACTTCCCCGATGGCTCCATCGGCGTCGTGGACTATCTAGCCAACGGCGACAAATCCTTCCCCAAGGAACGCGTGGAAGTGTTCTGTGGGGGACAGGTCGCCGTGTTGGATGATTTCGTTTCGTTGCAAACGATCCGTGATGGAAAGAAGAAAGAGGAAAGAGGGGCGCAAAATAAGGGACACGTCAACGAATGGAAAGCCTTCGCCAAATCCATTCGTGATGGCGATGACCCACCAATTCCCTATGAGCAATTGATCGGTGTGACCAAATCCACGTTCGCGGCGGTGGAGTCTTTGAGAACAGGGAATAAAGTGTCGATATGAACACAGTGCGGAAGGTGAAACTTCCGCACTGTGTATTAAGCCATGCCCGGTTTGTTCCTGTTGCTGACGATGTAATGAATCAAACCAATGAGGGCAGGCCAGAACACGAACACAACCCAAAACAACGTGATTGGGATCATCCCGAGAAGTTCCTGATACCACGGCTGTGGTGTTGAAGGGGGGAGATTGTAGTACGCCGCGTAATCCCATGTGGCATATGAAATGTTGCTTATCGCAAGCGCAGCCACAAAGCCAGCGGTCAAAAAAAGGACCCGTTTCCAGCTTGGGTTGCTCTGCATGAAGCTCCATACGGCGAGGCAGATCACAAGCGTCCCAGCTGCCATGAAGGCAGGCAGGTACGGATGATGATTCTCGTCGTAGATGAGCAGGGTGAAGGCGGCGAAGGTGTAGATCGAGAGGGAAAGAAGTGTCCAGTCGCGCCAGATGGCGGAGGTCAGTTTGCGAAGCGGCTGGGTGGAACGTCCCATCCACAAACCCAACCCTAACACGAGTAATAGTGGAATCCAGGCGAGGAGTCCCATCCGCTCGGGCATCACTCTGGGATCATAGAGAGCGCTGAATGTAAATAGTGGCATCGCTGTCCACCACCAGGTCATCACAACCGACCAGCCTAGGTAACTGAACGCCCAGCGCGGGAAGCCGTGCAGCAATCCAATCCACAATCCGAGCAGGCAGATCGCCAGGAATGCCACGGTCGGATACCCCACGTGGAAGGGAAGGTCTAAGTTCATGACCATGAACAGGACTCCCGCCAGCAGGAACGGCAGGGTGCTGGCAGGTGCGTCCCATTGATTTGTGATTTTGTCATTGCCTGATTCTGAAAGTGTTTTTTCGCTGGTGGTCATACTTGTTTCCTTTCTCTCAAGTTCGTGCCAGAATTCCCTAAGGATGTTGAACGGTAGTCCGCCCAACTCTCTCAAGCAAATAAGCGCCAGTGACAGTATCCCGTCTTCGACCGCATCGTTCACTAAATCCCTGAACACCACTTGCATCTCACCGGCAAATTCATTCCGAAAGCTGCCCGGGTAAAGAAGAAGCAACTTTGAATAAAGGTATGTCAAGGATGAAATAACGAAGTTCATACAATCCCTTCGTGAAGTGGCTGGTTGTAAAGGCGCGTAATGGTCCATCCGCTCATTGCGATCCATGCGATGCTGAGGAGAAAGATCAAGCAATTGTAGATTTCACTTAACTTGTCAAATTTGAAAGTCAGACCGCTGATCGTACCTGTCCTTGAGCAATTCAAACAGACATTATTATCAGTCGAATCATAACGCCTGCAATTGGATAACTTCATTGACTTGCATCTCCACTGAGTGCTATAAAACCGGCCCAGGCCTCTCCTCATCACTGATACTATTCCGCACAAAACCAATTAAGACTGGCCAGAACATGATTAACGACAAAAAGGCGATAATTGAGATCGCTCCATAAACTTCCGCATGCCACGGTCCCAGCTCCCACGTCGCATCAGAGATTCTCACAATGATGTAAGCTGCCACACAACCTGCTAGCAGAGCAAGCGTTTGTTTTCCGGCCTTCCTGCTTCTCAAAAAAGCCCAGACACTTCCGGAGATTGCCAGGGTGGAAGCGGCCATGAAAGCGAATAAGTAAGGGTGATGATTTTCATCGTATCCTGCAGCAATAGCCAGCCAGCCAATGAATGCATACATTGCCAGGGAGAGACGTGTCCAATCCTGCCAAACGTCTCGAACCAGTTGTCGAAGCGGGCCAAAGGAACGGGTCAAGAACAGGGCGAGCCCGATGACGAACAAGATCGGCAACCAACTCCACCAGCCCAATGGTTGATCGTGTGTAAAGGGTGGATAACGAAAGCCGTCAACTGACCTGCCCATCCACGACCAGGCAAGGAACATGGACCAACCCAGATAACTGTATGTCCAGCGGGGAACACCTTTTATCAATCCAAAAAAAAGTCCGATGAGCACAATGACATACAATGCCAGGTCAGCGTATGCGTATTTCAAATAATAATACGGATAAGGAAATAGGAATTCGGTCCTTACCAGCATACTGGCAATGCCGAACAATAGAAAAGGCAATACGCCAATCAAGGCATCCCAGACTCCTGCCCCTTCATCAATGCCTGACACCGGATCCACTTTTCCATTCGTAACCATGTTCGTTTCCTTTCTCTCGAATTCATGCCAGAATTCCCGCAGGATGTTGACCGGCAAGCCGCCCAATTCCCTTAGACAGATAAGCATCAAAACCGGGATTCCTTCCTCGACTGCCTCGTTCACCGAATCCCTGAACACGACTTGCATCTCTTCGGCAAATTCATCCCGAAAACTGCCCGGGTAAAGAAGAAGCAACTTTGAATAAAATTTTGTCAGGGACGAAATAACGAAGTTCATGCAGTCTCTACCTGCTGAGGCTGGTTGTAAAGGCGCGTAATGGTCCATCCGCTCATGACCAGCCACACGGCGCCGATGAGAAAGATAAGCGATTTATAGAATTCGCCTAGCCTGGCAAACTCAAATGGGAGACCTGCCGGGACAATATAGTAACTGAAGTATGTGGGGAACATAGCAACCAACGGCAATCCCAACGGCGCAAGGATCAAAGGAACAGAAAGTATTTTATTCTCTCTCCACGATATGATTACCAAAGCGAGCGCTCCAACGAGAATGATGGCAGCTCCGCCATATACCATGGACAGCGATGATGCTTCATTCGGTCGATATATAGCGGATATCTGCAACGCGTTTAGATATGCTTCGTTGCTGAACGTCCACCAATAACTAAGATGTCCGATCAGATTAAGAATCATGCCGAAGATCATGATGACCGCACTGATGCGTCCAGCCTTTCCATATTTGCTGCCGAGATTCCATAATCCCCATCCCAGGATCGGACCGAGTACCAACGCGCCGCTCGCGAGCCACGGCAGTGTGAAATGGTCAGCCAATTGACCGATAGTAGGTGGAGAAAAATTCCCAACGGGGATGTTGTGCCAGTATGTGCGGGCGTACGCGATGGGCAATCCACTTAGGATGCTGGCTCCCAGCACCAACCAGACCGCCTTTCGTATATCGTTGAGGCGCGTGATGGTCATGGCGGTCACCGCGCTGAGCAGGAAGAGCCAAAAGGTCAACCAGAAACGGATCTGGTTCGGGATGAATTCCATCACCGGGAACCAATACAGGATGATCACCGGCATTGCCATCAGCAGCCCTTCGATGGGATTGCGACGGCTCAACCAGTACAGGAGAGTGGCGAGACTCAACAGCAGAAGAATGAAGCGGATTCCCCTGAAAATCTGATCCGCAGTGCCGACCCAATATTGATACGGCAGAATGGCAAAAAGGAGGACTATTAAACCAACGTATCCGTACCAACTGGCGCTCCATGCGGGCCACTTACTTCGCCAGGTGTAGTAGATTGTGGCGAGAAAGCCTGCGATGAGCAGAAAAGCGAGGATGATCCCCGATGTGGCCGCCAGCTTTGTGTTTGCAAGGCCCCCGGTGATTCCGATGAAAACGGCAATCAACAGATGGGGAAGCCCCGCCCAGAACGCGTCGCCCCATGATCCCTGTTTGATTGGCACGAATTGCGTGACCTGCACATTTTCCTTCTCTCTTTGCATCTCATGCCAGAATTCCTTCAGGATGTTGAAGGGCATTCCCATGAATTCCCTGCCACAGACAATCATCAGATGGAGGCTTCCCTCTTTTGCGGTATCCATCAATGAATTCCCGAACACATCCTGCATTTCAAGTGCAAACTCATCCTTGAAACTGCGCGGGTACAGTTTCAATATCCGGGAATACGTATTGACGATGAGCTGCAGGAAAAGGTTCATGACGGGCTCTCGGAGGTGCGTTGTTGCGCAGTTGTAAGCAATGACTTCAGTCGCTCTATTTCGGCGTTGACTACTTTTCGTCCTCTTTCCGTTAATGTATAAGCCTTCCGTTCCCGGTCTGTGGGGTTTGGCTCGGGGTCACTTACTCGCTTGATCCAGCCTTGTTCGAGCAGACGCCTGAGCGCGCCATACAACGTCCCGGTGCTGAAAACGATACGTCCCTTGCTGAGCACTTTAACTTCCTTCATGATGGCATAGCCGTGCTTGGCGGAGGGGGATAGACTCAAAAGGATAAAGAAGGTGGCTTCCGTCAGAGGGGAGGTTGATTCCGATTTCATGGGATGAAATAAAGTCCTTTCTCTCAATATGTCGTCTAACGACATATTACAACTTTTTCAGACACAAGTCAATAGGTAGCTCATTATCTGTCTGTAACATATGCGGTTGGTCAATTCATTTTCCCACATTGGGGATTGTATCGAGTGCTTGTTCACGCGCCCTCTCCCACCAGAACTATGGATCCTTGCTCCTTTAACTCCGAAAATATTCCATTTCCGGGATAGGATCTTTTGTAAGGTTCAATTGCAATCAGGGTTGAGAGGAACACACAAACGAAATACATAAGCAGAATTCCCGAACTCGCTGGGAGTGCCTAACAATAAAGTATGGTCACTAATCTTCACTGGCTGGGTGGAATCCTCCCACACCTCCACTTTCACGTTTTTGGGCTTGAGGCGGAGCAGGTATATCCATTCCCCGCCCTGGCGCTCGAAGAGGTAGGTGGAATTGGCGAAACCGGAGGTCACGGCAAGATGACTCCCGTCCAGATCCACTGTCGCACCGAAGAAACTGATCTCGGGGATCGCGGAAAGGATATGCCCCGGAAAGACAAGCGCTGAGTAGAACTCGGCTTTTTCAGCATCACTTAATTCCTCCACGTGGGAGGGGAAGAAAGAAGCGAACGAACCGGGACCGGGCGGGTTATCCCAGCCTGCCGGTTTTAGAGTTGCGTGTTGCTGCCAGCCAACTTCATCACCACGTCCAAAAATGTACACCGCCCCGCTACGGCGGCTGGATACTCCGAAATCCGCAAACTCAGAAATGTGTTCCGGGCTTAGACCGATCTGATTCTCGTCCAGGTCTCCGCTCCAATCGGGCCAGCCGGGCAAACCGACTGCAAGCAGATCCGCGCCGCCTGATTCGCCTCCCAAAGTTACGGAAGCCCCAACGTTGATCGCGCCCGGTAAGAGGTAATCTACTTTCCCGTCATCCGGAAGAAATCGAAGACTCTCCTCCCATGAAGTTCCAACCCGCTCAAAAAGGTAGACCGCCACACTTCCGGTCAAAAGGGAAGCTGGATTTGGTTGACTGGGGAGAAAGAGTGCACTCACTGCCAGGGTCTCACCAAGAAGAGACATGGATGTTACATAAAGATCCCTTTCGGGACTCGTTGGAATTGTGATCTGGGCCTGTTCATCCCAGCCATCCCCATCCCGCTGATAGATGTAGACCATCCCATCGGCATCGCCACCTACCGCGAGCGTATCGCCATTCAAAGCGACGTGGGAGCCAAAAACCCTGGGTTTCATGCGGTTAAAATCCAGCCATTTCAACCGCGTCTCTTCATTTATTGGATCCAACCGGCTCGGAGTGAGTCTTGCCGTTTCGGACCAGCCATTTTCGTCATGATCGAAAACATACACCGCACCGTTATAACCGGAATCGACGGAACGCACACTTCCCGGCGCGCCGACGACGATGATGCCATCTCCCACTGCGACCGAACTTCCAAAACGCTGTCCTCCGTACAGACTCGCCTGTCCGATGAATAACTCCCGATCGCTGGCCATCAGTTGGGTTTCCTCCTGCCAGCTTTCCTGTGAAAGACGGTATACGTAAACGGATCCCGGTCCTAGTTGATTCCATTCGGACGCGCCAATCGCCAGCACATCTCCATGCACATCCACCGCCTCGCCATACCCATCCCATTGATCCTCCTTTGGAGGGGCCAGACGGATACCGCCAAGGAATTCCTCTCTCTGGCTGTCGAAGATGACATCCACTGGGGTTGTTACGGTTTCAGTGACCGAACCTCCACAGGCTGAGAGAGCAAGGATGGATAAGCAACAAATCAAATCTTTAAAAGTTCTTCCCGCTCCAATCATTTTTGCTCCTTTCCAGACCAATGGAAGACTCTTGTGAAATACACCTGTCCACGCTATGGCCTGGTACCGCTTGTCGGCTATATACACGCCTTTCCCAACGTTCCACCATATCTCTGCTCCCCAAAGCCTGGCAAGCAGCGCATCCAGGTCGCCGTCCAAGTTGGCCAGGCGGACGGTTCGAGTCTGGCTTACATCGATACTGTGATCCGAAGCGGTTAACCTGCCCGCCTGGCGCCTTTCAGTTCAGTTTTCTATCAATCAGGGCGTTGTTTCCGTTGGCTGGGATTCAGGGGCGATTTCCCGAAAGTCTATAACGGGCATCGTCCCGCCGTTACTGATAATCCACTTGCTGTTCTGGCGGAGTTCCTGGGCAATCAACACCTGAATGTACTGCTCACCCAGGGTCCCTTTTCCCTCCAGCTCCTGAAGAATAATCCGCAATGCCTCTGCCTGGGCCTCTGCAAGCCTTGTAATCTGGTAGGCCTCCCCCTCCGCTTTCTTCTGGGCAGTATAGAATTGGCTGTCTGCCAGGGTACGTTGTTGTGAGGCCTCAGCCGCCGCCTGTTCCTCAAGCTCAACTGCCACCATCCGATCTTTGATCGCATTTACCACCTCTGCAGGTGGTGAGGCGCTCTGAAGTTGTACCAGGATGAATTCAACCCCATATTGTTCCTCTTTTTCCTGCAGGATTGTGATCACTTCCTGGTTGATCTCTGCGCGACTGTGCATGACCTCGTCCATCATGCGGGTGTTGACTACATCCCTTAGCGTGCCCTGGACGAAGCCAGCGACGATTTTTTCTGGATCCAACACTTCAAGTTGATAACGCACAGGGTCAGCCACTCGATACGTATAGAGCAGCGAAACATCCATGGTAACATCATCAGCGGTCATAGCAGCGAGTTGATCGATCGTTCCTGAACGTTCGATGACAATCACTCCAATGACCGTATCCACGAAGGGGATCTGAATATGCCATCCAGGTTGGTCAACGCCGATGAATGCCCCGCCCCTCAAGTGTAGACCTCTTTCGTAGGGGCGGATTTTATAAACTGCAGCCCGCGCTAAGGAAAAGAGTATTCCCCCAACAATCAGTAAAATTATGATCAAAAGGGCATTTTTATACAGTTTATCCAGGCAACCGCGTGCGACCCGGTCTTTAACAGCTTCCCCCAAGGTATTTGCATCAATGCGAGTATTTTGTGACATGACTTACCTCCATTCGGAATTACAGGTTTCTTCGCTCTTCGCGTGTGCGTTCGCTGCAGCCGTCTCGCCCCGATGGGCTCCCAGCGCGGACGTGGTGCAGGTTTTCCTTCGGGAGAATGACATCGTGTTTCTGATGTTAGTCACTCCCTCAGACTTTCTCAACTTGGAAGAACAACAGGGCGTGGTCAGAGTACTTGTCGATCCAGGCTTTCTGCTCCTCTTCCGTCTGCTCTGTAGGCCAGCCTCGCACGTCCACATCCGAGCCGTTGAACGACGGTTTGAACTTCAACTGGTTCGATGCAACCACATGGTCTAGGTCGCTGGGTTTAAATCTGTCCGGGGGTGAACGCCCGGTCGAACATGTCATCCCGCAAGCGGCGAAGGCCAGGATAAATAAACAGGAAGTCAGACCTATGGATGTTTTTCTCACTGTGATCATCACATTTCTCCTTTCCGGGTTTATCAGCCCCGGAGGATTTTGAAACCCATCACTCACCTGGAGGCAGAGGAATGTAGTACAACCCTCCAAAATCCTTGGCCGCCACCAGCGCAGAATCATCCGGCGAGGCGATTATCCAGGGCGAAAATCCATCACCGACTAATGTCCAATATTTCTCCATTTCTCCGTCTGGCAGAGAGACCAGCGAGACGCCATGAGCAGAAGCAACGGCTAACTGAGACCTTTTGGCCAGATAGACGAGGCTGAGATGGGGATATTCGCGGGGCGTATGGCCGGTAAGCACCAGCCGAGGCTTTACAGCCTCCGGTGTATCCACCAGCACTAAGTCATATTCATCCCGGTATGTGGGCACGTTTTCCTGTTTCGCCATCTCCATCAGATAGCCGTTGGGAAACAGGAGCAGCGTATGGTGCTCGTGGTCATATACATGCACTTGCCCGGTTTGAGAATAATACAAGTATGTAGCCTGATTGCGTGGGTGGTTGAGGCACACGGCCAGATAATACCCACCCCCTTCACGGTCGATAAAAGAACCCGCGGCTGACACCTCATCGGGGTACTTGATATCCAAACCAAAGATGTCTGCCAATACATTGGTGACTTTGGGTGGATCGCTGCTGAAATCAATCACAAGTAATTCTCCCGTGCCATGTACGAGCAGTTCTTGCTCACTTAATCCTTCAATCCACGGCGCGCTCTGACCAAAATCACCCTCGAGAGTAAGACTTTTTTCAACCTGCTCGGTCGCGCCATTGATCAGGTACAGCGTACTGCCTTCCTTACTCCCGCTGCGGCCATTGAGCCGGTTAATCACCAGTCGTTCACCGCCGGGCAGCCAGGCAAAAGTATCACCATGCGCCTGATAAGGATTGGGGGTGACGCCAGGGATTGGCTGCGCCGTGAGGGTATCGCCATCCAATATCCAGTAGGCGGCTGCGCTTTTCAAGATGATTTGGCCATTTTCCGGCGCGTAGGTTTCAATTTGGGTAAAGGTCTCTGGGAAACGATCTGTTAAACGCTCGATCTCTGGCTGACAGGGCATCAGCACCACTATCTCGCTTGATGAATCTACAAATAAAAGGCGGCCATCTGGCAGCCAGGCGTGGCGTTCTCGTAACCTGTCCACAGTAGCAAACTGGCCGTCCGCTGCGCAGATTTGCCCCGTTTTTCCGTTCAGAAAATGCAGGGTCAGATTTGCAGTTTGTGCCCCGAATACGAAATAAGCGCTGTCTGGCGACCAACTGCCCGGAAAGGCAACCGCACCCTCCAGCACCGGTTGGATTTCCGTTTTGGGAATACCCACCTGGATGTCTGGCAAAGGCGTGGGCAGATGTGGCCGCATCGCGGCTGGGTCTTCCACGGGTGAGTAGTATTTTTCCTTCATTTCTGCCAACCGCTGTTCGCATTCCCAGGGCCTGGCAGGCGGCTCACCGGCGGATGCATACATACGCAGGGAAACGGGCAGGCTGAAATATTCCCGGTAAAAAGCGCCCAGTCGGTAGTAAGCCTCACCTCCCTGGTAGCACCATTCTTCTCCGGCTAAAATCACCGGCTGCTGGATAAATAGCAAATCACGGGGTATCAATTTGTCTAAAGATTCCGGATAATATCCTTCCCGCGCTTGAAACCGGTCGAGCGCCTGCACAATGCGGGCTGCCCGCTTTTCCGTGATCTCGTGATACGAGACGCGCCAGCCTGCCTCAAAGGACTGGTAGAGCATAATGGGCACAACGAGGATGAACAACAGCCCGGCCAGGCGGTATTTTCCCTCGAGCGTGACCGTCATGGCCATGCCTGCACCGACAGCGATCAACCCGGCCAATGACGAAACCAAGACACCAAATAGTCCGTCATTGGTATGATCCCACACAGACCCCCAAAAGATGGTATAGGCAAGATAGAGAAGCAGCATGGAGGCGAGGCCAAATGCGAACAGACGCACCAGGCGCGAACGGCGGGGAGCAGCATTTTCCCCCTGTACGCTCATATGCCTGAAGCTGGCAGTCATAAGCACGGCAGACAGAACAACCGCCAAAAAGGGCCAGATGTTAAAACCGAGTAAATAAACGATCCCAAGAACAACGGATGGCGAGCCGCCGGTGTAATCAAGGGGGTTGCTCATCAACCAGTTATTCAAAAAAAGACCAACGAGAGATAGCAGTCCCAACGCGGTTGCCAGCCGGCCATACCGCCTTCCGAGCGCCCACACCAGGGCCAGAAACAAAGCACCTGGCAGGACCAAATATCCCACCCCCAACTGGCTACTCCAAAGGAGACCGAACAGGATCACCATCCCCAACGCCAATGAGGCCGCCGTGATTTTGATCTTTCGGTCCGTGTGTGCCAACTCCTTCACGTCCAGCATGATGAGTGCCGAAATCCCCAATACAGAGGGAGCCAACAGGTTTGAAAGTTGGAAAAACGGCTGCTCATAGGGCTCGGTGATAAAGCGCATCGTAATAAAAAGCACCAATAGTAATAGCACTCCAACCCCCAGCAAATACAGGAGGAAACGACGCGCTGCTTTTTCTCCGTTCTGACCGCGCAGCATGACCAAGCCAGTTAGCGTGATCAAAAGGGCAGGGATCACACCTAGCTGGTTAAGAAAAGTCATAGACATGAGAGCATCCCTTCTTTTTCGAACACCTTACTTCGATGGGAGCGGAATAAAGTACAAACGATCGCCATCAGCCAATGCCACCAGCGCCTCACCTAATGGCGATGGAAAGACCGCGCTCGAGGAACCTTCGCTATCCGCCAGCTCCCAAAAGCGGATCGTTTCCCCATTTGGAATGGAAACCAGCGAGACACCCTGCGATGAACTGAAAACAAGTTGGGATGAGCCGGGCAAACATCTTGGAAATATTTGAGGGTTGCTTCGGGGGACGTGACCTTCAAGGACCAGCCGATGCTCCTCAGTCGGCCGGTCCATCCAAACCATTTCATACTCGTCCCGGTAGGTTGGAGTATCTTCCCATTTCAGCAGACGCATACATTGTCCATCCGGGAAAAAGAGCAAGGTAGAAGTATCGTGCTGGAATACTCTCACTTGTTCTGTTTCCGAGTCATATACATATGCGTCTTGATTGTGAGGGTGGTTGACCTGTACACCGATATAGTATCCATCTCCAGCGGGATTGCGGACAAAATCCATTCCGGAGAAATCAATCGGGTAGGAGAGATCCAGGAGGAAAACATCCGGGACCAGGTCGGTTATTCCAGGCGGATCGGAATGCAGATCCATGATGGTCAATGAATCTCCAAACTGGACAAGTAATTCATCCTTGTTAAGCCAATCGACAATTGGGGCATCGACATACTCGGAAGGACCCACCAGCGGGATGCTCATATCCACCTTTCCTGAAACCTCGTCGATGACGTAGATGATGGCTCCCTGACTCGCATCCTGCCCATTCATCTGGGAAATCGCAAGACGGTTTCCACCTGGCAGCCAGGCATAGCGGTCGCTCTGATATTCGAATGAAGTTGGCGTTACATCAGGAATCTGTTGGACTTCCATGTTCGTACCATCCAGCAGCCAATACGATTCCTGATTCTTCAACAAGGCGCGCCCCCCAGTTCCGTCGAATGTAACTGCCTGCGTAAACTTCACCGGATAACGGTCCGCCAGATCTTCCCTGCCATCTGCACACGGCTTGAATACCACCATCTCTCCTGCTTCGGAAACATACAGGAATCGTCCATCCGGAAGCCAGGCATAGTGCTCATACAAGCCATCCGATCTTTCCCCAGCCTTCCATTTATTTTCAGAGGCGCCACAAAGTTTGCCTGTCTGGGCATTAAGGAACTGAATGTCAATTTCAACCGGCTCAGTCGCCTCTCCTGTATGTCTTGTGGGTCCGAACACCAGGTATTCACCCTCTGGAGACCAGCTGCCTACAGTGAGCGCGTTTGCCTCCAGAATGGGCTGCACGGAAGTCCGCTGCAAAGAGACTACACTGGTAGGTAGAGGAGTGGATGCGGGAGCTGTGTTCAGCATATCGTTCTGCGCCATCATTTCAGCAAGTTTTTCATCACAGACCCAATTTTTCTCAGGGATATTTCCCGCGGATGCGTACACGCGTACGTTAAGATAAGGAGAACTCCAGTGTTCCCGGTAAACGAGACCCAGACGATAATAGTCAGAACCTGCCTCGTAGCACCAATATTGACCTGGAACGATCATGGGAAGTGGAAGCCGCCACAATTCACCCGGAACCAATCCCTCGAGTTCCACAGGATAGTTTCCCGTTTTCGCTCTATGATTTTCGATCGCCTCCTGAATACGCACGGCGCGAGCTTCGGTCATCGCGTAGTTGGAGAACCTGTTTCCAATACCAACACCTACCCGGTAAATTGAGGCGATAACCAAGACTGTGAATATCAGTGCTGACCAGGCGCGCCAGCCAGAAGAGGTCATCCCGATCACCATCCCGGCCGAGGTCGCGGCCAGGGCAGAGACTGTCAGCATAAAAAATCCACGCACACCATCGTCTGAACCGTCCCAGATCCAAAGCCATACAAACGTGTACACAAAACAGCCAAGCAGGATGACGACCAGAGTGGATCGTCCAATGATCAAGCGCCATACAACCCATCCAGATCCGCGGAGTGAATTGAGCGTGTTCGCTATCAACATGGCAAGGATCGCAATGACGAAGCCCGGGATTGCCAGGAATGCCAGTACCCCCAAGGTAGCCAGCCCACCGGGGAAGGATTCGGGAGGGATGGGCCATGATCCCATTTCCAATCCATTGAACACCACCAGGTACAGCAATCCAATCATTCCGAACAGAATAGGGTACCGGTCTCCCGCTCTCCAGACGATGAACAGGCATACCGAAATCGTGACCAGCGCAAGGCTTAGAAAGATGAATTCAGTTCGCTGCCAGGCTTCCTGCGTGCGACCTAACCAGAGGTGCGCAATAACCAGGAGGAGTAATGCGGACAAAATAATGATCTTTTGCCTTCGATGCAAGGCATGCCACTCCTGAAGATGGAGGAGGGCGACTACGATCACTCCAATCGTCACCGGGGCAAGGACCAACGTAAGCCCGTAACCAAGGCCGGGAAAAGCAATCGGCAAACTAATGAAGAGGGAAGCTGCCAACAGCCCGATGCCCGTCCATGTCAGGAACAGGAAGTATCGCCGGCTGGCTGTGACCGGATCTCCCCTTTTGCGAATCAGCGCTCCGGCAGCGAAGACCAGCGCGATTGGAATGGCGATGATTGGCAGGGTGAACAAGAACATTATTGCATGCCTTTGACTATATTGCGCGCTTGAGATACATCGCTCTGCTGAATGTAACGAGAAGAACAGGAAACAAAATGAGAATCGTGAATCGTATCCACAATTCCAGTAACCATAAGCCGCCTGCACTACCCTGGGAAGAAATCACGATCCAATTCATCAAACCATTCGGAAAAGAAATCCTGTCCAACCAGGCTCCCCAGATGCAAAGAGTTACCCCAAGAAGAAGTGCAGCAACCTGTGTTGTTGTCTCACGGCTCCGACAATAAATCAAAGCACTGACGACCATCATCAAAACAGAAAAGGCCAAATACGGCGTTCGGTTGTTATAACGGGAATCGTCGAAGGCCAGGATGATCATTAACGGCAAAGTTCCGTATAAGGCGAAGGAAAAGCGCGTCCAATCCAGAGACAAACTTTGCCCAATGCGTCGAAGCGGAATCGGCAACAAAGAAGGTTGGGGATCCGTAATGATCGCTGCGAGGGCTAGCACAAAGGATGCCAATAACATGGTAACCAGAAACAACCACAGGCTGGTTTGACGCGCCATAAGTACCTGGTAACCTAATAACAGGCCGCCGAATGGATAAGCCCAGCGCGGCAGTCCGCGCAACAACCCAAGCAGAAAGATTGGCAAGGTCAATGGTACGATGATCTTACCCAGAAATTCGATGTCACGTTGCCAGCCTGCGTTCACACCGCCGAACGGCAGATATGTGACAAGGAGAAGAAATAGCGCGGTGGTAATGAATGGGCTCAGTTCCCAAAAAACCTGTCGCCAGGAATCGCGTCCATCCGGCGGAGCAGGCGGAAGGTCGGAGGTTGAAGCGGCGTCCTGAAGGATCTGAATCCCTATCTGCACCTTCGTCCTCCACCCATCCCAATAGGCACGTGCGAGCGCCTTCGGTGTATCGCGCAATTCCCTCAAAAGGAACCTGCCCAGCCTTCCCTGAGACCCTGCCTCCTCGACGCCCTCGATGAACGTCCCGTACATCTCGTCTGCGAATTCCGCGCGGTACGCAGGTGGGTACACCTTCAAAAGCAACCGATAGAACAAGGTGAACGAACTGGCAAGATATTGTTTCATGCGATCACCGATACGGGGAACGGTCATCGGCGCTGAAACGACCATCTCCATCTCCGCGCCATACCTGATAGGAATCGGGTCCACCCACGAAAATATCCATAACACCATCGCCGGTCACGTCACCCACGGCGACAGCCTCATAGCGGTCGAATTTGATACGTTGCCCGGCCTTGAAGCGCCCAGTACCGTCGTTCAGCCAGACCCGGATCGAGGTGTAGTCGCCCAACAACAGATCCAGATCGCCATCTCCATCCAGGTCGCTCACAAAAATGGTGTGCGTCATGCCACTACTCAAGCGTTGTTTCCCCTTGGTAAAATTGCCCTGACCATCATTGAACCAGATTTCCCCGCCTCCGCGGTTGCCTACTACCGCGTCCAGAAAACCGTCACCGTTCAGGTCGCCCAGCGCCACAGTATAACTTTCCGCGTTGCCCAACCGTTTTCCGCTATCGGTAAAGTTTCCCAGTCCGTCATTGAACCAGACTTCCTTCGGTGTGGTGGGTTGAGTGCGCGTCCGGGCTTTTGCGATGAAGGCATCAGGCGTCCCGTCGCCATTCAAATCCCCAATCGCCGCCGCGCTTGGGGGCTCTGATCCAAGGCAGGGGCGATGATCGGAAAACAGGGTTGAGTAGTTCATCATGGTCGATCCGCCGCCGCAACAGCCCGCGATATAGCCCTCCGACATACCATCACGATTCCCATCTCGTATGGCAAAGACCTGACTTGGCGCCCCTTCTGAATAGACAGGAAAAACAAAATCGGAAGGTACCTCAGCGCATTCTGTTATCAGTTCCCCTCCCATCTCTCCCTCCTCGAAATTGATCAAGATGGCGTCCAAAGAGCCATTTCCGTCCAGATCACCCAGCGCAAGCGCGTAGTTGTGCATCAATAATTCCCTGTTCGATGTAAAGTTGCCTGTCCCATCATTGAAGATAATACGGTGCATTTGATTGGTGACCAGATAAGCATCCTGATGAGCATCTGCGTTCAAGTCGGCAAGAAAAACATGTATAACGCGAAGCGCTGTCTCATCCCTAAAGGGAGGAAGTAAATTTTGAAACAGTATGAAAATCCCCAATCCCAGCAGGCACAGGCAAACTAGCAGAATAGCCGAACGCGGCACGCTTTTCACCACCTTGATCATACTGCCTGCCAGCCGCGGCAGACCGTTCATGTATGCTCCTTCGCCACGCGTTGATTTGCCGCGTTGAGCAATTTATTCAAACGGGCGATCTCGTCTCTCAGCACTCGGCGTCCGTGCTGGCTGAGTTTGTACACCTTGCGGTCGCGCGCATTGCCTTTCGGGTCGGCATCATCCAATCGCACGATCCAGCCCTGGTCGAGCAGGCGTTTGAGCGCGCCATATAATGTGCCGGTGCTGAGCGCAATCCGCTCCTCGCTGAGCACTTTAACTTCCTTCATGATGGCGTACCCATGCTTGGGTGCTGGGGACAGGCTCAAAAGGATAAAGAAAGTGGCTTCCGTCAGATTGGATGTTGATTCCGATTTCATGGGATGAAATAAAGTCATTTTCGCTCAATATGTCGTCTAACGACATATTACAACTTTTTCAGGTAAAAGTCAACAGGGTGCACATGATAAAATCCCATCCATGTAACAATCTCTAATCTCCAGTTTCCATTTCTAATTATCTATCGCTCACTTGTCTCCCTCACTCACTTTCATCTTTATCACCGTCTTCGTTGACCTGCTGGGCTACGGCATCATGTTGCCGTTGCTTCCGTTTTATGTGCAGGCACAGGACGGCGGCGCAGCGATTGCAGGCGCGCTCAGTTCGTTGTATGCCTCCGCCCAACTTTTTGCAGGACCAGTCCTCGGTGCCCTCTCCGATCGTTTCGGCAGGCGACCTGTCCTGCTCATCTGTCTGTTCGGGACTTCATTGGGCTATCTCATGCTCGGGTTGGCGGATTCGCTCCCGTTAATTTTTCTCGCTGTTTTCATTGATGGACTAACAGGCGCAAACCTCACGACCGCGTATGCTTACATCGCCGATGTTACCACTTCAGAAAACCGCGCGCGTTGCATGGGCATGGTCGGTGCGGCATTTGGGCTGGGACTCATGGCGGGTCCGGCCCTCGGTGGTTTACTCAGCAAATATGGGTTGTATGTCCCTGCTTTTACAGCGTCCGCAATCGCTTTGGGCAATGTGATCTTTGGTTTCTTTGTCCTGCCCGAATCGCTTCCACCCGAACGGCGCGAGTTCAAACCTGTGTCGCAAATGTTCAACTGGATGAATCAGATCACAGGTCTCTTTCGCCAGGCGAACATTCAAAAATTCCTCATCGCGCTCTTCCTGCTCAATCTCGCTTTCGCAGGCTTGCAGGCAAATTTCCCGCTATATTCCAACCAACGCTTTCAGTGGACGCCAACCCAAAACAGTTATTTTTATCTTTACGTTGGCATTTGCGCCGTGTTCATTCAGGGATTTTTGTTCGGCAAATTGCAACCGCGCTTCGGTGAACGCAACCTCTCCCTCTTCGGTTTGACCTGCATGAGCATCGGCCTGGCGGGTATGGCGCTCGCCAACGCCGCATGGATACTCTATCCAGCTGTCACTATTATTGCTCTCGGCACAGGCACGAGCATCCCGTCACTCACCGCGCTTGTGTCCCTGCGCGTCTCTGAAAGCGGTCAGGGACGATTGATGGGTGGCACACAAACCCTGCTCAGTCTCACCAGTATCATTGGTCCGTCAATGGCGGGCATTGTGTTTGAGTTGATCGCATATTCCGCACCGTATTTTTTGGGGAGCCTGTTTTCTATTTTTGCTTTGATGATCGCGTACATGTCATTGCGAAGGAGCGAAGCGACTGAAGCAATCTCCGACTCGTGAGGAGATTGCTTCGTCAGGAAAAGCACCTTCCTCGCAATGACATCCCTAAACCACATCACGAATCACACGCACCGCAGCTTGAATCCCGTTCTCCAAACGTAACGCGTCGCTGAGGCGTTTTGCTTTTTCGCGCATCTCATTATCCCGGAGCGCTTGTTGAATTGCGGCCGCGAGTTTGATGGCGCTCAACGCGCGCTGTGGAATCGGCTTGGGTCCGACTCCAATTTTGTGCAAACGTTCACCCCAAAAGAATTGATCAATCGCGAGTGGAAGAGTGATCGTGGGAATCCCTGCATGCAGGCTTGCGGACATGGTCCCTGCGCCGCCGTGATGGACCGCGACGCGTACGTAACGATATAACCAGTCGTGCGGTGCGTACTCGATGGGAAATATCCTTTTCGATTTGATCTGCGCGTGCCATTGGGTTGGGACGGTAAAGACAACCTGCGCATCGGATTGATCCAAAGCTTCTTCCAAAATCTTTATGATGTGTGTGAAGTCTTTTGTGCCAGGGGTCCCAAGACCAATTGCAATTGTATTTTCTGAGAACCGATCAATAAAATTTATAAGTTCATCTGGAGGATTCCATTGTTGTGCGGGAGAACGCCAATACCCTGTGATGATCTGCTTTTCATTCCAATCGGGTGGACGCGGGACGATGTGCTCACTGAATCCGTTCAGAGTGAGGGGTTGATGAGGAAAAGGTCGCAGGGAAGGGTCAAGCCAGTGAGCGCGCGGCAGGTTGAAGTCCGCATGACGCGAGCCGTTGATCTCCCGTCGCCACGAAAGCCATATCCCTTGAGTCACGATCCAATGCGTGAACCAGTTGCCGATCCCCAAAGAAGAATAACGAAAGGGCAAAAGCGCGGATGGGAATTGACGTGTAGGCGCGAGAGGTTGTAGCACTGCGCAAACCGCGGGGATGTGCAAACCTTCCGCGATGTGTATACCCCAGAGGGTAGCTAAGCCGTAAATGAGGATGTATGAGCCGCGGCATGCATCTGCAGCGGTGTGTAACATGCATGCGTAAAGCGGGCGCGCTTTGGTGATGAAGTCTCGTGTGGCGCGTAACGAGTTGATGAAGTTGCTTCCAATGGTGAGCGGATCGCCTTGGTTGATCATCAGGTCAGATGGGTTGCCTTCGAATGGCGCAAAGGGGAGGCCACTTGATTCGACAAGTGATGCGAATCCCACCGGCGCGGCGATGCGGACGTTGTATCCCGCGTCGCGCAAACCAAGCCCGAGGGCGATATAGGGAGTTACATCGCCGATTGTGCCACTGGTGAGGAGTGTAATAGTTTTTGTCATGAGCGATTCGGTGGTCGAGTAGACCCGCATGCTATTGCGGGACGTATCGAGGCTACCACTAACCGAAAGCACTCTTGTTATTTGTTGGTCTCGATACGGCGGACGAGCAATGCCTACTCAACCAACGATTATATTTCTCAAATACCAAAAAACGATACTCAATGACCTTCCTATGCAGGCATTGTTGCAGCGCCATACTCCCTAGCATGGACGGAAGAATGGCATGTTTGATCGGTAAATGATTTCCAACGAAGTGAAGTGTACGTGCGAGAAGATCAGGAAGACTGCGTAAGTGGAGATTAGGCGTCAGGTCATCATTTTTGATCAACTCCAAATTATTTTTCTCTGCGAATGTAACGGCTTGTTCGACAGTCATTACGCCGGGCACGTACCATCCATCCATATACGCTTTCAACCATTTCGTTTCGTTGTGAGAAAGTGGACGTGTTGCTTGATAATCATCCACGAGAATTAATTTCCCGCCGGGCCGAAGCAGGCGGCTCACTTCCTGGAAATATTTTTCCGGTTCCCGTGTGTGGACAACTGCCTCCACCGAATAGATTGCATCCAGTGTTTCAGTTGCAAGCGGCACGGATGTGAAATCACCTTCAACAAAAAGGATTTGATCACTCATTCCCGCTTGTTTTGCGAATTGAGCCCCCAATTTTGCCTGTACCGGGCTGATTGTTATTCCAAATGCAGGGGCTGGTTTCTGCAAACGTGGAATGATATAAAACAAACCTGCTCCAACCCCACAGCCCAGATCCGCAATGTGTGCGTGAGTTGGTACAATCGATTCGATCTCCAGGCGAATACGGTCGTTGGTTACGTTGAGGGACTCCTCAAGTGTCTTGACACCATCTGGCCATAGGGAACGGTGCATATTTTGTGCTTTGTGTAAATTATTGAAAGCAAGAAATAGCCGCGTATTTTGGTCGTAGTATTCGCGGACGGAGTTGTTTGTGTTGGGCATGAAAAAATTATAACCGCCCCTTCCGCCTGTTTCTTTCACCGTTTATACTGACGCCATAGTCAACTCTCAACGTGGAGTATTATCGAATCTTGAGGATCATTTCCTATGCCCATCAAACCGTGGAAAATATTGGAATCAACGTACCTGCGTCAAAGATTCCGGCTGGACAAATGTGAACTACCCAATGGAAAACTGATGGAAGCAACAATATTTGAATTTAGCTCGTGGGCAAATATCCTTGCACTCACAAAAGATCATGAAGCGGTGTTGATCAAACAATATCGTCATGGGGTTCAGGATGTCTTGTGGGAGATCCCTGGTGGGGTGGTAGAGGAGGATGAGATTCCATTGGAAGGAGTAAAGCGGGAACTGCTTGAGGAAACAGGCTATACAGCCTCCGAGTTCATTCAGGTGGGAATGGTATATCCCAACCCTGCCTTTCAGACGAATACAATGTACTGCTTCCTGGCTTTGAATGCTGAAAAAGTAACCGGACAAAGGCTTGATGATGGAGAGGATATTGAAGTTCATCTTGTCCCACTCGATGAATTAATGGCAATGACAAAACGCGGGGAATTCCCTCATGCCTTGCAGGTCGCGGCATTATTTCATGCTTTTGCCTATATGGATCGTATCCGCTAGTTCATATTATTTGGGATGTTTTCATGAGAACTCGTGCAGGGATTGTACTAATCGAAGATAACAGGGTCGCGCTGATCGAACGTCACCGCGCCGGATTGGATTACTTCGTGTTCCCCGGCGGTGGCGTGGACAAAGGTGAAACGCCCGAGCAAGCCGCCATCCGTGAAGCGATAGAGGAGTTGGGAGTCGAAGTTGCGATCAAACAAAAGGTGGCGATCATCCACTTTGACCAGAGTACACAGGTCTATTTTTTAGTGGACCGAGTCAGCGGTGAGTTTGGGACAGGCACTGGCGAAGAGTTCACTGACTCTGATCCGCGTGACCCGCAGGAGGGAATTTACATCCCGATCTGGATGCCCATCGAGGAAATACCCCAACACGGGAAGGTCTTTCCATCTGATCTCGCGAAGTTGGTTGTGAAAGCAAAAGCGGAAGGCTGGTCAAATGAGCCAGTGATTGTCTTTGAACCGACGAAATGAAAGCTACTCCAACCGAAGTTGAGAACTATCTAAAATTGCTCGAAGAAACGCCGCGGCGAATTCGTACCCTATCCAAAGGGATTGACGGGGCGTGTTTGCAATTTCGACTGGATAATAAAACCTGGTCCGCGAACGATATTCTTGCGCATCTCCGTTCCTGTGCGGATTTGTGGACTTTTTCCATTTATGCGATGCTTGCCGAGAATGTGCCAGTGCTTCCCGATATCAACGAGCGCAAGTGGGCAAAAGCAACTCGTTATGCGGAAATATCTTTTCAGGAGTCGTTTCAAGCTTTTTCAATTCAGCGCGAAAACTTGTTGCATGTTCTCAAGGATTTGCCATTTGAATCATGGGAACGCTCGGCGATCATTTTCGAACGTAAACACACGATCTTCACCCAGATCCGCAGGATGACGAAACACGAGAATGAACACTGCGGGCAAATCGAAAGTTTGCTACAATAGGCTTATGAAACCGATGTTGAGACACAGGGAATTAATCGTTTCTCCCTGCGCCTTTTGATTTAATGCTTGTCTCAATAAACTGTTGGATTAATTTGAGGCTGAGATTCAAACTTCCAGTCTGGATGTTTGTTGACGAATTGCCACGAAATGGGAAGGAGTTTCCATCTGATCAGACACAGTTGGTGGTGCGATCAAGTTCAAATCCGGGAGTGACGCGGAGAAGCCGAGGTTTTGGGTGGATGGCAACATCCACGCCTTCAATTTTTGGAAAAGGAGATCGGTCCCTTCCTGGATTGTGTAGCACGCTCTGATCTCACCGAAGCTTGCCCTGTGGGAAACAAAAGTCACCACATTTTTGGGGGAACTTTATTATCTTCCCTTCGTCATGGTATTAACGTCGAATAATCCACTTCCACGGAGGAAACCATGAAATCTCGAACTGCGCTATTCACATTGATCGCCATCACGGCAATGATCGTGCTTGCCGCATGTGGGGCGGCACCTGCCGCGACCGAAGCCCCGCCAGCATATTTCTCTGACGCTTCTGGGGCACCCGCCGAACCTGCCATGGAACTCCCTGCCCAGCCTGAAGCATTATCTAAATCGGGGGAGGGATTTGTTGCCCCAGAGTCTTCGGATGCAGTAGTAGTTCAGGCCCTGCCTACGATGGCGCCCGCGTTTGAGATCAACAATCAGAATGGGGAGAACATTGTTGTGCAAAACACCAATCGCAAGATCATCAAGAATGCGGATGTCCGCCTGCTGGTCAAGGATACGGATGTTGCCATAGACCGCACGACACAGATCATCGGCGACCTGGGCGGATATATTATCAGTTCACGCGTCTGGTATCAGGATTACTATGGAAACAACCTGAAATATTCCACCATGACCATAGGCGTTCCCGTCGATGAGTTCGAACACATGCTCACCCGCCTGCGCGAATTATCCATCCGGGTGCTGGATGAAAATGCCTCCGGCGAGGATGTGACCGACCAATATGTGGATTTACAGTCCGAACTGCAAAACCTGGAAGCCACGCGCGCCCGCATCCAGGAATTCCTCAAGGATGCAAAGACCGTTGATGAAGCTCTGCGCATCAACCAGGAACTGGCGAACATCGAATCGCAAATCGAACAGATCAAGGGACGAATGAACTATCTCGCGGATCGTTCATCCTTCTCGACGATCACCGTCAACTTCGAGCCTGAATTCCCGATCCTGACCCCCACGCCGACGCCGACGATCACGCCCACTTTTACGCCGCGTCCCACTTCCACACCCATTCCGTGGAAACCCGGTGAGACCTTTAATGAAGCGAAGAGCACAGTCACTGTTGCGTATCAGGGCATCATCAACTTCCTGATCTGGATGGTCGTGGTGGTGATCCCGGTCCTTGCGCCGTTTGGCTTGGTCCTATGGGGCGGGTGGAAATTAGTAAGCCGCAGACCGAAGAAGCCGAGTGCGTAAAAAAGTGATCAGTAATCAGTGAGCAAGTAATCGAGTAAATTGAAAACAGGGACAGCGCGTAAGGTGCTGTCCCTGTTTTATTGTTAAATTTGTGTAATGAATAATCACCGAATAGGAAATGTTCTTTATACTATTGATAGTAGACTCTCTGTTGTTAGGAGAAGCTTTTTACAAAGATCTTCATCAATACCATCATCTTGTCCCATGTGTACAAGTTTATTCCGCTTTTTGAATAAAATAGCCAATTCTGCTTTGAGTGCTTTAAACTTGTTTTTGCCGATTTCATCAAGAATTTCAGGGAAAAATCTGTCGATGTATTGATTGACGTTTGCCATTTCAACGTATTCAATTAATTTGAGGCTTAGTTCGCGGGGAAGTTTCTGGACCACAGAAAATCTCATAAATGTTTCACATGCCATCGCCATGTCGATTACAGATCTCCTGAAGTCTCCAAGTTCAATGTTTTCTTTTGCGTCGTGTTTCAACTCAACAAAAATTGGTGGCTGAGAACCTGATTCGAGTTTTGACTGAATCTCCTGCCATTCGTCGGGTTTGATAGTCTTATATCCTTCAACATGGAAGACCCCTCCTCCAATCCAGATTTTATGTTTACTTTCATCGTCAAAGAGGCGTACACTCCAATCGATTAGCTTTTCAATTTGTCGGCGCCCAATTCGAGAATCGTTTTTTATCCATCTGATAACTCGAATCCAATACTCAAATGCCTCTTCTGCAATAGATTCATGATTTGTTGCAATTTGATTAAGTTCCTTTTGCTTTTCATTAGATAATATTTCGTAAGCGTTTGCATTGCGGTTTAACACTTCAGATGGGATTGATGTAATGATAGGTATTGACACTTCTACATCTACCTTGTGAATATCATATTCTAAAGGCTCATCATCTGTTGCTCGTCGTGACCCAACTGATACAACTTCATCGTATCCTTTTCCTCTGTCGACCTGATCAATACTTGGAATTCTTATTGTAACAAAGCTATTTTGGAAGGAGAATTCATGTTCAGCTCCTAGGATTTCAGGCTTCACTACCAAGCCTGTTGTGAGAAACCTATTCCAAGATTTTATTTTTACTTTTCGCGTTTCCATAGTTCTTCCTATCAGATAAATGCAGTAACAAACAATGCTACCATCACTCCAAACGCGCCGCATGCAAAATTGACCCAGTCATTATCCAGCCACTTCCAGCCGCGGAGTTGAACCGTTTCCGTGCCGCAGGTGTGGAGTGGGTGCTTCTCGGTCTCCTTTTTGTGAGCAGGGCAGTAGTACATGGCTTGCACAGTCGCGCCGAGTAACGAGTCAAAGAGCGAGCCGCCTAGCCCAGCCAAAGTAATTAGAGGAAACAATGACCAGTTGCCAGCAAACAGTGCCGCGGGCAACGCGATAACGGATGCACCCAACAGCGACGCGAGCATTCCAAATAACGAGACCCCGCCCGAGGTCCCTTTTTCGACGCGCTTTCTCAAGTCCGTGATCATGCGCGGCGGAGTCGGATTCAGGACTCCCAACTCGGTCGCCCATGTATCCGCATTGACTGCCGCAAGGGACGCGGCGAATTCCACCCAGCCGATGCTTGATTCCGGATTAAGCGCGTGGATCAACACGAAGGCAGTTGCCAGTCCACCATTACCGAAAACCTGACCTGCGTCACGCTCGTGTCCCTTTGAGTACTTTTCATTGAGCCCCTGCTTACGTTTCTTGAACGCACGACTTAATCCCGATGATGTAATGAAGAACAGGAGCAATAGAATTGCCCATTGCAGACCACCCATGCCAAAGATGATCGTGCCAACAAGTGTCGCCGCAACGGCTCCGCTTGTGCTGAGGCTGCGTGCGCGATAAGCAAGATATGCGATGATGATTGCAAGGACGAAGCCGATGACGATTTGCATCAAATGGGGGTGGTGACCAGGAATAATACAGCCATGAGGAAAAGCAACGCGCAGAGCGTGCTTGAAATCCAAATGATGAACGCCAATGGTCGATGATTTTCCCAGCGATAAAAATAAAGACCGGCAAAAAGACCCGTGATAAACATCAGTGCGCTGATAAGCGGGAGCAGGATCAAGCGGACTGAGGATGTCGTGTTGTTGGGAGCACCGAAGGCATTGAACCCAAACGGAACTTGTGTGAGCGATGGGATAAGAATGCCCACCCACACAACGAGACCGAGATTTAGCAGGAATCCGCTCACCCATAGGAAGCGCGCGGCTGGACTCTCCCATGCCTGCGTGAGAATAAAGGATGGGTAAACGGATTTCGGTTCGGCAGGCATGAGGCTTCCCAATTCGGTCGCGCGCGCAAACGTGCGGACGAGCGATGCCGCGTCCCTGGGAGAGATGGCAAAGATGCGTTTCGATGTGGCAATCAAGATCAGGTTTCTTGAGCTGGATGCGATAAATTCAACGAGTCCGAGATCAGGGTGGCGGCGTGTGCCGAGAACAGCACCAGGCAAGCGAAAGTGCGGGAGCAATAATGGGCTTGTCAGGTCGGACGCGGGTCGCACCCATTCGATGTCTGTCAGCGGAATATCTTCCACGCGCAACCCCCACAACATGGCGAGACTGTCGCGGTCGATGTAATAGTCCGCCCGTTGAAGGGCGTAGGCGCGATACCCAAAGAAGGGAATGGGTGCAAAGGCGAGCAATGCCGTCAACAGATAAATTACGAACGAAGGTCCGACTTGTGACCGCGTGAGGTTCAAAAACCCAAAGCCGGAAACACCTGCCAGCACGAGGAGGATGATCCCGTGCACGATGAGCCCAAATCTTCTGGAAGGAGGGAAATGACCGACTTTGGTGTTGTTCATTTTATGTTCTGTAGGGGCGACTTGCCGAGTCGCCCTTACAGTTTATTTCAAGAAGGAATTTAATATCTCAACGAGATTCTCAATCGACACAAGCCTGTTTTCTTTTTCCTTACGCGGTTTCAATTCTACCATTCCCTCTTTCAATCCCTTCTCTCCCACTGTCACGCGGATGGGACAGCCGATCAAGTCCGCGTCATTGAATTTGACTCCCGCGCGTTCGTCGCGGTCATCGAATAGAACAGGGATGTCAGCACTTTGGAGTGTGTTGTAAATTTCTTCCGCTTTAGCGTGTGTATCCATTTCCTTGCCAGGGACCTGCATCAGGTAGACATCGAATAGCGCGGCGGGATGGGGGAGAGTCAAACCTTTGGGATCGTGATACGTTTCGGCGAGAGCGAGAAAAATATTCTCGAAATTAAACTCTCTGCGGGTAGCCAAACTAATCACAGATAAAACCAATAAAGAATTTCCGCAGTTAGTACAAGCATCACCTTCTTTTGCCTGGATCAGATCCGCGATGATCTCTGCCGAATAATCGCGTCCGTATTTGGTGTTCTTGAAATGATAATTTGCCTCATTCGCGCCCGCGACGAGATTCTGTGACTGCGGGATCAGGTCATCCACGACGATCAACGCGTCTTTCAACCCGATGGCTGACGCGTATCCCGCTGACGCGCCTGCGCTGATGATTTCCTCCGCCGTTGCCGGGCGGACCTCGCCAACCTGCGCGGCGAGTTTTGCGTCGCTGAGTTGCATATCCCCGCGTACCACGACGAATATGAATTTGTTGTCACTTACACGCGTGTACATCAATGCTTTGGCAGTCTTCTCTTTTGGGATGCCGAGGTAATTTGTAAGAGACTCAATCGTGTTGCAATCGGGAGTTAAGACTTTTTCAAGCGGAAGTTGTTCCTCCTGCGAAAGTGCGGATTTGGCAAAGCGCGCCAGTTCAAGTCGCTCCGTATATTTGCACGAGGGACAATGCGCAACTTCAATCGAGCCTGATGCGATGGGCAAGAAGGATTCGTTCTCGTTTCCAATGGTTGGCAAGGAAAGAAGAAAGAGGAAAGATTCAGTGTGCGGTTTGACGAGTTTACGCAAATGATCGAGCATGTGTTCGCCTAATTTCGTCGGGGCGTTTTCACGCGTCAAATATCCCGCACGGACTAGGAAGGAGAATCCTTCTGTCCGCGCGTTGTTGGGTGCTTCCCGTTGTGTTTGGATTTGGAGGTCGCGGTATTTCATAATTTGAAAAGACTCTAAAGGTCTCAAAGACCTTTAGAGTCTGCACTACTCTTCTTTTTTCTTTCTGACAAGTTTTCGTGTTGTCCCGCCGGTGACCGGTTCAGGGACGACGATCGGCGTCGACGCGATGGATTCCGCTTGGGCCGCCTCGGAAGGTGTGGTCTCGGGAGCAGGCTCGAGGTCCAGTTCGACCGTTTCCTCCATCCGGATCTGACCGCGCAGGAACGCGCCTTCCTCCGTCACGAACGCGGTGGTGACCACATCCCCCCAGACGCGACCGGAGCCGCGGATCTCCAATTTTTGAGTCGTGATGTTGCCGCGTACCGCGCCCGCGACAATGACCGCGTTGGCGCGCACGTTCTGGCAGGTGACGCGTCCCGTCTCACCGACGACCAGCATGCCGCGCAATGCAATCTCACCTTCGAACGCGCCTTCGATGCGGACGCCACCCGAGCCGTTGATGGACCCATGCCAGATGACTCCCGACCCAAGCACCGACGTGATGCGCTCGACGGCTTGAACGGGCTGTTGTGTTTCAGTAGAGATGGTATTACGTTTGAACATATTGAGTCAATTTTACCTTGAAATAAGTATACAGGTACACAAGGATACAGGTAGATAAGGAAACAATGCACAAATAAAAAAGACACGCAAGCATTTTCTACTCACGTGTCTGCCTGCCTACTGCCCCTCGCTCTTCTCTTCCTTCGCACTGATCTGCACGCCGATCGTATTGAATCCCGAATCGACATACAACACCTCGCCTGTAATGCGCCTGGATAGATCCGATGCGAGGAACACCGCCGCATTGCCCACATCTTCGATCGTCACGTTCTCGCGCATGGGGGACATATCCGCGAAGTGCTTGTACATGTCACGGAAACCGCCCACACCCGCGGCCGCCAGGGTGCGGATTGGCCCGGCAGAGATCGCGTTCACGCGAATTTTTTCCGGACCCAGATCATATGCCAGATACCTCGTGGATGATTCCAACGCGGCTTTTGCCACGCCCATCACGTTGTAATGAGGTGCGACCTTTACCGAGCCATAATACGTCAGGCTCATGATCGAGGCGCCCGGATTCAAAATGGAATGGAATGCGTTCGTCAACGCGACGAACGAAAACACGGAAATATCCAATGCGTTCTTGAATCCTTCGCGGCTGGTTTGATAATAGGGTCTGCTCAATTCGTCGCGTCCCGCGAAGGCGATCGAGTGCACCAGCACATCGATCCTGCCGAAATGGTCCGCGGCTTTCTCTGCCACCGCCGCGATCTGCTCATCCTTCGTCACGTCACATTCTTCGAGCCATTTGCAACCAATCTGCTCTGCCAGTGGCTTCACGCGTCGTTCGAGCATTTCGCCCGCGTAACTGATGCCAATGTTCGCACCCTCGCGATGAAACGCCTGCGTGATTCCCCACGCAATGGACTTGTCATTTGCGAGCCCAAATACCAATGCATTCTTGCCTTCGAGTAATCCCATTGTTCCTCCGTTTATTTTATGTCATTGCGAGGAGTGGCGCCGTGGCGACACAATCTCCTCATCGTGTAGGGGATTGCTTCGCCAACGAATGGCTCGCAATGACATGTCCTTTCACCAAAAATCGCCACGGCTTGGATAGCCACGGCTCCGGCGTATTATTTAAACCCACACGTGCGCCAATCGTCACGCTCTGATTTGGGACTTTTACACCCGCTTCGATCCATAAGCCGCCAGTTGATTCCGTTAAATCAACCCCGTTCTCACTTTTGGTGATCCCCATTGCCTGGGTCAACTTCCCGGGACCAAAAGTATCGCGTCCACTCCTCCGCGCGGACATGATCTCTACGCCCTCGATCGGCTGGATCGCCCGTATAAGCACCGCCGCAGGGAATCCCTCGCGCTCGGTGACCGCGTTCAGCATCCAATGATTCCCATACGTGAAGTAGACGTATGCATGTCCCGGCTCTCCAAACATGACTCGTGTTCGTGGCGTAAGTCCTGCTTTCGCATGACAGGCTAGATCCTTTTCACTGATATATGCTTCGGTTTCAGTGATGAGACCCACTAATTTTAAGCCATCCAGAATCCGAACCAACCGCGCACCAATGAGTTCACGCGCGACGGTTAAGGTAGGGCGGTTGTAAAAGGAACGGGAAAGAATCATTCTTACCACGAAGGTTTAGGCCTTAAACATTGTGCACTTCGTGTCCTTTGTGTTTAATCACTTAAATCTCGGATCGCGTTTCAAAGTTAGTCGAAGCCCCTCTGCCAGAGAGATCGAGGAACGATAGTTTAATTTTTGGCTGGCAAGCGTCAAGTCCGCGCAGAGGCGGGAGACGCCGCTCGAAGTCTGGGAGTTATAAAGCACTTCTGCATCATTTCCGGTTGTATCCTGAACCGCTTTGACGAGATCACGGATGCTCGTCTCTTTCCCTGAACCGACGTTGATGGTGAGACCGTTAATGTTTGGCGCAGTCGCCGCTGCGACCATTCCGCTGATCACATCGTCCACATAGACGTAGTCGCGCGTCTGACTCCCATCGCTGTGTACAACCAGCGAGCCGCCGCGTAACGCCTGCTTCAAAAAGTGTGGCACAACGGGCGGATGCGATGGAGGCAGGTGTTGACCCGGTCCATAAGCGTTGAAGATGCGCAGGCTGACAGTTTCGATTCCCCACAATCCGCCGATCGTGCGGACGTAATATTCCGCCGCGAGTTTCGAGACTGCGTACGGCGAGCGCGGATTGGGCGTGACAGATTCTTTCAGTGGTTGTTCGCTGATGTCGCCGTAAACAGCCCCGGACGATGCGAGAACGACGCGTCGCACGCCCACATCGCGCATGGCCTCCATGAGTGCCACCGTCCCGCCGACATTGACGTTGTTGTAATCGCGTGGATACAAAACGGATTCAGGCACCGAGACGCGCGCTGCGAGGTGATAGACCACATCCACTTCCTGGAGGAGAGTCCACAACTTGGGGCGGTCGCTCACGTCCCCGCGTGTGAAATGGACATCGGGCGCGAGCGCCTGTGGGTCACCCGTGGAGAGATCGTCGAGACCGCGCACCTGATGTCCCTCGCGGGCGAGTTGGTTTGCAAGCGAAGAGCCGAGAAACCCCGCGGCCCCGGTGATGAGAAAATTCATAGATTTATTATACGGGGAATTCAAGAAACTTGATTAGTCTAATAAACCAGATGCCATCAGGACTTGTTGCGACCAGGTATTCGACTTCTCAGAAATCTGTTTTCTTTGACCAGCATCAAGCCAGATTTGATTCAATTTGATCTGCCAAAGGGCAAGCTCCACCTGCAATTCAACCAGTTTTGCCGCGGTTTCAATCTCTGTTTCCCGGGCCGTCCACTCGATAAAATGTTTGCTCTCGTCAATCAGGCTCTCAACCAATACTTCGTTATTTTCATTATTCGCAAATGACTTAATGCGACTCAAATTTGCGGCTAACCCGCCCAGACGGACGGATACCTCATCGCGTAAGTAGCGTTCACGAAGTGCTGACCAATCTTTCATATTCCACCTAACAATTTTCTGGTAATTTGCTCAACTTTGGCTCGGAGTGCTGGATCTTGAAGTTCCAATGAGCGGTTGTTCTGGCGCGGTCTGATGTTGATAAGCGACTCAAACGTGATTTCCTGCGTGTTGGGATTCCAATCTGCGCCCCAAATGGATTCCTGTTGACTTCCATCATCTAGCAGGACTGCTTCGCAATCGGCATGCATCGCGCCGCCACCAGCCAAAATTTCGTGTTCGACATCCACAGCGAGTTTTATATACGTTTCAAGCACTTCCATCATTTCCTTTAATTGTTCTTTGGTTGCACTCTCACGAATGATGTGTATCATGAATTGATTGTACACGACTTTATAAAGACTTCGGCGGTTTGGATTAGAGTTACCTTCAATATTGTGCGATGGCTTCATCTGCAAATGGACGCCCGCTCTTTCGATAGACGCGAATCAGTTCATTCACATCGAAGGGAACGCGGCGGAACTCAAGGCTGGTCTGACCATCTTCAATCGTCAGGATCGCGTATTCCGCCCAGGGGTCGGCATGGAATTGATCGTCAGGCTGGTTATGGCTGTATGCAAAGCCAACACTCCCGGGATTGAAAAAGAAAAGTTCACCGTTGCGCCGGATTTGCTGGGCGTGAGTATGTCCGCCAGTCAGTATATGATCGGCATACGCACCAAGAAATTTATGAAATTCCTCCTGTGGCGCGGTGGGAAGGATAACATCGTCAAACGAGGCGGGGGAGCCGTGAAAACATAATACGTTGAGGTCGCCTTCGAGATTCAGCGTAATGGTTGGTTGGAAATTAGAGATAAAGGTGCGGTCATCCTCGCTGAGCTGTGATAGTGACCAGTCTCGAATTTCACCCATCTTTTTGAGGCGTTCAGGCGGAATCCCCTCGTCGCCCGTTTCGGTGCCGCTTAATAACCACGCGTCTGCATTTCCCATCACAACAGGACAACTCAACTTGCGCAGCCGTTGAACGACGGCCGCAGGTTGTGGTCCGCCCTGGATCGCATCGCCGAGGCAGACCAGTTGATCGACCTTCTGCTTTTTTATATCAGCATCAACGGATTCGAAGGCGACGTCATTGCCATGCATGTCAGAGAATACTGCGATTCGCATAGAGAGTTCTCCTAATCAGGTATGGTTGTAACCATATTCACATCAGGTACATCGGAAAGTATACGATGCCACTCAAGCGTGGATAGTGGCGCGCTGAGGAGTTGACCATTCGATAACACGGCAAGCAACTCATCATCCGCTTGAACGAAGCGTTCGACCATACCGCGTCGCCACGGGACTTTGAGTCCGTTCGAGGCCAGTGACCAACTCTGGCCGCCGTCATGAGTCGCTTCGATCCGGCCGTTGCTATCCACACCATCGGCGGGACTCAAGATCAAATGCTCGGGATCAAGCGGATCGACCCAGACGGCCCGGCAGTAGCAATCATAGTTATAAGTCCAGGTCCTGCCACCATCGTTCGAGCGATAGAAACCTTCGCCTGTGGGTGCGTAGACCAGATCGGGCGAAGAGGGATGAACCGAAATTGAATGAACATCGGGATAGATAAACGGCTCGGGCGGACCCGCGAGATCAGGCTTGCCATCACTGCCTTCTGCCAGCCGCCAGGTTTCGCCGTTGTCATCGGAACGAAGAACACCTCCGACTTCGACCGCGGCATAGGCGCGGGACCCATGGAAGGCAAACCCGCGCACACAGCCCGCTTCGGGCGAATAGGGCAGGGACCACTTGTGTTTATCACGCAGTCCCGCGACTTCGGGACATGCGCGCCAGGATTCGCCTCCGTTATGTGAGACAAAGATATTGGCGGGCTCTGTGCCCGCAAATTCAAGATCGGAAATGTCAGGATGATATGCCAGCCAGCGGACGTGCTGCGTGCTCAAACCATTACTTGCCTCCATCCACGTTTTCCCCAAATTGTCTGAGCGATAGACGCCGTTTGTCGTCCCGGCAAGGATCACACCCTCGCGGGCAATGACACTTGTGACGTTATGATCCGTCGGCCCGCGCGCTGATTCGCGCCAGTCGTTGCCATCGCGCTCGCAGATTATAAGACTGGATTCGGTGGCGAGAATGAGATTGTTCATAGTGTCTCACTTCTAAAGCTTGTCTAAAGTGAAAAGCCGAAGAGTACCATGGCTTCAGCCTTCAGGATTATAGCATTAAGGAAACCCACTCCCTGGTCTGCTGCAATTCTGAATATTGCCCCTCAAATTGATTGACTCATCCTCATTAGTCTGTTATTATCATTTTAGTAGGATAACGGTAAGTTACGTTGGTTAGAAGAACAGCCACAGCTCACGGTTTCGATCCGTGGGCTGTTTTTGTTTTACCCTCCGATGGAACAAACAAGACGCCTAAAAAATTTTTATATTGCCAAAGGAGGCAAATACAATGTCTGAAAGAATAGTCGGTACGGTCAAGTGGTTCAACGGTGACAAGGGCTTCGGCTTCATCGAGCGCGAAGGCGGGAAGGACGTTTTCGTCCATTTCTCCGCCATTCAAGGCGATGGTTTCCGCAACCTGCAGGAAGGTCAGAAGGTCGAGTTCACTGTTGAACAGGGACCCAAGGGACCACAGGCCAGCAACGTCACAATGATGAGCTAGACTGAAAAGAGCCTGATGCGAAAGCGTCAGGCTCTTTTGATTCATATAGGATGAATCTCAAGGCTCCCGTGATGAGGAAGAATAGTCTTTATGAGTAATTAGACATGATTGTTTGGGAGGACACAAAATTTCTAACTGCTCATGAAGAAACATATTTTAATTTCTTTATTGTTTCTACAAAAGATAATAACTTATTCGAGTCTGTTATGGATGCAAGTTTATAATTTTTTCTTCCCAATTCCTCTAGCATTATTGCAGACTTCACGATGTTCTTTGAAATTGAAACTGCTTCGCGGTCTGAATTATTTTGGGTTTCGCGACCTCGAGAAACCAACTCCTGAAGATGATTTGCAATATGTATGGCATATGGTTGTGAAAATACTAATGGGTATCGAGTTGCTTCTTCAAGATCCAATAACCTGTATCCATGCGCTATTCCCACTGCCAAGCATAAATATCCCCAAGCCAATGCAGACATGTTTTCGTCATCAAGTTTAGACCTCATGATTTTTGGATCAGTGATTAATCCAAAATTTACATATTTGGTAAGTACTGGAGCAATTGTTTCTTTCTGAGTTGCTGCAACAATTTCAGAGAAATTTCTCTGGAGTTTCTCGTTCATTTTGAAGGCACTATGTACTCCGTATTGTACGTAAATCTCCAATAATCCAACGTGGGTAAGTCCGTCATATTCCTCCTGTGCCTCCGATTGCTCTTTAGAATCTTGGCGCAATCTTACCTCCATCACTAAATCGCGCCCGCAGTAGCGACAAACAATCGCTTCATCTTGAATCATTTCAGCACAATATGGGCATTTCTTCATGGCGATTTCCTTTTGGAAGAAAAAGCTAGGATATAGTTAATCTGCGTTCTAATCTAAATTGTTGTTGGTGGAGAGCAGTCAAGCTTTATCTCTTTCCGATTTGTATTTTAGCCATTCCCGCAATAACAAATCAAATAATGTTTGAGCGTCATGAATATCCATTGGCTTCTTTGGAGGTTCAAAGGATTTTTTTGCGTGCCGTGCAGCCTTACCTATTGCCCTGTAACTATTAGCCGTACTCTTGAATAGTTTTATCCTGTTTTTATCAAGCCACTTTTGTTTTATTAGATTTTTTTCTCCGCCAAGGTCATCCTGGATGACATCAAGCACCATATAGAGATTTCTCCAATTATGTTCGAGTGCACCATATAAAGTAAATGCGCGAGCTACAGCTTCATCCTTTTTCCCAATCTCTAACCAATTTGGAAGTGTTTTATCATCATCGCGAAATGAATAAAGCAAGGTATCTGTAGGCTGAGCGTGCAACAAGGCGAAACTTTCACGCTCTCCGTTTTCTTTTATTCTGAAAATTTGTTTGTGCGTGATTCGCTGAATTTTCGGATAATAAAGGATGGCAGCTCCATTAAGAATGTCAATCAAATCATCTACCAAGACCATTATGTCTGTAATTGGTTTATCCGTATATAATTCTTTACTTTCGAGATAAAAGATATCCTTTTCTTTGATGATATTTAGTTCACTTGAGTTAATATAATGAGCAATAAACTGTAAATCTCTTGGAGTGCCACCCAGTTCAACAAGCCATTTGCTCATGCTTTTTACTTCCTTCTCCTTGGTGCTAACTGATTTCTTCCATAACTCTTCGGCGTGGGGGCGGGGACGATATAAGTTTATCGTGCGTTTGTTTTGGTCTTCAGTTTCACCCAGATGGGTTTCTTGGGCTTAAACGAGACCTTCTTGTGTTTGCTCTTTCTTTCCGCTTTTTTCAAGTCTTCAAACATTGCCTGCAAGTCAAAGTTAAATTTCGCCGCGTAGGCTTCTCTGTTCTTGCGAACTTCTTCAACGATATCATCATAGACTTTTGGTTTCATCTCCCATATTATAGCATTTGCATTCACCGAATCAAAAACCCGCCTCTCATTGAGACGGGTTGGTTGTTATGCTCTGGTTACAAGCCGCTGACGCAACAACTCACTCGCAAGGCGACTGGGCGTCACGCCCTTCTTCTTTGCCGCTTTACGAAGGATTTGTGCGATACTTTCGTCAATTTCAATTTCGTACCGGCGCTCGCGTAACTCGCTTATTGCCTTTACAGGTCGCGAGTTTTGCAGATATTTTGTCGTATCATGCTTGTCCCAAAATTCAGCGGCTTCATCGTAACTGCTAAATTCATCAGGGATGGGGTCAATTTTCTTTTTGTTTGTCATAGTTTTACGCTCGGATTGAGTCATATCACGGGCTGAAATGGGTAGGGCGGCTGTGCGATTTTTCAAAACAAAGAAAACAATCAAGTATCTTCCTGCATTTGTTTGTCCATAAGCCGTGTACAGGTTTTCGCCTTTGATGCGTCCTTTCTCAAAAAGACGAACGTGCGGGTTAGTGAACAAAACTTCTTCAACTTCATTCATCTCAACGCCGTGCTTGACAGCCAGTTTTTCGACAAACTGGTCCTTCCAGATGACTGTGTAGATATGCACGGCGTCCGCTCCTTCGAAAATTATACACCCTCAATCAAAAACCCGCCTCTCATGGAGACGGGACTGTTTACTATTTACTGAATACTGGCTTACTTCCTTCTCCTCGGCGCGAGACGATTTCTTCCATAATGCGACGGGGTGGGGGCAGGGCGCGGGGGGCGAGTCCCTTCACGGCGTTCGTGACCAGACCTCGGCGGCGCGGGAGTCGAGTAGTCAAAATCCGCGAAGGTCTCGCGTTTGATGGGTCCACCCATGATGCGTTCGAGAGCTCGGATCATGTCATTGTCTTCCGGTGTGACGAGCGTGAACGCGTCGCCTGTGCGTTGTGCGCGTCCAGTGCGCCCGATGCGATGGATGTAGGCGTCGGCAGTGTCGGGCATGTCGAAGTTGATGACGTGCGAGATGCTGTCGATATCGAGACCACGCGCCGCGATGTCGGTGGCGACCATGATCGGGAAATGTCCGCTCTTGAAACCGCTGAGGGCCTGCTCGCGCTGTCCCTGTGTACGATTGCTGTGCAGACTTGTGACGCGATGTCCGGCGTGCGCGATCTGGCGCGCCAACTTATCGGCGCGATGTTTGGTGCGGGTAAAGATGAGCACCGAATCGGTATCGGTCTGCTTGAGCAGTTTCAACAACAACCCTGATTTCAAGTGTTGGGGAACAGGATACAGCGCGTGAGCGACCGTGATAGCAGGTTTGCTGATGCCCATCGCGATCTTTTGCGGGCTGGTCAGCGATTGTGCCGCGAGCAGTTCCACCTCGGCGGGGAAGGTCGCGGAGAACAACATGGTCTGTCTTTGCGTGGGCACCGCTTTGATGATGCGTTTCACGTCTGGCAGAAAACCCATGTCGAACATGCGGTCGCCTTCATCGAGCACAAGGATCTCAATGCGCTCCATCCTTGCGTGGCGTTGTTGGATGAGATCCAGCAAACGGCCGGGACATGCGACGAGGATCTCCGCGCCGTCTTTCAGGGCTTTGATCTGGCGACTCGCTGTGACGCCCCCGTAGATGGTTGCGCTCCTCAGCCTTGTCCCGGCTGACAGCGCGCGCACGACCTGATGGATCTGCTCGGCAAGTTCGCGCGTCGGTGTGACGATGAGGGCGCGCGGCATGCCGCGTGGTCCGTCAAGAAGTTTGTTGAGAATGGGGAGGACGAACGCGGCGGTCTTGCCTGTGCCGGTCTGCGCGGTACCGATGATGTCACGTCCGCGCAGTGCGGCGGGGATCGCCGCTTCCTGGATGGGAGTCGCGGTCTCATAACCCGCGTACTTGACCCCCTGCATTAAGCGGGGATCCAAATTAAATTGTTCGAAGTTCAAAACTTTTTCCTTGTCTTCAGAAGTCAAGCAGATGTTTGGGGAATTGAGTAAATTGCTCAAAAAGCGAAAACAGCGGTGGACTGCTGATATGTGAGTCGGTAGATCCGTAAATCGGGACTCGATAAGATGTTGTAGGGGAATTATA
>Ga0210377_10000149_pt1 | contig 65781 bp, 65 predicted proteins | sample PLM4_65_b1redo_FD_155480 | JGI IMG/M metagenome (GOLD analysis project Ga0210377, IMG submission 155480) | Groundwater sediment microbial communities from an aquifer in East River, Colorado, USA - PLM4_65_b1 redo | ecosystem: Environmental > Terrestrial > Soil > Riparian zone | place: USA: East...
CCGGAAAGAACTGACGCAGTTGGCCCAAAAGGGGTTCGTCCGCGCGCGGGTGGACGGCAAGTGGGTCGAGCTCGACGACGTGGTCGCGCTCGACAAGCAGAAGAAGCACACGATCGAGCTCGTGGTGGACCGCCTGGTGGTCAAGCCGGGCATCGAGCGCCGGCTGGCCGACTCGATCGAGGCCGCGCTGCCGCTGGGCGAGGGCGTCGCGATCGTCAACGTCGACGGCAAAACCGACCACCTGTTCAGCGAGCGCCTCGCGTGCATCGAGTGCGGGGTCAGCTACCCCGAGATCGCCCCCCGCGTCTTTTCGTTCAACAGCCCCCACGGCGCGTGCCCCCGCTGCGACGGCCTCGGCACCACGCGGGTCTTCGACCCCGCCCTGATCGTCCCCCAGCCCCGCCTGTCGCTGCGCGAGGGCGCCCTGCGGCCGTGGGAGCGCCGCACCTCGGCCTACTACGCCGAGATGATCGAGGCCGTGGCGAAGCACTACGGCTTCTCGGTCCGCGCGCCGTTCGCCGAGCTCGACCCCGCGCACCAGAAGGCGCTGCTCGACGGGTCCGGGACGGAAGAGATCGAGTTCTGGTTCGAGAAGGACGGCCGCCGCCAGTTCTACGCGCGCCCGTTCGAGGGCGTGATCCCGAACCTGGATCGCCGGTACCGCGAGACCGACTCCGCCTACATCCGGGAGGAGATCGAGGCGTACATGACGCTCCAGCCCTGTCCCGCGTGCAAGGGCGACCGGCTCAAGCCCGAAAGCCTGGCGGTGAAGGTCGACGGCCTGTCGATCGCCGAGGTGACGCGGCTGTCGATCAACGCGGCCGACCGCTTCTTCCGGGACCTCGCGCTCACCGAGAAGGAGGCCCACATCGCCCACCGCATCCTCAAGGAGATCCGCGAGCGGCTCGGCTTCCTGGTCAACGTCGGGGTCGACTACCTGACGCTCGACCGGTCGGCGGCGACGCTCTCGGGCGGCGAGGGGCAGCGCATCCGGCTCGCCACGCAGATCGGGTCATCCCTGGTCGGTGTGCTCTACATCCTGGACGAGCCCTCCATCGGCCTCCACCAGCGCGACAACCGGCGGCTCCTGGCCGCGCTGATCCGGTTGCGGGAGCTGGGCAACACGGTGCTGGTCGTCGAGCACGACGAGGAGACGATCCTCGCCGCCGACCACGTGATCGACATGGGGCCTGGCGCGGGAATCCACGGCGGCGAGATCATCGCGGAGGGCCCGCCCAAGGCGATCATGGCCAACCCCGCGTCGCTCACCGGCCGCTACTTGAACCGTGAGGCGCGCATCACCCTGCCGCCCCGCGACCGGCGGCCCGAGCGATTTTTGAAGATCGTCGGCGCGCGCGAGCATAACCTCAAGGACGTCACGGTCTCGATCCCCCTGGGCCTGCTGACTTGCGTGACCGGCGTGTCGGGCTCGGGCAAGAGCACGCTGGTCATCGAGATTCTCTACAAGGCGCTGGCGCAGCGGTTCTACCGGGCCGCCGAGCGGCCGGGCGCGTGCCGGGCGATCACCGGCCTGGAGACGCTGGACAAGGTCGTCAACGTGGACCAGTCCCCGATCGGCCGCACCCCGCGCTCCAACCCCGCGACCTACACCGGCCTGTTCACGTTCATCCGCGACCTCTTCGCGCAGCTCCCGGAGTCCAAGGCCCGCGGCTACAAGCCGGGGCGGTATTCGTTCAACATGAAGGGCGGGCGGTGCGAGGCGTGCCAGGGCGACGGCGTGATCAAGATCGAGATGCACTTCCTGCCCGACGTGTACGTCACCTGCGAGGCGTGCAAGGGCAAGCGCTACAACCGCGAGACGCTCGACATTCGCTACAAGGACCGGTCGATCGCGGACGTGCTGGACATGACCGTGGAGCAGGCGCTCGCGTTCTTCGCGCCGATCCCCCACATTCGGAACAAACTCGACACGCTGCGCGACGTGGGGCTCGACTACATCCACCTGGGCCAATCGGCCACCACGCTCTCCGGCGGCGAGGCCCAACGGGTCAAGCTCTCCAAGGAGCTCTCCCGGCGCGCGACCGGCAACACGCTCTACATCCTCGACGAGCCCACCACCGGCCTCCACTTCGCCGACATCCAGCGCCTGCTGGACGTGCTCAACCGCCTGGTCGAGACCGGCAACACGGTGGTCGTCATCGAGCACAACCTCGACGTGATCCGCAACGCGGACCACGTGATCGACCTGGGGCCGGAGGGCGGCGACGGCGGCGGCGAGGTCATCGCCGCGGGGCCTCCCGCCGAGATCGCCACGGTCGCCCGCTCGTTCACCGGACAGTTCCTGCGGCACGACCGCGCCTGATCGGCCGTGGGCGCGGCGCGGGTGGTTGACACCATCTTTCTGCCCGTGCTACGGTGCCCCAACCAACCTCCGGGAGCGCGGGGCGCTTCCGTTGGCGAACCAGAACCAGAAACCGTAACGTCCTGCGGCAGTTCCCTCCACTGTGTCCTGCAGGGCCAACCTTCTCCGGTGAGCGGGTTCTATGGGTACGCCGATCCGAGTCGCCATCGTGGCGACCTTTCCCCTGCTCCACGAGGGCCTCGTCCGCATCCTGGGCGATGACCCCAGCCTGTGCGTCGTGCCGGGCCGGTTTACCTGCGCGAGTCTCGCCGATACCGCCGACCGGTTGAAGCTTGACCTCGCCGTGGTTCACCTCCCGGCCCCGGACCAACCCTGCACGTGGGAGACGATCCAAGCGCTCTGCGACAAGCTGAAGGTCCTCATCCTCCTCAAACACTACGAGCACGAGAGCGTCAAGCGCGCGCTCGAACTGGGCGTCATGGGCATCCTGACCGAAGACGCCGGCGGGATGACCATCTTCAAGGCCATCCACGAGGTCGCGGCCGGCGGCATCTGGTGCGAAACGCGGCCGCCGTTCGCGACGGCGAACGGCCCGCGGTCTCAGCCCAGCCAGCGCGAGCGCGACGTGCTGGCCCTCATTCGCCAGGGGCTCTCGAACCGCGACATTGCCGAGCGCCTCTTCATCAGCGAACGCACGGTCAAGAGCCACGTCAACCACCTCCTCCAAAAATTCCAGATGAAGAACCGCGTGCAGTTAGCGGTCTATACCGACGGCGTGTCCGTCACCCAGACGTCCCCTCACCCATGACGGCCCGCGCCGCGCGCCCAGGACGCCACCCCGTGGCGGTCCTCCGGCGAACCTCACGCGGACGGAGATGCTGACCACCCTCTTCGGCTGGGCTGTCTGGCTGGCGGCGCTCGGCGTGTCGGCAGCCGGGCCGGGCCTCGCCGCCGAACTCGGAGAGACACTCCAGGCCCCCTCCCCGGCTTCGGCCCTCGGTCGGGCCGAACGGCTGCTGGAGGAGGGAGACGATCCCGCGCAGGCTCGCCCCCTGCTCGTCGAAGCCCTGGAGGTCGCGGCGGACCATCACCGGGCCTATGGGCGCCTCGTGCAGCTCGCCATCAACGCGCGGGACGACGCGGCCCTCGGTCGGTTGTTCGCCTCCCACCGCGCCTTTCCGTACGAACGGCCCGATCAGTTCCGGGAGCGCGTGTCGCACTACCAGATGGGCGTCCTCCGTCGGATCTCCAACCAGGCCATTCAGGCGGCGATGAACCGCCGCTGGACCGACGCCGAACAGGGATGGAGTCAGTTGCTCGGCGACGAGGCGTTCCACCGCCACGCGGTGAGCTGGCTCTTCCGCATCGCCATGAAACAGCGGGATGTCGAGCGGGCGCGCTTCGTCGCCGAGTTGGCTCGTTACGCCGTCGCAGATCCCGCGACATCGGCCGATCTGCTCGCGGCGTGCGCGGCTCAGCGGCTCGGCGAGCGGCAGCCGGCGTTCGGCTATCTGATTCGCGAACTGAGTCTTCGCGGCGGGTACGCCGATCTTCCCGACGTTCGAGTGCCGGCGCAACGCGCGGTGTATCTCGCCATGATTCGTCTGCACAACGAGCTCGACCAGTGTTTTTTGAGCGGGATGACCCGCGTCTCGGAGGCGCGCCCGCTCTTTCTCGATTTACCGGACGAGGTCCTGACGTACCTGGCAAGGCGCGCTCCCAAGAACACCCCCTGACCACGCTTGCCCGGCCCCCCGCGCTCCTTTATAATGCCGTGCCGCGACGGGAACGGGCGGCCCGGTGCCCGAATCGACGGAAACCCGAGGAATCGGCCATGGACATGCGACAGGAGATGGAGGCGTACACCCAGGACCTGCGGGACCGGATCTGTCTCGCCTTCGAGGCCCTCGACACCGCCAAGTTCGAGCGGACCGCGTGGCGGCGCGAGGGCGAGGGCGGCGGCGGGGTCATGTCGGTGATGCGCGGCCGGGTGTTCGAGAAGGTCGGCGTCAATTGCTCGTCGGTATGGGGCGAGCTCGACGCCGAGATGGCGGCAACGCTGCACAGCGCCTCCACCGCCTTCTACGCCACCGGGATCTCGCTCGTCGCCCACATGGCCAATCCCATGGTGCCCGCGGTCCACATGAACGTCCGCTACCTTGAGATGGATAAATGGTGGTTCGGCGGGGGGACGGACCTGACCCCGTACTATCCGTTCGAGGAGGACGTCACGGACTTTCACGCGGCGCTCAAGGCGGCGTGCGACCGGCACGACCCGGCGTATCATCCGCGCTTCAAGCAGTGGTGCGACGAGTACTTCTTCCTGCCGCACCGCAACGAACCCCGCGGCGTGGGCGGAATCTTCTTCGATTACCTGAACGACCGGCCGGCCGAGCGGCTCTTCGCGTTCGTGCGCGACGTCGGCGAGGCCTTCGCGACCGTGTATCCCGCGATCGTCGCGCGCCGCAAGGACCTCCCGTTCACCCCGGCGCAGCGCGACTATCAACTCCAGCGCCGCGGCCGCTACGTCGAGTTCAACCTCATCTACGACCGGGGCACGCTGTTCGGGCTCAAGACCAAGGGCGACGTCGAGGCGATTCTCATGTCTATGCCGCCGGTCGTGACCTGGAAGTAGGAGCCTGTCCAGGAAGGGCCATCTGCGGCGTTGTCGCTTCGGAATCCCTCCTCACGTACGACCCAGTACGCTCCGGGGGGATTCCTCACTCCGCCTTGCATCTGACCCTTCCTGAACAGGCTCCAACACCTAAATACTCGGATAGGCGCCTAGCCACCGGGACGAGACCGCAAATCGGCCACTTCCCGCGCTGTCAACCGGCGGACCTCGCCGGGTTTCAGCTCGCCCAACGCCACCCCGCCGATCCGGATGCGCACCAGCGTCTCCACCCGGTAGCCGAGCCGCGCGCACATCCGGCGGATCTGCCGGTTTCGTCCCTCGGTTAGCGTCAGCTCAAGCCACGTCCCCCGCGTCGAGCGCCGGACCACCGCGACCCCGACGGGCGCGGTGGGACCGTCGGCGACCGGCACGCCAGCCGCCAGGCGGGCGAGATCCTCGGACGCGATCGGCGGCGCGACGCGGACGTGATAGACCTTCGGGACGTGGGAGTCGGGCGCCGCGATGCGCGCGCCCCAGCGAGTGTCGTTGGTCAGCAGCAGCAGGCCCGAGCTGTCCCGGTCGAGGCGGCCGACCGGAAAGACCCAGGCCGGGTCCGCCCCGCGGGGATCCGCGGCGGCGAGGACGTCGTAGATCGTCCGCCGGCCGCGCTCGTCCGACCGGGTGGTCACGACGTCCTTCGGCTTGTGCATCATTAGATAGGTGGGTTCGGCTCGTGAGACGGGCGTACCGTCGATCGTCAGACGGTCACGATCAGGATCGACCCGGCGCTCGGGATCGGTGACACGCCGGCCGTTGACCGCGACCCGCCCCGCCTCGACCCACTCCCGCGCCAGGGCGCGCGAGCAGACCCCCAGTTTGGAGAGCGCGCGGGCCAGACTCACGCGGCCGGATGGCCTCTCCGTCACGCCCTTTTCATTCCGCCCGAACCACCGGGCGGGGAGCCTGTTCAGGAGTGGTCAGATGCAAGGCGGAAGGAGGCCTCGCGCGCGGAGCGTACTGGCTCGTACGTGAGCACGCACGGCCGACTGACAACGCCGCGGATGGCCGCTCATGGACAGGCTCCTAGACGTTGGTCTTGATGTGGGCACCTTCGTCGCTGAGCACCCTCTCCGCGGCGGCCGCCAGCTCCAGGTCATGGTCGTGGTCCTTGGCGAAGATGCGGCACTGGACCAACCGGGCCGGGATGTAGTCGAGGAACTCCTGGAGGGGCTCCTTCGACACCGCGCGCGACGACGGGTTGTAAATGTAGATCTGCTTGCCCCCCATCATCAGCGGGTTGACCGGTCGCGGGTCCTGGTACGCCAGGTCCACGCGGAAGTCCATGTGCTTGAGCCGTTTCGGCAACCCCGCCCGGATCCCCGCTTCGAGCGCCTCCTGGCTGATGAGGGTGCGGCCGCGCCCCGGTTCGCGGAGCGACAGCGTCGCGTCGTACGCCATCTTCCACATCACGTCGCGTTCGAGGATCTTTCGCCAACCCTCGCCCAGGCGCCGCTTGACGCGGTTCGCCGACCGCGGCCAGCGCCGGACCTCCTCCATCAGCGACCAGTCGGTTAGGTGGAGGTACTCGGTCATCCGGTCGAGCGGGTTGTGCGGGAAGATGAGCCGCATCGTGCCGGCGAAGAGATCGCGCAGGTGGAGGTCGATCGCCCGCGTCGTGCGGTGGTAGTAGACGTTGGTGTAGAGATAGAGCCGGGCGTTGAGGAACATCGTCAAGGCCGAGCAGCCGGTGCGGTGCAGCGTCCATCCCTGGTCGGTGATGAACGTGTAGTGGATGAGCCGGTCCAGGTCCACCGGCCCGATCGCGACCCCGCACATGTAGGCGTCGCGCAGGACGTAGTCGAGGTTGTCGGCGGTGTAGATGCCGGCGATCATCGGCTGCAGGAACGTGAGCCAGCGCGGATACTTCCCCAGGTCGTGCGAGCTGTGCTTGCAGATCAGAAACCCGATGTGCTCGGGGTCGAGCGTCTCGCCTGGCGCGAGCGGGCCGTGCGGGCTGCGGCGGATTCGGCGGATCAGCCCGCCGAGTTCCTCGACCACGATGTGGCGTCCGATGATCTCGTGCGTCACGTGAAACCGGTAGAGAAAATTGTCGTCGAAAAAATGGCAGAATGGGCCGTGGCCGACGTCGTGCAACAGCGCCGTCACCCGCATCAGCTCCTCGACGTACGCCGCCGAGGGGCAGTCCGGCGCCGCGGCCGCGAGCGAGGGGTAGAGGTGGGTCGCGAAGCGCCCCGCGACGTGCATGGCCCCCACCGAGTGGACGAAGCGCGTGTGCTCGGCCGACGGGAACACCCAGCGCGCGCTCTGCAGCTGATACACGTAGCGCAGCCGCTGGACCCACGGCGTATCGATCAGGTCCTTTTCGGTGGCCTCGCGGCCGTCGGTCCCCTCGCGGGGGACGGTAAACGTGATGTAGCCGTGGATGGGATCGGCGAGCAGCGCCGCCCCTTGGTACTGCTCGGGACGGCCGCGAACGCCCGCGGACGAAGAACTCGATTGGTTTTTCATCGTGGTCTATAAGCCATCAGCGATGGCATACACAACCGGCCGTCGAGACGGCGGCGAATGCAAGGCGGAGCGAGGCGCTGCGCCGGAGCGTACTAGTTGGTACGTGAGGACGCAGCGCCGAAGCGACAACGCCGCAGTCGCCCCGTGTCGACGGCCGGCTTATGAGTCCGGCGCGCCAGAGCGGGACATAAGCCGAATTCTGTCCTCCCCGGCTCGCGCCGCGGAGGTGATGATCATTTCTCTGGGACCCCGGTTGCCCGAGGCCTCAAGCGACCTGACCCGAGGACGTTGGGCGGGCCACCCTTCTCTCCGGCGTTACCGCCGGAGAACGTCCTCCTATTTGGTCTTGCTCCGGGTGGGGTTTGCCGTGCCCCCTTGGTCGCCCTCGGGGCGGTGGGCTCTTACCCCGCCATTTCACCCTTACCCCGGGAGAATCGAGATCCCGTGGCGGTGTGTTTTCTGTGGCACTTTCCGTCTCCTCACGGAGCCTCCGCGTTACGGAGCACCCTGCCCTTCGGAGTTCGGACTTTCCTCTCCGGCGAAGCCGGAGCGATCATCCGTCCCACTCTGGCGTGCGGCGGTATTATAAACACCCGCCGGCGCCGATTGCAAACCCGCACCGCGCCAAGGGCGCGGCAAGTAGAATGCGCCGCAGGCCTACCTCACGGGTCGTGCAGCAACCCGCGCAAATCGGCATACCGCTTGACACGGCACGGGAGACCTTGCTATTCTACCGACCATTTTGAACGGTCGCTTCGCGGCCTGACGGCCGAGCCCATGGGGCAACGGAGGTGCGACGAGGGGGAGGGCGATCATCCACACTCGGACCAGGAGGGGCGCATGACCAAAGCAGAGTTGATCGACAAGATGGCCGGTACCGCGGGAATCTCGAAGACCTCGGCCACCAAGGCGCTGGGCGCCTTGGTCTCGGGCATCACCACCGCACTGAAGAAGGGCCAGCGCGTGTCGTTGGTCGGGTTCGGCACCTTCGTGGTGTCGAAGCGCAAGGCACGGATGGGCCGCAACCCGCGCACGGGCGAAGCGATCAAGATCGCGGCCACCAAGGTGCCGCGCTTTTCCGCCGGGAAGACGTTTAAAACCGCAATCCGCTAGTCGCCTATCCGAAGAAGGCGGCACGAACGCGCGAGCGGCTGTGACGGGCTCCGTCACAGCCGCTCGCTGTCTCATCGCTCGACGCGCGGATGCGCTTGACAACCTCCGGACCCTTTGCGTAGGATGATGCCTCTGCGCGGTCCTGCAGGCACGTAGCTCAGGGGGAGAGCGCTACCTTGACACGGTAGAGGTCGGCGGTTCAAGACCGCCCGTGCCTACCACGTTGACCGGTGCGGAGCGGTTTTGGGCGCGGCGCAGTCGGCCGCGACGGAGACCGGACGGGCATCGTGGCGAGGAGACGCCACTTCTCGCGCAGATGCCCCCTTTTGTTTTGATCGCGTGTGTTGTTTGGATGAGGCGCCACGAGCAGGTGATGTCGGCTGAAATTACCCTGACGTTCCCGGACCGGACCGAGAAGCGATACCCTCGCGGCGTGACCCCGCTCGCCGTCATCGAGAGCTTGGACCCCGCGACCCGGGCGCGGACAGTCGGTCTCAAGGTGGACGGGCGGCCGTGCGACCTGCGCGCGCCGCTGGCCCGCGACACCCGAGTCGAGCCGTTGTCGTTCGACTCGCCCGACGGGCGCGAGGTCTTCCGCCACAGCTCCTCGCACTTGATGGCCCAGGCGGTCAAACGGCTCTTCCCCGGCGCCAAGCTGGCGATCGGCCCGGCGATCGAGGACGGATTCTATTACGATTTCGAGGTCGACCGCGCCCTCACCCCGGACGATCTCGAAAAGATCGAGGCGACGATGCGCGAGCTGGCCCGCGCCGCGCAGCCGATCGAGCGCCAGGATCTGCCCAAGGCCGACGCCGTCCGCTTCTTTCGCGAGCGCGGCGAGCCGTACAAGGTCGAGATCATCGAGGGGATCCCCGACCCGACCGTGAGCCTGTACCGCCAGGGCGATTTCGTCGACCTCTGCGAAGGACCCCACCTGCCGACCACCGCAGCCGTGGCGCACTTCAAGCTGATGACGATCGCGGGGGCCTACTGGCGGGGCGACGAGCACAACAAGATGCTCCAGCGGATCTACGGCACCTCGTTCCCCACCAAGGACGCGCTGGAGGCGCACCTCGCGCGGCTCGAAGAGGCCAAGCGCCGCGACCACCGCAAGATCGGCCGCGAGCTGGACCTGTTTTCCATGACCGACGAGGTGGGCGCCGGCCTGGTGCTGTGGCACCCCAAGGGCGCGCGCATCCGCCGGACGATCGAGGACTACTGGCGGGCCGAGCACGACCGCGCCGGGTACGACCTCGTCTTCAGCCCGCACGTCGCCAAGCTCGACCTGTGGCGGCGGAGCGGCCACGTCGACTTCTACCGCGAGAACATGTTCGCGCCGATGGACGTGGAGGGCGTCGAGTACGAACTCAAGCCGATGAACTGCCCCTTTCACATCATGGTGTACAAGTCCCACCCGCGCAGCTACCGCGACCTCCCGTTGCGGTTCGCCGAGCTGGGCACCGTCTACCGCTTCGAGCGATCCGGCGTCCTGCACGGTCTGATGCGGGTGCGCGGCTTCACCCAGGACGACGCGCACCTCTTCTGCCGCCCGGACCAGCTCCAGCCCGAGATCACGAAGGTCCTCGACTTCATCACCGCCATGCTGACCGCCTTCGGATTCACGGAGTACGACGTCTTCCTCTCGACGCGCCCGGAGAAGTACGTCGGCGCGCTCGCCTCGTGGGACCTCGCCACCTCGGCGCTCCAAGGGGCACTTGAGGCAAAAGGGCTGCGGTACGAAGTCGATCCCGGCGAGGGGGTCTTTTACGGGCCGAAGATCGACATCAAGATCAAGGACATCCTGAAGCGGTCGTGGCAGTGCGCCACGGTGCAGGTCGATTTCAACTTCCCCGACCGGTTCGGGCTGCGGTACGTCGGCGAGGACGGCAAGGAGCACCAGCCGATCATGATCCACCGCGCCCTGCTGGGCTCGCTGGAGCGGTTTCTCGGCGTGTTGATCGAGCACTACGGCGGGGCGTTTCCCACGTGGCTCGCGCCCACCCCGGCCGTCGTCCTGCCCATCGCCGATCGCGTCCATCCCTACGCGCACGAGGTGGTCCGCGTCCTGCGCGACCACGGCGTGCGGGCGGAGCTCGACGCGCGCAATGAAAAGGTCGGCCTGAAGATTCGCGAGGCCCAGTTGGCCAAGATCCCGTACATGCTGGTCGTGGGCGACCGCGAAGCCGCCGCCGGCACGGTCTCGGTGCGCAGACGGGACGGACAGGAAACGCCGGCACAGCCGATCGACGCGGTGGCCGCGCAGATCCGGAACGAGATACTCAACAGGGAACCCGGTCCGGCGCCGTCCGCGGCGGCCACGGACAAGGGCCGCGCGTGAGCGCGCGCGGCGCCTCGGGCCCGGCTCCCCTTCGGTAAAGGAGGTCGTCTATCGCTTCAAAACTTCGAGTCAATCAGGAAATCCGGATCCGCGAAGTGCGGGTCATCGGACCGGACAGCGAGCAGCTCGGCATTCTGCCGATCAAGGACGCCCTGCAGCGGGCCCAGGAGGCTGGCCTCGACCTTGTCGAGGTCGCGCCCACCTCAAGCCCGCCCGTCTGCCGCATCATCGACTACGGGAAGTATCGGTACGAGCTGGCGAAGAAGCAGCACGGCGCCAAACAGAAATCCGCGCAGCTCAAGGAGGTGAAGCTCCGGCCGTTCACCGACACGCACGACCTGGACTTCAAGATGCGCCACGCGAAGGCGTTCCTGGCCGAGGGGCACAAGGTGAAGGTCACGGTCATGTTCCGCGGCCGGGAAATGGCGCACCAGGACGCCGGACGGACGATCCTGACGAAGGTCGTCGAGCAATTGGGCACATCGGCCCACGTCGAGCAACAGCCCCGGATGGAGGGCCGGAACATGAACATCCTCCTGGCCCCGAAACCAACGGGATAGGATAGAGGACACGCGGCTCCGCCACACGAACGGACACGAACTGAAAGGACACGACATGCCACGCACCGGCAAGAAAATGAAAACGCATCGCGGAACGTTCAAGCGGTTCCGCACCACCGGATCGGGCAAGCTGGTCAGAAAGCGCTCGGGCAACCGGCACCTCCTGACCCAGAAGAGCGCCCGTCGCAAGCGCGGCTACACGCTGCCCGCCGAGGTGACGCCCGCCGACCGGGACGCGATCAAACGGCTGTTGCCCTACGGAACATAGATCGGCCCGTAGGGGCGTCTGACGTCGTAGGGGCGTACGGCCGTACGCCCCTACATTAGAAGAAGAGGGACTGCAAAGAAAGGGAATGAACGATGCCTAGAGCAAAAGGTGGACCCAAAACCAAAGAGCGGCGCCGCAAGCGCCTCAAGCTGGCGAAGGGCGCGTACGGGGGAAAGAGCCGCCTGTTCCGCACCGCGACCGAACTGGTCGACAAGGGCCGGCAGTATGCCTTCCGCGACCGCCGGGCCAGAAAGCGCAACTTCCGCCGGCTGTGGATCGCGCGGATTTCCGCCGCGGCCCGGATGGAAGGCGTGTCATACAGCCAGTTGATGGCCTCACTGCGTGGACTTGGGATCGGCTTGAACCGGAAGGTGCTCGCCGAACTCGCGATCGTCGACCCGGCCGGTTTCACCAAGGTCGTGGGCCAGGCCAAATCCCGGATCGCCGCGCCCGCGGCGTAAGAAAAATCCCCCCTCACCCCCCTTTGCCAAAGGGGGGATTAGAAGGATGGATATTGGAACTGCCCCCCTTTGAAAAAGGGGGGATGGGGGGATTTCGATCTCAGACCAGCGGGTTCAACTCCAGGTCAAAGATCGCGCACGGCATCCCGATGCCCCAGGCCTCCAATACCGGGGGCGCGACCTCGCCGATCACGCCGATCGGCCGGTCCCTGACCATGATCGCGCCGGCCCGCCCCTCGATGAAGCTCGGGTGCGGGATCGGCTCCAGCCGGTAGGACACGCTCAGCGCGTACGCGAGGCTCTCGAGCGCGGCGTGCGCCTCGGAAAACGCCGCGGCCGCGTGGGCGATCAGGGTGCCGGCGCGCACGTCCGTGCGGCAGCCGAGGTCGGCCGCGCGATCCGGCGCCGCCGTCTCGCCGACCTCGAACACCCGGTGGGGATAGATCGCCGTCGAACTGGCGGCTTCGACCCGCAGCAGCGACGCGAGCAGGTCCGGCCGCAGCACCGCGAAGCTCTCGTTCATCGCGTTGTCCACCTCGACGATCCCCTCGACGTTGCCTTGGCGGCCCATCCGGTCCCAGACGTCGAACCGCGACGTGAGGATGTTGGACATCGTCTCCTGGAATCCCAGGCCCACCAACAACTCGCGCACCCGGTCCGCGTAACGCTCCAGCGCCGACAGCGACCCCACCGTGAACTGGCTCGGCATCTCGGGGGCGAACGTGTCGTACCCGCGGGCGATGGCGACATCCTCCACCACGTCGACCGGGTGCATGACGTCGTCGCGGTACGCCGCCGACGTGACCTTGAGGGTTGACCCCGAGACCGTGACGCGATGGCCGTAGCCCGCCAGCAGCCGCTTCGCCTCGGCGGGGCGGATCGCCTCGCCGAGCACCCGCTGGATCAACGACACCGGCACCGCAACGGGCTGCGTGAGGTCGCGGGGCGTCACGATCCGGCGCCCCAGCGGCGTCGCCCACCCGTAGCGGATCTCCACCGGCTCGACCCGGGCGCCGCGGTCGGCCAGATTCGCCGCCCAAATATTCACGGCGAGGATCACCATCCGCAGGTCGGTGCCGGTCACCTCGACCAGCAACTCGTCGTCGCCCACCGCAAGCGCGCCGAGCGCCTGGCTGTTGATGATGGGCGGGAACGAGAGGATTTCGCCGCGGTGATCGACCAGCAGGGGATACCGGGCGAACCGATCGAGGAGGCCGCCGTACGCCTTCCCCTTCGGGTGCTCGGCCACGATCTCGCGCAGGGTCATCGCCCGGTCCGCCCCGAGCGGCACGAAGCTCGCCTCGTCGGGCGCCGAGGTGGTGTACATGACCGGGAAGACGATCTTCGACAGGGGATAGAGGCCAATCGACACCGTGCGGCGTCGGCGGCCGAACAGCTCAGCAAGCTTCTCCTGGGTCTGGATGAACTGCGTGAGTAGCGTGTCGGTCACGCCCACGCCCCGCGCCACGCACGCGCCGATGTACGGCCGGATGTCGCGGACGTCCTCGGTGACGTCGATCCGGGAGGCCGCGCGCGCCGCGGTCTTGGAGTGCCGCGCGGAGTCGGCCGGCCGCGCCGCCGCGCGGAGTTGGCGCGCGACGCCCTCGACGCACCACAGGTCGGGGCGGTTCGTGTCGTTGAGTTCGATACGGAGCTCGTCGGTTGCGGGCAGGTGCTCCTTGAGTTCGCCCTTGACGAGGGCGAGCGAGGCCTCCAGCGCGTCGAGCGTGAACGCGCGCCCTGCCAGAGTTTCGAGGTCTTGCTTGAGCACGGTGATCGTGGGCATGCGGGTTAGAGTGCGACCGTCGCGCGCCGGGCGCGGATTTGATCCAAGTCAGGCGTAAAAAGGTCGCGGATGTCGTGGATCCCCAGGGCCGTCATCGCCATCCGGTCCAGCCCCAGCCCCCACGCGATCACGGGGACCTTCACCCCGAGCGGCAGCGTGACCTCGGGACGGAACAACCCGGCCCCGCCCAATTCCATCCATCCCAACTTGGGGTGGCGAGCGTGCAGCTCGACCGACGGCTCGGTGTAGGGGAAATAGGCCGGCAGGAACTTCACCTCGGGCGCGCGCGCGACCTCGACCGCGAACAGCCGCAGGAGGCCGAGCAGCGTGCGGAACGTGATGTCCTCGCCCAGCACGATCCCCTCGACCTGAAAGAAGTCGGGCGCGTGGGTCGCATCGACCTGGTCGTAGCGAAAGCAGCGGGCGATCGAGAAGTACTTGCCCGGCACCTTCGGCCCCGCGGCCATCGTCCGCGCCGACACCGCCGTGCCCTGGCTGCGGAGCACCAGCCGCCGGGCGCGCGCCGCGTCGAACGGATACCGCCACCCCGACGAGCCCGTGCCCGTGCCGTGCTCGTGAGCCCGTGCGACGTTCGTGGCGAACGGCTCGGGGATCGGCCGCGATTCGCGCGGCTCCCGCACGAAATACACGTCGTGAATCTCCCGCGCGGGGTGGAACTGCGGCATGTACAGCGCGTCCATGTTCCAGAACTCGTTCTCGACCAGCGAGCCGCGCATCTCCTCGAACCCCATCGAGACGAGCCGCGTCTTCACCTCGTCGAGGAACGCGCGGTACGGATGTCGCTTGCCCCCGTAGACCCGCGATGGGCGGAGCCCGATGTTGTACTTGCGAAAGGTCTTCCCCCGCCACGCGCCGTCCTTGAGCAGCTCGGGCGTGAGCTGCGAAACCTCTTCGGCCGGCTTACTTCCCCGCTCGTGGACAGCGCGCGCCAGATCTTCGCCAATCGTGGTGAGCTTATAGGTTCGGTCGTTTTCCTCGTCTATCCTAAAAATGCCCTTGTTCTTACTGCGCTTCTTGGAAGATTTCTCGATCCGCTCATCGGCATTTTCTCCGCCGGGCTCGTCGAGCGCTCTCGTGCCCACGCGACGCAACTCTTCTATAAGGTTCTGAGTTTCGTTCAACTCTTGCAGCGCCGAGTCCATTCCTGCCGCCGATTCTACGATACCCCCTTCTGCAATCCGAACAGCGTCCTCAGTTTTGAGAACACCTATAGCATTACTCACCTCGTCCGGCTCAAGACCGCGATTGGCACGCAGGTCACTGACTGTCAGACGCTCTCCTGCTTTCAACCAACGTAAAATCCTTAGCTCAGGAATGAGTTCATTGGCATAGCGCTGCCCCACTTCGGTGAGCGATGCCCTCCTTCTCACGACATCATGCGCGTGATCGACCTCTACAACTCCCTTGGTCAACAACCACCCCAGCGCCATTGAGAGCCGCGAAGAATCAAGCCCGCTTACCTCACGCAACCTCCATTCCGCTGCAAGCCAGCGTTGCTCATCGATAAAAACCTTTAACACTTTTATCTCAAGAGGATGCAGACCGTCGAGAAGGACCTGAATTTCACGGGTTAGCATGGGACGGGATGCTATCAAAGGGCCTGGGGGATGTCAACGAATGGCGGCCAAACGGTCGCCTTGCGTCGATCGCCCGCAAGCTGCTAGCATCACGCTCGTCGTGGAGGAACACTCATGCTGACGTTCTTCGGCTACGCCAAGTGCAGCACCTGCGTGAACGCCAAGAAGTCCCTCGCCAAGCTCGGTCGCCCGATCGCCGAGATCGACATCACCACCACGCCGCCGTCGGCCGCCGTGCTGCGGTCGCTCATCGCCAAGAGCGGTCGGCCCTACACCGACTTTCTGAATCGCAGCGGCGTGCAGTACCGCGAGCGCAACATGAAGGAGAAGGTCAAGGCCCTGCCCGAGGACGCCATCGTCGCAATGCTCGCGTCGGAGGGGCGGTTGCTCAAGCGGCCGATCGTCACCGACGGCGCGCGCGTGACCGTGGGGTTTTCGGCGGAGGCGTTCGAGAAGACCTGGAGGCGTTGACGTGATCCCCGATCAACACGCACCGGCGCCGATGCGCGGCCGCGGCGCCGCCGAGAATCCGAAAAATCGCTTCGAGCACGTCGAGCGGGTGTCCGAGCCGGTCGAGGGCGACGACGAGCAGCCGCTCCCCACGACGCAGTTCCTCCCCGACGCGTCGAAATCCGTCATCGCGACCAACGACAGCCCCGACGTCGGCTTCGACGCGGGCGTCAATCCCTATCGGGGCTGCGAGCACGGCTGCGCGTATTGCTACGCCCGCCCAACGCACGAATATCTGGGCTTCTCGGCGGGGCTGGACTTCGAGACCAAGATCATGGTCAAGCACAACGCGCCCGAGCTGCTCCGGCGCGAACTCTCGAGTCCGCGCTGGCAGCCGAGGGTGATCGCGATGAGCGGCGTGACCGACTGCTACCAGCCCATCGAGCGGAAGCTTCGCCTGACTCGTCGCTGCCTCGAAGTGCTGGCTGAATTTCGCAACCCCGTCGTCATCATCACCAAGAACGCGCTCGTCGCGCGCGACGTCGACCTGCTCGCCACGCTCGCCGGGCACCGGGCCGCGGCGGTGCTCGTGTCGATCACCACGCTCGACGCCGACCTGTGCGGCATCCTGGAACCGCGCACCTCCCGCCCCATCAAGCGCCTGGCCGCGATCGCCGCGCTGGCAAAGGCGGGCGTGCCCGTCGGCGTCAACGTGGCCCCGGTGATTCCGGGCCTCACCGATTCCGAGATCCCGCGCATCGTCCAGGCCGCGGCCGACGCGGGCGCGACGTTCGCCGGACTCGTCCCGCTGCGCCTCCCATACGCGGTCGCGCCGTTGTTCGAGGCGTGGCTCGAACGCCACCGTCCCAACATGAAGGACAAGATCCTCCATCGCATCCGGGCCATGCGCGGCGGCCGTCTGAACGACCCCAACTTCGGCTCACGCATGGAGGGCGACGGGCCCTTCGCCGAACAGATCCAGACGCTCTTCATGCTGGCCTGCCGGCGCGCCGGCCTCGCGCGCGGAGGACCCGACCTCACGACGAGCGCGTTTCAGCGACCACACGACCAGCCCTCGCTCTTTCCCCTCCCTCCCCGACCTTGAACAGCCACCGTCGACGTGGGGCAGCCGCCAACCCGAGCGCGAAACAATCCGCATGTTGACGCTCACGATCGAGATCCTGATCGTTCTCGCGGGCGTGCTCTCCGCGGGTCACGCGCTCCTTCATAAACGAGATCCCAGGTCGGCATGGGCGTGGGTGGCACTGTGTCTGATGTTTCCGGTGGCCGGTGCGGCACTGTATTGGCTGATCGGCGTGAACCGGATCGAAACCCGCGCGAAGGGATGGAGAACGGCAGGCAAGTTGGCGAGCGCGGTCGGCGTCTCACGCCTCCCCCCGTCACCGCAGGCCGGCGCACCACCCTTCGAGAACACGTCCATTTCCGCCCTCCTGAAGATTGCCGACACCGTGACCGGATTGCCGTTGCTGGGGGGCAACCGGGTCAGCATCCTCCACAACGGCGAGGCGGCCTATCCCGCGATGTGGGCGGCGATCGAGAACGCCCGCGAGCGCGTCTACCTCTCGACCTACATCTTTCGGACTGATGCGACGGGCAAGCGGTTCATCGACGCCCTCGCCGCCGCGGCCGACCGAGGCGTGGAAGTGCGCGTGGTGATCGATGGGGTCGGCGAACTGTATGCCTTCCCTTGGGTGAGTCGACGGCTCCGAAACACGAGGGTCCGCGTCGTGCGCTTTCTGCCCCTCGTGCGCAGGGGTTTCCACTTCAATCTTCGCAACCACCGCAAGCTGTTGGTGGTGGACGGGGCGGTGGGATTCACCGGGGGTATGAATCTCGGCGACCACCAGTTAGCCGAGGGGTCGAATCCCCGTCGCGTGATCGACCTGCAGGTCGGCCTCGAGGGTCCCGCGGTCGCCCAACTCGAGGACGCCTTTCTCAACGATTGGCATTTCGCCACCGGGGAGCCCCGTCCAGCTAAGACCTTCCGCACAAACCGGCCGGCGGGTGAGGCGTTCTGCCGCGGTATCAGCGCGGGACCGAACGAGGATTTTGAAAAGCTGTACTGGATCGTGCTGGGCGCGCTCGGCGCGGCCCGAACCCACGTCCGGATCATGACCCCGTACTTCATCCCGGACCGGGCCCTGCTCGCGGCCTTGAGCATGGCCGCGCTGCGGGGCGTGCGGGTGGATATCGTGCTGCCTCAGCGCAACAACCTGCCGTATGTCGCGTGGGCGATGCGGGCGTTCCTGTGGGAGCTGTTGCAGAACCGAGCCCGCGTGTACTACCAACCGCCGCCGTTCGTCCACAGCAAGCTGCTGGCCGTCGACGACCTCTATACCCTGGTGGGTTCGGCCAACCTCGACCCGCGAAGCCTTCGACTCAACTTCGAATTCAACCTGGAAATCTACGACCGCGACGTGTCCGCCGCGCTCACCGGGCACTTCGACGCCGCGCGCGATCGATCCCGGGAGGTCACCCTGGCCGAACTCGACGGCCGCCCGTTGCCCGAGCGCCTGCGCGACGCCGCCGCCAAGCTGTTTTCGCCGTATCTGTGACGGGATGACAGGGCGGGCGTCGCCCTGTTACAATGGGCCGCCTTCATGAGGGTGGGTCGCCGCACGCGGCTGAAGGTCCTCACGGTCAGCCGAAGGGGAGGGCATCATGGCGCAGGAGAAGCTCTGTCTCTGTTGCGGAGAACAGGTGCCCGTCAACACCGTCACCCGTGACGGCAACATCGAGTTGACCTGCATTTACTGCGGGTTCGTGCTCGACGTCTCCCGCCCGGGTTCGCGGAAGGCGCTGGAGTGCATTCTCGCCGCGGACGATTCGGGGGTCACCCGTGACATCATACAAGGAATGCTGGTCAACAAGAAGCTGGCGAACACCGTCATCGCGTTCGAGAACGGCCAGGCGGTCGTCGCCGCCTTCACCAAACGGCTTGCCGAACACCAGCCGGTCGATGTCGTGATCCTGGACGTGCAGATGCCGGTGATGGACGGCATCACCGCCGCGCGACTCATCCGCAGCGTCGAAGCCGACCATCAGAAGGCCAAGACTCCCATCCTGTTCTTCTCGGCCCAGAAGTGCGACGAGGACCTCAAGCGCCAGATCGAGCGCTTCGCGCCGGCCAGTTACGTCAACAAGGGCCCCGACCCCGACCCGGAACAGCTCGCCGAGCGCATCGACCAGCTCGTCGCGCATCTGCAGACCCAGAGCTGAGCGCACCGTCGATCACCGGTTGACACCGCCGGCGCTCCTTTCTTACAATGCCTGCTCCGTCGCGGCGCTCGGTTCCCAGCCGCGTGGCAGCTCAACTATCGCGATCTTGCAGGAGGAATTCGCATGTCCGTCGATGCCATCAAAACGCTCTACGCCAAAATGCCCGCGATCTTGGCCAAGGCTCGCAAGAAATTCGGTCGTCCGCTCACCCTGACCGAAAAAATCCTCGTCTCCCACGCCGACGATTTCGACGCCCAGGTCTGGGAGCGCGGCAAGGCACAACTCCTGCTGCGGCCCGACCGCGTGGCCATGCAGGACGCGACGGCGCAGATGGCGCTCTTGCAGTTCATCCAGGCCGGGAAAAAGCGCGTGGCCGTGCCCAGCACGGTGCACTGCGACCATTTAATCCGCGCCCAATCCGGCGCCAAGGAAGACATGGCCCGCGCGATCGAGGAGAACAAGGAGGTCTACAACTTCCTGAGCTCCGCCTCGCGCAAGTACGGCATCGGGTTCTGGAAGCCCGGGGCGGGGATCATCCACCAGGTGTTCCTGGAAAATTACGCATTCCCCGGCGGCCTGATCATCGGCACCGACTCGCACACCCCCAACGGCGGCGGTCTGGGCATGCTCGCCATCGGCGTAGGCGGCGCGGACGCAGGCGAGGTGATGGCCGGCCTGCCCTGGGAAGTGCTGCATCCGAAGCTGATCGGCGTGAGGCTCACCGGGCAGCTTCAGGGCTGGGCGTCGGCGAAAGACGTGATCCTCTATCTCTGCGGCCTGCTGACCGTGAAGGGCGGGACGAACAAGATCATCGAGTACTTCGGCGCCGGCGCCGCGACGATCTCCGCCACCGGCAAGGGCACGATCACCAACATGGGCGCGGAGCTGGGCGCAACCACCTCGATCTTCCCGTTCGACGAAAAGATGGTGGCGTACCTGAACATCACCGAGCGCGCCGACCAAGCCAAACTGGCCCAAGCCCATCGCGAGCTGCTGGTCGCCGACCCCGAAGTCTTCCAAGCGCCCGAGAAATTCTACGACCAGATCGTGGAGATCAACCTATCGGAGCTTGAGCCCCACGTCGTCGGACCGCACACACCCGACCTCGCCCGCCCCGTCTCCAAGCTGCCGTCCGAGGCGAAGGAGAAGGGCTACCCGATGCAGTTGAAGGCCGCGCTGATCGGGAGCTGCACCAACTCGTCGTACGAGGACATCAGCCGCGCCGCGCACATCGCCCGGCAGGGCTTGAAGGCAGGCTTGAAAGCCAAGACGCAGTTCCTGGTCACCCCCGGCTCCGAGCGGATCTACCGCACGATGCAGCGCGACAGCTTCATGAAAACGTTCGAGGACATGGGCGGCACCGTGCTCGCAAACGCCTGCGGCCCCTGCATCGGCCAGTGGAAGCGCGACGACATCAAGCCGGGCGAGTCCAACTCGATCATCAGCTCGTTCAACCGCAATTTCCCCGCGCGCAACGACGGCAACTCGGAAACGCTCTCGTTCCTCTCCAGCCCCGAGGTCGTCACCGCGATGGCCTTCGCCGGGACATTGGACTTCAATCCGGTCTCCGGCACGCTGACGGCCGCGGACGGTACAAAGGTCCACTTCGAACCCCCGCGCGGCGAGGAACTGCCCGCCAAGGGCTTTGCGAAGGGTGAAGAAGGCTTCGAAGCGCCAGCCGAGAACGGCGACTCCGTGCAAATCGAAGTCGCCCCCGGCAGCGATCGCCTGGCACTGCTCGAACCGTTCCCGCGCTGGGACGGCAAAGACTTCGCCAAGCTCCCGATCCTGCTCAAAGCCAAGGGCAAGTGCACGACCGACCACATCTCCCCGGCCGGCCCCTGGCTCAAGTACCGCGGCCACCTGGACAAGATCAGCGACAACATGTTCCTGGGCGCAACCAACGCCTTCACCAACGAAGCCGGCAAGGTGACCAACGCGCTGACCGGCGAGACCGGCAAGACCCCAAGCGCCGTCGCGCGCGCCTACAAGACGCAAGGCATCGGCTCGATCGTGATCGGCGACGAAAACTACGGCGAGGGCAGCAGCCGCGAGCACGCCGCCATGTCCCCGCGCTTCCTGGGCGTGAAAGTGGTCATCACGAAGAGCTTCGCCCGGATCCACGAAACCAACCTGAAAAAGCAGGGCATCTTGCCCCTCACCTTCGCGAATCCTGCGGACTATGACAAGTTCGAGGAGAAGGACCGCGTGAGTGTGACGGGACTCGCATCGCTGGAACCGGGTAAGCCCGTGGAGGTGACAATCTATAAGGCGAACGGACAAGACGTGAAGGTCCAGGCCAATCACAGTATGACGGCGCAGCAGATCGGGTGGTTTGAGGCAGGATCGGCGCTGAACGCGCTGGGGTAGAACGGGGGGAAGGCAGAACGACCTGGCACAGGCTCGCGCGGTGTACAGCGGTGTACAATGGACGGTGCGGCCCGGAAATGAAAAACCCGACAATCAACAGAGTGAGGATGGAGCAATGAGCTACCGGTTCAAAGTCGTGTTCGAACAAGAGGCCGACGGAGGATATTCCGTCCACGTTCCCGGCCTGCCCGGATGCGCCTCACAGGGCGAAACGTTCGAAGAGGCGCTCGCCAATATCCAGGAAGCCATGAAACTCTATCTCTGGAGCTTGAAGGACGACGGGCTTCCCATCCCCGAAGTCCAAACAGAGATTGTCGTCAAGGATATCGAGGTCGTTGCCTGATGGCACTGCCGCAGGTCTCCGGCGCTCGCCTGATCCGAGCGCTGGAAGGCCTCGGGTTTTACGTCAAACGCCAGACGGGAGGCCACGCCATCGTGGTCCATCGCCAAGATCCGAGACGCCGGGCGGTCGTGCCGGTTCATGGCGGGAAAGCCATCAAGCCCGGCACACTGCGCGCGATTCTGGACGGTCTCCAACTCTCTGTCGACGACATCACGACAAAGTTGACCTGATATGTGGAGTCGGGAGGCCACCGAGGTGCTGATCGGCGAAGCTTACGGCGAGGGCAGCAGCCGCGAGCACGCCGCCATGTCCCCGCGCTTCCTGGGCGTGAAAGTCGTGATCACCAAGAGCTTCGCCCGGATCCACGAAACCAACCTGAAAAAGCAGGGCATCCTGCCCCTGACGTTTGCCAATGCAGCGGACTACGACAAGTTCGAGGAGAAGAACCGCGTGAGCATCACCGGCCTCTCGACCTTGGCGCCCGGCAAGCCGGTGGAGGTAACGATCCACAAGGCGAATGGCCAGGACGTGAAAATCCAGGCCAATCACAGCATGACGGCGCAGCAGATCGGGTGGTTCAAGGCGGGGTCAGCGCTGAACGCGTTGGGATAGGCGCCACAGCTTTCGGCCAGTCTGAACGAACTGACAATGACAAGGGGCGACAGGACAAAATCCTGTCGCCCCTTGTTTTTCAATATGTTAGGAGGCCGCAATCGTTCTAGCTCCCCAATACTCACTCGGTCCTTGACAAGATTGTAGTTTATAAACTACAATCGGCCCATTCATCTGGAGTTTTCCTGATGCCATCGGAATCCCATCCAAAGGAAATAAAAATTTATGAGACGGAGGGTGGTAGGATGCCATTCTCCGAATGGTTAGACAACCTGTCCGACAAGAAGACGCGAGCGAAAATTCGCACGCGCCTTGATCGCGTGAGCTGCGGCAATTTGGGCGACCACGGATCTGTCGGTGAAGGTGTCCTGGAGTTAAGAGAGCACCACGGTCCGGGGTATCGAATTTATTGCGGACGAGAAGGTGACGCTATGGTCATTCTCCTCTGCGGAGGGGACAAGGATTCTCAACAGGAAGATATTAAGAAGGCACATGAGTATTGGTCCGATTATAGGAGACGAGGCGATGCCTAGGAGCAGGAGCTATCAAGACAAGCTGCTAGAGGATCTAAAAGACCCAGGAGAAGCAGCCGAATACCTCAATACTGCTCTTGAGGAGGGAGACCGCGAAATGTTCCTTCTAGCGTTAAGAAATGTTGCCGACGCTCGAGGTGGGATCAGCAAACTAGCTGAAAGTACTCTATTGAATCGCGAAAATCTCTATCGGATGCTTTCAGACAAAGGAAATCCTGAGTTCTATAGCTTGTATACCTTGCTTAATGCTCTAGGATTTCGCCTGGCGGTCGAAGCAAAAGAGCCTGACCATAAGCGCGAAACTCCGCCTACTACAGAGCCCCAGGTGCTTGTCCTCCAAACTCGAAGCGTTGCTGCGTCCTCGAGGGGCAAACAACTTGCCTTGGCAGCTGATACCTCACAAAGGGAGTTAGAAACTATCGTTGCCATAACCCCAGATGGAAAAGAGATTGGTACTTTGGAATACGACTTTCAAACTGCTGAACTGTTTCTGCGTGTCAGAGGAGTTCTTCCCAACTGGCAGATCATCGACGTCGAAATACAAACAAAAGATGGCGAGCAACTCCTGCAAACAATCTTGAGACCAACCGGACCGCGACTTGTTCTTTTGAGGGGAAAACCTGTAAAGAAGGCTATGATTCGCCAGATTTCTTTAAGACCTCACTCCGAGTAAGAAAGAATCTCAGTGGACAAAGGCCTCATTTCCAGAGTTGAGTCATTACTGCGTCAGATCGCACTACTCTTACCAGAAACTGACCAGTCTTCTCATTCACCTCAGCTTGATGAGGCCTATGAAACGATCTGCGGGCTTGTTCTTGATGAACAAGTTACTAACACCTTGTGGCATGAACCTATCTTGTCCCAGCTGAACAGGCTTTTCACGGTTAAGCCACCGTCTGAAGAACTATTTGGACACCTAGTTGATCGCCTACATCGACGGGAACAAGAAGTCCGCCATGTGAACAATCTCTTTTTCAGAGTTCTAAACAAGACGGTCTCTGTCGAGGAAGTGTATCAAGCACTTTCTCTCGTTTCTCAGCCAGATCCGACGCTTCACTCTCGTCTTATCTTATCCGGACTACCGGACAAGGTTCGACTGAGCGCCGAAACGCCTTCGGCCAAAGTCGTGTCGTTCCTGGAGGCGCTCAAAGATGATCTCGGTGTCGATCTCATTGAGAATGAGCTTGTGACAGGGTGTCTCCAATCGCTCCAACAAAGAGAAGCCATTGGAAGAGTGAACGCTCTGCTCGTTAGGTCTGGCCACGAGTCATCGTTACTCGTGCCTTTGGATCTTGCTCTTCAACCAGGGAATGGCCAAGTTCGCTGTACAGTTCCGACCAATAAGGAGTTCGATGGCGCGTTGAATCGAGCCCAGAGTGCCTTGTACCAAGGCGGCTATCTGCCGAAATCTGTCGATGTGATTTGCTGTCTAGTGGAAACCGAACCGGAATACGTTGGATCTTCAATGGCACTTGCAGCTGCGGCAGGAATGTACGGAGCGGGGAGCCAGTTCGTTATCGACCCCTACACAGCTTTTACTGGCGATGTGGTGCTTGAGCAAGGTGAATGGAGGGTGAAGAGTATTCACGGACTCGCCCAGAAGCTTTCCGCAGCGCGACTCAATGGCTGCCGACGGGTTTTCATTCCAAAGGAGAATCTCCGAGACCTGCCTTCAAGTGAACAGCATGGCCTCACGATCGTGGGGGTTGATAACGTGTTGGAGGTCCTGCTTGAACTCCAGTCATCGCCTCAGGCATCCCGTGACGATTCCACTCAGACCATGAAGATTAATGTTCTGATGGCCTACTGCCAAGCATCAGGTTGGCCTCTCTCGCAAGCTCGTCTGATCCAAAATGGCGTCCAGTTTCGGGTTGCTCCCCTCAACATTCCAGAGCTGACTGTGACAATTTACGAGACGGGAACACACGTTCCCAAGCAGCATCCTCATCCGGACTATCGGCCATTGCTAAATGATTTTTCCGCCCTGGATCAGAGCGCGATTCCAATTCGGGGAGTAAATAGGACTTACAAGATCCAGGACCAAGCTTTGAGAGGCAAGATTATGAGGCGTCTTGAAGAACTGCAGCCCCAAGAGAGACGTGATGAACAGTACTGTGAGTACAGTTTCAAGTTTGAGCGTGAACAGGAGCGATTGGTCATCAAGCAATATAGCAATGGCAAACTTCTCATTCAGGGTTCCGCTGGTGATTTCCTCAAGACTGTCCTCGAAAATGTATTACCCCTCTATAAGCTTCATTATCCTAACGCGACTCTTACTCTAGATGATGAGATCGGCGTGATCGAGAAGACATCACCAACCGGGACCAAGGTGACAGATACCCCCCGCGACATTCCAACCGTCCCCCTACCTCACATCGGCACTGACGAATCTGGAAAAGGCGACTACTTCGGACCTATGGTGATCGCTGGAATTCTAATTGATGCACCCACGCAGGCCAAGTTGGAGGCACTGGGCGTCAAAGATTCAAAGCTTCTTTCGGATAAGCGGTGCAGAGAACTTGCATCACAAATTAGGAGTATCTGCGGAGCTAGGTGCGAAGAAGTCGAAATCCCACCGGATCGGTATAACGAACTCTATGAAGAGTTTCGCAAAGAGAGCCAGAATCTGAATCATTTACTTGCGTGGGGGCACGCACGTGCAATCGAATCCCTGTTAGGTCGATTTCAGTGTTCTCATGCGGTTGCCGACCAGTTCGGAGATGAAAAATATATCCTGTCCCGCCTAATGCAAAAGGGGCGACGAGTTAACCTGAGACAACTCACCAAGGGAGAACGATTTGTTGCCGTAGCGGCCGCATCGATTCTTGCTCGGGATAGGTTTCTGATGCGCATGGACAAATTAAGTCTAGACTATGGAGTCGAACTTCCTAAAGGAGCGTCGAGTACGGTCATCACCGCTGCTCGGAGGATCGTTGCCCTGAAGGGACCCGAGGAACTAAAAAAGATTGCGAAGGTTCATCACAAGACCACGGCAAAGATTCTTGACCAAACCGAAGGCGGCTGAAATGGGTGAAGCACAGACAAAAACGACTTATAACGAAGAGCAGCTTCTTAAGCAGGCTGAGGCCCTGGCTGCATGTGACCGGTGGGATAAGGCCGCCACCGTGATTGAAAATGTCCAAACGAGGATGACACTGTCGATAGAAGCGCGAGGCAAATTGGCCTATTATCATTCTCGCGCTGGCAATCACTCTAAAGCATTGACGTTGTTTCAGGAACTCTGTCAGAGTCAACCTGCTGAACGCAAGTGGCATTACGGCGTGGGATATCAATTCCAACAAAAAGAACAATGGGGCCAGGCAGTTACCGCGTACACCCAGGCCCTACAGGTTGCCCCAAGGTGGTTAAAGATCTATCTGGCCCTGGGTCGAGCGTACCAGTCAAACGATCAAGCTGATAAAGCCTTAGAGACGTATCGAAATGGCCTTCGTCTCTATAAAGATCTATCACCTGATTTCCGGCTTCCGTTGGCGCCAATTTATGGAAAGCTGTGTCACGGAACGGCTGAAATACTGCTTTCCAAGGCGACGAGACAACCTGCAGACGTTGATGAGGCACTCAGACATCTATGTGAGAGTGCTGAAATCGCCCCGACCGATCCGAACAGTTGGTATCGACTCGGAAGACTTCTTCTAGATCTTGGCCGACTGGATGAGGCCCTGGAATATTTAAGCAAGGCTGAATCCTTGGCCCCGACAAACGAGTATATTCTTCATAAATTAGCGCAAGTGCACCTTAAGAAGGGGGAAATTGATGAAGCTCTCAAAAGATACGAGAAGGTGCCAAATCACCGTCAGAGCCCATATATCCTTCGAGGAATGGCTCAATGCTACCTCGCAAATAATCAGCCAATGGAAGCAGCAAAGAAACTTTACCGGGCGATCAAAAAGGAGCCTGACAAGTTCTACCACTATTGGGATTTCGCACAGGCCCTCATTGCTCTTAGAGCAACAGAGCAGGCAATCGAGGCACTAGAGACAACGAACCGACTCTTCGAGCAAGAGAACGGAAAAAGCTATAAGCGAGCGACTGTTAGGCTCGAGGAGATCCGAGCAAATCTCCAACCGGGTGAGCGAATTAGCTTTGAGAATCCAGTGTCACCAGTTTCTACCATTTGTTTTGGAACCATCACGAAGTACGACGACAATAGGGGTTTCGGTTTCATAAAGGATCAAAGTGACGGCGCGAAAGTATTCTTCCACATCTCATGCTTAAAAGAACGCATTCCTCCGAAGATCGGCGCTAACGTCAAGTTTGTTCGTGAACTTGGAGAGAAAGGCCCAACAGCCTCCCGCGTATGGCTGTCAGGGAAATAAGCGGGGGCAGAGTACTATTTCTAGACCATTGTAGAGCGTCATCGGCCATGCGCTGGCCGTCCAACTCGTCACTGTCGCAAGCCCTGTCAGATAGAAACGGCTTTTCCTCGAACGCAGGCGATTAATGCCTCCGCCGCTCGCGCCGCTCCGTCTATCTTTGCCAGATCATCGGCCATCGCCCACGCCTGCTCCGCATAACCCGGGGCCGTGAGCACGCGGTCCAGTTCCTCTGTCAGACGCTTGACCGAGACGCGCTGAAACGGTACGACCCTCGCGAGTCCCATTGCCGCCGCGCGTCGTGCATTGTCCGGCTGGTCGAAGGCCACCGGCACAATCAGTTGCGGACGACCGGCTCGCAGGGCTTGGGCCAGGGTGCCGATGCCCGCTTGGTGGACGACGGCCGCGGCGCGCGGGAAGACCCGGGAGTACGGCAGGTACGGAAACGCCCGCACGCCTGGAGGCAGATTCGGCGGCATCGCTGGGCCGGTTACGAGGATGGCGCGCCGCCCTACCCGCTGTGCAGCCTCGGCCGCCTTGTTCCAGAAATCACCCGCGACCCACACCGCGGAGGAACCGAGCGCGAACACGATGGGCGCTGGGCCCTGCGCGAGAAACGCTTCCACCTCGGCCAGAGCGCCGGCGTCCGGGGCCGCGCCGTCGAAGATCGGGGCGCCGCACACCTGCGTGTGCGCCGGCCAGTCGGGTTGCGGCGCGGCGAGTTGCGGATCGAACAGGGCGAGATTGCACAGGGGCGAGAACTGCCCTTCGAACATCGCCATGTGCGGTGACGGCGGCAGCCCCAGTTCCGCGCGAAAGGCGCGGAGCGGCGCTTCCCAGTCCCTGGCGCTGCGTTTCATCAGGTTGAAGAGCAGTCGGTACGGTCTCCGGCCCAAGACCCGCAGGGATCGCAGCCACGGCGCGGCGGCGATCATCGGCGGGTCGTCACAGGACATGAAACTCATGGGCGACAGCACCGTGGCGACCCATGGCAGCCCACGCTGCTGGGCGACGAGCGGCATGGTGACGGTCAGGGGATGTGAGATCAGGAGATCGGCGCGCTCCGTCGCCCGCATCAGATCGTCATAGGCTGATCGCAGATGCGGCATGATCAGGTGGCGCATCAAGTATTCGGGGCCACACCGCACATCGAACAACTGGTTTAGCACCGCCTGGTAATCGCCCACGTCGGCAATGTTGGGGCGCACGGGCGCGAATCCGATGCCCGCAGCTTCGACCACCGCGCGATGGTCGTCTGCGGCAGCGATCACGGCCTGGTGCCCTCGATCACTCAATGCGCGAGCCACGGCAATGTAGGGATGCAGATCCCCGAGCGACCCCAGCGTGGCAAAGACGAAACGACTCATGGCAGCCAAACCTCCTTGATCAGATATAAGAGGTTTGTTCCCGACAGTCAAAGGAATTGTATGCGGTTGCCGACCCTCCTCCTAGGTGGGCGCAGCGGCTGAAGGGGATTTGGCTCGCGTGGCCGACTCGACAAAGGCCGCGAAGCCGTTCATGTAGGCCACGAGGCGGCGCTTGACCTTCTCGTCCACCAGCACACCCGTTTTGTCGAACACCTGGCCGGCGTTCGAGATAAAGAGGGTCTCGCCGAACCACGGGCTCATCCCGAGCGCCCGGACGACGGGCAGCCAGGCCGTCTGTGAGAGCCGCGTGCCGCCCATCCCGGGCGTGGCGCCCATGATTCCGACCGGACGGTCCCCGAAGACCCGATCGATATCGTCCGGCGGACGGGAGAGCCAGTCGATCGCGTTCTTGAAGACTCCGGGCATGGAGTTGTTGTACTCCGGCGTGACGAGGAGGAGCCCATCGGCCGAGGCGATCCGGCCCTTAAGTTCGGTGACGGCCGGCGGAACACCGTCAGAGGCCTCGACGTCTCCGTCGTAGAGGGGAATCCCGCGGATCGATGCGACCTCGATGCGACAGCTTGGGGGCGCCAGCTCAGCAACCGCTCGCAGCAATGCCGCGTTGTACGAAGCCATTCTCAAACTGCCTGCGATGCCGATAATCGTGTTCATCCGCGTCCCCCGTGGTCGTCGCTCCCACAATACTGTCCATGATTTCCTTGCCGATTTTCAAGACGGTCTCTGCTGCCCCCCGATATGGGGATGCCGTGGCCGGTCACATCGTGATCATGATAGTGTAGCGACTGAAAAGGAGCCCCACATGCTGACGTTAATCCATAAAGCGTGCAGTTCAGCCGCGGTGGAGGTCGATTCCGTGTCCGTGGAGAGTTTCACCATCCGCGTCAAGGAGTTCCCGTTTACCTGCTTTACCTGCTTGGAGGAGATCGAGAGCGAATCGGAATTGCGGCTCTCGGAGGAGATTCGGATGTGAACGCGGCCGGGTTATCATTGCATAGCGTTGCAAGCCCACCCCCGGTCCTCCTTCGAGCGGGCAGGGGTGAGCCCGGCACATCGCAGTACCGAACCACGCATATCGGTAGATTCGACACCACCTCATTGAAGGGATTGATATGACGACGCCTCCACAGCCGGTCCTTCTCCATCACACGGACTCCTTGCCGTTCGGTCACTCGTTCGCGACCTTGCCCCCCGCGTTTTTCACCCGGCTGACGCCGGCCCCCCTGCCCTCACCCTACCTGGTCGCGGCGAGCGCCTCGGCGGCGAACCTGATCGGCCTTGACCCGGCGGAATTCGGCACCGAAAAGTTTGTCGACAGCTTTTCGGGCAACCGACTCCCGGCGGGCGCGATGCCGATCGCCGCCGTGTATTCGGGCCACCAATTTGGCATCTGGGCCGGACAACTCGGAGACGGCCGGGCGATCTTGCTCGGCGACGTGCCCGCACACGGGATCGGCCGTCCCGGATCGATGGAATTGCAGCTCAAGGGCGCGGGTCCGACCCCGTATTCTCGCCAGGGCGACGGGCGCGCCGTCTTGCGCTCGTCCATCCGCGAATTTCTGTGCTCGGAAGCCATGGCCGGCCTGGGCATTCCCACCTCGGGCGTGCTGTGCGTCACCGGCTCGGATCGCCGGGTGATGCGAGAGACGCCGGAGACCGCGGCCGTCGTCACGCGGATGGCCCCGACGTTTATCCGGTTCGGGTCGTTTGAGCATTGGTCTTACGGCGGCCAGATGGAGGCGCTCCAGACGCTCGCCGATTACGTGATCGATCGCTTTTACCCCGAACTCCGCGACGCCAAGAACCCGTACCACGCCTTGCTCGCCGAGGTGACGCGCCGCACCGCCCACCTGATGGCCCAGTGGCAATCGGTCGGCTTTATGCACGGCGTGATGAATACCGACAACATGTCCATTCTCGGGATCACCATCGATTACGGCCCGTTCGGCTTCATGGACGCGTTCGACCCGCACCATATCTGCAATCATTCGGACCATCACGGGCGCTATGCCTATGACATGCAACCCGACGTCGCGTACTGGAATTGCGCCAGACTGGGCCGGACGCTATTGCCCCTGATCGGCAATGAAGACGACACGCGCTCCGCGCTGGACGTCTTCGGGCCCGCGTTTGCAGCCAAGTGGGATGAGTTGCTGCACGCCAAACTCGGCCTCCAGACCAGCGCGCCAGACGATGGCGCCCTGTTCGATGCGATGTTCGCGCTGATGCACACCAGCCACGTGGACTTTACGCTGTTTTTCAGGCGCTTGGGGGAGTTACAGATCGAGAACCCGGCGGCGGATGACCCCGTAAGGGATCTGGTGGTGGACCGTGCGGCGTTCGATGCGTGGGCGGTCCGCTATCGCTCGCGCCTGCGACAGGAAGGCAGCACGGATGGCCCGCGACGACGGGCGATGCACGCGGTCAACCCCCAATACGTGCTGCGCAACTATCTGGCTCAGGTCGCGATTGAAAAGGCCCAGCAGAAAGATTTTTCAGAAATCGAGCGGCTTCTCACAGTCCTGATGACGCCATTCGACGAGCATCCGGGCTCTGTACACTATGCCAGCCTCCCACCCGACTGGGGGGCTCATGTGGCCGTGAGTTGTTCATCGTAACCGGCTTTGAGCGGGGACGTTCTGAACTAATTCATTTCCTGGGGCGTGCTCCGTCCGGACAATGTATCCAACCGCAACGACGAGAGGAGAGCCTGCCATGCTGAAAGAATTCAAGGAATTCGTCATGCGAGGGAACATGCTCGATATGGCGATCGGGATCATCATCGGCGCGGCATTCGGCAAGATCGTCTCGTCGCTGGTCAGCGATGTGCTGATGCCGCCGATCGGGTTGCTGGTCGGCCAGGTCAACTTTTCCGACCTGTTCATCAACCTCTCCGAGACCGCATATCCGTCGGTGGATGCCGCGAAGGCCGCCGGCGCCCCCACGCTCAACTACGGGCTGTTCCTTAACACCATCATCGACTTCCTGATCGTCGCGGCGGTGATCTTCGTCCTGGTCAAGCAAGTGAACCGCATGAAGCGCCAGCCCGAGCCGGCGCCCGCCGTGCCCACGACCAAGCCCTGTCCGTACTGCGTCTCGACGATTCCGATCAAGGCCACGCGCTGCCCGCAGTGCACGTCCGAGGTCAAGGCGGCGTAACGAGCGAACGCAACGTACGGCGCAGGGGGAACGTTGCGGCATTCAGGGGGGGATTGGGGCTCCATTCGCGTTTGGACCACTTGGCGTTCGAGTGCTATCTTTTCGGACGCACGTGTCGGAGGAGTCCATGCAGGGTGATCGCGTGTGGGTCCTTGATGACCCCGATGAGCGGCCCCGTGTCCGCAAGAAGCCGGCGGTCGCGACGTCACAACCTCAAAAGAACCCGGCCGTGGCCTTTTCCTTGTCGCTCCTGATCTGGGGGGCGGGACAGATCTACAACCGGCAGGGGAAATTCGGCGTCCTTCTTATCCTACTGATGGTGAATTTCTACCTAGACCCTGTCCTGATCTGGGTGTACCGGGAGTCTCTCACGGCTGTCCTTGGAACGTTCGACATCACTGCATCCCGGCTCATGATGGCCATGGCGGCGTTCTATCTCTCCGGGCTGATCGTCTGGTTGTTCAACGCTGAACACGCCTACTACGTGGCGAACAAGACGAGAACCGAGGCCTTTCGCGGGATTGAAAACTCCCTCCTCCCGGTCGTCTGTTCCCTGCTGATCCCCGGCTGGGGACAGTTCCTCAACGGTCAGGCGGCAAAAGGGGCACTCTTTCTGATGTTCGCCCTGATCGGATTTTTCGCGGTGCCCGCCCTTCTGATCATCCCCTTCTTCTGGCCCAGACTGGACACGGCCACGGATCGCTTCTTCTGGGAGACGGTGCTGGTTGCCGTCCTGGCCCTTTCCCCAATGATCCTTCTGATCTGGCCGCTGAGCAGCTTTGATGCCTTGAAGGTCAGCCGGGATGACACCAAAAAAGAGCCGGTGCTCAAACGACTCGAGTATGCCAACAATCGACGCCGGATGTATGGGTGGGGAAGAGGAGTGTTCCCGTATTTCAAGCAGACGCTGATCCTCGGTCTGTTCCTGGTGTTCTCCTTGGCCGCCGCCTACTACCAGTTTCCCCGAGACTACTACGTCGCCCGCCTGCAGAGCCTCCAGGTCCAGTTGTCCCAGCAGCACCTGGTTCTGATCCCCCGCCTCATCGACCGCGTCCTTCAGGACGTTCTCTAAAGCAACATAGCAGCCTGCTGCGGGGAGTTCCCATGGCGACCGGAACCGAGGCACGGCCTGCCAGGGCAGAGACCTGATTACGCTGACTTCTGCATCGACGCCTTCAGGTCCTGAATGGCCCTCCTAACGTCCCCTTCCGTGGATCCGAATCGGTCCTCCATGACCTTGATGGCCTGATTGATCGCTTTCGTCATCTTCGCGATTTGCTCCTCGGGTGTCACTGGAACTCCTCCTCATGGGCTGCCTGCCTCTCTCGCCAGTCCACGACGGGGACGAGGGGCCGGATTCGTACTGCGCGACTCACTGTACCACGTCCCCCTTCCACTTCTTCATGCCGCCCTTCAGGTTGTAGACCGTCGGATAGCCCTGCTCGGCCAGCAGGTGGCCGAGTTCATCGCCCATCGGACCGCCGTGACAGATAAAGATGATGCGTTCCGTGGGCAACAGCTCCTTCACGATACGGGGCTTGGCGTCATCATAGGGGATGTTGATCGCGCCCCGGATATGGCCGGCGGCGAACAAATCCGGTTCTCTCACGTCGACGATCACCAGGCCCCGGCCGTCGGCCATCAACGCCTCCAACTGCGTGCCGTCGATGGTCATCAGGCCGCCCGCCATGGCCGGCGACAGTGCGAACAGCGCCGCCATCCAGCACACCACTCCGATCCTCGCCAGTGTCTTCATGATCGGTCCTCCCGTTTTCTTCGCATTGTACACCGATGCAAGGAACAAGGCTCGGTCCTCTGAGATCACTGTGGTAGAGTGGACCATGTCCATCGCGCCGTTCACTCCATGTCCCGCCACCGGAGACGCGTTCATCGGTCGCCAAGGACTCGTCAGGAACCTGCGTGGGCGCATCGCGAGGGGCGAATCCCTGGCGGTGATCGGCGGGCCGAAGCTGGGCAAGACCTCGCTGGTTCGGACCGCCCTGCACGGACTGCCGGACCACACGGTGATCGAAGTAGATCTCGGCACCGACCCTTCTCCCCGGATCGATGCGGTTCCCGGCTCGATCGTGGTCCTGGACAATCTGGACGGCGTCGCCGGCTCGGCGATCGCCCCGCTGCTCGCGCGGGTGTCGGCGGCGGGACCGGCCGGCGTCGTGGTGACCGGCGGGCGCCGACTGCGGACGGTGCTCGACCGCTCCGGGACCTTCGCCGACGTGTCCTTCCGAGTGTTCCCGCTGTCCGTCCTGCTCGATGGGGAAACGCGACGGCTGATCGGCAGGGACACGAGCTCTGCCCTGTCCGCGTGGACGGGGAACCACCCCTACTTGACGAAGCTGCTGCTCCACTATTGGGCCGGGGAAGCGGACAGGAGCCCTCGATGCCTGGACGACGCCATCGCGATGAGCCGGTGTCAGTGGGAACCGTTCGTTGAACGCCTGGCGACCGACATCGGTAAGGGCCCCGAACGCCGGCTGCTCGACTACCTGATCGAGCGCGGCAAACCGGTGAATCCCTCCCTGGCTCAGTCCGACACCGGCATACGGGACATCAAGGCGGTCGCGGACACGCTCGCGTACCTGGGGGTCATCAGCCGCTGGATTCGGAATGAGGAGGCAACGCTCTTCGCCGGGTGCCGGCTGCTCAACGACTCCATAAACAAAAAAGCCCGGGGGTGAGTGCCCCCGGGCTTTCGTTGTGTGGCGTGCGGCTAGACCTTCACCACTTTCTCCGCCTGCTGTCCTTTCGGACCATTCACGATCTCAAATTCAACCTCTTGACCTTCGTCCAAAGATTTGAATCCGTCGCCTTGAATGGCTGAAAAGTGCACGAAGACATCGCTGCCCTCTTCGGGCGTGATGAATCCGTAGCCCTTGCTGCCGTTGAACCACTTCACTTTTCCTTTCGCCATCAACCATCACCTCCCTTCATCGAACTCGGGATCTCTCCCGGGGTACCGAAGCGAACGGAGGCGTAAAAAAACCGCAGGGCGCACCTTCATGCGCTGCGGTTCTTCCCACTCACGGCCTCTGACCACTCATGATACCTGGCGAGGTTGTACCACGGTGGCGGGGGCCACGTCAACGTTTTTTTTCGGTCGGTGTGCGACGGGTCGACGGACCGATGACGATTAATGGTCGCGGGAGACGACGTATTCAGCCACCGCAGTCAACGCCTGGCGGTGGGGTGACGGCTCGAAGCCGTCGAGACTGTGCTGCGCCGCCGCGATGTGCCGCCGAGCAACGTCCATCGCGTGGCCGATCGATCCGTACGTCTGCATGAGGTCGAGAATCTCGCGGAGCTGCGCCGGCGAGGCCTGGCCGTCCCGGATGACGGTTTCCACCAGCGCCCGTTCCGCCGAACCGGCGGCCCGCAGGAGGTGGAGCAGCGGCAGCGTGATCTTGCCCTCGGAGAGGTCCTTGCCCAGCGCCTTGCCCAGACGGCCCTGATCGGCGACGTAGTCGAGCGTGTCGTCCGCCACCTGGTACGCGATGCCCAGGTGCCGCCCGAACCGGGCGAGCGCCTCCTGCTCCTCCCACGATGCGCCGCCGACCAGGCCGCCCAGCCGGCACGCAGCCGAGAAGAGCGCCGCGGTCTTGCACTCGACGATCTTGAGGTAGGCCTCGTCGGTCAGGGACAGGTCGCCGCAGTGCAGGAGCTGCAGCGCCTCGCCCTCGGCCATGATGCGGCACGCGTGCGCCAGGATCGAATCGACCTCGACCGAGCCGAGCGTGACCGCAAGACACACCGCCTTGGTATATAGATAATCGCCGACCAGGATCGTCGCGCGATTGCCCCACAGGGCGTGGGCGGGATCCTTCCCCCGCCGCAGGGCCGCCTCGTCCAGCACGTCGTCGTGCAGCAGCGTCGCGGCGTGGATGTACTCGATCGCTCCGGCCAGCATCACGGCCCGGTCTCCCGGCGGCTCGACGCCGACAAGGCGCGAGGCGATCATCAACAGCAGGGGCCGGATGCGCTTGCCCCCGCTGGTCAGGATGTAGAGCGCAACCTGGTTGATGAGGGGCACGCCGGAATCGACGTGTTTGGGGATCTGGACGTCCACGTCATGCAGATCGGCCCGGTAAAATTCCCATACGTCCTGCATCGTGCCCAATGTGGCACCCGGCCGGCTGCTTTGCATGCGGTGATAGTAGGGGAGGCTCACGAATGAAGTCAAGAACAATGTGGGCCGCGGCGTGTTGCTTCGCGACCCGATAGGAGCGCCTGGCGGCGCCATGTGCATGCTGCGCTGCGGGTTTGACACGGAATGGATGGGGCACGTATGATCCCGGCATGGGACAGCAACCCCGCGCGATCGCGGCACGACTGATCGGTTTCGTCATCGGCCGGGTCGCCGCGCCGATCGAGCCCTCCAGCCTGCTGGAGCCCAAGACCTCGAAGGCCGCGCCCAACTACCCCGACATTATGCCGCGCCAGCAGTTGATCGAGAGCCAGACGATCACGCTCGCGGGACGGAAGGCGCTTCAGGCCGTCAAGACCTACACGCCGGGGTACGTGATCGTCGAGATCGGGATCGACGTCGAGGACATCCTCACCGAGCCGCTGTTCGAACTGCACACCGAGCTGATCGACGCCTGCCGGCGGGTGCTGGGCCGTCTGGACGGCGACCCCCGGTTCCAGGAGGAATACCGCGTCTACTGCGTCTCGAACTACACCGGCGACCCCGAGGTGTTCCTGACGCTCCACGGCGAACGCTTCGTGGGCCTGCTCAAGGACGAGCGCCTCCCGCTCGACGAGGAAGAGGTGCACGCAACGCTCCAGTCGAACATCAAGTACGGCAAGGACGATCTGACGATCGTGGACTGGGACGGCGCCGTCCTCTTCGACCCCCACGCCGACTTCGGCGCGAACATCGAGTTGATCCAGATCGCCAACTACCAGCTCCTGCGCGCGCGCACCTTCGACCGCGCCCTCGACGTGCGCCTGGGACACATCGCGCAATTGCTCCGCACCACCCCCACGCGCTCGCTCTTCCGCGCGCGCGAGTTCCGCGGCGTGTTGCGTGAAATCATCCAGATCCGAACCGAAACGATCATCGAGTCCCAGGCCGCCGAGCACCGCATCAAGCTCATCGGCGATTGGTACGCCGCGCGCCTCTACGCCCTCCTCGCCAGAAAGTTCCACATCGAGGCCTGGCAGGCGTCGATCCAGCAGAAGCTGGACACGCTCGAAGACGTCTCCACCATGGCGGCGGAGAATTTTTCGGTGTCGTTCCACACGAGGCTGGACTTCATCCTGATCGGCGGGTGGTTCGTGCTCCTCGCCGGCTGGTTCGCCTACCTCTTCCTCGACCTGTACATCCTGAGCCTCCGCTGACCCCGGCCCCCTAACGCGCCGTGGGCTTGACATCGGCCGTTCAAGTCTGGCATATTGATATTAGATTTCAATTTCATCAACGAACCCTTATCCAGGAAAGGACTCACCATGACCCGCACCGCTCGCAGCATCACCGCGCTGATCGTCGTCGCGCTCTGGACGACCGTTCACCTCGATTCGGCCAAGGCTCAAGGGTTCAAGGTGTATGGCTACAACACCTCGGCCGAAGGCCAGGTCGAGGCCGCCTACTGGTTGACGCACGTCCTGCAATCCGGATCGACCTACAACTTCTTCGGCAAGACCGTGGACAAGGAGGGGCTCTCCCAGCACAGCCTTGAGCTGGAATACGGGGTGACCGACCGCTGGATGGTCTCGGGCTATCTCGATTTCGAGGATCATCCCGACGGCGAGTTGCAGTACGCACAATTCCGCGCGGTCATGTCCCGGTACCGCCTGTTCGAGCAGGGCGAGCGCTTCTTGAACACCGCGATCTACCTGGAGTACTACGTTCCCCAGGCGTCCTCCCAGCGGGACGAAAAGATCGAGGCGCGCCTGATCTTCGAAAAGGACCTCCTCCCCTTCGTCGTCCGCCTCAACCCGATCTTCGAGAAAGCGCTGAGCGGCACCGACGTGAGCGAGGGGGTGGAGCTGGAGTACGCCGCCGGCGTGTACGCCCCCGTGGGCGCCGTGAAGGTCGGGCTCGAAGCCTACGGGAAGCTCGGCGAGTTCGGCAACTGGAAACCCCTGGACGCCCAGGAGCACTACGTGTTTCCAGACGTCGAGTTCCACCTCGGGCCGCACGTCGAGATGAACCTCGGCGTCGGGGTGGGTTTGACCAAAGCCAGCGACGACCTGCTCGTCAAGACGATCGTCGAATACGAGTTTTAGCGGGACCGGCAGGCTCGCGCGGCGGGTCAGGACGTGGTTTGACAGGCTTTCGGCCTGCGTGCTACAGTCCCTCCCCGCCGTTTGGGTCGTCGTGGGCGATTAGCTCAGTGGTAGAGCGCTTGCTTCACACTCGGCAAGACCCGACCTACCCCAGCCTACTCCACGCCACTAAACCCAACTCCAGCCAAGAGATTCACCGTTCGCCAACTTTGGCCTGAGTAGGCCTGAATAGGCCAGAGTGTGGTGGGGTTGAGCACAAAACGAGCACAGCCCCAGGGCGAAATAATACGCTCTCTTGCTTTGTCGCTTCAGAAAGCGATCAACCACTATCGGGACAAGAAGCGACCTCAGCTACCCACCTCCACTCAAGCTCGTCACGCTCCCCTCAATCGTTTCTGTGAACCTCCGCCCCATCACTTCATAAGAATATTGTCCCTCATATCTCCCTGCTCGAGGCTTCGACGCAAAATCTAGATCTTGCGAATCAGCATCAATTCGGCCTGAAAACGCAATAACTTGGGGCCATACTCCACACGAAACCGTCAGCACATTAGTGTTCTTGATTTCAGTGGTGCTGATTTCTCCGTTGGGGAGAAATTTCGTGGTTCGGACCTTCTCTGGGGAAAATATACAACTTTGGGCGAGTGGCGACTCCAGCGGCTCTTGTTCCACAGCGGTATAAGGTGGCCCGACTACACTACGGACAGCCTCAGTCTGGACGCCGCCGGCAGTATACATTGGAATGAGTGGGAACGCCTTAACATTAACAATATTTTGAGGAAGATAAACTTTCACGATCAAATCCAGGACGGGAACAGATTCTATATTTGTGTTAAAAATTGCCACCACATAATAAGAAGTCGTGCGATTTTCGATTTTCGGAGGCAGTTCGAAGGGCGAGACCTTAAGAACCGGTGCTGTACGATTCTTCTCTCTGGGGAGGACCCACGACGTTTCAATTCCGTGTGTAACGAGTGGGATCAGGATGATAGAGAGTATCAACGTCCTCATGATGGCGGACATGTCCAGAATGCCCCGCACTATTCCCCGAACGCTCGACCAGTCTGATTGTTTTGTGTTTTGCTCTGGTGCGGCGGGGCCGCTGCAACAGTGTGAGGCCTGGGGCGGGTTGAGGGGTCGTTTCCCAACGGGATGCACTACTCCCTCCGTAACCCTTTTCCTTTTTCGCTGCCTATTCCCCATTTTAGCAGGTAACTGCACTCCTACTGAACCCTGGAGTCTTGTAGTCTCTTGACACTTGAGTCAATAAGCCATGGGGCAGAAGACCACAAAACATCAAATAAACAATGCGACTGTGCTAGAAGTTTCGCGCCTTCAAAAACAACTGGTTTAGAGCACGAATGTAAATCCAGTCACCGTTGCACCAACCTCAACAGGCGTCGTCCCTCGGCTGTTGCCGGATCGTCCTTAGGATTTGGAAATGCCGATGAAAACTATCGGCAACGCCGCAGCAAAGAAAGAGCTCCGCGTTGCGTTAGGGAAAACACGCTGAAGGTCCATCACTATTTTTTGTTGTTCAGGGCGTTTCAGAAGATCAGCCCCTGGCCCGAGCCAAAACCACACAGTGAAGACCGCGAGCACCGGCACGGTCTCGTGCGTCAGTTCGTGATATTTAGTGCAGGCATCAAACAATAAAAGCTCGCTTGGACCTGGACTAAAATCAAGAATGTCGGCGTGGTCACGATCAGCGTGTTTGAAAAAGTTCTCTGCTTCATTCAACCGGCGCTTGGCCTCCTCTTGGGCATCAGGACGAACCCATGTAGGGACATGCTCTTTCAGCATCGGGGGGCCCCCAAGAGCTCGGTTGATGTCCGACAGTAATTGATACGCGGCCGATGTCAGCGTATGCGTTGAGACAGGATCGCCTTCGGCAAAGTACAGTCGAACGGCCGTCTCGAGCTGCCGGCGTGCGGCATCCAGCTTGCTGATTTTAAGTATTGGTTCCACGGAACCAAAAGGATTTGTTTTTGACCCCACCCAGATACGCCGGACGAGATGCGCAAAGAAGCCGTCGCTTGCGTCAGGCGGCTATACGGGTTTTTGACCCACGTGATCCTAGCACGTTGGCATTGAGTCGGGCAACGCCACGTTCTTCAGCGCAGGGCTGCGGTTGCGGTCGGTCCTGAGGGAGTTCTTATACGTTGTCTTGGTGATCGGGGTGACGGTGATTTCGGTCTGTAATGGCCGCCAATCGGTCCCTATAAAGAGACCCCGCTGGTCGCTCCGTCCAGGGGGGGGCCGTTGCCTTCGTGACGTTCTCGATGATCGGCGTCAAGATTCAAGACCTCGGCCGTTATGGATTACCGGGCGCTTCATCGCGAGGGGATTCGACCTCGACGCTGATCCAACCTGTTCAGAGGCTCATCGGACGCTTTCTTCTTCAGACCGCCCCCGGTTGGGTCAGGCGGCGTCTTCAATTGGGACCACGGAGGCGGAATTTCAAGATTCAAGACCCTCGGGCCGCCTCTCGGTTGCTGTCCCCTGGTTCTGTCTCTCATCAGCCCGTGACAAAGGTATCAATCATGTTCTATGATCTAACGTCTTAATGGTCTCCAGCGGGCACACTGCCTATCACACGATCAATCGTTCGAGGATGACGACATGCGCAACGCGACCTTGCGGTGGGGACAAACCACCGTATTGTTCAGTTTGATCGGAATCTTAACCGCCTGCGATGGCGGCGGTGGAGGTGGAGTTAAATCCTGGGGCACGGGCGCGCTCATCGAGACCGACGACGCGGGCGATGCCCGGCTCCCCCAGATGGCCATCGACGCCAACGGCAATGTGCTCGTGGTGTGGAACCAGTCCGACGGCACACCGAACAACATCTGGGCCAACCGCTACACCGCCGCCACCAACAGCTGGGGCACGGCGACGCTCATTGAGACCGACGACGCGGGCGATGCCCTTAACGCCCAGATCGCCATCGACGCCAACGGCAATGCGCTGGCGGTGTGGTACCAGTCCGACGGCACGCGCGGCAACATTCTCGCCAACCGCTACACCGCCGCTACCAACAGCTGGGGCACGGCGACGCTCATTGAGACCGACGATGCGGGCGATCCCTGGCCCCCCCAGATCGCCATCGACGCCAACGGCAATGCGCTGGCGGTGTGGGAACACGACAGCACGCGTTACAACATCTGGGCCAACCGCTACACCGCCGCCACTAACAGCTGGGGCACGGCGACGCTCATTGAGACCGACGACGCGGGCGATGCCCTTAGCGCCCAGATCGCTATCGACGCCAACGGCAATGCGCTGGCGGTGTGGCAGCAGTCCGACGGCACGCGCAACAACATCTGGGCCAACCGCTACACCGCCGCTACCAACAGCTGGGGCACGGCGACGCTCATTGAGACCGACGACGCGGGCGATGCCCTTAACGCCCAGATCGCCATCGACGCCAACGGCAATGCGCTGGCGGTGTGGCAGCAGTCCGACGGCACGCGCAACAACATCTGGGCCAACCGCTACACCGCCGCTACCAACAGCTGGGGCACGGCGACGCTCATTGAGACCGACGACGTGGGCGATGCCCTTAACGCCCAGATCGCCATCGACGCCAACGGTAATGCGCTGGCGGTGTGGCAGCAGTCCGACGGCACGCGGAACAATATCTGGGCGAACCGCTACCAATAAGAAATCTGTTTAAGCAAGAGGGTCTGAGCAGGACCCGTGCCGTTGAATATCCTGGTCACGCTCGCCACCCGCGACCGACCGGGGCTGGAAGGGGACATCCCTCACGTATGAATCTTCTCGGCAGAGCGTTCTGGAGAGAAGAACGAACGTCCCCATCGCAGCGCAATCGTGCTCCCTGCGTTGAAGAGCGTGGGATTGCACGCCTCCCGGACGAAGTGCTAGGATCGGGTGGGTCAAAAACCCGTATAGCCGCCTGACGCTAGCGACGGCTTCTTTGCACCCCTCGTGCGGGTTATCTGAGTAGGGTCAAAAACAAATCATTTTGAATAAACAACATCTTACTCTGGTGATGGGTGAACTGACGCGTCCCGGAGCAATTCATCGCGTGTCAACGGAAGATGTAATACGTCACTTTCTCCGGTGTGAAGCCTCTCGGGGAGAATACCAACAGAGAAAGGAAGAATTGCTCGCTTGGTGCAGCTTATCAGCCGAGGAAATGCGGAACCGAGTGAGACAGTTTGCCAAAGAGCGGGGTGACACTAACCCTGTTCTTGAGTACACGGTCCGGGACCGCTCGGAGAGGGTCGCGAAATGGACTCGCGAACGCATTAGCTGCAGCGATATCTACAGTTGTGATATTGCGCCACGGATGTGCGAGGATCTCGCAAGCGTAAAGGGCAATATCCCACGATTTGCCGCTGAAAAGGCGACAAGGTTCCCCGAGTTCGCTAGTGGATGTCTGCCTGAGGGAGCCTTGGCAATAGTCATCGTTATTAGACAGACAACGCCTGAGAGGGACGGAGCATTCGAATTACTCGATGGAGCTCACCGTCTAGTTGCGCTGTGCAACGCTGGGGTTGAGACGGTAGAAACATTCATCGGATATCCCCGGACAAGCGATCAATGAGTTCGCCACGATCAATTGGTCTTAGCTCTGGCCGAAAGTGAAGGGAAGAGGCGCGGCGTGAGTATCTGGGATATCCTCGGCGTTTTCGCGTTGGGCTGGCTCGGGAAAACGCTGTGGGATAAGTATCGTGCCAGGAGGGAAGGGACTGGCGGGCCGCTGATCCACCCGGAAGCGCAAGGAGAGTTTCCGAGAATTTTTGCCGAAGCGCTTTTGGATGCTCAAACAAGGAAGGCACTTGTTCCGCTCCTCAAGGCAAGCGGCAATAACGTCACCGGGCGCGAAATCGTTCTTATGAAATACCTCCTTGGGAAATACGAGAGTAAAGACGCGTTCGTTGCCGACATAAAAGAAATTGCAGAGACGAACGCCAGCGCGCAAGACGCCCTGATCCTGAACAAACAACTGGCTGTCCTCAAGTCGGTGCTCGATGAGGAGAAACAGTCTGCCGATTCCTAAAGCGGTCGCGGCTCGGCTGCCTGGTGGTTTTAGCGTCATGGGCGGCAGCCGCCCTGGAGGCCGGAATCAGTTCCTTTTGGGCCGACCACCCCTGAGAGAAAAAACTTAATAATTCAGCACCGTAGTCTGGCCTGCTTCTCAGAGGGTTTCTGAACTGGCGAAGGTCAAGTTGAATTGGGGAAGAACTGCGGCAGGGTGGGGTCGCTCGTGGGGTGAGTGAAAAGGTGGTGGGCTAGTTCGATCGACCCACCGAGAAGGAGTACCATGTCAACCGAGGGTGTTCTCCGTGACTGGCGGTACGGCCAGCTCCAGGCAGAGCGTTTGTGCTCAGGCCTGCTCCATGTGGAGGGTTACGAGGCGGTTGATCCTCAGTCTCCGCTCGGCGGCCCAGACGGCTTGAAGGATGTTCTGGCTCTCCGTGATGGCCTTCGCTGGGTGGCAGCCTGTTACTTTCCTCCGACCCACCAGACTTTCGCCGACATCAAGGCGAAGTTCACTCAGGACCTGTCTGGCGTACTAAGAAACAAAGCAAACGCCTTTGCATTCTTCGTAAATCAGCCGCTGACTCCGGGGCAGCGCGAGGAACTGTTAGCCACCGCTCACCCACTCGCGGCCGAGATTTATCACCTAGAACGCATCCGAAGCGTTCTCGATTCACCGAAGGGCTATGGATTGCGCCTTGAATATCTCCGCATCACAATGTCGGAGGAAGAGCAGATCGCATTCTGGAGCGCTCTCAAGTACGACGTTACACGGCGCCTCTTGAACAACGAGCGGCGGCTCGAAACAATCGATGCGAAACTCGACTTGGTTTTACAGCGGACCCGTCTTCTCGTTGGCCATCTTCCAGAGGTGGCCTCTTCTCTGCGTGCGGGCGGCCACGAGGAGAAAGCGGTGGACGCTGAGACTCCTACCGCCAATCTCACGCTCGCCTCGCTCTGTTGGGTGCATCGAATCATTACCGAGGGCACAACCCTTCCTGATGCTGTCCGTGGCCGCCTGCGATCCGTTGGCGTGCAGATCTCAGCGGAGGAGGCGGCCGTCTACCAGCCACCGCCAGCAGGCGAAGTACCGGCCCTCACAAGGCGCTTCCTTGAATGGTGGCGGATCAAGCACAGATCGCTTGCTGGTGCTGACCGGGCAGCGATCGTCGAGGCGCTCGTCGAGTTTCACCACCGATTTCTCACAATTCATCCGTTCGTCGACGCCAACGGAAGGGTGGCGCGGTTACTGTTGGACCAGGCTGCCAACGAGCTTCTGGGGCGTGGCGTTGGACGTGAGATTGTGGCGGAACCGGCAAAGTACTTCTCAGTGCTTCGCGCTGGCGATAGCGGCGATCTTGCTCCGCTACGGCGGCTTATAGAGGCATGCCTCTCATGAAAAGAGTACTCGGTCATGACTTTGCTAAACTCGAAACAGGCGGCGTGATCGGTGCTCGGATGAGAAAGTCTATATTTTTCAGTGCTTCCAATGGCACTCTCGGTGTCTGTGTATAACCAAGACTTTATAAATAGCGTTGTATAAAGTATAATACTTTTAGCTTTACACAAACGATTTGGTCCATCGCGGCCTTTACACAAGATGAAGCCCTTTATACCTCAACCTCTTCCGCCGACCGGTCTGGAGTGGGAACCGCTTATCCCCTTTATCAGTCGAGCGAATCGATCGCTCGCACACTACGATGCATTGCTTTACGGAATTCCTAATCCCGACGTGCTGCTTTCCCCGTTGACTACACGAGAAGCGGTGCTGTCTTCAAAAATTGAGGGCACGCAGGCTACGTTGGGCGAAGTGTTTAAATTCGAGGCTGGTCAAGCGCCAGAACAGGAATCCCGGCGACAGGATATTCACGAAATCATGAATTACCGAACGGCGCTAATACGTGCTGAAAAGGCCCTAGAAGAGCGTCCTTTCAATCTCAATCTACTCCTCGACCTCCACACAATTTTGCTCAATAGTGTGCGCGGTCGAGATAAACAGAGGGGAAAGTTCCGTAACAAACAGAATTGGATCGGTGCCCCTGGGAGCCCTATCGAGCAGGCAGAGTTTATTCCTCCCGATCCGCTATCTCTCATGCCACATCTCAGCGAGTGGGAGAAGTACTACCACGCTGAACAACCAGATCCGCTTGTGCAGCTTGCGCTTGTGCACGCACAGTTCGAAATCATCCATCCGTTTCTTGATGGCAACGGACGATTGGGCCGTATCTTGGTCCCCATTTTTCTGTATGAAAAGAAGGTCCTCTCACGTCCGATGTTTTATCTGTCGTCCTATCTTGAAATGCATCGCGATCCATACATCGAACACTTGCGTAACTTGGGGGTACAAGAGGGGGCCTGGAACCGCTGGATCACGTTTTTCCTGACGGCCCTCGACGAACAGGCCAAAGAGAACGCAGCGAAGGCGCGTGCCGTCATAGAGTTATATGAGAGACTCAAACTAAGGATCATCGAGCTCACACATTCCCAATTTGCTGTGCCTATCCTCGACGTACTGTTCGAACGCCCAATCAGCCGGAGCAGTGATTTCGAAGGCCGAAAAGGCATGCCGAGTAAACCGATGATTATGACGCTGCTTAATCAGCTAAAAAATGCTGACATTCTCAAGGTCGTTGTTGAAGGACGTGGTCGTCGGGCTCAAGTACTAGCCCTTGCAGAACTAATCAATCTCTGTGAAGGAAAGAATGTAATTAGATAATTCTAAAAGCGAATGCTCAGGTTTCTCCAACCCAGTATCAACCGACCAGTGTGACAACCTAAAACTGTCTCAACAGAGGGGTTCACCCCAATAAATTGTGCTCGAATTGTGCTCACCTCCACCACTTTCCAGCCTATTCAGGCCTACTCAGGCCAAAGTTGGCAGAACGCGCAACTCTTGTCTGGAGTTGGGTTTAGTGAGTTGGAGTGCGGTGGAGCAGGGGGCGTCTTGCCGAGTGAGAGACCAGCGGCCTCACCTGTACTGAGGGATCACCCGCCGCGGCCCCGAAGAACTGCCCCGGATGAACGACGCACCAGCCCCTCACGGGGCTCTCAGCGCTCGCACTCCCGTCTCCACCGAAAGCGGACAGCATGCGATGCGGACGCCCCAGCCATGCGCAGTGCAGCGTTGACGGCAGCGGAGGGAGGGGGCATTGGCCCGTCGGCGTCAAAAACCCTCACCTGGTTTTCGGCACACCCCCGTATCGGGGCTCCTGACCCGCCGCTGACGCTCGCTCCGCGGCTTCGTGTGGCGGAGTCGCTCCGGGTGGACGTGCGGGAACGCGTCGTGGTCGCACACGAACCGCCGCACTCGCCCACGCTCAAACCACGCTTGATCGGCTCGGGAACGAGGCCTCGCCCGCTTCCACGCCGTGGCGCGAACGGGGCACCCACGCACCAGCCGCGCGACCCTGACCAAACGCCTTCCTTCCCAACGGACACGGCGCGGCAAGCCCCTCCCCTGTTCCCTCGCACGCCACTCGGAAACCGCGGAACGGAACGCGGTAATTGCGTTGAAACCGGTCTTGTAACCCCGTGTTTTGCGCATGTTCAGTGCGTGTTTTTCCATTTTCCGGTGGGTTTTGTGGGCGGTTTTTCTGGCCCATCACATGCCGATGCCGGTGCATGGCGGGTTTCAGGCCCGGGGTCCGGTATGCCCTGAGACCGTCCCGCCCTGTGGACGGCATGCGGGCGGGACGCGTGCTCAGGACTTCCGGCGCGGCGCGGCCCGGCCCGGCACGCGCCACATGGGCGGGGCAGCGACTTAGCGGGAAGCTCTCAGCCGTCCCTGCAATTCGCCCATGATCTCCCCTTCTACGGTCTCGTCGTTGCCGGTGACGACCCACTCGTCGGTTAGGGCGTTGAGTTCTTGTTTCTCCGCTTTGACTTTGACCCGAAACGGACTGCGCTCTTCCACCCGGACGATGACGCGGCTCTTCTTCATCGGCATGTTCAACAGATCCTTGCCCGTCACCTTCCATTCGGTGCGCAGATACCCGGACTGCGCGTCCGAGGTCTCCAAATCGAACCGCTGCGTGACCGCGTTGGTCACGATCGACCACGCCCGCTCGTACGGCATGCTGACATCCGGCACCGTCTTCCAGACCGCGTCCCGCGCCGTGACGCACGCCGCGATCGTCACCACCAGTGCCCCGATCGTGACCAGCAGGCGCACCCCCGTCCACCGTGCATTCCTCTCCGCAATCCTCATGCTCGAAGCCTCCTTGGTTGACCACGACTCCGGATGCCAGGAGTCATAACGGACGGTCGTTCAGAAGCCCGCCCCTGACGCGGCCCTCCCGGGCACCACACCCCGCGTGCGGAACCGGACGACGGGCGGGGACAGCCGCAACGCCGTCCCCGTGAAACGAACCGTGGCCTTATCGGCGGAACGCGACACTATGAGACCATTCCTCGGGGTCCGTGGGAAAAAGAATCATCTGGGTGGTGTCGCGACTGACCTGAAACAGGTCCGTGTCCCCGCTCGCATACGTAATGGTGCCGCTCCCGTCGGGATCGACGCTGACAGTTCCCGTATCGGAATCGGTGATGATCCCGCTCTGACACGACGACTTCACCTCCGTGGCTTCGGTGAGCGCGCCGGCGGCGGCAATGCTGAATTCCCCGACGCCGCTCACCGCACACAAACTCGTATCCGGCAACCGCACCGTCCCGCTGCCCGCCACGTCCCAGGTGCCCACGAGATCCGCCAGCGTGACCCCGGTGGCCGCGCTCGCACCCCCCGACCCTTTCCCGCACCCCAGCACCAACAACAGACACCCCCCAAGCACCCATGCGAGCGTGCGCATACCGATTCTCCTTTCTGAAAGTGGATAATGTGTCGTTATACCGTGTTCACATGTAGAACACTATACATTTAATGACGATAATGTCAATACGAGTACACATCCTGTGTAGTTCTCAAAGCCTTCCCCGAAGACGATGATAAGGGGTCGTCTGAGGGGATGCCATGCGCACAACAAAGGAACTCTTGGGGGCACGAATCAAAGAGCTGCGGAAAGCCAAAGGGCTCTCGCAGGATACGTTGGCGGAACGGGTCGGGATCGACGCCAAGCACCTGTCCCGTTTAGAAGTCGGTGGGAGTTATCCGTCGCTTGATACGCTGGAACGGCTGGCGCAGGTGTTAGGCGTTGACCTGAAGGAATTTTTCGAGTTCACGCACCTGGACGAGCCAAAAGAACTCAAGAACGCGCTCACCAACCTGACGCGACAACTAACAGATGCCCAGGTGCGTGTGGCGGTGAAAGTGTTGCGGGCTATCGTGCGCTAAGTCGGTTCGGCGCAGGGACACCTGTCACGGGGTGTTTGAACTGCCCGTTTCACGTGCGTTTTTCCCGAATTTCCGATGCGCTTTTTCCGTTTTCGTGTGGGTTTCGTGGGCGGTTTCTCCGACCGATGGCACGGATACGCCGGTGCATTGCGGGGCTTTAGGCCCATTGTGAGGCGTGCAACGAGACCGCCATCCCCTGTTGACGGCATTCGGGACGGGCGCGTGGTCAGGACTTCGGCCGCGCCGGTCTTCGCGACGGGCGTCGTGACGAGGGTCGCGGCGTCCGCTGGCGGTCCCGCCGCGCTTGTTGCCGGGCTTTGTTGCCACACGCCACGCTGTGATAGGCCTGGTTCGGACGCGACGGCAGGAAGGCGTCCTGACAGCCCGCACACCGCCGAAAGTCCTTCCCCAGGGTGACGTGCCGCCACAGTTCGAGGTTGATCAAATCGGCCAGGGACCGCAGCGCATACACCGGCCGAAGACGGGTCCCCTCGGCCATCACGTGGTGTCGTAGCGGCCCCACCAGATGGTTGAGCGCCTCTGCGAGCAGCGGCCACGTGACCCTCGCCTCCGGGTCCTGGAGGATGGACCAGACACCCGCTCCAAAGGAGGGACCCAGCACGTCGGCCACGTCGGCCCATCGTCTCGGACGGCGGACGCGTAGCGTCAGATACGCGGACAACACCACTTGCCGCATCCGGACCCACTCGGCCATCACGGCCACGCTGTCAAACGGAAACAGCACGGGGTTCCACCCCATCACCGGATTGCCCACTCCCAACACCCCCCAGTGATTCACAAACCGTAACAGGTCGTCGGGCTGGTCCGGATCGAGGTTCCGCACCTCGGTAAAGATCGCCTCACGGTGCGCGCGGGGATCGTACAGCTCCCACTCGGCGGGGTGTGTGCCCGTCGCGGCATAGCCCTTCCACATGAACACGCCCTCTCGCGGCCACATCAGCGGTATGCCGCCGGGGCGTTGGGCGGCATAGGCCTCGCACATCCGGGTCCATCGTGTCGCCCACAAGCCCACAGGCGCCGTCACAATCTCATAGGCATTGCGCGCTTGGGGCGCGATCTCGTACAGGGGATGCCAAGCCCCCTCGGGGAGCACGAATTTGCTCATCGGAGCAGTCACGGAACTCATCACGTGTTTCATCATCAAATCCTGTTATGTTGCATGATAGAGTGTACTCACGAGCAAGTCAATCGCAGACGGTTCGTCGGCCTCATGCGGCGGACCGTCGAAGGACGAGAGAGCGACTGTGGATTTGACCCAGATACCACCGACCGACACGATGTCCCTGGCGGCCATTCGCCAGGACTGGACGGTCTGGCCCCGAGCCGACTACGACGCGGAGGCGCTCGCCCGGTACCGAGATTGCCGGGAGGCGTTGCCGCCGGTGCGGGTGGATCGGGCCACCGGGGTGTTGCTCGATGGGTTTCACCGAGTGCGCATCCACCACGACGCCGGGGCCGAGTCGGTCGCCGTCGTCTTTGAGGACTGCCCGCCCGAACGTCACCTGGCGCGTGCCCTGGCGCTCAATCAACACGGCGCGCCGATTCCCCGGGACCAGCGCAACCGCGTGATCGCGCAACTGGCCGCGCAGGGCCTCACACAAGCCGAGATTGCCACAGCCGCGGGCCTCTCCCAAGGGCGGATTGCACAAATATTAGTCGCTCATAAACGGGACAACCCGACGCGCGACGGGCTCGCCACGGCGTTGCGCTTAATCGATGCGGGCACATCACTGCGCGAGGCCGCGGCGGCTACGGGGATCGCCAAGTCCACGCTCGCGCGCGCCGTGGTGGACGCCAAGGACCGGCAAGTCTTGATTCGCCAGCACCTGCAATCCCAGCCCAGCCTCACGTCGGTCGTGCGGTATGCCAACCGCGGGCCGTGGGGCAAGGCCACCTACTTCGGCAACTGCACGGGATATCTGCTCGTGGACCTGATCGATTACTTCAAGCCAACGTCGGTGTGTGACCTGATGGAGGGCAGCGGAACCACGCGCGAGGTGTGCTTTGACCTCAACGTGGACTACGAGGGCCGGGACTTGAACGCCGGGTTTGATCTGTTGTCCTCGCCCTTGCCGGACCGCTGCTTCGACTTGGTGTTCTGGCATCCGCCGTACTGGCCGGGACACCAGTACAGCACGCGTCCGAATGACCTCTCGAACGCGGACGACTTCGAGGATTTCGAGGCACGGTTGCGCACGGGCTTTGAGCGCTTGCGCGAGGTCGTGACCCCGACCGGTCGGCTCGTCATTCTCATCGGCGACGGCCGCAAGAACGGAGTGTTTTACCCGATTCATGCGGACCTCATCCGCTGGAACGTGCTGCCGTTGGATGCGGTGCTGATCAAGGACGGGCAGCACGAACGCCGCGCCCAGCATTTTCGCTACGGTCCGGCGAAGTTCATTCCCACCCTGCACGAGTACGTGCTTATTTTCAAAGGAGCGACGCGATGATGGCCGCGATCTATCTCTGCATCGGCCCCGAGGAATTCGTCGGGCGCACGCAGCAGCTCACGCTGCACCACGAGGCACGGCGCCACGGCGTCCGGGGCGTATGGATATATACGGACCACGCGTCCACCCGGCAGCGACCGGGGTTCCAACGGTTACAGCGTGCCGTCCTCCGGGGCGAGGTCGCCCTGGTCTTGGTCTGGCGGTTGGACCAACTCGCCCGGTCCAACGACCACCTGATTCGCCTGATCGCGCAGTGGAGGGCACACCACGTCCGGTTGATCTCGATGCAGGAGCCCTTTGACTCGGCCTCGTGGATCGGGCAGGCCCTCGTCCACTGGTACAAGGCCCGGCTGAGGGCGGATCGCGCCCGGAGGCGCGAACAGATCCGCGCCCGGTGGGCCGCGGCCCAGGCCAGAAAATCGAGAGGGTCCGCATGAACGTCGCGCTGTATGCCCGCGTGAGTACCGACGGCCAAGATCCCGAAGTCCAGTTGGTCGCGTTGCGCGCCCATGCCGCGAATCGCGGATGGACGATTGTCGAAGAGTTCGTGGACCGGGGCTATTCGGGGGCCACGGACCGGCGTCCGGCGCTCGACCGGATGATGAAGGCCGCCTGGGCCGGGCAGGTGCAGGCCGTGCTGGTGTGGCGGTTTGACCGCTTTGCCCGGTCGGTCAAGCACCTCATCACGGCGCTGGAGTCGTTTCGCAGCCTCAACGTCGGGTTCGTGTCGTTACAGGAGCAGTTCGATACGTCCACGCCCATCGGGCTGGCCATATTTACCATCATCGGCGCGATGGCGCAGCTGGAACGCGACATCATTCGCGATCGCGTGAAGGCCGGGCTCGCGGCAGCGCGCGCCCGCGGGGTGCGGCTGGGGCGGCCGGTGGCGGAGGCCCGGCCGGACGAGGTGCGCCGCTTGCGCGCGGAGGGGCTGTCGCTGCACGGCATTGCGCGCCAGTTGCGGTGCAGCCGCTCCACGGTCCGGCGGCGGCTTCAGGAGGCGCGTCATGCGCCGTGAGACGAGAAGGCCAGCGGCCGATCCCGTCAGACCCCGTCTACTGTCGCAACAGGAGGCGGCGACGTATCTCGGGATTTCGTACTGGATGCTGCGCGACCTGGTGTTTCGCGGCGAATTGCCGTCAGTGCGGATTCGGCGGCGGGTGCTGATTGACCGGGTGGACGTGGACCGGTACGTCGGGCAGGCCAAAAATCGGCCCGGGGCTTGACTTCGGGCGGGTTTGGAGCGATCGATCAGGTATGGGCCGAGTGTATCAACGCGGGCGGACGTGGTGGATTCAGTATTACCGCCACGGGCAGCTCTTTCGGGAGTCGGCGCGCTCCCCCCTCAAGTCCGCGGCCACGACGCTGCTTAAAGTCCGGGAGGGGGACATTGCGAGGGGGCATGCCCCCTCGCTGCGCGCCGAACGCACGACGTTCGACGAACTCGCCGCGCTGTATCTGGATGACTACCGCCTGAACAACCGGCGCAGCCTCGATACGGCCGCGGCGCATGTGGTCAATCTCACCAAGACGTTTCGCGGCCTGCTGGCGTGTGAACTCGGCACGGTGCGGATTCACGAGCACATCGCGCGACGGCGCGCGGACGGCCGCGCTACCGCCACGATTAACCGGGAACTGACCGCCCTCAAACGCATGTTCTCGCTCGGCGCACGGGCGCAGCCGCCGCTGGTGGCCAGCATCCCCTACATTCCGCTGCTCAAGGGTGAGCGGGTCCGGAAGGGGTTTTTCGAGGAGGAGGACTACCGCACGCTGATGGCGGTGGTGCTTCCCCATGTGCGGGTGGCGGTGGCCATCGCCTTTTGGACCGGCCTCCGGCAAGGGGAAATTCTCGGGCTGGGCTGGGACCAGGTGGATCTCGAACACGGCACGATCCGGTTGGAGCCGGGCACGACGAAAAACAACGAGGGCCGCGAGGCCCCGTTGATTCCCGAGGTCCACGGGTTGTTGGTGGAGTGGCGGCGCATGACGCGGGAGGCCTATCCGCACTGTGCGTGGGTGTGTCACTTCCGCGGCAAGCGGATTACGCAGTTTCGGCGCGCGTGGACAGAGGGCACGCAGAAGGCCGGGCTGGCGGGCCGGTTGTTTCACGATTTGCGGCGCAGCGCGGTGCGGAACATGGTGCAAGCCGGGATTCCAGACGTGGTGGCCATGCGGATGTCCGGGCACAAGACGCGCAGCGTGTTCGACCGCTATGCGATTGTCAGCGCCCGCGATTTGGACGTGGCGCGCACAAAGCTGACGGCCCTCGCGCAGGACCGCGCCACGGTCCGGAGCCTCCTCGGCACGGTTGGGCCAGAGGCCCCGGTGATCACACCGGCGAGCACAATTGACTCGCCCCCCGCAGATCGGTATACTGCAACGCCTTGATTTGGCAGTGATCGGGCGATTAGCTCAGTGGTAGAGCGCTTGCTTCACACGCAAGAGGCCGCTGGTTCGATACCAGCATCGCCCACCATTCCCCGCCCAGGAGCCTGTCCATCAATGGCCATCTGCGGCGTTGCCGCTGCGGGAATCCCTCCTCACGTACGACTCAGTACGCTCCGGGGGGTTCCCTTGCGGCGCCTTGCATCTGGCGCATTCCTGAACAGGCTCCAATATCTGAATACGCGGACAGGCTCTGAGGCGGGGTAGCCCCGTGACCATTTATTGAACAGCCCCCCATGGCCGACACTCCTCCCATCCGTTTGATTGACCGCGCCTTGCTGGATCGCGTGAGCGCCGAGGCCGCCCGCAACCCGCGCCTCCGGATGCACCACAATTTCCACCGGCACGAGGAAGCCGTCCAGCGTTTCCTGAACGCCGTCGAGCCCGGCAGCTACGTCCGTCCCCATCGGCACATCGATCCGCCCAAGTGGGAATTGTTCGTCTGCTTGCGCGGCCGGGGAGCCTCGATCACGTTCGACGACGCGGGGCGCATCGCGGCGATCCATCGCCTCGACCCCGGCCGGGGGGAATACGGAATCGAGATCCCGGCCGGCGCATGGCACACGATCGTCAGCCTCGAGCCCGGCTCGGTCTTTCTGGAAATCAAGGAAGGCCCGTTCGAACCCAAACACGCCGGCGTCTTCGCTCCGTGGTCGCCCGCAGGCGAAGACCCCGCCGCGCCCCGCTACCTGGCCTCGCTGGGCGCCGCGATCGCCGCCGCGGATCGCTGACCGGCCCGCGGCGCGAGCTTGCCAAAGCACCGCCGGCTCTGCGACAATGCCCCCGATGCCCAGCCCAACACCGCGACGATGAAAGCAACCACCCAAACCGCTGAGCACGTCCTACCCGACGCACCGCTCGTGACGCTGACCGACCGCGCGATCGCCAAGGTGCACTCGGCGTTGGAGGGGGGCGCGTCGGTCGGCGTCCGGCTGACCGTCGGGCGCGAGAAGGGAAGCTTCACCTACAAGTTCGATGTTGTCGCCCCCGATCAGATCGACCCGCGCGACCCGGTCCTGCCCTGCGGCCAGTGGCGGTTTTACATCGACCACGCCTCGGCGAACCTCATCCGCGGCTCGGAGATCGATTACGTCTCGTCGGGCTTCACCCAGGGCTGGGTGATCGACAACCCCAACCCCGCGTGGGACAGCGAGTTGGCCCGCCGGATCGCCGCCGTGTTCGATCAGAGGATCAACCCCGGCCTCGCGCAGCACGGCGGCAAGGTCACGCTCGTCGACCTCAAGGACACCGTTGCCTACGTGGAAATGTCCGGGGGATGCCAGGGATGCAGCATGGCGACCAAGACGCTGCGGAACGGGATCATGCGCGTGCTTGCCGACGAGTTCCCCGAGTTGACCGGCGTGGTGGACACGACCGATCATTCGGGAGGCGCCAATCCCTACTTCACGGGCGACCGGCAGGGAGACTCGCCCGCGCTGTGACGCCCAGCCGCCCTCGGGGAGACGCCGAATGAGCGACGCGCGCGCCGCGGCCAGGGACAAGCTGATCTTCGCGCTGGACGTTCCGTCGGACACTGAGGCCCGGCGCCTCGTCACTCTGCTGAAAGACCACGTCGGCCTGTTCAAGGTCGGCCTGGAGTTGTTCGTAAGCGCCGGCCCGTCGATCTTGGACATCATCTCCGATCAAACCAACGCCGGGATTTTTCTCGATTTGAAATTCCACGACATCCCTGAAACCGTGCGCGCCGCCCAGCGGGCGGCCGAACGGCACCACGCCCGATTCCTCACCGTCCACTGCGACCAGCGCGATCGCCTCGCCGAGCCGGCCCGGACCGCGCCGGCGGGACCCCGGCTCCTCGGGGTGACCGCCCTCACGAGCCTCGGCGAAGCCGACATCCGAGCCGCGGGCTGGTACGCGAAGGACCTGACCGTCGAGCAGCTCGTGCTGTTGCGCGCCCAAATCGCCCTCGACGCCGGCTGCGCGGGCATCGTCTGTTCGGGGAACGAAGCCCGCGCGATCAAAACACGCTTCGGCCCCAAGTTCCTCGTCGTCGTCCCCGGCATCCGCCCCGCGTGGGCGGCGGTCAAGGGCGACGATCAACAGCGCGCCACCACGCCCGCCGAGGCGATCGCACAGGGCGCCGACTACCTCGTGGTCGGCCGCCCGATCCGCACCGCGCCCGACCCCGTTAAAGCCGCCGAGCAGGTGATCGACGAGATCGCGGTGAGCCTGGACGCTCCTTAGAGGTGGCCGTGCGCTGGATGTTCGCGACGTTTCCACGAGAAACCGAGGCCTCTCCCTCTAGTTGGTGGTTCCAGGGGCGTCGGCAAGCTGCTGGTTGAGAAAAGCCACCAGCCGGGGGCGATAGATTGCGCCGTAGCGTCCGAGCGCGCTGGTATGCCCGCCATCCGGAATCGTCCAGAGCGTTTTGGGCTCGCGGGCAGCCGCGTAGAGCGCCTGGGCGTGATGATACGGCACAACCGGATCAGCCGTACCGTGGATGATCAACACGGGGACGGGAGCGATCTTCGCGATGTCATCTCGCGGTCGGTCACGGTCCGACACGAGCAAAGACAACGGCCATTGAAGCGGCCAGGTGAGAAAGCTCGCGGCCAGCTTCTCCCTGGTAATCGCGCGATAGCTCGAAAATCCGCTTTCCAGCACGACGACCCGGAGACCGGCGCGCTCTTGCCCCGCCGCGAGATGAACCGCGATCGCCGCGCCGAGACTCTGGCCGAAGAAAATCAGTCGATCGGGATCGACGTCGGGACGTCCGCGCACCCAGCGCACGGCCGCGACCGCGTCATCTTGAATGCCGTCCTTGTTCGGCTCACCGTCGGATTGTCCGTAGCCGCGGTAGTCGAAGACGAAGACATTAAACCCCTCGTGGGCCAACCAGGCCACCGCCTGGAAATGCGTCGAGATATTCTCGGCGTTGCCGTGGAAATGGATCACGGTTGCCTTGGCCACGTCCGGGCCGCCTTTCGGCGCGAAGAACCATCCGTGGAGCCGCGTGCCGTCGAGGCTGTTGAAGAACACATCTTGGTATGGAAACCCGATCGATACGGGATCGATAAAGCTGGTCCTCGAAGGATAATAGAACAGATGGTCGCAGCCGACCAAGAGGCCCGCCAGGGTCGCGACGGCGAATAAAACGCCGGCCATCATTCCTTCACCTCCCAGCGGACGAGGAGATGGTGCACACGAGTGGCGCATCTCACCGAGAACATCGAGACATCGGCGGGTTATATTAGTATAGTGCCGCATAAGCCGCAACGTCCCTAGCGGCGTCGTCCGCAGCGGCTCCGTTTATCAGTCTCATCGTCCTCAACGATTTCCTGCTATTGACAATCCTGATCTCTCTACGGTACAAGTGCGCGTGTCGATAGGCTGGCTCCGTTTATCACGACAACTTACTTTGGCGGTTGTAAGCGGACGAGTCGGCGTGGAGTAAAAACCAGAAACTCCAAGGAGGGAGGTCTCGCATGAGAAAACTTGCGTTGCTCGTGGGCTTCATGGTCATCGCCTCCGCGTCATCGGCCGCGGCCGCCGGATATGGATCCGCGGGATGCGGATGGGGCGGCGACGTGGTCGCAAAAAAGCATTTTTGGGGTCAGTTCGGCGCGTTGCTCTTAAACGGCGTCTCGTCCAACCAGACCTTCGCCATGACGTCGGGCACCTCCGGCTGCAAGAAGGCTCTTGGCGCTGTGCTGGCCCAACAGGAACAGCAGAAATTTGTTGAAGGCAACTTCACCACCCTGTCCAAGGAGATGGCCGCGGGTGAAGGCGAGCACCTCTCGACGCTCGCCGGCCTCATGGGCTGCTCCACCGAGTCCGTCGGGGCGTTCGGCGCATTCACCCAGGTCAATTTTTCGGCGATCGTTCAGAGCCCGGACACGTCGGCGTCGGAACTGTTGGGCGCGCTCAAGACCGGGATGTCGCGCGACCAACGGTTGAGCGCATCCTGTAGCCGCAGCTAATCCGGAATTCCACGATTCTTGCCGATCAAGGAGGACGCTTGATGAAAAAATATCTCTTGGCTCTGGGTATGACGTTGTTGTTGACCTCGCCCGCCTTCTCCGCAGGCTATGGAGACGCCGGGTGCGGCCTGGGCTCCCTCGTCTTCGGGAAAACACCGGGTGCGGTGCAAATTCTGGCGGCCACGACGAACGGCACATCGCAAAATCAATCGTTTGCGATCACCTCCGGCACGTCGAACTGCGATAAGGAGTCGGCGTTGGTCGTCGCCGAGGCCAATCAACTGCGGTTTGCCGATGCAAACTTCGCCAGCTTGGCCAAAGAGTCTGCAGCCGGTCAGGGCGAACAACTGACCGCGCTCGCGGGCCTGATGGGCTGCTCCGCAGCGGCACCCGAGTTCGCGCGCTTCACGCAGCGCCACTATGAAGCGATCTTCGCCGCCGATCACACGACGGCCCAGGAAATGTTGGGGGCCATCAAGGATGGCCTGACCCAAGACCCGGTTTTGGCGGCGTCTTGTAACAATTAATCACGCCACGCGCCGATGCGGGATACTGCCGGCTTGCCCTGGTGAGGGGCGTGCGGCAGTATCCCGTTTTATTTGTCCCGCGCCTCGGTCGGTCCGACGGGACCGACATTGGTCCCCATGTTGAAATTCTTCTTCGTGCTCGTTCTCGTCGTCTGGGTGGTGTCGTACGCGCCGACCCCGCTTGCCGCCGAACGATCCGATGACGCGCCGTATCCGGAACTCGTGATGCAACAGGCCCGAGAACGAGCGCTCTGGACCGATCGGCAATGGCTGCTCCTGCTGCACTACAAAAAGACGCTCTGGGGCGCGTATCAGAGCGAGGAGGACGGTCCGGACTTCTTCGCGTCCCCCAAGGGGAAGTACGACCCCCAGGCCGAACTGCTCGCGACCATCGAAGGATTCTTCGCGAATCCCGCGGACATCGTTCCTCCGCGGGAACACCCCCAGTGCGTGTTCCCCGCTCGCTACAAATGGTTGGTCGCCCAATTGGGCATCGATCCCGGCCAGCTTCCGAAGCAACCCTGTGAACGGCTCGATGAGTGGCTCACCACGCTCCACGCCGAGAAGATTACGCTCATCTTCGCGTCGTTCTACATGAACAACCCGGCGTCCATGTTCGGGCATACGTTTCTCCGCGTCGACGCAACGCGCGAAGGCCCCGATCAGCCCCTGCTGAATTTCGGCGTCAACTACGCCGCCAACGCGGACACGTCCAATATCGATCCGTTCTCCTATGTCTTCAAGGGCTTGTTCGGTTTCTTTCCGGGCACGTTCACGATCTTCCCCTACTACGCCAAGGTCCAGGAATACAGCAACTGGGAGAGCCGGGACCTCTGGGAATATGAATTGAACCTGACCAAGGATCAGGTCGATTACTTTCTGCTGCACCTCTGGGAACTCGGCGGGAATTACTTCGACTACTACTACTTTCAGGAGAACTGCTCGTACCACATCTTATCCCTGCTCGAAGTCGCGAACCCTGACCTGCACCTGACGGATCGTTTCGCATTTCAGGTGATCCCGTCGGAGACCGTCAAAGTGGTCGTCGAACAAGCCGGTCTCGTTTCACGCCGGACATACCGGCCATCGATTCTCAGTCAGATGAATCGGAAGTGGACGGCGATGAGCGAGCACCAGCGACACGGCCTGCTCAGACTCGCTCATGATCCCGCCTGGATTCAGTCCGCCGAGTCTCTGGCCATGCCGCCCAACGAACTGGCTCCGGTGCTCGATGCGTATCTGGATTACGCCCAATATCGCGGGATGCAGGACCACCCCAATGAGAATCGCTTCAATCGTGACAACAACTCGATTTTACTGGCGCGAGCCAGGCTTGGCGTCATACACGCCGACGCGGATCCCGCGCCCGTGTTCTCGACCCCTCCGGAACTGGGTCACGGGAGCGCACACGTCGGTCTGGGATACGGCGGTCTCGCCGCCGAACGCTTCGAGGAGTTCACCATCCGACCGGCGTATCACGACGTGCTGGCGAACGACGTCGGGTACAACAGAGATTCCCAAATCCTGTTTTTCGACACCACCGTGCGGCGCTACCACGAACTCGATGCCGTGCGACTCGAAAGCTTCAAGCTCCTGGACATCATTTCGCTCACCCCGTTCGACCCGCTGTTCCGTCGGATGTCCTGGAAGCTGTCGATCGGCGTCGACACGATCCACGATCTCCCGTGCGGAGGCTGTCGCGCCGCCGGCGCGTCCTACGGACTGGGCGGGACCTATTCGCCGAGACCGGACGCTCCGCTCAGATTGTATGGCCTCGTCAGCGCCCACGCGCAGTACGCGCCCCGCCTCGGGACCAATTATCGTCTCGGTGGCGGCGCCACGGTCGGGATATTATGGGACCTGACCTCGGCCTGGCGTGCGCAGGTGGTCGGCGACTACGTGAACTTTGGCCTCGGACATCGGGCATCGCTCCGGCGGCTTGCCCTGGTTCAACGCTATGCCCTGGGTCGCAACGTCGACGTTCGACTCAACCTGGGCGTGCTCAACGAACAACGGGATTGGCTCGCCTCGGTGAATGTCTACTTTTAGTCGTCAACTCTTCCGAGTCGGGATGGCGGGCGTCGTGCTCGCGGGACTCGCATCCACTGGATGGGGCGCCGACCTTTCGCGGGGACCGCACAAAATCGAGTTGGTCGACATCTCGGACGAGCAACGTCGAATCCTCGACCAGACGTTCGATCAGATGAAGGCCCTCCAGCCCGCTCAACTCGGAATCGATGGACGGCTGTACCGTCGGCTGACCAGATTCGAGACGCTCTTCGGCAAACCGTTCAACGGGGCGGACCTGGAGCAATGGGTCCTCGCTCGCTTCCGGAAAATACTCTACGGCAACATCGCGCTCGCCGCGATCAATCAGAACCAGGGAGACCTCATCGTCAGCGATCTGTTCTTTCACGATATCTCGCCGCTCGAACGCCTCTACCTGCTCGTCCACGAAGCGCGCCACAGCGACGATGACGGCTATCCTCACGTGCGCTGTCCCAAGGACTTCCCCTTTGTCTCCGCTGCCCAGCCGAGGCAGGCGCTCGATCAAGCATTGGCGTGCGATGCGACCACGGACGGCGCCTACGCGTTTCAGGCCGCGTTGTTATTCGAACTGTTCGCGTACGGGCTCTTCGATCAAAAGAACGTGGGGCTCATCTACAACAGCACCGTGGCGCGGATTCTACGCCCGACGAAGTGACGTCGCATCGAGTCGAGTGCGCCCCGAACCAACGAGGTGCTGGCGACCGTGTTCACGACGATCATCCGCCGTCGGCTCCGTCACGGCCAACGCCCGTCTCGGCACGCAGCCACCGATTGACACCATTCGTCCACCCTGTGTAATCTAGGCGCAATTTTTCTCCATCCACTCTGACAGGAGTGCCATGTCGAGATCACTTCCCCCTTCGAGGTTCCGGGGCCGCGTCATCGGTGGCGTGTCGGCCGCGCTCAGTATCGCGTTCATTGTGGCCTGCGCGCCGAAGGTCTCCAACGAGATCAAGATCGGCGCCGCTGGGCCGATGACCGGCGACCAGAGCAAGATGGGGATTGATCTGCGCCACGGCGTGGAGCTGGCGGTGGATGAGTGGAACGCCAGGGGCGGCGTGCTCGGCAAGCGCATCGTCGTGCAGGTGGAGGACGATCAGCACGATCCCAAGCAGGCCGTCGCGATCGCCAACAAGTTCGTCCATTCGGGCGTGGTCGGCGTCATCGGCCACTGGAACTCCAGCGCGTCGATCCCGGCCTCCGGCGTCTACCACCAGGCCAGGATCGTGATGATCACGCCGGCCTCGACTAACCCGCGCCTGACCGAGCAGGGCTTCCCGACGATCTTCCGCGTCTGCGGGCGCGATGATCAGCAGGGGCCGCTCGCCGCCCGCTTCGTGCGCGAGAAGTTCCCAACGGGCGCCGTCGCCGTGCTGCACGACAAGACCACGTACGGCCAGGGCCTGGCCGAAGAATTTCAGAAAGCGCTCGGCGGCGGCCCGCGCGTCGTGTTCGGCAGCGGCGTCACGCAGGGGGACAAGGATTTTCGCGCCGTGCTGACCACGGTGAAGGCCGCGCGCCCCGAGATCATCTTCTTCGGCGGAATCTACCCCGAAGCCGCCCTGCTCGTGCGCCAAGCCCGCGAGTTGGGGCTCACCGCACCGTTCATCTCCGGCGACGGCACGTACGATCAAAAGTTCCTCGAGATCGCGGGGCCCGCGGCGGACGGCACGTACCTGACCTTCGGCCCCGACCCGGCCGACTTCCCGCAGTCGCTGGCGTTCCTCACGAAGTACCACGAGCGGTTTGGCCCGCACGGCCCCTATTCGATCTATGCGTACGACGCGGCCAACATTCTCCTGTCGGCGATCGCGCAGGCCGGCACGACCGACGGACTGAAACTCGCCGAGGTCATCCGCGGGGCGCCACACGAGGGCGCGCAGGGCGAGATTCGCTTCGACGCCAAGGGGGACGTGCTCAACGCGCCGTACATCGTCTGGATCGTCAAGCAGGGACGTTTCGAACAATTCTGGAAACCACGTTAGGTCGCGCCCCTCGCTCACCCCGCGATGTTCCTCCAGCAACTCATCAATGGACTCACCCTCGGCGGGGTCTACGCGCTGGTGGCGCTCGGCTACACCATGGTCTACGGCATCCTCGAACTGATCAACTTCGCCCACGGCGAGATCTACATGCTCGGCGCGTACATCGGGATCATCGCGCTGGGCCTCTTCACCGCGCTGGGCTGGACCGAGGCCGCGCCGGGGCTTTCGCTGATCGGCGCGGTGGCGGCCGCGGCCGTCTACTGCGGCGCGGTGGGCGCGACGATGGAGCGGCTGGCCTATCGCCCGCTGCGCCGCGCCCATCGGCTGGCGCCCCTGATCTCGGCGATCGGCGTATCGATCATGCTGCAAAACGTGGTGATGTTGACCCAGGGCTCGGCCGACAAGGTCTTTCCCCGCCTGAGCGACGCGCCGACCACGTTCGCCGTCGCGGGCGCCACGGTGAGCGCGCTGCAACTGTGGATCGTGGGCGTCTCCGCCGCGCTGATGGCGGGGTTGACCGTGCTGATCCGCAAGACCCGCCTGGGACTCGCGATGCGCGCGACCGCGCAGGACCCCCGCATGGCGAGCCTGGTCGGCGTACCGGTGGACCGGGTGATCACCGCCACCTTCGTGATCGGGTCGGCCCTCGCCGCGGTGGGCGGCGTGATGGTGGGCCTCTACTACGGCGTCGTGAACTTCTTCATCGGCTACGTGGCCGGGATCAAGGCGTTCACCGCCGCCGTCCTGGGCGGGATCGGCAACGTCCCGGGCGCGATGGTGGGCGGTGTGGTCCTGGGCGTCCTGGAAGGGCTCGGCGCGGGATATATTTCGAATGAGTACAAGGACGTGATCGCGTTCGTGATCCTCATCCTCGTCCTGATCGTCCGGCCCACGGGCCTCATGGGCGAGCACGTGCCCGATAAGGTATGACCCTGATCCGTCTCGTCGGCCAGGGGGTTGGCCGGCCTGAATGACGAAAATGCGCCACCAATGTTAAGGGAAGCGAAATTGTTGAGACCGGTGGGCTGGGGGTTGCTCACGGGCGCGCTGCTGGTTCCGCTCGCCGGCGCGGGGCGCGCGGCCGGGTTCGCCCTCGCGGTCGCGGCCACGGGCGTGGTCTGGCGCGCCCTCCAGCACGGGCGAGCCGCGCGCATCGTCGCGGACGCGGCAGCCGCGGCCCACGCGATCGGCAACCGGCTCCGCTCCGCCGCCGACCTCAACCGGCGGAGCCTGCTGATCATCGCGGCGGCGGCGCTGATCGTCGCGCCGCTGGTCCTCAACAACTACGTGCTGGACGTGCTGACGCTGGCGTGGCTGTATGTCGTGCTCGCGCTGGGGCTTCAGATCACGGTGGGATTCACGGGTCTCCTGGACCTGGGGTACGCAGCCTTCTACGCGATGGGCGCGTACGGCTATGCCATCGCGTCCACCCGACTGGGCCTCCCGTTCTGGGCGGGTCTGCCCCTCGGCGCCCTGCTCGCAGCGGCGTGCGGCGTGGGGCTCGGCGTCGTCACGCTGCGACTGCGCGGCGACTACCTCGCGATCGTCACGCTGGGCTTCATTCAGATCGTCCACCTCGTGCTCAACAACTGGGACTCGGTCACCAACGGGCCGAACGGGATCTTGAACGTCGGTCGCCCGCGCATCGGGTCCTTCGTCTTCTCCGATCCCGCCCACTTCTACTATGTGACGCTCGCCGTCGCGGTCGTTGCGATCGGGGTGAACTCGCGGGTACAATCCTCCCGCATCGGCCGGGCGTGGATGGCCATCCGGGACGACGAAATCGCGGCCGAAGCGATGGGCGTGCCCACCACGCGGCTCAAGGTCCTCGCCTTCGCGTCCGGCGCAGCGTGGGCCGGCGTCGCGGGGGTGTGCTTCGCGGGCAAGTTCGCGTTCGTCTCGCCCGAGAGCTTCACGTTCTTCGAGTCGATCGTGATCCTCGCGATGGTCGTCTTGGGCGGGATGTCGAGTATCCCCGGCGTGGTCCTGGGGGCGGTGGTGATCGTGGTCGTGCCCGAGCTGCTGCGGGGCGTGCAAGATTATCGGATGCTCGTGTTCGGGGCCGCCCTCGTCCTCATGATGGCCCTGCGGCCGGAGGGGCTCGTCCGGCGCGGCCTGCCGCGGCGTCGCCTCGGCACGGCGACATGAGCCGGGGCGGGCGGACCGCGGGGCGCCCCGACGATGGCGCCGGTGCTTGAGACGCGCGGCGTCACGAAGGTCTTCGGCGGTCTGACCGCGCTGGACCGCGTGAGCGTGGCGATCGAGCCGGACGCGATCGTGGCGCTGATCGGGCCGAACGGGGCGGGGAAGACGACGCTCTTTAATTGTCTAACCGGCCTGGCAGCGCCCGACGCGGGGAGCGTTCTGTTTGAAGGGCGCTCGATCGCGGGGCTTGCCCCGCACGCGGTAGTCGAGCGGGGCATCGCGCGGACGTTCCAGAACGTCCGGCTGTTCGCCGCGCTGTCGGCCCGGGACAACGTGATGGTTGGCTTGCACTGCAGGCAGCGGTCGGGCCTGTGGGCCGCGATCTGCCGGACGCGGCGCGCGGTCGCCGAGGAGGCTGACGCCGCCGCGCGCGCGGACGCGCTCCTGGATCTGCTGGAGATCGGCTCGATGGCCGACGTCCCCGCCGCGCACCTCGCCTACGGGGTGCAGCGGCGGCTGGAGATCGCGCGGGCGCTGGCGAGCGAGCCGCGGCTCTTATTGCTGGACGAGCCCGCAGCGGGGATGAACCCCACGGAGACGATGGCGCTGATGGCGTTGATCCGGCGCATCCGTGACCGCGGGGTCACGGTGATCTTGATCGAGCACGACATGAAGGTCGTGATGGGGGTCTCGGATCGCGTGGTGGTGTTCGACCACGGCGTGAAAATCGCCGACGGCACGCCGGCCGCGGTGCAGCGCGACCCGGGCGTGATCGAGGCGTATCTTGGAACCGGAGCGGCCGCGACCCGTCATGTTGGAGGTTGAGGGGCTGCGCGTTAGTTATGGCGCCGTCGAGGCCGTCAAGGGCCTCGACCTGGAGGTTCGCGCCGGCGAGATCGTCGCGCTCATCGGGGCCAACGGCGCGGGCAAGAGCACGACGCTGATGACGATCTCCGGCGCCATGGCCCCGACCGCCGGCCGCATCCGCTTCCTCGGGACCGCGATCGAGGGGCGGCCCGCGTCGGAGATCGTGCGGTTGGGCATCGCCCATGTCCCGGAGGGGCGACGGATTTTCAAGCGGTTCACCGTGATGGAGAACCTCCGGGTGGGCGCCATCGCGCGGAAGGATCGGGGCGGGATTACGGCGTCGCTGGACGCGATCTTCGAGTATTTCCCGGTGCTGCGCGACCGGCGGGAGCAACCCGGCGGGACGCTGAGCGGGGGGGAACAACAGATGCTGGCGATCGGACGCGCGCTCATGGCCCAACCCAAGCTGCTGCTGCTGGACGAGCCGTCGCTGGGGTTGGCGCCGCTGATGGTCGAGCGGATCTTCGGGATCATCCGTTCGATCCACCGGTCGGGGACAACGATGCTGCTGGTGGAACAGAACGCGCGGACCGCCCTCGCGCTCGCGGACCGCGCCTACGTGGTGGAGACCGGGCGGATCGTGCTGAGCGGCCCCTCGTCGGCGCTGCTCGACGATCCCAAGGTGCGCACCGCTTATCTGGGGGAGGTAACCGCGTGACCGACCCCCGCAAAGCGGGCTGCGCAACGCAGGGCCCGCCTTCCCGGCCCGAGGCTGCGAGATGACTTTGAGAACAACCGGGTTGTTGACCACGGCGCTCCGTGACGCCCACCGCGCCCTGGGCGCGAAGCTCGTGGACT
>Ga0210377_10000150_pt1 | contig 65651 bp, 86 predicted proteins | sample PLM4_65_b1redo_FD_155480 | JGI IMG/M metagenome (GOLD analysis project Ga0210377, IMG submission 155480) | Groundwater sediment microbial communities from an aquifer in East River, Colorado, USA - PLM4_65_b1 redo | ecosystem: Environmental > Terrestrial > Soil > Riparian zone | place: USA: East...
CGTTCTGATAGAAGCCCTATCTCCTTGTTCTGCCCCGGTCCAGGCGGATTCGAATGTCTCGCGTGTCTTGGCGGGGAGGGCCGCGTAGGCGGGGGATTGTGGGGCCTGGGGCTTAGGTGTCTCTGAGGGAATGGAGATAGGCGATCTGCGTTCCTTGACATCGGCTTTTGGTTCTGGTCGAGCAATGCCAGCCGGCTTCTGATGGTTGCCCGCCTGAAGCCACAACTTAAATTCTGGCATGGTGAAGGACTTGATGGAGCGGAAGCCCTTCCAGTCATCGGGATAATTTGCCATGTACAGGGCCTTCGCTTCTTCGGCTGATGCGGCCCCAATGACCGTCTTGCTCTCATCGAACGTACCCGTATCCACGCGGTTCTGGTCGATCACGAAGGCTGGACCAGCATAATCATTTGGTGTGCCAGGCTTGACGTAGACATCGACATGATCGCCATCCTTGCCTTTCGGGACGCCACGGATATACCCATAATGACTCCTTGCGATCCGTTCCCATGGCTTGCCGTTCGCATCTGTTCCTCTGCGCGTAGACCCTTCTGGGTTTTCGATGCTGATGTCCAGTCCAGCGATACGGGTATGACCCAGTTGGAAGTTCCCTGCCTCGCGCATGGCCTCGGTCGGTTCCGGCAATTCGTTCTTCGGGGAGGTGGCCGCTTCGTGTGCCGCCTGTTCGACTGCCGCATGACCCGTGGCCGTCTCGATCAGATCCTTCCACTCCGCATCGGTCTTGGGGGCAAACTCAGAGCGGTTGAATTCCTGGTCCTGCAGCAGGAGTTCTTTAATCCGCTGCACATCGGTCCCGACATCGCGGCCCTTGTCGGCGATGATCTTCGCCACGGCCTTATCCACACGCTCGCGTGAGAGCTTGCTGGGGCCTGTGGTGGCCTCTTTGTACCAAGCCGCTGTAGCGGATTTGAGGCCGGTGACATCCTGATCGGAGCCCTTCCCTTGGGTCTCGTTGAAGTAGCGCCCCCCCCGTTCACTGCCGGCAATCTCCAGATCAGCCTGTGCTTTTTCCGCCCTGGCGAGGAGTTCAGCATTCTGTTCTGGAATGAGCGTTCCACGTGGAACTTGTGCGGCGTCGAAGGTGGAAAGGCGTTCGGTCTGTTGGTCGAGCGGGAGCGCCGGTGTGCCTTCAGCTGTCAGCACTGTGGGGGTCTTTGGCAATGACGTCTGGACGTCTTTGGACTTGATTTTCACCAATTTATTCGCGAGTTGCTGGAGTTCGAATGGCGTCAGATCATCCAGGTGGGCTTTGCCCGTAGACAGTTTCGTGTACTCTTTGAACGTGGACCCTTCCGTGTCGAATCCCTTTTCTGTCGCCAGCGCATGCAGATCCTGCACCGATGGATAGGCCTTTGAGAGGGCCGTTCGTAGTGGCGCTTGTGTCTCAACAGTGACAGGAGTTTCAACAGGTTGTGAGGCCTGCGGCTCAATTGGTTTCGGACTCGTTTTCTTCATCGCCAAGAGTTTCGCCCGCTCGGCCGCAATCGCTTCCCGCGGATCAGGCGTCGGTTCAGCCCGTGGGGTAAAGGCTTGACCTGGCGTCACCAATGGGGGAGTCAAGGCCTCGGCTTGCCAGGCTTGGGTTGGTGTGCCGAGCGGGGCAAAGGGGCCAGTCGGTTCGGCCTCTGGCAGGATGGGCACGTCCAGGCTTGGGCGCTTCGTCGGCGGTTTCGCCAAGGCGGTTGTATCCGCGTCCAGGATCTTCCCTGCGGTGGCAATCGCGTCATCCACGGTCGGTGCCGAGAGAATGTCCTTGATGGAGGCCTGCTCCGTTTGTTGTCGATAGAGGGATTCCGCTCGAGTCTGTGCGGTCTCCGCTTCGGTCTCCAGATCGGCCTGGACACGGCCCTCCTGGATCGCACGGGCCATCGACGGATCGGCGAGTGGATCTTGGCCGCGTGCGTATTGATCGACGAGCGCCTGTGCCATCTCGGGTGCGCTTTTAGGGGGAGGTAATGGCTTCGAAACCACAGCGGGTCCGACAAGGGCCGCACCAGCCCCACCCAACACTCCTCCCGCAAGCAGGCCTTGAACGGCCTGCTCGCCCAGGCCTTCCTGCCAGGGTTTTCCCGTTGCGAGATTCTGCCAGAGTTGTTCTTGCGCGGATTGTGGCAATTCCTGCAGGATCCCTTCCGCCAGAATACCCTTCGCAATGCGCTCCGGTACGGAACCGGCAAACCCGACAGTTCCACCTAACGATTTCGCCGCCATTGAGGCTTCAATATCACCAAGACCTGGAATCTTGGCGACCCCACGAGTAATCAGGGCGGTCGTCGTTCCGGCTATGACAGCCGCCAGTCGATGGACAAAATCAGCGCGTGGATTCTCGGCGCTGATTTGCGACGAGACCTGTCCGGCGGACATAAGGCCTTCCCCGACCGAGGCATATTTAATCGCGACTTTACCCAGTAATGCGCTGGCCTCTTCCGCCGTCTTCGTGCCCGCAAGCACTTCGGCGTTGAGGGCGATAGAGAAGGGTTTGAGTGCGAGCGCGGTGCCTTTGGCAATGACGCCCATCTGTGCCAGATTTTCGGCAATCAGTGGCACGGCGGCAGCGGGATGATGGAATAGACCTTTGACGGTACCGGTTACGCCAGCGAGTATTTCTCCGCCAGGACCAGCCCCTTCAGTCTTCGCCTGCTCGATGGATTGGCGTGTCTCTTCGGCAGCACCTGCCACGGCCGCTTTCGTTTCTGGTGAATAGAGATTGGCCAGTTCAGCGGACCATTGTGACGGACGAGCCCACGTTGGCAGTCCGAGCTGATCGGCCTGCTGGCCCATGGCATCAAGAATCGCCGTCGTGGCTCGACCCGCTCCGCCTGACGTCGGAATATCTGCCAATCCGGTAATGATCTTCGGGAGATCGACCACGCCCTTGACGATGCCAATAGGAATATCAGCGGCACGACGGAGTATCCCAGATGGTGGAGGTTCGGTCTCTTTGGCCCCCTTCGAACCGTACTCCTCCTGCCAGTAGGCGCGAAGTTCATGCTCGGGGACATCTGGGTTTCGATCTCGTGCGGCGCTCAGGAAGGTCGGCAAGCTGGGGAGCTTCGAGGGCGTGCTGACAGGCTCAGGCGTTGAGACAGGCTGTCCGTAATTCTCTTGGTAATAGTCCGTGAGGTCGTCGTCGGACAGTCCAGGATTGCGTGGACGTGCAGCAGAGAGAAATTCGTCAAGCGAGGGTCGGGACAATGTAGCCATAGGTCGAGACCAGCCCTATCAGCTTAGGGTCGGGCGTGGGCCCGTTCGTAATTCGAGAGACCTGTCGCACGATTGATCGTGCCGGTTGGTTTCTTCGGTTCCTTCTCCAATTGCTGCCTGCTAATGTCCTCAGCCTCTTGTTCATCGGTCGTCGGGGCATCCTTGAACGGATCATCGACCGTGCGTTTTGCTTTGACCTTGGGCTTGGTTCCGGTCAATTCACGGAGCCGAAGATCATAGGCCTCTTGAGCCGCCTCGGCATTATTCAAACGCCGTTGGAGTGCATCGTATTCGGGCGTCCCTGGGATCTGATCCTTCAGCATCCCCTGCAGGCGCGTGACCTCCACGCTCATCTCCCTGAGTCCAACTTGGATACTTTGCTGATCGATCTTTTCCGCCTCACCAGGCTTGTCCGTATACCCGGCCCAGGCCTGTTTCGCTTTCGCCAACTTCTCAGGGTCGGCGTTCGGATCGGCCAGTAACGCGAGGTAGGCGTCGCGAACCTTGGCCGATCCCTTCCCTTGCTCCAGATCAAACATCGTCTTCTCCGCGAGCGCCCGTGAATGACTCGACTCTTTGGCATTCGACAAAATCATCTGCGCCTTGAGCCACGCCTTATTCTCGGCCAGCATCGTGGCTTTGGTGACTTCGTTCGTGATGTCCTCAACGGCCAGATCCTTGCGCAGCCCTTTCCCCGCATCAGATTCTTGCCGATCGACCAGCGCCTTTTTCTCCACCAATCCCGCTCGCGTCTCCAGGTCCTCCGAGGCTTCCGCCGCCTTCCGACCACGACCGAGCTTGTAGAGTTCCTGTTCACGCTGCGCCGTGTATTTGCGTTCGTCCTCCACGTTGAACCGGGAGCGGGTATAGGCCGTATCGGCTTGTTCCCGAGCGAAGTCCTGTGAACCGAGTTGGAGTGCCTGAGACGACAGCATAGCCTGACGCTGGTCCAACCCTTTCTGTGCCCCCTCATTCGCACCCTTCAATCCCGCGGCGAAGGTGAGCAACCCCACGTTAGACCTCCTCTTCCATCGCAGCCGATGCTGGTGCTTCTGAGGAAGCCGCCGTTGTCGGCTGCCCCTTTTGGAGTTCACGTTGCAACGTGGCCTTATCAATGCCCCAGAACGCAAACATCCCGTTCGAGACGGCCAGGGTGGTCTGATCCACGATGGCTTTGTCGATCGGAATATTGAGTTGGCCATCCACGTACTTGAGCGCATACGTCATGAGCGTGATCGAGGCGGGCATGGACGCCTGGCCTGAGAGCTGGCCACGACTCTCCTTGAGCAGGACCGCGATGAGTTTCACGATGCCATGTCCCACGATTTTGGGTACGTCCTGCGGACCCTGGATCTTCCCCAGATACTCCTCCATCATCGGATGGGTCTTCTCGGAGAACATCATCTGACGGCCAGCCACCACGATCGCCAGGTAGTCCTTTTTTAAGTCCGGTGGCAGTTTCGTTTCGATAGTCTTCTCAATCTGATCGAGCATCCCACTGGCGTCCCCCGTCGAATCAGTCGGTGTCTTCCCAGTCGGAGGTGCTGGCGGAACAGTCGGTGGCTCAGCTGGCGCGTCCTTCTCGTAATCGATCATGCCACCCATTAGCGACCTCCTGCGTTAATCATGCCCGTTCCCGTCTTGGCAAACTTGAGGCTCGGAACGTAACTGTTGTTTTTATTGATCAGTTCCCGCTGGTTCTGGTTCTGTGAGTTGATCAACCGTTCCAGCGCAATCTTATCTTCCGCCGTCAGGCCTTCCATGATGCCGCCACCGAATCCCGCCAACGCTTGCACGCCAGTCGTCATCAGTTGTTGCTTCTGAATATCTGTCATCTTATCCAAGAGTGCTTGCGCTCGCTGATCCGACGTCGTCCCGGTCTGAGAAGGCGATTGCAGGGCAGTGAGAGAGGAGCCTGCCGTCTGCACGAGCGGAGCCAGAGGCGCAGACGGAGCCGCAGGTGCCGTGACCCCAGCCAATGGTGCGGCCTGATCGACCGTCGAGGCCAGCGATGGTGCCGGGGCATTCGCCATTTGACCTGGTGCCGTCACAGGAGGCATGGAGTTGATCAGCCCTGGGGTCCCAGCCGCAGGCGCCAACACCGACCCCGCACCAACTTGTGCCGCCTTTGCCGTGGCCGGAGCCAGAACAGATCCAGCCCCCACCGTCCCGGCTTGTTCAATACCGCCGGTGATGCTCGCCGCGAGTTCAGGATTCGCAAACTGATTGGCGACACTCGGGGCACTCGACGCCGCATTCATGGCACCGAGTCCCGCCACCGCCAATCCTCCGACCGCCCCCACCGCCCCCATAATCATCCCGGCCTTCAGCAGATCCTTATTGCCTGTGGCCATACCTACGGCGGTCACGGCCAGCCCCATCGTCCCGACCATCGTCGCCGCGGCGCCCGCCACCGCGAGCGCTCCACCAGCCGCGGCCACGCCAGCGGTCACCGCCGTGGACAGTATGGCTGCTGCTGACACAATCGAGGTGACGATCGGCATAGCGCCCTCCTTCGTTACAGCACAGTATCGGTTGCGATCAACAAATCCATCGGCCCCTTGCGGCTCGGTCGCACATAGGCCACTTCCAATGGACGATAGCCCAGCTTGCGGTAGAGACGATCGAGCGATTCGTCGTGTCCGCCGAGCATGTGCACAAGACGGGTTTCCTCCGCATAGGTATCTCCCCACTCGATAAAGCGCTTCAGCAGGCGCACTGCCGCCATCCCACCTCTGGCCTCTGGCCTCACATACCAGAACATTTCGGTGGCCACCAGTCGTCCATCGTGAAAATCCGGCGAGACGATGGCCCCTAACCCGCCGATGAGATCGTCGCCTCGCCAGGCTGAGAAAATCGTCGAGCGACAGGTCGTGAAGAAGGTCGTCCAATTCGCCACGAACACCGCCGGGATCACCGTGCCTGGCAAGTCAAACTCCCGATGAAACCCTTCGGCGCCAGCCACACACAACGGGAGTTCGTCGACCGTGAGCGGGCGAATCGTGATCGGCATGTACGCAATGGGGGTGAGGGTGCGCATCACGCTTGCCACACCCATCCTGCTCTCGTATTCACGTATCCAGGGCCAGATGAGGTTTTGACCAAAGAGGACGGAGGCATCCCTGTGCCCGTCCAACGCGAGCCAACCGCCGGTTGGTTCGACTGAGGAGGCTGGACCATTTCTGGTTGCACCAGCGGTGCCCCACTGCCAGCCGGTGCGGGTGTCCCCGGTGTCGTCGGTGTCGTCGGTGTCGTCGGTGTCCCAGGCTCCGTCCCATTCACGAAATACTGACCGAGGTCCAAGCCCTGGATCGCTGCCGCTTCCGTCCGGGCAATCTCCGAGGTCACCCCGAGGCCTTCGCGGAGGAGATTCAAAGCCGTGGCGACGGCGGCATCCTTCGCGGCTTGCGTCATGTTCGGGTTCGTCGAGATGTTCGTAATGTCCGTCACGGTTTGCTGGAACATATTCGCCGCGTTCTGATTGCCTTGGAGCAGTTGACGATTCTGCGCGTCCATCGTGGCCAAGGCGGTCTTCGTCGTGGCATCGAGGTTGGCAATCTGTGTACGGGTCGCCGCATCCAATCGGGCAATCATCTGTTCGTTCGCGGCTTGTGAGGCCCGAGCCCCCGCTTCGTTGATCATCCCGGCGTTCGCCTTCGAGACATCCGTGCCGAGTTGCGCGTTGGCGAGCGAGGCCTGATTTTCCCCTGCCGCCCCAAAGTTCTTCGCCGCGTTCTGCGCATCGACCGTTTTGGTGTTCGCGGTAAAGTTTGTCTGGGCATCCTGTTGCGCAATCGGCAGCGCCGCATCGATCACCGCCGCCTGTCCCGCTTGGAGGGCCATCGTGGAGTTGATTAACCCGCTCCCGGCCATCTGTTGTCGAGATCGAACGTCTGCCCGCTGTAAGAGCTTCGAATCCTTCGCCAGCACCTGATCGAGTTGGCCTTGTACCGTGTCCTGATCGAGCACCGCGACACCGGATGGCTCATAGCTTTTCGATGCGGCCGCAGATGGAGTCGCCTGTGCCGGCGTATAGCCTGCGACAGGGGATACAAGTGGTGCTACCGTGCTGCCTGATGGGTCCAGGTTGATGAGCCCTGAGCCTGGAGGGGTATAATTTGGCTCCCCTGGCAACAGCTTACCGTTCGCGTCTGGCATCGTATCCTCGTTTCGTTAGGACACCGGAACCGGCGCGGGCTCACCTTCGACCGGAGGCGCCACCCCATCGACACTGGGCACGGGATTGGACATCGCTGGATCACCCGTCTCAGCGGGGACAGGTGGGAGAGGTGGCGCAAGAGGCTCCGTCTCCACCTTGACCGCCGAGCCCACCGTCTCATTGACCACCCTGGAGGCAGGGAAGGACAGACCAGTGCGACTCAGCAAGTTCCAGTTCACACAGCGGAGAATGGCTTTCTCGACCTCCCCCTGTGCCGCGTCCTTCGGCATGTCGAGACTCAGGCTTGTCGCGTCAAACCCGTTCAAGGGCCGATCCAAGGAGAGATCGAAACAGGTCCGTGCAAATGCTGGTGACTTCCCCTCGACCACGGCCACGACTCGATAGGAGGCCTTCGGATAATCCAGCGGGTTAATTACGTCCATCACGCACTCCTTGTACGTCAGAAGTTGACCGACTACTCCTTGTAAGCCGCTTTCAATCGTGCCACGATCCCGCGCAGGCAGGCACGATTCACCCGGTACGACGCGGTATCATCCTTGCCGGTCTCATCGTAGGCCGGTTGCACCGCACAGATAAACGGTTGCTCGTCGGCGTCATGGTTTGGGAGGAGGCTGCAACTTGTCAACAGCATCCATCCCAGCAGACAACTCATCCACTTCAGTCCGTGCCAGCGCATCGCGTTTGACCTTTCTATTCTGCAGCACCTTGATAATCACCGGAATCAAGGCGAGGAGCGCCCCGATCAGGGTGAGAATGCCGATCGTCATTAGTGATGGCCCTTTGGCGCCGCGCTACTCAACGATTGACTCTGGACTGCCGTAGCGCTCGTCCCATTCGCGGGCATCGTGGCGCCGAGGATTCCAAGCCCCATCGCTTGAAGGGCTCCCGCTGCAATCTGCCCCCCTTGTCCTTGGCTCTGAATACTGTGCAGGTCTGAGACTTGGTGACAGTCAGAGAACTGCATGCCGTAATACTTGGGATCGGTTCGTCCCTCGCAGTTCTCCAGGAATGCAAACCCCGCGTTCGTGCCAAAGGGGCTCCGCTCCTCAGAGACTCGGGTGACGCCATACCGTCCACCACCGTAGTCGATGTAGCTCGCGCAGGCCGTGAGACTCAGCACCATACCGAGCAGCACCAGAAGTGCCAATTTCGGAATCACGTCATGCGCTGGGGCATTCGTCCCACTGTTCGACACCTTGGCGTCCTTGGCGAGCAGGTTGCCGATCCCACCCAGCACCAATCCCCCGAAGAGAAAGTACTCGGGGATCGTATTCGGCATCCCCTGTTGCGCAATAATATCCGCGGTCATCCCCGCCACGCCTGAGGCAATGGCGATCCAGCCCACAATCCCTGTTCTCCATGATGCTCCTAACATAGTCGCCTCCTTGATTACGGTCTCAACTTCTCGATCACATCCCACTGTTGTTTTTGCTCTGTGGCAATCTCGGAGAACTGCCGCGTATCGGAGTTGTCGTGCAGATCCTGCCATTGCCGAACGGTCTTCATATCCCCGCAAATCCCCGTCAGTTGAGTGGACATCGTGCTGACCTGCGCCACGACCGAATCTTGCCCATCCACCATGCGACGAATAGCCCACCCAATGATCGAAGCGACGAGGACCGCGAGCGCGATGGCGATCCCTTCGGGAATGGTCATCGAGCCACCAACTTGCACCGATGGGCATAGCCCTGATCGTGGCCATAGGTGGCTCCACACGCCCTGCAACGATAGACCTTCTTGGGTAAGGCGCGTCCACAGGCCTCCATCTGCTGCCGCGTCACCATAACCAGTTTCATGATACCGACTCACTCATTGGTGCATCGATAATTTCTAATTCAAACGCCGCCCGTCCAGCCAGCAAATCCATCAGTTCCCCAAACCCTCTCTCGCTCGATGCGAGGAACGGATGATCGAACGTCCCGCTGAACTCTTCCGCCACGAGGATACAGCCCTCGGTATCCTCGACCATATTCCCTTTATGAAACAGAATATGTGAGCGGCCCTGGACGCCGGTGACTTCAAACGTGTCGCCAAACTTCGGCGAATGCACCCGCCGACAGGTATAGCGTCCCGCAGGAATACACGAGATCGATGGCGCGTTGTCCTGCCAGGGCCGCTCCAGCGTCAAGGCAAAGGGGATCTGCCCCTGCCGGAGCACCCCGAACGTCCCACGGTTCGACTGCCCCACCCGTAGGAGGGTCACGAGGAGGAGTGGTGTGCGGATGTCGGTCATGATGTCCCTCCTAGAATCCCGCTAGTCTGCGACAGAGCCCCTTGGCCTGGGATCGCCACTTCCGCTGCTTCTTCGTCAATACCGTGCCTTTATCCACGAACGGGAGCGCTCCTGACAGCCATCTTGCGCAGGAGGCCGTCAGCGAATCGTAAAATTTGTGACAGGCAGCAGACAGGCCGCTTCTCCCGTCCGATCCTTCGTGAGCCCCGCTCCTGGTGTGGCACTCACGACCAGACTCGACATAATCCCGAGCGGCGTGTTGTAGCGACTGACCGCCGTGGCGGTGTAGGTATCGCTCACGCACCCGATCGTCGAGATGGTCGTGGATTGCACCACCCCTCCCGTCGGAGACGACGCGGGAATGGTGACGGCCGGTAAGGCGGTCGCATCTCGACTGATCGTAATCATCGTGTCCCGTAAGTTCGTCACGCCGGTCGGCTCATCCCACTGGGCGCAGACGGTGCCAATGGCCGCCGCTGGGCACGTCGCCGCGTCCACTGGTCCCGCGAGACCGATCCACCCTACGACCAAGAACAACAACCCCATCGCACTCAGCCCCATCACACGCTTCGTCATCACAGACCTCCTGGTTAGACTATCGACCGATCCCCAATAACATCGAAGCTGGTACCGCAGCCGGTCCTCCACCACCCGCTGGCGCGGACACATCGAGCGCATACTGTCCAATGGGCTCCTGCCAGGCATTCTTCCCTGGTCCATTCGCCCACGACGTAAAACCGTTCCCCGCATCGGTGCTGCGTGTGAAGCGGCGCCCATGACCGCTCCTGTCGTAGAGATCATCCTGATTCCCCGCCGGGATATTTGCCCAGACCGCCTGGCGATAGGCACTGTCTACTAAGGTTTTGCTGCGTACCTGCTTCATCAAAAATGGGATCGGCAACGCGCCTCGAAAGATCCAGATATTGTCCATTGATCCGTCGATGCCTTCGTTGTTGATATACGGCACTGCGCCGAAATTGAGTGTGGAGCTGGCCGCATAGGTAAAAGCAGCCGGCATGTCACGCGAGATCACAATCGAGGTATCGGGCAAGTCTGGGTAGAAGAGTTGCTCGTAATCGTTCGTCGCCCGCTTCCGCCGCCGAAGCGCCATGTAGTATGGACGACCGATCACGGGCAGGGCGGAGGCGTGGTAGGTGTCCCCCCCTTGTGAGCCGATCGCAAAATGCAGATCAACGGCGGTAACTCCTGCAAAGGCCGTAATGTACTCATTCCCGCCGGTGAACCCAATGTCCTGTGCAAAGGCAAAGTACGTTTGATACTGCGTATTGGTGCGGACGTGATGATACACGCGCCAGACGATACTGAACTCCTCGCCTGGCCACGCCCGTGCATTCGCGGCGGGTCGGCGAATGCGATCCAGGGAGCCACTATCATTGGCAAAGCGAATGGAGGCCAGCGAGGGTTTGACGATCAGCGGCACCGTGACCAGGGCGGCCAGTCCACCCAAGCCTGCTTTTAGGATGCTGCGTCTCGACCAGTCCATTTAATTGACCTGTCGGTTATGTTCCCGTACGCTCAGGGTGGAGCCGGTCGCGGGAAACGCTTGACTGCCGTTGTTCCAGATGATCGTCTTATAGAGCCCTGGCGGCACCGGCACGTCTCGACAAGTGAGGCGTTGCGCCGCCGTGGTTCCGAGGAGTTGAAAGCTGCAGGCAAAGCTATCCGCCACGGGACGATTCGTCGCATCACCATCCTCGTAGTTGGTGCCGTCCGCAGCTCTCACGAGGTAGAGATCCACGAGACCATCGACGGTTGGCGCGCTCACAAAGTCCACGGTGAGAATCCAGTCACCGAGAAGGTTCGCCGCTGTCGCATCGGCCCCTTTGGCCGCGCTGATGGCCCGGCTGTTGGTGCCGAGCGCGTTCAGCTCGGTCGTCATAACGGCGGTGATCGTTTCGTAGGCGAGCTGCTTGATTGTGGCCGCGCTGGATACGCCTGGGATGAGGGCGAGCGTGAGTGCGACGATGAGAACAAGTCGAGAGATCAAGGCGGGCATGTTACCTCCTCAAATTTAAACTAAGTTGGAATCGACCCGGTGAGGGCGCTGGCGGATCCGGTGCCGCCGCACCAGTCGTTCCCGGGACTGGGATAGGATTTGTGGATACAATAAACTCATCAATCCACATGTTGGCGTTTGCCGCTCCACCGACGTTCAAATTCGTCATGTAGGGCGTGAACGTCGCCCGATTGTAGGTATTGATCCCGCCATCGGCCTCGAACTGATAAATCCCCTCCATGTCCATGACCTGTGTATAGGATGTGGCGCCATCACGCGCCAGCCAGACCTGCCACGTCCCGTTGCTAGACGTAAAGTTATTGATCGTCACTTTGCCGTAGAACGTCACCCATTCATTAGTATGCTGCCAGTTAAAGCAGCCGGTGCCATTCCCACTGCCATCCACGAGATTATTAAAGTCGCACCAATACCCATCGGTCTTACTCGCCACATTTGAGCCTTGTTGAATCCACGGACCTGAACCGCTCTGGACGCCCCCATTGGTCATGAAATTCTGATAATTGCCGCAGCGGGAATACCAGATTTGAGCCCCAATACCCCCGCTATATTGATAGGTGGTCTGTGTCAGTTCCACGCTTGAACAGGTGATGGAGCCATTGTGGAGAATCAAGGTCTTCCAGCCGGTGTCAGTGCCAGACTGCCACTGAGCAAGATTCGTTACCATGGAGGGGGTAATCCGTACACGATATTGGTAGTACCAGGTTTGTCCAGCCCCAAACCCTGACCCATCGGTCTTCAGGTTGCTGTACCAATGGCCGCTAATATCTGACGTGGCACGCCCTGCGGGAAGATTGAATCGCAACGCCCCGGTACCACTGGTCTTGATTGTGGTATCCATATCGGTCCCATCGAATCCCCCGTCACCGGCGCGAGCTTTATTCCCAATGGTATAGTCTCCAATGGTGTCGAACCCTTCTGCGAACGTGACGCCTGCTGCGGTAGACCGATAATTCCAGTCGGCATCTCCCGCCGCAACCGTCCGCAACGCAGACAGGTTGGCGCTCATGTCGTTGTACACAACGAACGCATGTTCGGTCTGCGAATAGGCAAACCGCCCATAGGTGCCGTTAGCCATGGGGGACGGTCCCCCACTAAACGTCACCGTGGTCCAGGTATTCGCCGCGTCGTTGTACCGATAAATAGAGTTCCCGCCAGGCCAGCAGACCAACTGATAAAAGTCGTAGTCGTAGGCCAGCCCGGGCCACGCGGCAGTGGTACAAGTGTTCGTCGCCCCATTGGTCGGCGCAGGCACGCTCGTCGGCGTCGTGATGTTCCAGATATGATGCTCGCCTCCACCGAGCACATGGAACTTACGCGCCTTCCGGTCGATGTACCCATATAGGTCTTGCCCTCGGTAGTGTCCGCCCTGGTCGTTTCTCGACGTGAGGGTGTTCGTCGCAAAAACGTACTGAAAGAGGGCAATGCGGGTGTCGATCCAAACCGAGGCGCTCACCGAATCATAGGCGATGGTGGTGCCTTCGATATCATTGGCCGTAAACCCACTGGTCAACGAGGCAAACGTCCCCATGTTCTGCCAGGTGTTGGCCGTCGGATTGTAGGCCCAAATCCCAATGGATGAGTTCGCAGTGGCACAGGCCAGTGACCCACTCACCACAATCACCCGATCGGCGTTTTCGTCGTAGGTCAGACCCCCGTAGGTATGGCGAGAATTCGGTGCCGTTGGGTTTGTCAATCCTTCCACGCACGACCCCGCGACTGGCACGCTCGGATCGGTCAACCGTGTGCGGCTGCCATTATCTAGGTCAATCGCATAGAGTTCGTTGCCCGCATAATCCGCATGCCCTCCACCCCAGACATAGAGCCGGTTTCGCAAGGAATCCCACGCGCCACTGTTCCAGGCCGCCGTGACGTTGGGGCAGTTATCGGAAAAGCCATACCCGCTCCCCCCAAACCCGTTGGCTGGGCAGACGGACTGCAATGAGGTGTTGGCAATGGCATGCCACCCCACGGTACTCGGGACGGAGGTGGCCCACGACGCAACGGGTGAAAGAAGGATCAGTAGTGCGAGAATACGTACAATCATGTTCCAACTCCGAGGAGGTTAAACGTTCCGATGGGCGGATCTGCTGGGGGAGGGGAACCGGAAGCCTGAAAAATATTGATCGCAGCGAGATGCCGCTCAGCCGCTGTATTCGTCCAGCTCATCGCCACACTCGCCGCCCCGGCTTCATAGGACGTGCCAATCGCGTATACGTCCAGCACGGTGTACCCCACTTGGGTCTGTCCCGCCCCTACGGGGTCGGCATCTCCCGCGCCGTCTTGGATGAGGTCGATCACGAGGTCTCCCGTGGCCCCATCTGCTACCGTCACTGAGGCATTAGCCGTTCCGCTCCCACTGGTGACGGCTGTTCCAAGTGGCGTCGTTTGGTGGCATCCAGTGACAGCGAAGACGGCCCCTGCGAACCGTGCAGTCCCCCCCGCAATGGAAATCACGACATTCGCGGTCGTGACCGTGGGGTTAATCAGATACCAGAACTCCGTCCGCATGCTTGGAGCGCCCGTCACGTAGGTGTGATCGGACTTCTTAACGAAATTCTCACTCCCGTTGAAGGTGATGCCAGAGACCGTGCGTCCGTCTAGATCAAAGGCCACCGGCACCACCAGGCAGCGATCCGATCCAGCCGACACGGTGACCGATTGCGTCTTTGACGCGGCGAGGGTGGCTTGCAGCACTTCCGCTGTGGAGACGACGACGACCGCTCCCCAACTCAGGCCGGGGAGCAGCAGCAGTGCGAGCACGATACAGACGACGAATCGTTTCACGACTTATTCCTTGGGCTTCGGCTCTTTCATCTTCGCCAGTGCCTTTTTGGTGTCCTGATGCGCCTGACGTTCCTCTTGGAGTTGGCGGCCCAACGAGGCCACTTGCTCACGCTTCTGCATGAGTTCCTGATCCATGAGCTGCACCGTAATCGTGCGGTCCTTGAGCGCCGTCCTGGCTTCCTGCAATTGCGCGGCCACGTCAGGCTTGGCGTCCTGGGCCTGCACGGGCACCGTCATCATCAACATGCACAGAATGCCGACTACGAAGAATGTTAACTTCATCACGCGCTCCTTTGGTTGTGTCGCTGTCGTCCTACGTCGCTGAATCTAGTTAGTCATGCTAATCTCACGACTCCACTGTAAAGTACGAAACACTGATCGAACAATTCCCGCCCGCCGGATCTTCGATCGTGTACCGCAGGTCTTCCCCATCGGCCCCAATCCCGAGCAGGCCTGAGCCGTCGCCGATCGTGAAGCCTCCACCCGCCGGTACTCCGTCGAACTCATGGAGAATACCCGCGACTCCGGTATGCGCCGACGCGGGGAGAGTCGCGGCACCGAAGCCGACTTTGATGTTTGTGGGAGCGGTGGTGCTCCCGTCGCACGAGGCGGTCAATCGCGTCACGGCGATCTTCGAGCCCCCGGCCACCGAGACGAGAGCTTGATCCGTCAAGGCGCCATCGACGTCCTGGATCTGCGCAGAAATCGTGATGCTGTTGGGGTGTCCGCCGATCATGAAGGGGATACCGGCACGGTTGAAGTACCAGTCCGTTCGATCCGCTGCCGCGACACCGGTCGGGTTCGAGCCGTGCGCCACAGCTTTCCCGCCCATCTTCACCGGCGCTCCGGCATCCGCCGCATCGTGCGCCACAGTCCCGTTCGCTGCGACAATCCCAGTCGAATCGTTGGCGATACTCACCCGTAGGGCTCCGGTCCCTGTGGCCCCGTTGCCCATCAAGGGCGTCACCCCATTGATCTGGGCGACATTGAATGGTTCATTATCTGGGAAGGAGGCGACCGCCACTTGTCCGGTTGAATCGCTCGCCAGGGTGACACGCTGGACCCCAGTCCCCGAGATTCCGTTCCCCATGGTGACGGCGACCCCGTTGATCTGCGCCACGTTAAATGGCTCGTTATCCGGGAACGTCCCGACATTCACCGTGAAGGCGGTATTGTCGGAGGCGATCGTCACCCGCTGCGATCCGGTGCCCGTGATGCCATTGCCCATCAGGGGGGTGACGCCGTTGATCTGCGCCACGTTAAACGGTTCGTTATCGGGGAAGGTGCCGATCGTGACGCTTGGAAGAGTGAGTACGTCGACTTGCATTTCCGTACCAGCCACCGCACCAGCGACCGTGGTCAGTGCAGCCAGGATCGCGTCTGAATTGAAATCCTGCGTCCAAAGCGCCCCTTCGGCGGTGCTGCGCGGGTTGGTCCAGTCGCCTTCGATTTCGGTCAGGGTACTTAACGCATCATCCCGCTCCATCGTGAAGGTGGCGCCAGTCGGATCGGCTGGGGCTGCCGCATTGACGACATACTCGGTTCCCCCGCCTCCACCGGTCACATGCAGGGCCCCTTGAGAGTTCACGCGCAAACCCACCACATCTCCGTCGGGATCCGCTAAGGTGCCTAACGTGTCATTGCGAATGGCGAGGGCAAAGGTTCCCGTGGCCGTCGCGGAAGCTACGTCTCCGATGTTGTATTGCGTCCCGCCTCCGCCCCCGGTGACATGCAACGCACCAGTGCTGTTGACACGCAGATGCACATAATCGCCTTCAATGGGCGTCAGGGCCCCCAGCGCATCGTCGCGCACCGCGAGCATCGCCACGCCGGTATCGGTCGCGCCTGCGACACTATCGACCGCCTTTCCAAGATTGGTCGCGCCGGTGCCAGCGATCACGGCGGCCACGCTGGTATTGAGTCCACCTGACGTCGTGTAGGCACAATGCACGGGATTGGTGCCGTTATCGCAATAGAGGACCGCTGCCACTTCTGTCACGGCTGTCGCATCAGCGGGAATGCTGCCGTCTTCCGTTACCGTCGTCGTGCCCGCGACCGCGGCGATCGAATCAATCGTCACATGCAGGGAGCCGACCGAATCCACCCGGAGATTCGTGTAGGCACCATCAGCCGGTGTCAAGGTGGACAGGGCGTCGTCTCGAATGGCGAGCGACGGGACGCCTCGATCAGAGGCACCCGCCGCCACCTGGATTGCGTTACCGTTATCGTCGCGCACCCAGAGTGAGCCGATCGAGGTGCCCCTGAGACTGATCCAGTCACCCTCGATAGGGGTGACGGTCGCCAGGGCATCGTCCCGTTCCATCATCGTGGCGGTCCCGACGATGGTCGCGGGAGTCGCGGCATCTTCGGAGTATTCGGTGCCACCCCCACCACCGGTGACGACGAGGGCACCGTTCGCATCGAGTACACAATTCGCATAGTCGCCATCGACACCGAGACCCGTCGTTGCGACATCATGACGCACACAGAGCATGCCGACGCCGACATCCCCAGAGGTATGCGGGGAATCTTCGGCTTTCCCCAGGTTCGTGGCCCCAGTCCCAGGAATAACCGCCGCCACCGAACTGACCGACGTGACGGTGCTGACCGTGGTGATGGTGCCGGAATCCACGATCACATTGAGGGCCCCTGCGCCATCAGTGACGGTGATGGTCCCCGAGTCCACAATGACGTTGAGCGCCCCAGCCCCATCGGTGACGGTGACCGGGTTGGTGATCGTGGTGACGGCAGTAATGGTGCCGGAATCGACGATGGTATTGAGGGCGCCCGCGCCGTCGGTGATCGTGACCGGATTGGTGATGGTCGTGACGGCGGTCAGAGTGCCAGAATCGACGATAACGTTCAGGGCGCCCGCGCCATCGCTGATGAGGGCATCGACATAGAGCCGCCCCGCCGCACTGATCCCGCAATTGGCATAATCACCATCAACCCCAAGGCCGGTCGTGGCGATATCGTGACGGACACACAGCGAAGGAATGCCAGCATCGGTGCTCGTATGGGCTGAGTCTTCCGCAAAGACGACGTTATCGATGAGTTGCAGAGCCGTGAGGGCTGCCGCCGAGTTCGCGTCGATCACCCAGAGGGCGCCATTCGCGTTGCCGCGTAAGTTCGTCCAATCGCCCACCGCTTCCGTGCCGGGGCTACCAAGTGTGTCGGTGCGTTCGACCAACGTCGAGGTGCCGACTGGATTCGTCGGTGCGGGATCGTTCGTATTGTACTCGGTCCCCCCGCCACCACCCGTGACGCGCAAGGCCCCATTGCTATCAGTCTGGAAGGGGCAGTAATCACCGTCGGCTCCGCAGAGGGCGCCGCCCGCGTCGCTGCGCACATTCAAGACAAACGTGCCAGGTGAGGTGCTCGTATGTCCGGAGTCTTCGTCGTATTCTGTTCCAGCTCCCCCACCGGCTCCACCGCCTCCACCTTTGGTCGCCACGGCGGTTGTCGCTCGTGCAAAGACACTGACGGTTCCCAGCGACCAGGCCGAGATGCGAGCCCTGAAAGTGCCAAGACCGGCGACGTTACATTGATAGATCCCACTCGCTGACGCGCTTGTAACCAGGGCCGCGCTGGTGCTACCCGAGGAGGCGCAGGTGACCGCCGTCCATCCAGACCCCGACACACTCCCCTCAAAGGTGACCGTGGCCGTATCGGCGATGGTGATGTCCAGGCCGACGGCCGTAAAGCCATCGACGGAGATCGCTCGTCCATCGTCGGTCGCTTCCACCGCGTTCTGCAGGAGATATTCCCGATGGTCTTCGAGGGCCCATCCAGGAGCGACGAGGCTCAGGCTCAGGCCCAGCACCAGGAGTGCACGGTTCAGGATCTTCATGGTCGTTCCTTTCGATGGCATGACATCACGGATAGAATCACAGTGCGTATTGGTGAATCAGCACAGAGCATTAGAAAAACTCCGCAAGAGATCCAGCACGAAGTTTCACCATGACATTCAGAAATAGTGTTGGCTGCATATTGTTCATCGCCGCATTGCCGCCGGTGCTCTGTGAATTCGCATTGCTGTTATTCGCGCCCGCCGACCACGAGATAATGCCGCTGGCGCTAGATGAGCTTGGGACATCGCTGTTGCCGAGCAGGAGATGTGCGTGTGCCAATTGCTCTGTTGCGCTTTCAGCGTGCGCTTCTTCCCCAATAGCCTCGCCAAGCACTCTCGAGGTGTAGGTATGCGTGATCGTCCAAACGGGCGAAGATTTCGCCGTATAGTCAATCGCGGTGCCGTTCTGTGCATTCGCCAAAGTTGAAGCGAGTTGAACCTTTGTCGCACTGGACCGAATCACATAGTAGGTCGTCGAGGTTGTCAGGCCCGTGATGGTGCCCGATGCCAGCGTAAACACGACCGGCATCCCGGTGATCCATTTGGTGTTGTTCGAAACTACAGTCAGGTCATTCGCGGTAATATCGACGTCCGCATCGACCCCCGACGCGACGACGGTTCCGGTGCCATAGCCAGCGAGGGCACGTCCCAACGTCTTGGGGAGCGTCAGCGCCTTATTGGCAGCAAAGTCGGCTGCAGCGCTTCCCCCGCGACCGCCAGCAACCGGCGCCCATTGATCCGTGACATTCGTCCAAATGAGTGTGTAGAGCGCAGATGTGTCGGCATTGGCTCGACCCGTTGCGCCGCTGGTGGCACTCCCAATGGACTTGTCGTCCATCAGGACCCAGGAGGTGTCGGCCACGGTCTTGAGCGACAACTTGACATCGCCGGTGGAAAATCCCACCGCGTCCACATACTGCTTGCTGGCAATGCCGAGCGCGTCGGTAGGATCAGCCCCCACCGTACCGGCGTTGATCGTGGGGGTGCCAGACAGGGAGTAGGTCCCGGTGGCGATACCAGACAAGACCGGTGACGAGATCGCCGGAGCCGTGATTGTGGGCGTACCGGCCAAGGTGTACGTCCCGGTCGCCGATCCCGAGAAGACGGGCGACGAGATGGCTGGAGCCGTGATCGTGGGCGTACCCCCCAACGTATAGGTCCCTGTCACCGTACCGGAGAGTATCGGAGAGGCGACGGTCTTATTCGACAGCGATTCAGCCCCGGCCAGCGTGGCAAAATCCCCGTCAGATAGGGCGGTATTGAACTGCGCGACAGTCCCCGTCAGCGTGTTGTTGGCCAGATTGAACGTCTTGGTGGTGAAGGTTTCGGATCCGGCCAAGGTGGCCAGTGTCCCCGTCAGTGGGAGGGTGACGTTCGTGGTATTGGTGACGGTCAGCGTCGTGGCGAAGGCGCCCGAAATGGCGAAGTTACCCGCCAGGCTGAGTGTGCCGGTCGTGACGGTGAGAGCGTTTGCTGAGCCGTTGACAATGACGGGCTTGTTGGCATTGCCAGACAGGGACGGCAGCTTACTAAATCCCGTCGAGATCAGATCCAGCTCGGCTCTCATAGAGGCGGATGTCGCGGGAGATCCAGACGCGGGAAAACTTCCATGCGTGTAATAATCCACCCCGTAGACGCGTGACGCCGCCCCGAGAATCAAGATCGCAACCAGTGCTCCGTGCCAGCGCTTCATCGCAACAGCCTCCGTGGGATGAAGTGGGTGATCAGGGAATCCAGGTCGTAGGGATAGAGATAGTCTTCCGACGACCGGAAGGTGACCTCGATGTTTTCGCCGTCGCCGGTCAGGTCGATCTCACTGGGCGAGAGGAGATTGCCGTCCCAGACAAACGCATCCCAACTCACCTCGTCCCAATTGGCACTGCCGGAGAAATTCCCGACGTAACTCCGTTGAGGCGGTTGCGCATACTCACTGCTGCCATAACCCAGGCGATAGGCGACCTGGAAGGCCGCGTAGAAGTTGCTGCTCATCTCGACCGAGCCCCCACGATAGCTCTTGATCAGCCGAGGCGATTGCATCGTGTTCCAGGCCAACGTCAGAATCGCGTCGAGGTTGTCCCCGTCGAACGAGGACCCCCGATCGAGTTCATAGACGAAGCCCCCGGTGGATGCTCCGGCATAGGTGCGTTCCTCTCCAGAGGGCGTTTCAGCGTTCCAGACACAGAAGAATGGAATCGGGAACGTCATCGGCATCGAGCCCACGACTTTGCCGTTCACAATCGTCAGGTAGAGCGCGTTGCCGTTACTGAAGTAGAGCCGGTACTGACTCTTCGTCTTGTGGGTGCAGGAGCAGAGGAGTAGTCCTCGGTGTTCGGTGATGAAGTTCTGAATGTTGAACGTCAGAGTGCCGGGCGCAAACCCGCTGAGTTCCGCTGCCGCTCGCACGCTCTGGACTCCGCTATCGTCCAAGCTGTACGCATCGGCCATATTCTGTTGGCTGTAGTGGACGCCCCCGGTTTCGTTGTTGAAGTCGACCGGCTTCCAGGGCGTCGTCCCTCCCGCTGCCGTGCCATAGACAATCCGCTTGGAGTTCCGGCCATCGACCAGCAACGTCGCGTTCCCTTGCGCACCAGGGAGCGAGAGATAGCCCGTGATTTCATCCCCAATGGCAATTTCCGCTGCTCCCGCCGTGGCATCGAAGACATACGGACGGCCAGGCCCAGAGACCATCGACGAACTCCCAATGGCGAACCACAGGTGATCGCTATGGACCTTGACGTGAATGGGAATATCCGACGTGGCCTTGGTCTCGATCGGCACGAACACCGTCCCGTCGAACTCAAACCCACGATTCGCGTTGTCACAGCCGTAGATCCGCTTGGTCTGAAGTTGTCCCCCAAAGTTCTTGATGTCGAATTCAAACCGTCCACCAGGGAGCATGGGAATCGCGGTCTGGACCCCACTCACTTGAATCGAGATGGCCCCGATCGTTGCGGCACCGGCGGTATAGTTTCCTGGGGCCGGCGCGTCGATGATGAACCGGCCGTAGGCATCGCCCGCCGCGAAGCTCCCGCCTTCGTGCACCGCCCGACGAATCAGCGCGGTATTCCCGCCTTGGGTCAGCGTGTCGCCGTCCACTGGCACGAGCGATCCATGATTGCCGCCTGTAAACCGCACCTCCAGGAACATCGTGACCGCCGTCCACCCAGAGGCAGAGGCTTCATGCAACACAACCGCGGTGGCTCCGGCGTTATCCCGAAAGGCGAAGAGCTTGTGCGTACCTGAGACATTGAGCGAGGTGACCCCACGCACCGGCCCCGAACCAGGCACCGCCGCAATTAAGGCGCGATAGACATCAGCCGCGAGGTTCAGATACTGGGCGTTCAGCAGCTGGGAGAGGACGACCGTGCGCATCACCGCCGTCCCGATCGTCGTCGCGCCCACCTTCACCACTTCCACATCGGTAAAGGTGCCGACGAGAATCGTGAGCACGAGATAGTCGGCCCCTAAGGCGATGATCTTCCCTGTCGCGCCAGAGGAATTCCCCGTGAGCGTTTGCCCGAGCGTCGGGATGTTCGTGAAGCTCGCAATCTGCACCAGGCCATAGACCGCATCAGATGGACGGGCTCGCCCATCCAGGCGTTCATGTCCACCGATCCTGCGATACCCACCACCAGGCGTGGCCTTGGCTTCATAGTTCCGGGCATACCGCGCAATGCCTCGCCCTGGCTTGAGTTGCAGCGTCGGCGTCATCTCGTCCAAGCCGCCGATGAGGACGACTTGATCCGTCTTCACGTCGGGCATCTGCTCAATCGTATTGTCGAGTTGACGACTCATCGAAACGCTCCCACCAAGGCCGCCGAGGGCGTTTGATCGTTCACGAGATTGCGATATTCCTCTTTCCACGCCTTCTGCGCCCTGGCATAGACTTCCCGTGCAGCATAAAAACCGCCGTAGTCCAGCATGGCTTTGTGCACAATAATGATGTCGTCATGGCCGAGCGGCATGGCCGGCACGTTTGCATCAGCGGTGAGGAGTACGGCGTTTCTGTAGTAGTCCATGGAGGCTTCAAGTCCGGAGATCGGCGAGGGCCCAACGATCAGCGCATCATCCGGTCCAGTCGTCACTTCGATGGGACGTGAGGAGACGGTGCGATTGGCCCCGAACAACCAGAGATTGCGGAAGCTCTCGTAGCTGCGGTAGTCGAGGTGTTGCTCGGAGACGAGTCCGGGAATGGTGAAGAAGGTGCGGCCGTTCTCGGGGATCCAGTCCCGAAAGGTGCCGGCCGCGATGGCACAGGCCGTCGGCAGATAACTGGACGTGCCGGCGATCAAGGGCCATGTGGCCGTCAACCGCATGAACTTCCAATCGTCGCGCTTGGCCTGGATCGAGATCCAGGCGGACGCATACCAGTTGACCATCCGCTTGAGTTGGCCGGTCTGCCCGACCACGGTCGTCAAACTGTTCGCGTTCACCCCGCACTCGTCGCAAAACCTGATGACCCCATCCAAGAACGTCACGAACAGCCCTCCCAGCGCGTGGTTAGTTCTGCGCCGACACCAGGCGATGAAACCACTCGCCACCCTTCGTCCCACGCGCCACTCCGGCAGGATCGTGGACGACGGTCAGGTGTGTCATGAGGACGAGGTTGTGCTTGACCTGGTTATCCTCATGATGTTCGTATTTCACGATATTGGTTTTGATATGATCCTGCTTGGCGCGCAAGAGGACTTCGACATACTTTCGCTTAGTCACGATCTGTGCTCCAGTCGGAATGGCCTTCCACTCCTGCCACGCATTCCCGATGAGGACTTCGATCCCGCGTCCATTCACCCAGCACTCCCGAAACGTCGCGGCGTTCGGATCTTGCGACGGGGTGATGATGACGGTGACGGGTTCCTCGGCGAAGGCGAGTGCGGACTGATACTCCTTCGTGAGAGGCGAATCGACCGCTTGAATGCTCGACGGCTTCTCGGGCAACGGCTGATTGAATCCCGGCATGAAGAGCGGAGCCGGCTGTTCAATCGTATGCTCGCTGGTGTGCATTTCGGTCGTGCGAGCCTTCGCCTTGAGATTGACCTTGAGCTTTGAGGCCTTCGACTTCGGCACCGTCTTTTTGGGCGAGATGCCGGTGGGCCCTTCTAGCGTGGCCGTTGACGAGTGAGGTTCCATCGCACAGACCTCCAGGTAAGGGTGTTGAGGGCCTGGACCAAGCCAGGCCCCCCATGGACAAACGGAACTTAGGCAACCGCTGGACGATCCGGCGTCATCCCGGCGTCGTGGAACGTATAAGTCATTCCTGTGACACTCGACAAATTGTTTGTGCCGAACGTCCAGGTTGCGACGAGAGTCGCGCCACCCTTCAGGATGATGTACCCGATCGTCGCCACCGTATCCGGCAGACCAGGAAACTGCGGAGCCCGCACGAAGGCCCCGTTGACGTCGAGAGATTCGATCGTCCCTTGCGCCGCACGGAGGTTCCCGCCAGAATCCAGTCCAACCTGAATCACGGTGCCTTGATTGGCCACGATCGGACGGAACGCTGCGCCAGTCACAATGTCGGTGGTCGGCGTGGCGACGTTGGTCATGGCGGTCTTGGTATACATCGAGCCCTTAATCATGAAGGTCGTGGTGCCGGTATTGCTGATGGTCGTGGTGGACCCAGCCGCCAGCGTCACCTTGGACATGCACATCGTCAGGGGGGTACTTCCAAAAGAATCAGGCATAATCGTGTCTCCTTCTCCTTCGAATTATGTCGAGTGCGTTACAGTAAGACGGACGGATCAAAGGCCCCAATCGCGTCCATGTAGACCACGGTCGGCACCACCGTCGCGTCGTCTAGGGCGGTCGTGCCGCCTACGAAATTGCCTGTGCCTGTCGGATTGACGATAATGAATCCAATCATCGTTTTTCCGACGGGAATCTGAGGGAACGTCACTCCGACCAACGTCGTCGCTTCCGTCCCCATGGCCACGGTGACCGTGCCGCCAATGTCGACAAAGAAACAGAAGACATTGAAGAGGTCCGCGGTGACCGTGCCGACGAGAGCCGGCATGTCCGTCGCGGCAGCGATCGTGACCAGTTTTCCTTGCACTGTCCCGTACCAGGCGGCGGCGCCCGTCTTGACCAGCGCACTCGCGCCAGCTTTAATCACCAGACCCGCGGTGATCCGCGATTGGCAGGACAGCCGATCTGCCACGGGTTCAATGACGTTTCTGAGTGCTCGCTGTGCCGTGAGATCAGGCAAGGTTTGAATCCATCGACCAATTCGTTCGAGCATGGCGTCGTCCTCTCTTTGCAAAGGACTCAGGAGCCGAGGCCCCTGAGTCCATCAGTCATTCTTTTATTACAGCGGGAGGTTGCGGCTCCCGACGTAGAGCACCGCCATCCAGCCGTGGTTTTCGATCATGCCCGCCTTGTACCAAATGGTGCCGGCGTAGCCGCGTTGACCGAAGACATCTGACTTCGACGCCACCCCAGTCGGCAGGTAGCTGGGCTTCAGGGAATCTTTTCCACGGACGGAGACCTGACTCCAGGCATCTTCCGCCACCACGATCATCGGGTACACATCGATCAAGGTCCCGGTTGTGGACCGGCAATCCGTCGCACCCACTGCGGCTCCGGCATTCTGCAAGGACGGCAGATCCGGATGGCCGATGAAGCGGAACTCTTCCACCTTGCCGAGCTCTCCCGGTAAGGGCTTCATCGAGGCGTACTTCTCGATCGGCGTGTAACCAGCCATGTTGCGAATGTCCGAGGCCAGATTCGTGTGACAGAACACCAGATAGCCCGCGGCCACCGGTTCCGTGCCATACAAGGCCGAGGCGGAGAGCATCGAGGTGACCGTCTTCGCGTGGTTCGCCCGCAGGTTCTCCACGATCCGGCGCACCTGACCCACGGTGCAGGCTCCATTAACGGTGGCGATGGTGGTGCCGGTTCCGCCGTAGTAGGCGTTGGTGCACGACCGGAGGATGCCGTAGAGGATCATCTCCGTGACGAAGGTCACCCGCTCACCAATCTGCTTCGTCATCTGCTCGGGGATGTCGTCCTCATAGAAGTCGAACGTCTTGTCGGTGAAGCCGTACAAGCAGGCGTACTGCTGCATGACCACCGTGATGTCGATCGCCGCGATGGAATCGGGGAGGGGCGTGACGCCTTCTTGCGTCTGATGCGCCTGGGCAATGAGGTTGCCACGGTCGCCGTCCGCGTTCTGGAAGAACGTGTTTTGCGACGTGGCGGATGCCGAGGTGGACCCGTAGGGCAGATACCGACGTGCGACATAGGTATCCGACTGATTCTTGTTGAACTTGACTTGCTTACCCTGCTTGGCGAGCATTTCGCCTGGCTCGGCGTGCTTCAGAATCGCACCCTTCATGCGGCCGATCCGCTGCGGGGTCATGGCATACGTCTGGACCATGGGGCGTCTCCTTCCTTAATCAGCGGCCTTTGTAGGCGTCGAGCATTTCGCTTTCTTCGGTGGACACGCTGGCCCCTCCTCTCGATCCCGCACTTCTCGGGGTGACGGCGGCTGCCGCACGCGAGGGGCGAGTCGGAGTGGTTGGCGTGACCGGTGGTTTCGATTTCGTGGCTGTGAAGGTGTTGAACTTGTCGATCGATCCCTTCACGTCGGACACTTTCCAGGAGTTGTCGATCTTGTTGGCGTACTCTTGCGGCTGGGACTTGAGCCAGTCTCGATAGGCGGGACTGTTGACCGTCTCCAGCCAGCCAGGGACTAGTTCATCCATCACGGCGACGGTGGTCTCTTGCTTTACGGTGCTGATGATCGCCGGCATCTCGGCTTTGAATCGCTCACTCATCTTGGCGTCGACATCGATGGGCGCGGTACCCTGCACCCCGTCCAGTGCGCGATTGAGCCCGGTCACGGTCATGTCGAGGAGATCGGGGAACTGTTCCCCCAATTCCTTGAAGTGCTCTTTGGTGACCACCAACTTGGACCCGGCAGGCGTCTTCTCTTGGATGGTTTTGAGCGCGGCCTCAAAGGTGCCCATCTTGCTGCCCATGCCACTGACGTTCCGATGTAAGGCGTCCTTCAGTGCGCCCACTTCCTTCGAAGCGTTCTGCAGCTCCGTCAGTTGGGCTTCGGTGATCTGGACGTACTTCGGTTCGTCCTCCACCACGGGTTCGGTCTCGGTAAGATCGGTGGCAGCGGTCTCCGTCGTGGTGGTAGCGTCGGGAGTCGGCGTGGTGACAGGGGCCGGTTGGCCTGCGTAGCCTGCTACGAGGTCTTGATCGGTGGACCCGTCATCGTCGGGCGCGAGGGTCGTGACTTCTGGCTCTGTGTCGATCGCAGTCGTCATAGAACCTCCAGAGAAATGCCGCGTGCGCAGGGGCGTGCGCGGGTGGTGCTGGCCGTGCCCGAAGGTGCGGCCTGGTTACAGATCCGGCATGACTTTCTTGAGCGTCGGTGCATCGGCAAAGGCGCGCACCAGGGCTTTAACCTCAGTGATTTTTGCGATGAGTTCTTGCCGCGCTTCGGCGGACATCGGTTTGTCGTTCTTGACGCGGCACTCCTCCAACCGCTGGACGAAATGATCGCGGAGCTTCTGTCCGAGGGTGGAGACTTTCTCTTGTGGCGTCAGCACGAGTTCCATGCGTGCCATGCGAATAGCACGATAGGGAGAGGAGGGCGTTAACAGAGTAAACAGAATTCTATTGGATGCCGAGGCGGATGTTGGTGATCTGATCTGACGGAATGATCCAGCGAGTCACCGTGCGGACTGGAGTGACGCGACCCTTATCAATCCAGTGATAGATCGTGAGGCGAGAGACCTTGAGCCGTCTGGCTGCGGCGCTGATGGTATAGCCATCTTTCATCATCGCGGTCGTGCTCCGGTGAATCTACGCGACCTCTTCCCGTGACGCCTGAACATTGGCCCTGCTGGCGTCGTCGGCAATGGTGCATTCATGATGGGTGGGCCTCCAGGCTGGGGTTTTGTACGGCTGATTGAACAGATGCCGCGTTTTGAACGTGGCCACTCGGATGCGGAGAATACAGGTCTTACACAACGGCACCGGCTGGAACGCCATGAACGGATTGAGGTGGCAGAGCTTCGGCATCTCGACCGGGATACTGCACTCATGGCAGAGGGCGGTGTCGGTGTCGGTCATGCGTCTCCTTAATTCGCCGCAAACTGGACCGAGATCGAGCCAAAGGCCAATCCACCCGCACCAGGAGCAGACACGTTGACGCTCAGCCCGTTGGAGGTGCCCGCGAGGACCGTGGGCATCTTCGATTCAAACAATCCGTAGTCACGGCAATACGCATCCAACCCTGGAACGTCGGCTGCGCCTGCACCCAATTCTCCCACTTGAAAACTCCATTGATCGAGGGTGGGACCGATGGTGCCGAGCGTCCCGGTTCGTCGCACGATGCCGGTCCAGTTCCCATCCGCCGGATCAAACTTCGAGACGCTATCCGCGCCGGTCCCTTCTTGCGTCGAGACGGTGCCCCCGCTGGAGGCGGTCGATCGACGATTCACCGTCACCGTGACGCCAGCGGCGGCGGTCGCATTCGTCACCCCAACACACACTCGTGACACGCGAAAGCCTCGTGCCGCCTCCGCTTCGAGCGACAGATTAAAGAGCGCGGTCGTGACCAGCGCCGAGCTGGAAGCGTTGTAGGTGGCCACCGTGGACTTCCCAGCATTGGTCGCCAGATTCCCGTTGAGATCAACCTTGGCACACTGCGATCCTGTGGTGGGATCGCAGATGTTCGCGGCATGTCCCGTGAGAGGCAGCAGCACCAGTACCAGTGCGAGGCTACCCCACTGAGTAATAGACTTTAAATTTCCCATGCGTCAGACTCCTTTGTACAGCACAGTGAAGCGTAAAGGTTCCCGCGGCGGGAATCGCGCTACAGACCAGGGCGTCCAGTTCGTTCTCGTCGGCCTGCCGACCAGTGGCCGCTTCGCCCGCTTGCACCACCATGATCTTGCTCGTTCCGGAAACGGTCGCGTCTGTGACCGTCGCCTTCGCCGCCATCGTCGCCGATGAGCCGAAATCCAGTTCATACGTCGTCCACGAGGCGCCGGCTCCCCCTCCTGCAATCGTACACACCGTCTTCCCGCCGCTCTCCGTACAGGACACACCGGCCCCGGTGAAGTTCACCGTCGTCCGCTGGGTCTGTGGTGTCCCTTCGTCTTCGATCGTCGCATAGCCACCGCCACCGCCGGAGAGGGTGAGGGTTCCGGTGACACCCGACTTGGTACAGGCGATGCTCGAGCCGACACAGTTGAGCGTCTTCACCGCCCCCTGTGAGGCTCCTTCATCCTGCAGGTCGATCGACGGACTCGGCTGGAAGGAATCCGCTCTAGTTCCGACCGGCGAAACTAACGCTAGCGCCAGTGGTAGAAGCGATAACCAGCACATCCGCACTGTTATCCGTGCGCACACAGTAGGCGTCTCCTGGGGCTAATTCGAGCCCGGTTGAGATGGTCACCGCCGTGGTCCCGACAAAGACATTGATCGGATTGGAGATCAGGGCTTTGACGCAGATTTCGGTGGAGGCATTCGACGGCAAGGCCACAGCGGAAGCGGTCACGGCTTGCTGCCCATTAAAAATGGCGGTGGAGATACGATCCAACGTCGCAAAGGTGCCACTGCCAGCGTTCGCCGTCACGGTGCCATCGACCGTCAACGGCCCCGACCCATCGCCGACAATCTGAGTGTTCGCCGGTTCTGTCTTCTGATTGAGCTCTGTCTGTAACGCATCGAGCTGGGAGGTCATCAACCGAAGCTTCGCACTGAGCGAACCAGTCGAGCCGACCGTGGCCGCGGCATCCGCAATCGCCCCTAACGCACCTTCAATCCCGTCCACCGACGCATCAAGGGCGAGCGCCGAGGTATTGAGATTGGTGCCGGCGTTCGCGGTGACGGTCCCTGACATGGGGACGGGAGAGGCCCGGAGTTCCGTATCGGTCAATCCCGCCGTAGCGCTGCCTCCACATCCCTCGAAGGCGTTTCCCGCCGTATTCACGCACCGAATGGAGACCGCCGTGGTCGCGGCCGTCGTCGGCAAGTTCGAGACACTGACGGAGCCGCTGATCGGTTGCGTGGCTTGCCAAAACGTCCCCGTGACCGGGGTGGTCGGTGCGGTAGCGAGTGAGACCGGTTGTGTCGACTGGAAGAAACTTCCTGTGACGCTCACCGGGTTCGTAATCCCTGTGAGCGTGCCCGTCACCGTCACACTGCCGACGTTCACCCAGAGCTTCCCGGTCGCATCGACGATACACCGCGCTCGTTCGCCATCGAGTACCCCTGGAGCAATCGTGGGCGTATCGGCTCGCACACAGCCCGCCATCATCATCGTGTCCTGATCCGCCGCCGTCGTGCCTTGATTGTATTGGGTAATCGCGATGCCCCCTCCGCCCTCGACATCGGGATGGACGTTGAGCTTGCCATCGGTCGAGGTCATGCGATTGCCGTAGCCGTCCAAGAGGCGGAGCGCGTCGTGGCTCTGCGCCCACGCCGGTCCAGCCAGGAGGCTAAGACACGCGATAATGCTGCACGTGAATCGCCGCATCGGTGTTTCCTCTTCGAATGGCCTTAAACTTGCTGGCTTCGTAAACCGAAAATTCCCGTTCCGTCCCGTCGTACATGGGAATGCCGTCTGTGCCGTTCGGCACCTTGCCGCTCGTCCAGAAGCGAATCGACCCCTCAGCGTAGACCTTGACGCTCGTCACGTCCTTGCCCACCGCCCCGAGCGTGATCGCTTCGCTGGTGACCGCGATGGTTTCAGACTTCACGCAGACAATCATTTCTCAAAACTCTGCCCAGTCGGCGCACGGCCCGGTGGCTCATTCGGAGCTGCCAGCGCCTCGCCAGCCTTGTCCTGTGCCGCTAATTGCTTCTGCACAGAAAGTTTCATAGTAGTCTCCGCTAATCCAGCCCGGACTTCCTCTAATGAAATTTGCCGTTGGTTTGCGTATTTTAAAAGTTCGAGTTTGGTCTTCGCCTCCAACTCAGCGAGTCGCGTATCCCGCTCGATCTGGGTGCGCTCAGATTCAGCTTTCACATAGACAGAATCACGGTCAACGTCCATCTTCGTCCTCATCATCTGCACCTGTGCCTGGAGCTCCGCGATCTGCAGCTTGATATCCTTCGGCGGAGGCGTACTGTCCATTCGGTCCTGCTCCTCCTTCGAGAACTGGAACTTGGCCGGCGTGAGCTTGTTCCCACGGAGATATTCTTCGAGCAGCTTCTTGGGATCGATCTTGTAGGCCGGATTAGGCACGAACTGAAACAGGCCCTGCACCACTTGGTTCTGAATATGCCGTTCCACCAGAGCCGCGCTCCCGTGCGCGTTGATCTTGAAGTCGCCCTTCGCACTGTTCGGCACGTTGGGGTCCATCAGGAGCCACTCGTAATGGTCCAGGACGGTCGGCTCGGTCCCGTAATCGTCGAAGTTATCGGCGACGGAGCGGAGCATCTGATTCGCGTTGCTGTTCTGGAGCTGCGCAGCCCCGAAGGTGTCCGGCGTCGTGTCTCCGGACTGGCCCTGGGTGATCAGCGGAATGTTCGAACACTCCTCGCACAATTTGAATCCGTACATGACCAGGGCTTCGAGGGCCGCGCCAACGTTGGGAAAGGTGAAGGTCTGAAAGGCTTCCGCGACATCGTTCGTGTCGGCATCACCGATCTTGTTCCAGAGCTTGTTGCCGGTAATGATCCAGCGCCCATCCGCCGGCTGGATGCACACTTTATCCAGCACGATCTGCACCCCAGCAGACAGACCGGCATTATCGATCCAGGCTCGCGTGCCCGCATTGATCAACAGTTGCGGCATGAAGATCTGCTCGGCGACCCCCACCCCCGCCCAATGGTCGGTGCGCCGGCTCCAGGGAATGGCCTTGTAGGAGAATGTGCCGCTCTGCAGCGGATGGAGGACGCCGCGAATCACGGTATCGTTCACCAGGCTGCAGATCATCATGGCCGTTTTCGTCGTCTCTTTGATCTCCTTTTCCAACGAGGGATTGAGGAGGAGAATCTCGTCTCGATGGAGGAAGCCTTCGAAGTACCAAATCTCATAGCGATGGTCGTAAGGACTACGATCCGCTGTCTTCTCATCCAAATACCGCTTCCCTGGCCCTTCCTTGATCACCTGTGCGACCAACTCCTCGACGTACCCCTTTTCCTTGGTGAGCCCCTTCAGCGTGCTCTCGGTAATGAAGTCTCGCTCCCAGCAATACTCACCCGTCTGCACATCTTCTCCACAGGAGGGATCGGGAAAGAAGTGCCAGGGGTTCACCCGCTTCGACCCTGGCAAGACCTTTTCGATGATCTTCGCTGTGATCGTGTCCTTACCGGCGTCGTCAGTCTCTTTCTGTGTCGCCACCGAACGGCTGATGATCGAATAGGGCGACTTCATCACCCCGACCCCGAGCTTGGCGGCATCGAACGCCACCTTGCGCATGCCCGCGGTGTAGCGACCCTCCACCATCCAATCCAGGATGAGGGTTTCCGCTTCCTTGGCCGAGGCTTCCGCCTCCTGCATTTTCTCCTTAGCTAAATCCCGCATCTGCAACGGCTTCCCCGGTGGGAGGGATGCAGGTGCGCCACCCGAGGCAGGGGCAAGCTGCGGATCGGGTGGCTGGGCGGTCCCCTGAGGAGGAATCTCAGGAGGCACCTGCGGGGAAAACGGTTGGGCGGCCTGATCGGTCGCAATCTCTTCTTTCGTCGCATCTCGCGTGAGGAGTGTGCCGTCAGCGTTGGACACCTGCCTGGTATCGTCTTTCCCTTTGATCAGATCAGGTACGGGAGTGGATTCGATGGAGAAGGCTTTATCGTCGGGTGGGAGGAGAATCTCGCAGACTTTCGACCAGCCGGCGCCAACGTAGCGACGGGTGACTGGGACAAAGACGTTGGACCTGGGCTGTTCGTTGGGGTCTTCTTGCTCGCGTTGTGACGAGGTGAGTGGACCTTCCATGGTGAGTGGCTTCTGCCACCGTTCGCCCTTGATCTCGCCACGATTCATGTCGTCGATGCTCTCGTGCGCGTCTTCACAGCCCGCCCAGATGTCCTCAATGCCAGACATTTTGCGGCCGTCGATCGCCTCTTTCCGCTTCTCAACCAGAATGTTCGACAGGCTCTTGAGGAGTTGCCGGTCCTCTGGCGTGAGCTGATCCGCCCCGCCGTCCGGCGGCACGTCGCGTCCCAGCATACCGTCGAGTTCGGCCTGGACGTCTCCCGGCAGTTCTACCGCGTCAATTTCTTGCAGGGTCATCATGGTTGCGGTCCCCTCTTCGTTTCCAACAGAATGTTCAATATCCAGTTAGGACGATCAATCGGATCGAAGAATTCGAGCGCCAACGTATCGATGTCCTTCATGTAGCAGTGGAGGAGTTTCGCTCCTGGAGGCAATCCTTCTACCACCTGTGTCCACTCAAGAATGGCGCCGGTCGTCAACTGCGTTTCGATCAACGCGGTCGTCACCATCACCGTGATCATGGTCGGAGTCCTTCCTTCGGAGCATTCGGATCACTGCCCATCATGGTGACTCCAGCGGGTCATCACCCAATTGGCTTCTTTCAACGGCGTCGGTCGGCAGGCACAGCGCACATCCACCTCATGGCCCACCAGTACTCTCCCGGTCTCGTCGCAGGGCATCACGTGCACCGCATTCTCTGCGGAGTTGGTGATCAGGCCCCACTTCATAACGTCCCCATCGCTTTATCCCGTGGCCGGTATGGCGGCACCAGGGGCGCATGGAGCGGTTCGGTGTCGTTCGTCAGCTTATCGGCCACCAAGGCCAGGTGACGGAGCGCGTCCATGCCGTGCTTGAATTCGTTCTTGATCGGCACGGCAGGTTCGCCGGTACTCTTGGGAATGTTGCGAGCGAACCGCTTCGCGCATTCAAGAAACCGGTCAATCCCCGGTCCACCCTTGTTGATAATGAGCTTGGGCCAGACCGTGCGTGTAATCCGGATGCCTTGCTCGGGATCGATCTCGTGTGGCAGCGGGACGCTCTGCCCCTTCGGCTTCACCCGTCGACCGTTCGCCTTGAGAATGTCGGCGTCAGAATTCCCAGTCTTCCGGCTCTCGGCGTAGCCGTCGTGCGGGAGATAGTCCCAGCCCCAGTTCATTTTCATCAGGTTCAGATCCGCAGCCCATTCATCCACGCGCTTAAAGCTACCCTCGTAATAGGCGATGATGCGCACCTCGGAGTGGGCCTTCTGCACGAGAATAATGGCCATGGCGTCGTTCCAGCCCATGTCCCAGATCGTGTGCACCTTGAGCTTCGAATCGTAGGGGCAGAACGTGTACCGCTGCTCCTTCATCAGTTGCAGGAGTTCTTTGGCGTAGATGGCACCGGGGACTGAGGTCATCGGCTCACCCAGCCAGATGTTCCGGTAATCGTCCGGGTACATCTTCTCGCAGTAGGCCCGCTCCAGCTCCAAGGTTGCAGGGAACCACGGATTGTCCGCGAACGTCATCGGAATCACTTGCGCGTCAGGAGGCGCATTCACCACCAACCGCATGTAGGCGTCATCGGTATCAAGTTCTGGGTTCATATCGACCCAAATCTCGCTGCCTTCTTTGCGGATCGTGGGGATGAGGATGTCGAGCGATTTCTTTTTCACGGCCTGTGCTTCAGCGACCCAGGCAATATCGAAATTCTCATACGACTTCACCGACTGCGCGGTATGGTCCTGCAAACCGATGAACAGAAATTGACTGCCCGTATTGGAGTTCTTGATCTCAGTCTCTAGGACTTCATACTGGTCCTCGTGGCCGACCAACGGGATCTGTTCTTTGAGCAGTTGATGCACCGACTCTTTGATGGATTTCTGCACTTCACGACAGCAGAGGATGCGGAGGGTCTGATTGGCGGCGAGCAGTAACAGGGCCCTGGCAATGTTCCAGGAGGCGCCCTTCCCACGACCGCCGACAATGACTTTATAGCGTGATTTCGTGAAGAGGACGCGGAGCTTATCAGGAAAGGAGACTCTCACTTCTTCGTGGGCTCCACAAAGACGAGTTCGGTGCGATGTTGGATGGGTCCGCCCCCTTCGCCCTTATGCTCGATGCTGGACAGTTTGGGGTGGCGAAAGGGCGCTACGGCAATCGCGGCGGCCATCGTGCGTCGATCCCAGGCCTGATACCGAGCGACGAACGCCAACGTGTTTTCGCCTTCCTGCTGCACAGGAGGCTTGGCTCGCATTTCCCTGAGCAGAAAGGCCATCGGGGTTTCGCCCCCTTCCGCAAGCAAGGCCGCCAGACTTTCCTTCTGTTTGCGCGGGACCTTGTTGATACTGCCCTTACGCCGACCGGCCCCTGGACGTTTGCCACCCCGCATTGATTCTCCATTTGATTGTCGGTTTCAAATCGAGTAGCACGCCGCCTCCGCCTTCACGATGGTAAAGGGGATACCCAGCACCGTGGAGAACTGCATCCATCCGCTGAATTCATGCGGCTCTAAGTCCATCATCAGCGAGGAGGCTTCCTCTTGTGTCATCTCAATGCGCGAGAGATATTCTCCACAGCGTTTTCGCTCGAAGTTCAACAGCACGAGGGCGTCACGCTTAGGCGGACACTCGACGACGTCACCGCGATGACCGACAAAGACTTTCATGCGCTACACCAGCCCTCGTACCCGTTTCCGTTTCTTGCTCCGCGAGTGCATCGGCAGGATCTTCCCGTCCGCATCGACGAGTTTCGACTCTTCAGTTGCCTGCTTCGTGATGTTCTTGCCCAGCTTATTGAGATGCTTCATCAGCATGGCCACCGCGAGATGAGCCGGAGATTCGAGATCGAACACCAACCCGCGAGGAGTGTGGACACAGCCCGTCTCCATCAGCCCGCGCTCACAACACATATACACGGGTTGCGCATTGAAGCGACCGGCCCCAAGATCCTGGATGTTCAAATTGGCGAGACCCATTCAATATCCCGCCCCAGCATTCATATTCATCGGGCTTGGCTTTTCACCGTATCCAGCCGCCAGATGCGCATCTTCTGAGTCATCGACGGGGTTTTGACGCGCAATGTGGAGAATGGCTTTGAGCCCTTGCTCGATGGTATCGACATCGATCTCTTCGTAATTGGTGGACGCCTCGCCGTCAGCCAGTTCCCTCTCGGGTTCGAGTGGCTTCCGACAGACCACCATCCGCCCCGGCATCCGCTTCAGACAGATCATGTCCCCGTCGGGCGCGGGCGAAACAGTCGGTTCGGCATCTGACAGGCCTTCAGCCGTCACGTCATTCGCGTTCTCTGGTGCCTCGCCCAGTTCCTCGGGGGGGTTCTTGGTCATGGGGCAATCCTCTCTCGGTGGGGTAAGGTGGCCCTCGTCATGAGAGCCACCACCAGTGGATGCGCACAGATGGTGGGCCAATACCACTAATAGACAGAGAGAGTCAAGAAGATTGTTTGTGAGTCACTCAAGATCATGGAAGGCGAGGGATGGCGCAGTACAAATTCAGGACAGGTGGAAGCCGATCAGGACGCCTGAGTGCACCCCTGACGACATCAAGAGCACGGAATGGCTTAATTTGTGTGGGGCTATGGCAGGCAAGGTGGAGTGAGACGGGATGGGCAGGGTTTCAAGACTGGCACGTTCGGCCGCTCCGTCACCCCTCCGTCTTATGTATCAATAGGTTCTGATGTATGATCCGGTCTGCCGTACAGACCCGAGGCGGTGTTCCGTGGCACGCCAAGCTTCTCGATGGCCGAGCGCAGTCGGCTCACGTCCCGTTTCAGATACCGATCCATCGCTTTCCAGCTTTTCCACCGACCGAGATCCTTCAGATCCTTGACCTCAACCCCAGCCTGTTGGAGCCGACTGGCAAAGGTGTGTCGCAGCGTGTGATAAGTCTTGCCGTCCTTGCGGGAGAGCACAATGCCAGCCGCGGCACAGGCCTTTTTGAACACATGATTATACCAGGTCTTGGGATGGAGATGTTTAAGCGGATCACTCCGATGCGGAAAGACCCACTGTGATTCACCAGCCTTCACTTTGAGCCGGGCGAAAATCTCCGCCGCTCGCGTGTTGATCAAAAAGATTTCCGGTGCCCCCCCTTTGGGATGGTGCAGTTTGCCCAGGCCTCGATCGAGATCAAGATCCGCCCAGGCGAGCGAGAACTGTTCGTCTTGTCGCAGTCCGGTGAGGATGGCCAACGTGGGGTAGTCGGCTTGATCCCCGAGGGCGTGCGCCATCGCCGCTTCTTCCACTTCCGTGAATTCCACCTCTGGAGCCACGGCCTCTTTGAACTTCAACCCTCGGCAAGGATTACGATCAAGCTGACCCTTGATCACGGCCGATTGAAAGAGATGGTGCAACCAGGCGACGTAGCGGTTGACGGTCGAGTGCGCAATGGGGCCTCGATAGTGCCCATGGGTGAGAAGATACGTTCTCGCGTGATCGATGCGGTCGAGGAGCGGGTCCGTCCAGTCCGCCGAGCCAATGCGCGTTTTCCAGAAGGCCGCGTAGGCCAGTTCAATGCTGTGCGATTTCTTGTTGGTGGTCTGAGCCAGATACTGGTCAATCATCTGGGTGACGGTGCGGGTGTGCCCAGTCCGACCAGGAAACGGGCGCCCTTCGCGCACATCCCGGCGCCGATCGTCGTACCAATCTCGCGCCTCCTGCTTGCGGGTAAACCCACTCCATTTGTAGGCGGAGCCCGATCGATAGAGCCGGACCCCGTATTGGGCGGTGCCATCCGCGAGGCGATAGAGGAAGAGCCCGCGATCCTGGCGATGCTGGCGGGCCATCTGCTATTTTCGGCGCGGGAACCTTGGCCTTCAGGCCGAGGAGGAGCGCCGCTCCTTTCTTGATTGACTGCCAACTGCTAGGATACTATGCTGTGACATGAAGCGCCGCTGGACATTCCGAGCCTATCCGACTCCCGCGCAATCCGAGCACTTGGCGCAAACATTTGGCTGTTGCCGACTGGTCTATAACGGCATGTTGGCCGCCAGAACCGCTGCCTTCCAGCGGGGGGAACGATTGACCTATACCGGAACTAGTGCCCGGTTGACCCAACTGAAGAAAGATCCTGAACTGGCGTTTCTCAATGAGGTCTCGTACTGCCCGATGCAACAATCCCTCCGGCATCTGCAGACCGCCTTTGAGAACTTTTTCGCCAAGCGCAGTGCCTACCCCACCTTCAAGAAGAAGGGCCGGGTAAGGGACTGCGCCGAATACACTCGTAAGGCGTTGACCTTCGACATCACCACCCAACGCCTGACGCTCGCCAAGCTCGGGGTACTGGCGCTGCGGATCAGTCGCCGTGTCGATGTGGGCCCCAGTACTGTGACCGTCTCGCGCCACCCGTCTGGTCGCTACTACGTGTCGATGGTCGTTGACATCAAGGCCCCACCGGCACGGGCGAAGACCGGACTGTCTGTTGGTATTGACTTCGGGGTCAGCCGCCTGACTACGTTGTCGAATGGCGAGACGATCCCGAATCCCACACACCTGTTTCGTCGCACCGCTTTGCTGGTCCGTGCCCAGCGGCGCTTGGCCAGAAAGACGAAGGGCTCCAACCGCCGTGCTGAACAAGCCCGTCGTGTGGCGAGGCTGCATGAGAAGATTGCCGATGCGCGACGCGACAGCCTGCACAAACTGAGCACGATGCTGGCGCGACGGTTCGATACGATCTATGTCGAAGACTTGCATCTCCGTGGCCTGGTTCAAAACCACAACCTGGCCCGTTCGCTCTCGGATGCCTCGATCGGGACCGCGATCCGCATGATCGAAGCCAAGGCCGAGACGGTCGTCAAGATCGACCGATTCTTTCCAAGCAGTAAAACCTGTTCCTCGTGTGGACACCTGTTGGACGCACTCCCGCTGAGCGTCCGGCAATGGACCTGTCCTCAGTGCGGCACCGAGCATGATCGAGACGTGAACGCGGCTCGCAATATCCTGGCGGTCGGACAGACCGTGACTGCGCGTGGAGGCGGTGTAAGAGCTTCCCGGACTACGGTTCGGAAAGCCAGTCGCCGACGAAACGTGAACCACTCTAGGATCAAGCATGCACATGTTTCCTCTTAGGAATCTCCGGCCTTTAGGCCTGAGAGGATGTCAACGTGATTCACCGTGATTCAGTGTGGGCACGCTTCACCGGGAAGCCCCGCTTGTCGAGCACCCCGTCGGCCTCGCGATAGTGCTCCAGGTAGAAGGCCATCGAGAGTTCCACGAGGCGCGAGAGCGACAGGAACCGATCATCCTTCGCCACAATCTCTTCCCCTTCCGCTTTCAAGCTCGGCAAGATCGTGGCGCGGATGCGGCCATGGAGCGCTCGGTCTTCCCCCGGTCGGCCCAGCTTCAGATGTCTCGCAGGTTGTGCCATGTTACTTCCGAGCCTCCAGACCCTTGCCCATTCGAAATTGATCAATGGACGCACCGATCACGAGCGGATCCCAGCTGTCATTGATGAGCTGCTGATAGGTCGCGGGCTGTGCGGCCAGCCATTGACGATACCGAGTGTCGTCAACCACCGCCTTCCAATCCGGATGGGTTCGCGTGAGTTGCCCCACCGCTTCTTGTTGCAGAACCCTTGTGCGCTCCGCTTCAATGTCACCCTGACTCCGCAGCGCAGCCCGTTGGTACTCCATCTGCCGTTGATGCGTAGCCGCGTCTCGTTCCCGCTGAGCCTGATAGGCCCGTTCGTCCTGCTCCCGCTGAAAGTAGGCTTGCTGCTCCATCATCTGTTGCATGATGAGCCCCGACTGCATGGCGGCCAACGAATCGCCCATGGCCTTTCCCGCACCAGAAATGCCACCAGCCAGACCGAGGTCCCCCGCGCTCGCAAGGCCAGGCATCCCGCAAACCAATACGATACTTATCCATAAAGATCGCATCATGTGCCTCCTTTATGTCTTGCGGTTTGCCCAACAGTGTTCACAAGTACACCGCATTTCGATGACACTTTCATGTTGCCCGCCCACTAGGGCCACAAATCCACCATTAGGCTTTTTTTTGACGGCCTGACGGTCGCATGGGCGGATCAACTAGATTCTCACTAGCCACTAAACCTAGAGCACAACGTAGTAAGTATCTCGCCTGGTCGGATTCCTTCCGATCATATTTGCTCGCGGCATCCCGCAAGGCCCGCTTTAATTCGTCGTCAGCACGAATCCGAATAAACTCGCTTTTCTTCTCCATCTTGTCCATGTCCAAAAGCCTATAGGTTCCGCCGGGTTGCATGCAAGGTTAAAAATGTGCCACTTGGTTCCATTCCGTGTCATTTTGTGCTTGACAGGCTTTTCCGCTCGGTGTATATATCGTCACATCATGGAACGAAACGGAACAGCCAAGCACCGAGTACGCATCGCCGCGGAGTTAGAGCATGCCCTCATCGCCAAAATCGACGAGGAACGAAAAGGGCGATGCAGCCGCGCTGCCATTGTCCGCATGGCGCTCCTGGATCGCTATCAACCGCGGCGGACAACGAAGAAGCGGGCCTGATGCCTCACGCGAAGGGAGTGTCCCCTAATGTCCAGTGAAAATCCTAGCCCATCTTCCGAGGGGGTCGATCCCCGCCAAGCCGCGCTGGACGCCGCACGGGCGCAATGGCTCACGATCACAGAAGCCGCCTATGTGCTCCGCACGGACAAGCACACCATCCTCAACGCGATCCATCAGGGGCATGTGAAGCTGTTCGCCGTCGGGAAGGTGTTCCGGGTCCATGTGGATGCACTGGTCGAGAGCCAGAAAGTCATGGGGGAGTGGAAGCCGGTTCGGTTGAAATCCGTGCAGCGATAACACGTTTCATGGGGGGCAAGCCTGTGAATGAATCCACGAGAAATCTCCTCGTCTCCGCCTTACATAACCACCTCGATCCCGAGGCCTGGATCCTCGTCTACATCGATGGGGGGGGCGTGTGCTCATTCACCAACATCTTGACGACCGAACCCGAGAACAAACACCTGGCGATCGCCATGCTCGACGCGATGATCAAGAGCCTGCGTGACAATCAGCCAGGGATGATGGCGCGACTCGATCCATCGAGCAATTAACCGGAGAGGGCAGCATGACGACGCGCAAATGGGCCACCTGGATGATCGTGCTGGATCTGTGCCTGCTACTGGGAGGGATCGGCGCGACGGTGGTGGTGGCGCACGCCGGAGCGTTCTACGTGACGGGCAGTCTCGGGGCGGCCCATTTTCTCCGCACGATCCCAGACGGGACCTGGATCCAGGAGGGCCTGCCGCACACGACCGACCTGACGAGCCTCGCGTGGCGCACGGGCGCGGGGTATCGGCTGAACGAGTCCTGGAGCGTGCAGGCACACTATCTGAATTTTGGGACTGCCGCGATCAATACCCTGGCGGTGCGGGACGAACAATACAACCCGCATGCCCATCGGTGCCACACCGCCTGTGACGAGGCGCGGCCGTTCCACTCCCACGACCTGATGGAGGGCGTGGAAGTGTCCATCTCCCGTCATTGGGCACTAGGTCCCGTCAATCCGTTTCTCCGGGCGGGCGGGGCGCTCCTCTACCATCGGCTCACAGTGCAATGGAGCGATATTAACCATCCATCGGCCCAGCAAACCATGCACGGATGGATCCCGACAGCCCTCGTGGGTGGCGGAGTCTGTGCTGGGTGGCTCTGTGCGGAGACGACCTATTACCGTGGGTTCGGGGGCGGCGAGGATTGGAGCGCTGGTCTGCCGATTGCGAAACAATCCGTGATGACGCTCCTGAGCGTCAACGTGCCATTGAGTTTTTAGAGGAGGACCTTATGACGATGAACGATCACTGGGAGCTAATCTTGTTGCTATGGATTCTCGGGCCGATCCTCGTCGGTGGGTTCGGCTATGTGTTGATCTCTGAATGGCTCCTCTGGCGCGGGACCCGCCACTGGTTGCGCACGCATTTTCCGGCACCGTGTCACCGGGACCCGATCTATGGCCCCGCCGATCCATCACGCAGAGAGGCACGGCCCAATCTGCGGGTGGTGCGATGAGTTTCCCAGCCATTACCCGCCGACAATACCTGAAATGCAAATCAGGCCGGCTCGGCAGCCAGTTTTTGAAGCGATTGGACCTGGGGTTGCTCATTGATCGGAACCTCACCAAGACGCCCAAGAACGTCAAGACCGTGAAAGCCCCGAAGGCCCTCACGAAATTTTTCACCAAGGAGGCGGTATGAATTTAGAACTGGAAGAAGCAGAAGTCACGACCGAAGAGAAAACCGTGGCGCACGTCCCGGAAGTCATGACCGAGGAGGAGGTCCAGGCCCTCAAGAACCCCGCAGAACTCATCCAGCAATTGGAGGCCTGCAAGACACGGTTCGGGTCACTCCGCCCAACGGACTCCCTCTCCGTCAAGCAATGTGTCGCCCTGATCGAGACCTGTGCCTTTGCCTCACGGTACGCAGAGAGCCGGCGCACGGCGATCACGGAGCCACTCAATAAGCAGGTGACGGACGCGAACGCCATCTGGCAACCGATCGTAAAGGGCTTTGCTGAAGTGGCGAAGGTGCGCGGGGTCGAAGTGGCGAAGTTCATCGATGATCAACGGAAAGAAGCCGCACGGCTCCAGCAGAAAGCCATTAACGACGCCAAAGCCGAACAGGACCGGCTCGATCGGATTGCGGAAGAGGAACGGCAGAAGGCGGAGCACCTCCGGCTCGAAGCCGAGCGAGCGGCCAAGGCGGAAGAGGACCGGCTCGCCAAGGTGGAAACGGACCGGCTTGCCGCCGAGCAGAAGATCAAGGACGACGAGCAGGCGTTGATCGACGCCAAGGCGCGAGGTGATGCCGAAGCGGCGAGACGGGCTCAACGGGAGATCAATGACGCGAAAGACGCCGCGGCCCAGAAGGTGATTGACGACGAAACGGCTCGCGTGGCCGCACAGGAGGAACAGGATCGCGTGAATAAACTCGCCACGAAAGCCGAGGCCAAGGCCGATAAGGCGGAACTCGCGTCGTCGAATGTCGTGACGGAAGTGGTCGCCACCCAAGCCAAGACCATTGATACAGGCAGTGCGACGTTCTCGGCGAAAGCCCCGAAAAAGACGTGGCTGCTGGCCGGCTGGGATAAGTCCAAACCGTTGCGGTGTACCGATCCGGCGCTCGCGCATGTGCTCGGGAATCTCTTGGCGCTGCCGACATCGGTGCAGTTCTTACTCAAGTATTCTGATCTGAACCCCGTCTATCTGAACAAGGCCTTTGGCGAGGTGGAATTCCCGGAACCGTTTTCTATCACGGACGATTACAAGGGGTCGTCGGTAAGAGGGAAATCATGAGCGTTCGAACAATCTACACATGCGAGCGGTGCAAAACGGAACAGGAAGATGAACGCACATTTCACACAGTCGGCATCCTCACAGAGCAAGGCACCCATGATTTAACCCAAACGGCCTACGGCAACAGCAAGCGAATCGTAAACGATAAGCAGATGCAAGTGTGTACGCCATGCCTTGAGGCCATGGGGATCAGTCGGTGGGTGCCAGAGATATCAGTATCCGCGACACCGCCACCAAGCATTGAGGATCTGATCGTCGAGATCGTGCGTAACCATGTCACGGAGATGACCGGAGCCTCATGATCATCTCCTGCACCAGAGGCGAATCTTACGAGTACCACCAGGGCGCGGTGGATCTCTTCAGTGTGTCTCAGGTGCGGAAGATGGCCCACGATACCTACGCCGGTATTCCACTTGAAGTGTTGGAGCCCGCAAGGAAACGCGGGGAGATCTTACACCGGCGATTCTGGAAGCTCCTCGCCTCACGGGCAGGCTTGATGGAAAAGCCCCTGGTCATTCCAGAGTTCGACGGCTATTGCAGGTCGATGGATGACTGGGCCGAGCGCAACCAAGTGATCCCCGTGAAGCTGGAAGAAGTGAGTGCCTGTCTCAAGCTGGGGTTTGCCGGGACGCCCGATGCCTTGGTGCGAATGGGGCGGAGGCAACGGTTGACGCTGCTCGACTTAAAAACAGGTGCGCTGACGTTGACTGACCCGATGCAGCTCATCGCGTACAAACACATGCAGGGATACGAAGAAGCTGATGACTTGCTCGACCTCTATATCCAGCCTGATAGTTCTCACGCAAAAGAAAAGCCGGTGACTCCAGCCATGAAAGCGACCGAATGGAGTTGGTTTCTGACGGCACTCAACCTACTCAAGGCAAGGAGGAATCATGGTGTCAAGTGAAGCGGTGGATGAGCATGTCACCGACGAGGAGCATCTGGCTGTGCGCCTCGAGGAGGAATGTCCATGGGAGTCAGTGTCGAAGGTGCTCGACCACACCGGTTGGCTCGATCTGGTCGAGACAATCAAGCAGGTGAGTCCAGAGGCGTATCAGGCGTTGCGACGGGATTTGCTGAAGTAGGGGGCTATATGAAACTTTGTGAATGCGGGTGCGGAGAGTTGGCACCGCTTGCGTTTCAAACGGATACACGTCGAGGTTTCGTGAAGGGACAACCGCAGCGTTTCATCGCCGGGCATCATGCTCGTGGAAGCAATAACCCTGCATGGAATGGTGGGCGCAGCTCTCATCATCAGGGATATGCGTTGGTGATGAAACCTGACCATCCACGCGCAAGCAGCAACGGATACGTTCTGGAGCATATTCTCGTAGGAGAGCAGGCCCTCGGGCGATTCCTCCCACCGCAGGCCGTTGTCCATCATGTGAATGAGCAGCGTAGCGAAAACAGAAATTCCAACCTCGTGATCTGTGAAGACGACACATACCACAAATTACTCCATAAGCGCATGCGAGCCTTCCGCGCCACTGGTTCCGTACTCGGCGTGCAGTGCCTCTACTGCAAAGAATGGGGCATGCCAGGGACGAGTGACATATCAATCATCCAACGAAAAAGCGGAAAGACAGGACATTCCTATCACCGATCCTGCAACACCGCTGCGGCGAAATCATTCAGAGAAGCAGAAAGGACACCATCATGAGTCCATTCAACACCAAGTTTACGAGACTGACCGGCGACGTGGGCAACGTCTCTGGGCTCATGCGGCTCAAGCGCCTTGGAAAGATCAGGCTTGGGATCAAGAAAAAAAGCGCCAAGACTGGACAGGAATATCCGAGCGCGATCGACATGGATGGCCAGCCCATTGATTACTTCGTCGTGCCGCCAGAAATCGTCGAGTTCACAGGGGAGAAGCCGAAAGTGCTTGACGCGATGTTTGTCTCGAACGACCCAGAGGAAGTGTATCAAGAGAAGCTGGCAATGTATGGCAGCACGACTGGCCTGAAATGTCACGGAGACGGTCAGACGGCGCTGCGACGGAACGAGAGCGGCCAGTGGGAGCCGATGAAATGTCCATGCCCATTTCTCAAGACAGATGCCAACCCCAAGGGCTCATGTACCGCACAGGGGCATCTGATGGTCGTCCTGCCCAAGGTGAGCATGTGGGGCTATTTTCAGATCACGACACATTCCCTCTACGCGAGGGCTGGCATTCTCTCCTCGCTGAAACAGTTGCAGCAGACTATTGGCCGCATTGCCTACATTCCGCTGAAACTCAGTCGGGCTCCGCAAGATATTGTGCATGATGGGAAAAGCAAGACGCATTTTATCGTCGGATTCGTCCCTGATCTCACGCTCCCGCAAATCATCGAGCTCCGCACCAAGCCGGAACTCATGGTTTTGCCAGCACAGTATCAGATCGAGGCTCCTGTCGATTCCAACCCTGCCGACGATCCGGTCGACGTCGTGACGGAAGCGGAGACGGAGGACGGCATCGACGCGGAGCTGCTGGCCGATATGAGCGACAAGGAATTGGAGGACGTACAAGCCAAATTGCGCGAGCGGCAAGTGAAGCCGTCGGACGTTACGAAACCAGTGATAGGCCGGCATGGAGGATTGGAAGCGTCACCGAAGGCACCGGCTCCTTCACTGAAACCCAACGGCACGGCGGTGCAGGAATCCCTTGAACTGCCGACGCCGACACGATTGGGGGATGGGCCGATTCCCGCTTCGCAATGGGCCGAAGTGGTCACGTTCATCGACGGCAATCTGGATCTCGGCACACTCAAACAGGATTGGAAGGCGGAACATAAGGTGGACAACGTGATTCGTTTGACCGAGGGAGGCAAGCAGAAGTTTCTCGAATTCATGCGAGCGCAGGCGGGCGCGGGGTTTCCGTACTAACGCCGCGTCGCTACACACTAGGAGACCATCATGGGACAAACCGAATTACATACCGACGTGCGCGAGACCGACACCGACTTTGCCTGCTTCGTGAAGGCGAAGGATCGCCGACAAGTGACATTCACGCTCGTATCACAGGACATCAGCGCCGACCTCGTGGTGGACTTTTGGACGATGGTCCAATTGAAGGTCCGGGTGAATATGCGGCATGGCATGACCGTGCCAGGTGCTGTTGAAGCCGTGCGTGTCACGTTTGGTATTCCGAAATATCCTGAATACTTCGATGATGCCAAGCTCAACGGAGCCGCACGAATAGCGGAGGCGATGCGGTTGCATTCAAACAGAAAGATTGCCGACTAATGACCCAGACACAGCTCAACGATCTTAGCAGGTTTAATAAGTTCACTGCCTATACTGGCGATTGCATCGTCTGGACAGGGAAGGCCACGAGTGCTGGCTATCCATGTTTTTGGTTTAGCGGAAAGACCGTGCTCGCGCACCGATGGATCTACCAAGCGCGTGGAGGAGCTATTCTTCCAGGTCAAGAAATCGACCACATTTGCAAAAATCCAGTGTGCGTGAACGTCAATCATCTCCGCGTTGGAACGCACAGGGACAACATGAAAAACGCGGTCCATGCTCAAAAGCAGTTCTGTAAATACGGACACAGATTTGATGAGCGTAACACCATGTACTGTCAGGGCAAATGGGGCACGGCGAGAATTTGCAAGGAATGCAAGAAGAGGCGTTGGAAGAACTGGAGCGCGAGACGTATGGCAGGGGGCAATATCTCATGATTCAGACTTTGTTCGTTCCTGGCCCCTTGCCGGGACTCAACGATGTGGCCGGCAAGAAATCACGCTGGCACTATCGTCAACTCAAAGAGGAGTGGGGGCTGGCCATTGGAATCTTCATCACATTGGCTAAACTCACGCCGATGCAACGAGTATCCATCGTTTTTCATTGGCAGGAGAAAAACCAACGGCGCGACCCAGACAATATCATGTTTGGGCAGAAATTTTGCCTGGATGCGCTCGTGGCCAAAGGGATTCTGCCAGACGATGGATGGGCAGAAATTGCGGGGTTAGCTCATACGTTTGCCGTGGTACCGATGCGTCCAGGGGTACGCATGGAGATCGTGGAGGTAGTGAATGACTAACCGCGTGACGGTGACGAAACCCGTCCCCACGTTGCCCTATAAGGACGCCTGATGGATTGGATTGTGGGCGGCATGACCTTACTCGCGATGGAACTGATTGCCCGGAAGAAGTGGCAGGGCTGGGCGGTGGGCCTGGTCAACCAAGCCCTCTGGTTCTACTTGATCGTCTATCAACAGCAGCTCTGGGGGCTGGCGTTGCTCACGGCGGTCCTGACATGGCGCTACAGCGTGGCGCTGATGAAGTGGAGGCGCAATGCTGCCTAAGCCCTACTACGACGAGGACGGGATTACGATATTTTGTGCCGACGCACTCGAGATATTGCCAGCGCTGTCATTCCACGTTGTTGTCACTGATCCTCCCTATGGTCTGAATTTGTCTAGCGGCATGAATGGGCGTCATGGAAAATGTGCCGTCTCTGGCGACCACGATACGTCGTTGCGAGATCGGCTCCTGTCCAATATCGGTGATAGACCAACTATTTTATTTGGCTCACCCAAAATCTCCAGACCACCATGCAGGGCTGTGCTGGTATGGGATAAGGGGGAGCATGTCGGCATGGGCGATTTAGCATTGCCGTGGAAGCCGAACTGGGAAGAAATTTACGTAATAGGCAGCGGGTTTACTGGACCAAGGACAGGCTCAGTCTTGAGGCATTTGGCTATTGCTGGCTGCGTGGGTACGCGAACATGGCGGCATCATCCAACCGAGAAACCAGAAAGCTTAATGCGTGCTCTGATCCGTAAGTGTCCATCTGGCACCATCCTCGACCCCTTCATGGGCAGCGGCACCACACTCAGAGCCGCCAAGGATCTCGGTCGCAAATGTATCGGAGTGGAGATCGAAGAACGCTACTGTGAAATAGCAGCTAGGAGACTTGAGCAGGAATGCTTGCCGTTGTCCATTGAATCAAGTTCAAAAGCGGCATCTTCTGGCGGAACATCTTCTCTGCCTTGGGATGGCAGTGCTCACACAGAACTACAAGATTAGCTTGAACGTGGGCTTCGGCAGGAGTGGGGAAACATCTAACCGGAATCTTATGATGAACTTCCTTGGCTGGCTTCCGGCACATTTTGCATTTACCACCAGAAAGTTCACGCGCCGTTGTTCGTGCGGCTTTCCATCCACATCCGCGAGCCTGTCCATGCCCACCAGTCCAGCGCGGATGAGCTTCACGACGCTGATGCTTCGATTGCCATTCCGCCATGCAGAGATAATTGCAAAAGACTTTGCGAGAGTGGAAGTTGCTTGCGGGACGGATCACCGGAGAGCCACACCACGCACATTTCTTTGTGGCTTTATTAGTTGGTTTGCAGTGCTTGTTTCCGCCTTGATGATAGCAGCTAAACGAACAGTACAGTTTATTCTGACTCTGAAATGTACCGAAAGATTTGCCGCACGTTGGACAATGTTTCTGAATCGTTCTTACTTCTCCCTTAAATCTTGGCATGAACGCATTATACCATACATTGAGATTGAGGAGAAGTATTGCGAAATCGCCGTGCGCAGGCTGGCGCAGGAAGTGCTGCCGCTGTGAGCACGGTTCGCGCCTGATCCGTTGAAAGGCGCCGGTGGTAGGGAACGATTCGCTGTCGTCCTCCCTCGCTGCACACACGAGTCGGGGCCTGGTGGGGTTGCTGATGTCCTCACGCTCGGCCAGGTCCCACTTGTGAGAAGGATGCGATGATTCAACTCACCCTCGCTGCCGTGACTGTGACTGGCGCCGCGCTCAAAGAGGCGGGCCAGTCGGCCATGGAGCAGACGGATCGGGAGTTCGTCACCCGGATGCGAGCGGCGGCGAGGGAGATCTCCTTGGCAAGCGGATTTGTAACGGTTGAGAATCTGCGCCTGATTGCCGCCTCGATGTGCCTCGAACCGATTCATTGCAATTCGTGGGGGAGCGTGTTCAGGGGTCCGCAGTGGAAGATCGTGGGCCGAAAACGGAGTGCGATGCCGACGGCGCACGCGAGGGAAATCAAAATTTGGCAGTGGGTACCATGAGTGATGAGACATGGACACAATGGAAACGCGATCAGCAGGAACGCCGAGCGAAGCGGCTCCCGATCCGTACCGAGGAGATTCTCCATCTCAAGGTCCAAGGCTATGACGTGGAACAGAAAAGCGACTACCACTTTCGGATCAACGGCATCCTGGATCTGTGGCCGATCCACAACCGCTGGCACCTATTATCGACGGGCGAGCGTGGTGGCGCACAAAACCTAGCTGATTTTGTGAAATCAAGGATTCATCCGAATGAGCGCAAGAGCGGTTGATATGACCGGCGTGGTCAGTGGGCGGTGGACCGTCCTGTCCTATGCCGGAACAAAAGGCAGTGGCGGGATGGCAGTGTGGTTGTGCCAATGCGAGTGCGGCGAGATACGGGAAATATTCGGGGTTGTTCTCAGAAATGGGAAAAGCCTGTCGTGTGGCTGTTGGCAAAAGGAAGGCATTGCCGCACGCAATAGAAAACATGGTCTCTTCGGAAGCCGGACCTATGTGACGTGGCGCTGCATGCTTCAGCGTTGCTATAACCCAGACAGTCCGAGTTTTAAGAATTATGGCGGACGAGGCATTTCTGTTTGTAAGCTGTGGAGGCAAGATTTCCGAGAATTTCTTCACGACATGGGCGAGCGTCCTGATGGGAAAACGTTGGACAGGATTGATAACGATGGTGGTTATTCCACAAATAATTGTCGTTGGGCTACACCGATCGAGCAAGCGAACAATAAGCGGGGCGGAGCCAAGAACTTGGCGCTCTTTGTGAAGGAACGGATTCGACCCACGGAAGGAATGAATCAATGACCAATTTTTCGTACCAGTCCGGTGATAGATATGGTCGATATACACTTGTTGAGCAGTATCCTACTGACACGCGGCGTCAGGCTCGCTGGCTATGTCGATGCGACTGCGGCAACGAGAAGGTCGTCCGGCTTGCGCATCTCCGCCACGGAGTTATTGTTTCATGTGGATGTTTCGGGCACGCCGGAAGGCCGAAGCACGGATGTTCACATAACGCAAACGTTCCTGAATACCTCGTCTGGAAGCAGATGAAGGAACGCTGCTCAAATCCTGCAAATAAGAGCTATCCGAACTATGGCGGACGCGGCATTATGGTCTGTGAACGCTGGAAGGAAGACTTTGCCGCATTCTATGCCGACATGGGTCCTCGTCCGACTCTTAAGCATTCGATCGACCGAAAGAATAATGACTGGAACTATGAGCCAGACAACTGCCGATGGGCGACGAGTACTGAGCAACGCCACAATCGACGTGATGCGGAGAGGATAGCATGACGAGATTTCCATTATATTGGCCCGCTGGCTGGAAGCGCACCAAGCCTGAGCTGCGGAAGTCCGCCAAGTTTTCCAAGCGCGTGCATTCATCGAGCGGATCGGGTGATACGTACCGTTCCTGGTCGAATCACAGTGAGGTGACAATTGCTGAAGGGACCAAGCGCGTTCTCGAACAACTGAGAGCCCTGGGTGTTCGTGAAGGCGATGCGATCATTTCCACCGACCTCAAACTGCGGTTGGATGGATTGCCGTACTCAGGCCAGCGTGAGCCAGAGAACCCCGGCGTGGCCGTCTATTGGAAGCGCGGCAAGGAGACACAGCACAAGGCGATGGCGATCGATCAGTACACCCGCATTGCCGATAACCTGGCGGCGATTGCGGCCACGTTGGACGCCATCCGGGCCATCGAGCGACACGGCGGCGCAATCATCATGGAAAAAGCGTTTCTGGGCTTCCAGCTTCTTTGTGAGCCAAATAATTGGCGGGCGGTGCTGGGATTCACAGAGGATTGCGCTCCGACGTTGGATCAGGTGAAGCGAGAATATCGGATGCACTCCATGGGCGCGCACCCCGATCACGTCGGCGGCTCGGATGTGAAACAGAAAGAACTGAACTGGGCGATGGATGAGGCGAGCAAGGAATTGCAGCCATGACCCGTGACGCATTGATTCGCTATGGGTGTGATAGCTGCAAGGTGCAGAATATCGGCACGTTTGTCTTTCTGCATGACGGGACAGACCCCGTGAAAATCTGGATCTGCGAGACCTGCCTGCGGCAGTTACGAGACTGGCCAGGGGACGAAGAGGTGTCCCCATGACCACGCCGGCGCGGCTCGTGAGATATGAGGAAAGTGATTGCCCTCGCTGCAGGATCCCGGTCCCGCTCGATGAATGCAAGACTGGGGTGTTCGTCAAAGCCGCCGACGTGGAGGCGCTACTGAATGATATGAGACGGCTGTTGGAGCATGTGCCAGGGCATACCGACTGCGCAGACTGTCGCGCTGAGGCGAAGGCCCTCCTCGCCGCCCTGGCCACACACAAGGCGGGTGGACGATGAGACAATTGACTCGGGTTGAGCGTGCCGCGATGTGGTTCTACCATAATGAGTACGCGGCACAATCGTTGAGCGCCATCGATTTCTATCAGCAGTTGCCTTACGACAAACAGGCGCTCATGCAACAGATGGTGGATGAGATTCTAGGAGTCAAAACCATAACCCCCAGGAGGCGAGGATGAGCAAGAAGACGTATGTGTTCTTCGGACGCTATTCGAGCCCAGAGCCCGTGCTGGAGCTGATGATCGAACCATTGCCGTGCATCGCGTGGCCAGTGGCGCACCTGGAATTTACCAAGCTGCGTCGCATGGAAATTCTTGCCGAGATGTTCAGTCAACGCCAGATGTGCGTCCCGCGCTGTGATCGAGGTGCTGACGTGATGCAATGGTTCAGCCGTTCGTGGATCGCCTCTTTGCCATTCATGACACGGTCGTCGATGGCCACGAAGCCGAAGAAACCGTTTGTGTATTCCGGTATCCATCCGCTCGATGCGTGGACGGACAGGACGCCATGCCCCCCAGGAGGCGAGGATGAGTAACAAGCATTTACAGCTAACGCCTCACGCGATTCGCGGCACCGTGACGGCCTGGTGGTACGAAGAAGAAAAGGGAATATCCGTCGTGCAGGAATTTCGAGACAAGAACGGCATGCTGCATATAACTGAATCAATACTGCTCCCCTGGACATCTATCCGTGGGGCCTTAAAGCGCAAGGATAAGCCATGAGTGACGCCCCCAACGCCCGCCCCCCTGAGGGCCGCGGCCTGCGGTGCGGGGAGTGGCCGAGGAAAGGAGCGAGGATGAATAAGCTAATAGCGTATGTGCCACGGCTCTTGCGTGATGAGGGAATGATCCCACTCTCAGACGTTTCTCATTATGACCATGTAGCGAAGTTGAAGACGTACTATCTGGCTGCTGACGTATACACGGCCCTCGCCGAGGCGCGTGCTCGTGGGCTGGAGGAGATGGCGGACGTCTTTCATGAGACGGGGTGGACGCGCATGTTGTCGTATGAAGATGCCGCTATTCGATGCCGTGAGCACGCCGCGAAAGTGAGGACGGGAGGATGAGCGAGCAGCTGATACGAAAGCCATGCCCGCGATGTGGCACGACGCAATGCTTTGGTGTGGATGACAAAAGCTGTAGTGATTTCTGTATTACTCGACACCAACAAGAAAATGCCACCCTCCGCGCCGAACTGGCCCAGGTGACGGAACGAGCGCGGCAGCTCGCGTTCGATAACAATTTGCTGAACCAAACGAATGAATTTCTCGCGCAACAGCTCGCCGAGGCGACGACGGAGCGGGATACCTTAGACAAACTGACCTCGATGCAAAGTGGGAGTTTCACCATGTTGCACCAGCAGATCGCTGAGCGTGATGCTCAGATCACCTATCTCCAAGCCGTGAGCACACAGCAGGTGGAGAAGATTCGGGCACTGGAGCACGACCTGGAAGAGTGGAGCGGATAGGTGAACGCGAATGCCTGGCCTTGGTGCCAGGGAGTGCCAAAGCCATGAGTTTCCGAAGCCCTAAACTCCTGAATGCGGCGAGAGATCAACCCTGCATGTTGTGCGGGTCCACCGGCATGACGGTCGCTGCCCATGCGAACAGCGTGGCCCTCGGTAAAGGCACCGGCATCAAGGCCCCTGACCATCGAGTGGCGTTTGTCTGTGGGTACCATCACGACCTGATCGATGGTCGGGCCGGACGTCTCAACAAAGAAGAGAAGCACGAGCTATGGATGCAAGCGTACCTCAAAACAATCGCGCTCTGGTTCGAGCGTGACATCGTGAGGGTGAAATGAGACACCGAATGCCAGCACGTCCCATCACGCCGGACGCACTCCGACGTAGAGCCATTGCGCTCACACGCAATATTGTCCGGCAGGAACATCGTGAAGTGAGAGACTGGAGGCCGACGTATGCCGACGTGAAGAAGTGGGCAAGTAGAACGGGGATCTGTCTTCTCTTTAATGATGCGGGCAGCCATCGAGCGTTCATCAGTATGGGCGTTGTAAAGGTCGATCCTGTGGACGAGAACGGGATACCGATGGCTGATTGGAACACCGAGGCGATGGCGAAGCTGTGACCTGGCTTCAGCTGAAGAAGGAGAGGGAGCACCCGCATGCAGATTAAGAACTGGCCAAAGTTTCAACATTTCACGAATCGCCGTCCTCCGTGGATCAAGCTCTATCGTGATCTCCTGGACGACGACGAGTGGTTTCACCTGTCACCGGCGAGTACTAAAGTGCTCATCGGCCTCTGGTTGCTCGCATCCGAGGACGAAACCAAGCAAGGACTGCTCCCGACGCTCAAGAAAATCACCTTTCGGCTACGTATATCAGAAAAGGCTTTATTATCAAGCGTTTCAGAGCTCTCACATTGGGTGTTACACGATGATATCACCTTGATATCACCACGACATCAACTTGTACCCTCAGAGACAGAGACAGAGACAGAGACAGAGACAGAGACAGAGACAGAGACAGAGACAGAGACAGAGTTCACTCGCGTGTGGAAGGTGTATCCAAAAAAGGTTGGGAAACAAGCCGCGGAAAAAGCGTGGGGAAAACTCAACGGATCACGCCCATCGATCGAGACCCTCCTCGCCGCGATTGAGTCACAGAAACAGACGGAGCAATGGAAAAAAGATGAAGGGAAATTCATTCCATACTTCTCGACCTGGCTGAACGGGAAACGCTGGGAAGATGAAGTGGTGGTGCAGGAATCGCTGGAAGTGCGCCTGACACGCTGGGCGGAGAAGGAGGATGCACATGACGAAAAATGAATTCAACGGCCAGTTTCTTCGCCTCTGTCGCGGGTTCAAATTCGAGGCCACCGACGAACAAGCCGAGGCGTGGTTCCGTCGCGTCGGCCATGTCGCGCTCAGTGTCTGGGCGGAATCGGTGACGAATCTGCTCTGCGCCGATCGCTTCCCGCGTGATCTGGATCGGGTGCTGACCGTCGTGGAGATCCAAGCGCAGGCCGCTCGGGCGAAGGCGGTGCAGCGTGATAAACCGATCGCGGCACGAGCGGCTGAGCAGATCGAACAGGGCGAGTACGGCGCACAGTCGCAACTGTTCCAGGTCATCAAAGCCTTCGCGGGCCGCGAACAGGTGCGGCGGTATCAAGCCCTCGTCACGAAGAACGAGGACATGCCGGCCACGACGAAACGGCTGGAATTAGTCCGGTTGCGCACGGAAGAGGCGCGACTGGAGGCGGTAATTCGTGACGGGTTACCCGCAATCACGAACGAGGAGGCGCTCCAGCTAATGCGACGGTACGAACCGGTGGAGGTATCGGTTTGATGCCAAGTGATTCGTCAATACGCACAAATGGCAGGCAAGAGGCGGTCAGAATTGGCCCTGGCGAAGAGATCAGGTTAAAACTGATGTAGGGGGTTGAGAAGTTTCAGTGTTGATCCTGGGGCAACGTTGGAGGTTTTACGATGGTTCCGTGTACCTACTGCGGAGTGGTCGCTGATTCTATGGACCATATTCCACCGATGTGCATGCGTAACGTATTGAATGATCTTGGTAATTATATTGGAGTGTGGCGAGAAGTCCCATCGTGTCGATGGTGTAACTCGACGTTAGGGTCTCTCGCGCTTCTCACGGTTCATGATCGGCGAGCGCATATCAAGAGCGTGTTACGACGGAAATACAAGCGGTTGCTAGCCTCACCGATCTGGACCGAGCAGGAGTTATCCGAAGTCAGTGAGAATCTCCGGGCGTATATTGTCGAAAGCATGAAGCGAGCGAGCTTGGTGCGGGCCATGGTGGCGTGGGATGGACAATCTCGTGAGGCGCGAATGCCAACGGCATCGTTAGGACGGGTGTGGGAGCCAGGCGATGGAAATTGGGCGAATCGACCGAAACGCGAATGGCCTCCGTGGGCGACCCGTGGATAGGGACAATGCTTTGTTGTCCACAGACGGATATTCCATGGGAAGAGGGAGAAGAGAGCACGAACAGGCCAGTTATACACAGGACATGGCACCATGATCTGTCTCCGGTGTCTCAAAGCGCTCAAAGGTCGAGGGAAGTCACGATATTGCCGTCGCTGCTCGATGGTCGTGCGACTGAAATCCACGCTCCACCGTGTCGGCAAAGCAGGCGGATTGCGGCAGTCGAGTAACCGGTGGGCGAAGAAGGGGTTGGACCATCTTTTTTCAAGGGAGGATGTATGAACAGACAAGGCTTCCTGGTGGGATTGGCGTTCGGTGTCCTGATCGTGGTGATGGTGGGCACGCTCACGATGGCGAGGGCGGAAGGACCGGGAGCGCGTGTCGATCGTTCTGGTGTCTGGCTATTGCTCGATGATTGTGCGCTCCAGGATGCGCGATCGGTGGAATGTCACGAGGTGGACAACCTTCGCAGTGTCAGGGAGGGGCGACAGGGGCCTGTGGTGATGGATTCAGGAGTGGCGCCACAAACTGGACTGGCCTATATGCCAGCGGGTGTGAAACCGGATGGTGATGTGGCTACTATATTGATGAACGCCCAAGCCAGTGTCTACGCCACGCTCGACGAGCCAACGCTCGGGAAGCTGATTGTGCTGTTATCGCTGATGGACCAGTCGCGGTGGTCCCTGGAGTTGGGGAAGCAAGAAGATACGGGCATTGTGCATCTTGGTGTGTCGTCTGAAGTCCTTTGTTCTGAGAACGGGTTCCCCGTCACCTGTTTGCACGGCGATTCGATTCCATTAGAGCCCTGCCTCGCCAAGATGGAAGCGGCCATGCGAGCGATGGATGCGTTTATTGATCCAAGCGAAGACGGCAGCGTTTCGACGGTGCAGGATGTATTCAACGGTCATGCCCTGTGGCAACAGGTCAAGGCATCTTGCTGGAGGGATGGTAAATGAGGCAAGCCAACGGACCATACAAACAATGAGGAGAAAAAGGAAAACGCGAGCACGTCCTTATCGCCGAGAAAGCTCTCGGTAGGTGTCTGCCTGAAGGGGTGGAAGTTCACCACGCGAATGAAATCAAGAAGGACAATAGGAACTGTAACCTTGTGATTTGCCAGGACCGTAGCTATCACCTACTGCTTCATACGAGGAAACGTGCGGTCGATGCTGGGCATCCTGCGACATGGCTATCGTGTCCGTTCTGTAAGAAGTTTGCTCATCCTGAAGTGTTCGGAGTGTTTAAGCCACACCAACAAAGGCACAGAGAATGCGGCGCTGAGTATTCTCGCAGAAAACGTGCTACACGGAGGCAGCCATGAACCGCTACGTCCAACATATCAGTGGGCAAGGGGACAAGTGGGAAGTCTATGACGAGACCGCATTGCGGTGGCACGCCGGGCCAGATAACAATAGCGCCTTCTTCTCACTGCCAAAATCAGAATACCGCCTCTGTGATCCTCCTGATCTCTGGAGAATCATCACGCCAAACGTCTACATCGGAGACAATGAGAAAGAACTCTGGTACCACGGAACCTGTATCGCCGCACTGGATCCTGGCTACCGGTTTGGACGTGAGTTGAACCTACTCACGATCGCCACAAAGGAGTCTCAGTGACGCCGATCGTCTTCCACGCGAGCGTCAAGGGCTTCACCTCGGATGAGATTGGGCAATCCAAGCTGTCGTTTATCGTGCCAGATTGCGATAAAGACGCAGCGCATGAGGTAGGAAAATTGACCGGGTGTGTCCTCATGGTCACCGTGATGCTGGAGAAAGATATTAAGGCTGGAAGGAGAGGACGGACATGAAACTCTGTGAATGTGGATGCGGATCGCCAGCACCAATTGCCAGACAGTCAGGATCGCTAAGAGGCTACGTAAAGGGTCAACCAACCAGATTTGTCTTAGGGCACGCGAATCGGGGACACATAAGGGAACGAAGCGCGAATTGGCGAGGTGGACGAAAAAGATCAGATGGTGGGTATATCGAAATACGCAAGCCTGAACATCCACGAGCTGGTCCAGCAGGTTATGTCAAGGAGCACATCCTCGTGATGGAGGACATGATAGGGCGATTTGTGGTTTCGCCAGAAGAGGTCCATCATATTGATCGTGACCGAGCCAACAATATCCCCGAGAACCTTTCTCTCTGCAAGAACAACTTTGAGCATAAATTGCTGCATCGGTGGATGGAAGCTCGGGAAGCGTGCGGACATGATGATTGGCGCAAGTGCGTATACTGCAAACAGTGGGGTGCGCCAGAAACTGTGCGACCACATAATTCCAAGAAATCCTATCAGGCCACGGGTACGCACCCGTCATGCAAACGACAAGATTCTCAACAAAGGAGGGCAAAATCATGAAACCGAAACTGGCTCTTATTGGCATCCTAGCGGTGTTGGCGGGACTGTTCGCGCTGCCGGCACAGGCGCAGATCATCTGCTCACAATTCGGCAACTTCACCTATTGCGATCCCGGCACTGGGCAGGGGAGTATTCAAGCCGACCTGGGGCACGGTCGCGGGGTGATTCTCGATAGCACGAACGGCACGACAACCCCCTACACGATTCTTCAACCGCAATCTCAGAGACACACGGCGCCGGTGTTTATTCCTCGCTCCACGCCACGAGCGCGTTCGTACTCAGAGCCGGACTACGAGCCTTCGTACTCCGCTGCGCCATCAGCTCCGTTAGGCTATCTGCCTCCGCCGCCCTCTGGCTATCTACCTCCGCCGTATCCGTAGGGGGTGGGACAATGAACATCGAGCGAGAGATGCTGAAGCAACAGCGCGACAGGAGGAAATTGATGAGCGAGATGGAGAAAGCAATCGACACGACCACCTACATAGCCCGTGTGCATGTCCTCCTCTCGCACTCATCACTCATCGACTTGAGGGGACTCCTCACCGGAGCCAAACGCACACGGTTGAAAACGGTCAACTTCACCCTCAACGGATCGGCCTCTCTGATACCCAGGAAGATGGCGGTCCAACTAATCGAGTCCCATATCAAGCTGAAGGGTGGGCAATGACCGATAATGAAATCATCGCGAGACAGGTGAGGCAAATCGTGGAGCTAAACGATGAACTAGTGAAGCTCAAAGACGGCATCAGGAAAGCCATCATGCACATGGTCTGCGTAGGTGGGCCGCTGAACGACAACAAACTGAAATTCACGCCGGAGCAGCAGAAGGTGTTTCAGACCATTTTGGACGAGCTAGAGTGACCCCACCCTCCAAGCGTCCCCCCTCGAAGCTCCACCCGTTGGTGCAGTTGGATGAGAAATTGAGACAGCAGGCGGAAGAACTATGAATCCTACCACCACCCGTTCTCCTCTGAGAAGACGCATGGCCACCGCCTCGCGCTTGGCCGCGTTCGAGCGACACGTCGGCCCTACAGAAGAAATCTAATGAGCTAATGGTCAGGCTCAATGCCGCAAAGCAAGCTGTCGGTCGGATACCATCTTTGCTAGTCGATTCTTCTGCTCTCGCAACCGGTCAATCTGCACCCGTTTCTGTTCACCGGAGAGCACCCGAGACTGTTCAACCATCTTTATTCTAGTATTTATCGAGGACTCCTCGCGCTTCACCCGCTCAATCATCGGATAGAGCGCGAGCTTCTCCCGTTCCTGCTCACGAATCGTCCGTGCACCTTCGAGATCACCACGTTTCAGCGCATCACGGTAACTGCCAAATGCTTGTTCAACCTCAAGCGCCTGGTCATAAAACTGTGTGAGGTACTTGCTCGATCCACTCGGCAACGTCTCCACGAAATTCCCGGCGAGGAACACGTCCTTCAGTGCCAGGTTCGGCCTAGTCCCACGATCCACCATCGGGCGAATGCCATAATCCAGGACGGTCGTCCCCATCGTGCCCAGCCAACTAAAATACCCGCGTACCAATGCGTCCACCTGCACAGGCGAGAGACTGTCCCAGCGCCCCATTGCGAGCTGCGTTGGATCGGGGAGACCGAGCTGCCCCAGCATTCTGGCGATCTCACTCGTCCGCTCGGTGTAACGGTCCTGCTTCCGTAACCGTTCCATGCCTGGACGTTCGATCGGTTGGCCCGTAAACGCATCTTTATTCGCGTAGAGATCCATCAGCGGTTTCAGCAGTTGCGGCGTTGGGTTCATGCTCAATTGATTCGAGACGACGGCCGCCAGCCGCTCACCAAAGAATTTGCCCGTCATTTCTTGATCGATCAGATATTCCACGCTCCGTTCAGCGATGGTGCCAATCGCGCCGATTTCAAACGGCTTGGGAATGCGGAATGCCACCCCCGCCACCTTAAACCACCAGTTATTTTCTCTGTCATACGGTTGCCGCTTTTTCCAATCATCATCGTCTTTATAGGCCAGCATCAAGGCAATCGACGCGAGCGCGACCGTCGCCAAGGTGGTACCCATTCGACGGTAATCTTCCTTCGTGGCCCTGCCGAGCTTATAGAGGCCTTGCAATCTGGCTCCTGTGAACGGGACCACTTGCGTCAGAATCCTGACAGCGGCCCACTTGCCAGACAAACTAAAGTCCATGAGATCGCGGGCCCAGAACGTCGCCTCCTGGTGACTCATGCCTTTACTCAGCAGACGCTGATAGAGTGCCGCACGGTTCACCTGTTCCCCGCGATCGCCAAACTCCTGATAGGCCTCGAAGGCCGGTTGAATCCGCTGCTTCCAGAACTTCGTGATGGCGCCGGCATCGCTGAGAATCGAGTCAGGATCAACCCCTTGTTCGATGAGTCGCCTGGTGCGGTCGGCATTGTTCCCGTCCAACATGGTCCCGAAACGCATCATGCCCCCACCAGCGAGGAGCTGTGCACGGGTTTCGGATTCGAGTCTCGTCCCCTTGATGCCTTCGCGGATATTCTCAAGAGGGTTATAGGAGAGGTCAGCGGTCCCGATCGCCTGAATGGAATCGCGGATCAAGTTGCGAATCTTGTAGGCCGGGTTCACCGTCACGGCAAAGGAAAAGTAGCGCTTCATCGCTTGGAACGGCTTCGCAATCGCGCCAAGCCCAGCATAGTGGAGGGCGGCGATGGCATCCAGGAGGGCGGGATCGGTGACACGGAAGGTGACCGGCTTCCCCTGATCCATATAATGAACCAGATCCTTCTCCGTGGAACCGGACGGCACTTCCTGCGCCACGCCGGCCATGACGGCCGCATTCAGCGTTTCCTTCGCCGCTCGATTCTTCGCTGAGGCGGTGATGAGATGCGACCAGTTCTGCAGGAGATTAGCCAGGAGATCATCGTTCAGATGTTCCGTGCCCCCTTCGAGCTTCTTCCAGGCATATTGATTGACGAGGCCCGGCTTGATGCCAAACCCCGGCGCGACCCCTTCCTCATGCAACCGATAGAACGGCACGTAAGGCTGGTTCTTGTAGAGATCACGCACCTCCGGGCTAATCAACCCAGAGTCCACGCCGATCTTCACCATCGCATCGTTCCAACTATTCAGCTCTCGGAGTGCGGTCAGATATGCCGCTTCCCGTGAGGCACCATTCTTCATGGTCCCGCGGTTCAGGGTCTTGAGCGCGGCAATGTCCTGCTCGCGGTAGAGGTTTTCGAGTCCGATCGCCTTGAGACGGTCTGCGCGTTGCGCCGCCACCCATTCCATGAAACGGTCTTGCTCGCCATGGAGAGCGGAGAGCACTTTCGAGAACCCATTCATGCCATCCGCTTCTCGATAATCGACGCGGTAGGCCCCATCGGAATCGACGTAGGGCTTGCCGTACAGCAACAGGGCTTCCAGGGTTCCGTCACCCGCCTTCGTCATGCGTGAGAGAATGTAGGCCTTTTTGCTGTAGTCCAAGATCGGCGCATACTGATCGAAGAGGCCTTGCTGCAGCGTCTGCTTCCAGGTCTGTTTGAACGAGTCCAGCTTTTCATGCCAGGTCTTTGGCGTGCCGTGCACGTGTTGCAATGCGGTCTGCTGTGTTTCAGTCAGTGCACCGAGATGCGCGTGTCGAGCCGAATAGGGGGCAGGCGTCTTGTTCTGGATACCGGGGAACTCGGGCGAGCGGAGTTCGTTGTAGGTCAGGCCGGCTTGACGTCGTCGCTCAAACACTGGCCCGCCCGGCTGCGGGCCGGAATCGTCAGGGTTTTCGCCTTCATTCTTCAGGAAGTCTCCAAATTGATCTTCTCCTGATGGGTGATATCCCATAAATCTCGCCCATTTCTCGTTCTTCTTAAATGTATACTCCACTGCCCGCCACATGGTTTTAGCCCCGTCACGAAACCACGCCTTCTCACTGACAACAGGTCTCATGTCACCATTCGATACGATCATCCAGTGAGGCCTAGAAGGGTCTTTTGCTACCTCCCAATAGCTGTCTCTCAGGTGAATAGATAGCCGTGTAGCATCGAAAACACGTGCAGCGTCTTCGCGTTTGCGCTCTTGGTGGATAGGATGCCGATTGATCGACCAGGCCTTGAATCGCTCGAGTGCATCTAGAAGGTTCGCGCTGAACTCATCAATGGTAGACGCTTCAAAATTTTCGGCGTGTGACCTATCGTCTGATATCCTTAGACGAAGAGGACCATTCAGGACTGGATCGTGAAGAATTGTTGGCGTGTATGTTTCAGGAATAGAAGGCGAGTAGTCGTCGCGCCCAGGCTCAGGGGGTACTTGCGCGTCATCTGAAGAGCCTGGCCCCTGGTTGGTGGCCATGGAGGGGAGTGTAGCCGATTTGGGTTCTACTTGTGAAGGGCTGGTGCCACGTCGCTGTACGGCGGCGCGGTCGTCCAGTGCGGGGGACGGCACTCGACTGCGGCCTCGTAGATTCGCTGGGGGTCCAGTCCCTTTTCCTCGGCCTCCGTCAGCCACATTTTGACGGTCGAAGGATGGACCGGATTCTGCATCGCGGCTAAAATTCTTGTCAGATAATCCATCTCCGCCGAGCCAAAACGGGCGTTGGGCGTCGAGGTCTCTGGCGAGGTCGTCGATTGATCGGGCATGAGGACCTCCGTCTAGCGCCTCCATGAGACGCCGTTGCAGTCGCTGTAATGTGGCCAGCCCCACGATAGCATAATTCTGATCCAGTTGGCGAGCAAAGTGTTCGGCGCGTTCATCCTTGTGCGACGTGATCACCTGTTGATGGGTCAGTTCGTGCATGAGCGTTTTGAGCGCCGCAGCGGCCGTGTGTTCAGCCAGCTCCTCCTCGGTAATACGTCCGCGTTCGACGGCTTGCTGCATGGACCACAGCAGCCCCCAGGGATTCAGAATGACCTGATCGGACCCGCGCAGATTCACCCCATGATAGTAATCATCAGGGCTTAAGCCCACGAAGGTCGGGGAGCCGAAGTCTGTATCGGAGGCGGACAGGGTATCGGCGAGTTCTTCGAAGACCTCCCTGAGTCGCTCGCTGACCCGCTTCACATAGGGCTTCGAGGCCAAGTCCCTCATCATTTCTTCTGGGAATTGCTGGGAGGAATCGATGACTTTTTGGCCTGTGTCTCCGATAGGAGAACCAGCCTCAATCCCCTGTTCAAACTGCGCCATGGTGGGCTCGCGGTCGGAGTTGCCACGTCGTTCGAACAGCGCCGTCCCTTGATCGGTCTCTTTGGTCTGCATGGTGTCAAAGAGCGCGTCGAATGCCGTGTTGATCGCCTTCCGTTCTTCCCCTGCTGGGTATGGCTGCTTCCAGCCCCACGGAGTAGGAACTCTTGAATGCGTCCCGTAGGCGATGAAATCGTTGTGCTGCCCCTTGGCCGCAAGGGTGTCCTCCACGTAGGCGGCAAAGGCGCGAGCGGCCATCTCATGCGGGGTGAGCCAGTAGGACTCGACCCGGCCCTGATCGATGCTCTTCGCTTCACGGGCGTACTCGGTCGGAATCCGCTTGATCTTCTCAGTACCAGATTGTGCATCAGACAGCATCTTCAGTCGCTCACTGTAGCGGTTCATGTAGCCACGGAGATCGTCGAAGACCCCTCGCACGTCGCCAGACCCAAAACCGCTCCGACCGCGCACGGTCTTCTGGATCGCACTCAACTTCTCTAGGGCCTCATTCGTCCAGCGACCGGACGCGAGATAGCGGCGTGTTTTGTTTTTCGCATCACTCACCTTGAACTCCGTCGACAGGAATTCACCCGCAAGAATCTTCGCGGCAATCCCGTCGAACTCGGCCAACTGTTCCGCTGTGGCTGGCGCGGCCTTGCGCTTGTAGTATTGCTCGTCAAGTTGCCGTGACAGCCCACCATAGGGACCGTTACGGATCTCGTTCAGTTTACTCTCAACATCGTTCCGTGCTTCCCCAACGAACCGCTCCACCTTCTGCGCGTCTTCGGTATATTGCTCCGCTCGCGTGAACATGGTGTCGATGAGCGTCGTGTAGGCCGCACGGACCTCTTCACGAACCCCTGAATCTTTCCGCGAGAACCCGTGACTCACATAATCGGTCGAGGGCGCGTTCGCGTCGTAGACCAGATCCCCACGGTCATTGCGGATCTTCGCGCTCTTAGCCTTCTTGTCTTGCCGACCGAAATAGTGATCCGTGCTGTGAAACCATTCGTGCGCAAGATGGCCGGCTCCCTCCATCTTCGTGAGATTGATCACCCCGTACTCACGTTCATAATGCGCGGCGGCTCCTGTGAGACCGTGTCCTCTGGCCCCAAACGCGAGAGCCAGTTCACCATTCAGTCCGATCGCTTTCGGTGGAATATGAAGAATTCCAGCCAGGTCGAGAAGTCCATCGTAAGCATGGTTCATCACCGCTTGACGGTCATCTTGGTTCTGCCAATTCCCGAATTCGACCGCTCTGAAATTAAAGGTGTCCTTGAAGTCGTTCGCCTCGACATTCTTCCCGTTGCGCCGATCCTCTCCGGTACGTGTGACGGTCTCAGGTCGTGGAAGAATCTCCTCGCCAAAGTTGGTCTTGGTCTCAATGATCGATTCGGCGTGCTGAATCATGTACCGCTGCGCGTCTTCCTCAGTGGGGAACGACTGTTCGACCACCTGCACAATCTTGCGGTCCCCGATCTTGCGATAGATTTCCCATTGCTCGCCTTTCGCTTTATAGACACGATGGTTGCGGGAAACCGCCGCGAGCGGAATGGCCGCTTCCGCTTCCTCCTTGGTGTCAAATAGCGTGCGCACAGCTCGCTCTGGTCGACCTGCAAAATCGGTCTTTTTCGTGTCCAGCAGCGACCATTTGCCTTCTTCGCCCGGACGTGCGCTTTTCAGAATCTGTGACGCGACGTAGCGCTTCCGCCAGGTGGGGATGTCATCTTTCGGCCTGGCCACCTTGGGTCCAGTCGGACCAGTCTTTTCTGCCAAGTCTTTGCGACTTCCGCCAATGTGTTCTCCTACGTCAGAAATCTTGGACTTCACGCCTTCGATCTGATCCGCTGCACTCCTGAGCGCCTCAGCGAGAATGGCGGTGGGGGCTTTGGGTCCAGCCGCATACGGCTTGCCTATCTTAGCGATCGCAGCATCTCCGACTGTCCATTGGCCTGACTCTGGTGCTGCGGCTTCTGGGAGTGTCGTCTGTTTAGGCTCCGGTATCTGTGCCGCCCTCGAGAATAAGGGGGCTTCGTCTGGTTGCGCTTCTCGCCCAATAATTGGTCGTTCCCCAATGGTCGGCGCCGGCACGTCGAAGCCCAATTGCTCCGGCCCCTTCGCTTTCGGCGGCTTGATCGTTTGGGCTTTCAGGGTGAACGTGTCCGCATCGGAGGCTTTCGGTTCCTCGGCAGGGGCCGTGGTTTCAGCGGGGATGGATGCAGCGACAGGCGCCGCGTTCGCCTTCGAAAAATACTCCTCCACTGCCGCATTCGTGGCCGCCAGTCCTTTCGGCAGCGTGATCCCTGATCGTCGTTCGAACTCTCCACGGAGCGTCTTATTCGAGAGATATAGCCATTCGCGCAGCGTTCTGATAGAAGCCCTATCTCCTTGTTCTGCCCCGGTCCAGGCGGATTCGAATGTCTCGCGTGTCTTGGCGGGGAGGGCCGCGTAGGCGGGGGATTGTGGGGCGGTTGCTTTCTTCCGTGGTGTTGGTATAGTGGGCGGTACGGAAGCCGTTGAAGCAGCCTCCGTACCTAGCTTAACGTCACTGGAAGGAGTTACGTCTTGCCTGCCTTTACTTGTATCAGATGCAGCGCGGTTTTCACTAGACGCACTAGAAGCTGTAGGCCTAACCTCTTTTGCGGCAAGTTCTGCCACGACACGCACCGCCGCGTTGGCCGCGTCAATGCGAACGGATACAGGGAGATTAGAGTCAACGGAAAACTCCTGAAGGAACATCGCTTTGTCATGGAACAGCATCTCGGGCGTACGTTGCTCTCGTCGGAGTGCATCCACCATATCAACGGGGAGAGAACGGATAATCGCATCTCGAACCTTCAGATCCTTGGCCGATCCGAACACCAGAGCCATCACTTGCCTTTGACGTGGGACATCGAGACTGCTAAGGCCTTGAGAGCGAAAGGACTCAGTTTTTACAAGATCCAGAAGATTATCGGTGCTAACCACGGGGGCATCTGGAGAGCCTTCAGGGACAGAGGACTCCTGTAATGGCCCGTGCGTAGCCTCAGCTATCAGAGCTTTCCAGTCCGCATCTGTTTTAGGCGCGAACGGTGATTTCCTGAACTCTCTATCGAGCAATAGCAGTTCTTTTATGCGGGCGACATCTTTCCCTACGTCTCTTCCGCGATCCTTGATTATCTTTTCTACGGCAACTTCCACACGCTTTCTAGACAACGCCGCCTGTCCGCTGGTTGCCTCCCGATACCACTGCGCCGTCGCACTCCTGAGACCCGTAATCTCCTGATCCGATCCCTTCCCCTGCGTCTCGTTGAAGTAGCGCCCCCCCCGTTCACTGCCGGCAATCTCCAGATCAGCCTGTGCTTTTTCCGCCCTGGCGAGGAGTTCAGCATTCTGTTCTGGAATGAGCGTTCCACGTGGAACTTGTGCGG